>ERZ1066117.518-NODE-518-length-28801-cov-12.820914_pt1 | contig 28801 bp, 27 predicted proteins | sample MGYA00382764_ERZ1066117 | MGnify/ENA primary metagenome ERZ1066117 (study PRJEB33369, sample SAMEA5778347) | biofilm metagenome | biome: Industrial cooling water; feature: Water cooling tower basin; material: Biofilm | place: United Arab Emirates | collected...
CAGCTCCGCACTGCCCGACGGGCAGGTCAGCTCGAACGAGCTGTATCGGAAGGGGTTGAAGTGGTCGGGCCGGGGGGATTTGAACCCCCGACCTACTGGTCCCAAACCAGTCGCGCTACCAAACTGCGCTACGGCCCGACTGCCCGCAGGCTAGCCGCGCGCAAGCAGCAAGGGAAGGGACCGCGCGCGGAACGCCATCGTCCCGCAACCCAGCTGCACGCCAGCGCACCGCGCCCCCTCGCCGCGCCCCTTTCGTTCAGCCCTGGTATTCGATCCAGCCCGCCAACCGCCGACCGACCCAGCGCGACAGCAAGCGGAAGCAGATGCCGCCGACGCTGCGCGGGCCGTTGCTGCCGACGCGCGGGTCCTCGGCCGGATCGCGCTGGTCGGCGGCGTCGGCTTCGGCGAGGCCGATTTCGGCGAGCTTGCCCTGCACCTGCGCCAGGTCCCACTCGGGATGCGCGGCGAGTTCCACAGCGAGGCGCGCGAATACGAGGCAGCGGTGGGCGCCGAGGTAGGCGAGGTAGTTGGCCAGCGAACGGCGCGGGCCGGGGGCGGTCTCCTGCAGCATCGCCGCCATCTCGTCGGCGATCGCGTCGTCGAACGGCGGCAGCGCGCGCGGGGCCGGCAGCTGGTGGCGGCTGTAGAGCTCGTCGTAGCGCTTGGGCTGCAGGCCCTTCAGGCGCAGGCGGATGCTGGCGACCAGCAGCGCGTCTTCGCTCGGCGCGAAGATGGCGACGCCGCGTTCGCCGCGCGTGATCCACAGGCCGAAGCGGCGCAGCGTGCGCGCGTCGGCGTGGCGGCCGGCGCGGCGCAGCAGCCAGGCCTCGGCGGCCGGCGGCGACGGGAAGTAGGCGAGGTTCTCGCGGTCGAACAGCACGTGGCTCGCGCCGAGGTCGATCGAGCGCAGGGCGGTGAGCAGGTCGCCCTTCTCGCGCTTGTCGGTGAGCTGAGCGAGTGTGGTGCGTTCGATCGCCGGCGGCAGGCCGTCGCCGTCGTTGCCGGCGAGCACCATGCCGCTGTCGGTCGGGATCGCGATCCAGCGTGCGCTGTCGACGGCGTCCGGCTGCTGGCCGCGCAGGTCGGCGAGGCACGCCGAAGGAGTGGCGAACGGGCCCGCATGGGGGAGGCCTGTGGCCTGCAGCAGCGGGAGGAGCGATTCGAACGTCGTCATGGTGTCGGTCGGAGGCGGCGGGGGCGCCCTCATTGCGGGCCCTGGGGCGGAGTCTCGGGGCGCGGTTCGGTCGGCGCTGGCGGCGTGGTGGGCGGCGGTTCCTGCTTCGGCTCGCGCAGCCGTTCCTGCGGACGCAGGTGGCGGCCGAGCCAGTCGTGCAGCAGCTGCAGGAAGTGGCGCTTGTGCGCGCCGGCCAGCGCGTGGTCCTGCATCGGATACGGGAAGTAGTCGATCTGCTTGCCGGCCTGCACGCAGCGTTCGACGAAGGCGAGGCTGTGCGACCACATCACCGTCTTGTCGTCGGTGCCGTGCACCAGCAGCAGCGGCCGTTGCAGCTTGTCGACGAACGGCAGGCAGCTGGCGAGCTGGTAGCCGTCCTTGTTCTCGCCCGGGCCGTCGAGGTAGCGCTCGGTGTAGCCGGTCTCGTACATCGTCCAGTCGGTGACCGGGGCACCGCTGACGCCGCAGGCGAACGTGGTCGGCGACGCCAGCAAGAGGCGCAGCGTCATGTAGCCGCCGTACGACCAGCCGTGCACGCCGAGGCGCTGCGGATCGACGAACGGTTGCTGCACGAGCCACTCGACGGCGCGCAGCTGGTCCTGCACTTCGAGGATGCCGAGGCGCCGGTGCACCGCTTGTTCGAACGCGATGCCGCGGTGCGGCGTGCCGCGGTTGTCGAGCCGGCACACCACGTAGCCTTCGGCGGCGAGCGCCTGCAGCCACAGCGGCGCCCCGCCGAACCAGCTGTCGGTGACCAGCTGCACGTGGGGGCCGCCGTAGACGTAGAGCAGCACCGGGCAGCGTTCGCCATCGGCGAGGTTCGGCGGCAGCGCCACGTGCCCGTAGAGGACGGTGTCGTCCTCGGCCTTCAGCTGGAACATGCGCTGCGTCGGCAGCGGCACGTTGGCCAGCGCATCGTGTGCTCCGGGCAACGGCACGACGGTGCCGTTCTGCAGGTCGACGTGGCGCGCGTTCGGCCGCGTCTCGAGGTTCGACCAGACGACGTGCGCCCACTGCGCGTCGGGCGACAGCACCGCGTGGTGCGTGCCGCGTTCGCGCGTCACCTGGCGCACCTCGCTGCCGTCGAGGTTGGCGCGGAACAGATGGCACTGCCGCGGGTCCTCGCCCGACGCTTCGAACCAGATCGCCTTCTGGTCGGCGGCGAGGCCGAGCACGCGCTGCACGTCGAACGCGCCCTGCGTCACCTGCAGCGGCTCGGCGCCGGCGCGATGCAGCCACAGGTGGCGATGGCCGGAGCGCGACGACCACCACAAGAACGCGCCGTCGGCGAGGAACAGCGGACCGTGCTCGGGCTCGACCCACTCCGGATCGCGTTCTTCGAGCAGCGTCGCGAGGCGCTTGCCGGTCGCGGCGCTGTAGCGCACCAGCTCCAGGTGGTCCTGGCCGCGGCCGACGCGCGCCGCGTGCAGCGTGTGCTCGGGGCCGAACGTCAGGTTCGTCCAGTAGACGTCCTCGGCGGCGTCGTGTTCGAGCCAGCGCACACCGAGGTCGGTGGTGTCGAGCACGCCGACGCGGACCTTGCTGTGCGTGCGGCCCGCCATCGGGTAGCGGCCGGCGACCGGCCGCGGCGGCATCGCTGCGAGGTCCTGGTACGGATACGGCGCGATGCCGCGCAGGTCCTCGCGGTAGAAGGCGAGGAAGCGGCCGTCGGCGCTCCAGAACAGGCCGCGGTCGATGCCGAACTCGGCGCGGTGCGCCGCCCCGCCGTAGACGATGTCGCTGCTGCCGTCGAACGTCAGCTGGCGCGTGCGGCCCGAACGTTCGTGCAGCCACAGCTGCTGCTCGCGCACGACGACGACGCGCTGGTCGTCGGGCGACAGCGCGTGTGTCGGGTGCGCCGCCGCGTCGCCGGCCGGCCACAGGAACCACGGCGTCACCGTCGCTTCGCCGGGCTTCCACAGGCGCACGCCGTCGGCCTGGTCGAGGCGCAGCGTCTGTGCGTCGTGCCAGCGCATCGCCGGGAAGCGCGCCGGGCCGTCGCCGGAGGCACCTAGGGCCTTCTGCAGCGCCTTCGCGTCGGCGAGTGGTGCTTCGACCAGCTTGCCGTCGGCGAACGCGTGCAACGTCTGGTTGCCGTCGGCGGCGGTGACGACGACGGTCGCGCTGTGGCCACCCGGCAACCACAGCGTCGTCGGCAGCGACGGCACCAGCGCGGGCCCGCGCGCGATCACGTTCGCCATCGTCAGGTCGTTCGAGCCTTGCGCCGCGACCGGCGCCAACGGGGCGCAGAGCGGCAGGAGGGCGAGCAGGGAGCGGCGGAGCGACGCGGGCATCGTGGCCCCGCATCATCGCCTGCGAACGTCCGCCACGCCACGGTTGCGCGCGACTCGCTGGCGCCGCAGCATGCGGCGATCGTGATCTCGTCGTCGTCGTTCGCGCTGGTCCGTGGCATCGAACGCGCGCGCGCGGCGTCGTCCCGCGGGCCGCGTCGGCGAGGCCGGCGATGACGTCGCTGCCGCGCTACGTGCACGTGTTCGCCACCTTCGGCGCCGGCGGCGCGCAGATCCGCGCCGTGCAGCTGATGGCGCACCTCGGCCCGCGGGCGCACCACGTGGTCGTCGCCATGGACGGCCGCACCGAGGCGGCGGAGCAGCTGGCACCGGGCCTTTCGGTCGCGTTCGCGCCGGCCCCGGCGAAGGGCTCGTTCCTGGCCACGGTGCGCGCCCAGCGGGCCTTCCTGCGAGCGCAGCGGCCGGACCTGGTGCTGACCTACAACTGGGGCGCGATCGAGACGGCGGCGGCGGCGCGTTCGCTGCGGCTGCCGTTGGTGCACCACGAGGACGGCTTCGGCCCCGAAGAAGTGGTGCGGCGCTTCCGGCGGCGGTCGTGGATGCGGGCGCTGGTGCTGCGCTCGGCGGAGGTGGTGGTGCCGTCGACGGTGCTGCAGGGCATCGCCGCGCGCGAGTGGCACCTGCCGAGCCGGCGCGTGCACCTGCTGGTGAACGGCGTCGATCTTTCGCGCTTCCGGCCTCGCACCGAAGCGAAGGGGACGGCGCAGAGGACGCTCGGCACCGTCGGCGGCCTGCGCGGCGAGAAGGACCACTCGAGCCTGCTGCGGGCGCTTGCCCAGCTGCCGCCGGCGGTGACGCTGCGCATCGTCGGCGGCGGTGCGCTCGCCGAGCCGCTGCGCGCCGAGGCGAACGCGCTCGGCGTGGCGTCGCGCGTCGACTTCCACGGCCCGGTCGCCGACACCGCGCCGTGCTACCGCACGTTCGACCTGTTCGTGCTGTCGTCGCGCACCGAGCAGATGCCGATCGCGATGCTCGAGGCGATGGCGACCGGCCTGCCGGTGGTCGCCACCGACGTCGGCGACGTGCGGGCGATGCTGCCGGCCGAGGCGGCGGACTGCATCGTGCCGAAGGAGGACCCCGCGGCGCTGGCGGCGGCGATCACGCGCGTGCTCGCCGATCCGTCGCGGGCGCAGCGGCTCGGCGCCGCGAACCGCGCGGTCGCCGAGCAGCGGTATCCGGCTGCGGCCTGCCTCGACCGCTTCCTGCAGCTCTACGAGCGCGTGGCGCGGCGCCTTTGAACCCGGCCCAGCACCATGGCGAGCCGCGGCACCACGGCCGCTCAGAAGTTCGCGCGGTGCAGGTCCCACATGGCCTGGTGCCAAGGATCCCAGCTGCGCGTCCACTGGCCGACCGGCTCGGTGTTCATGTAGATGTCCGTGTAGTCGAACAGGGCAGGATGGTTCCACTCGTCGCGCAGGCCCATGACGCGGGCCACCAGCACCGACGCGTTCCACGCGTTCGCCGTGCAGCAGCGGCGATAGCTGTCGTGGTTCCAGTTCGAGTTGTCGAGGTGCGGCATGTGCGTGTGGCCGTTGCCCCACTCGGCGCGGCCGAGCCACGAGGCGTCGTAGCCACCGTAGCCCCAGTTGTAGACACCGGGCGACGTCTGCTGCACGTAGAACGTCTGGCAGTCCTCGCCGAACTGGCTGCGGTTGTTCGGATGGTTGTTGCCGAAGAAGCCCGACGGATGGGTGACGCCGATGTTCAGCTTCTGGCTGTCGCCGAGCAGGCGGCCGGCGAACAGGATCGGGAACTTGCGGCCGCTGCCTTGGCCGCCGACGCCTTCCCAGGTGCCGCCGTTCAAGACGTTGGCATGGAAGTCGATGCCGATCTGCACGAGGCGCACGACCAGGTCGCGCTTCTGCGCGTTGGTGTAGCCGGCGACGTTCGCCATCAGGAAGCCGGTGCCGAGCAGCGACGTGAAGTCGCGGCCGTAGTCCGGCATGTTCTGGATCGGGTGCATGTAGCGGCTCGTCCAACTGGACACGTGGTCGAGCCAGACGCGCTGGAAGCGCGGCGCGATCGCGCCCATCGACGGCGCGCCGCTGCCCGGCGACAGCGAGGCCAGGGCGGTGTAGTCGAGCTGCGCTTCGCGGTAGAGCACCGTCTTGTCGTTGCCGGCGTACGGCGGGCGGAACGCGTCGGCCGCCGGCGCGGCGCCGAGCACGGTCAGCACCGCTGCGGTCGAGAGCTGCGACTGCGAGCCCTCCGGCGAAGGGCTGGCGCCCAGGTAGCTGATCGCCGAGATCAGGCTCTTGCCGGGGGTGAGCACCAGCGGCGCGTTCGCGGTGACACCGATGGCGACGTTCAGGTTCGGCTGGTAGCGGCCGTTCTCGAACGGATGGTAGAGCATGCTGTCGTAGCCCTGCTCACCGTTCGCCAGCGTGGTCGGGTTGACCATCGAGCCGTTGATCTGACGGCCACCCACGTTCTGCGTCGGCGGCGAGATCGACGTGATGCTGACCGGGCCCACGACCCACCAGTCGCCGTTGCAGAACTGGCCGCCCTGCACCGGCTGCGCGAACTGCCAGGTGACGCCCCACTGCGACACCGAGCTCACCAGGGTGCCGGTCGGGCCGCCGCCGCCGCCGCCACCACCACCGCCGCCGCTCGGGACCTGCACCTGCACGCCGTTGCTGGTGGCCACGGCGCTGCCGTTGCCGCTCGGGTCGAACGCCCGCACGCTGACGTAGTAGGTGGCGCCGTTCGACAGCGCGAGGGCGCTGTTGCTGGCCGCGGTGGCGGTGCCGACCGAGATCCAGTTCTGCACCTGCGTGCCGCCAGGAGACGTGCCGATGGCCCAGCGATACTCCGCGATCGCGCCCGAGTCGTCGCTGAAGCCGCTCCAGTTGGCTTCGATGGTCGTCGTCGACGTCTGCGTCGCGCGGTCCGCGGCCGTGCCGTCGAGCACGGTGCCGGCGTTCGGCGGGATGGTGTCGTTGGTGGCCAGGGAGTTCGTGCTGCCGCCGCCGCCGCAGGCCGCGAGGGCGAAACCGAAGAGGCACAACCCGGTTGGATGGAGTCGATGGTGCATGGGATCCTCGGGTCGCGGTATCGGCTCGGTGGCGTTCGTGGCTCAGCTGCCGGTGCCAGAACGGGACCACGGCGCCGGCTCGCGGCGAGACGGCGTGCGATGGATGCCTTGCGAGCGGACTCTCCGGCGACGGACCTGCGGTCGGGATCATGGCCCGACCCGCGGCCGTTCGCTATCTTCGCGACCCCTCTCATGTCGCTCAACGATCTGGCCATCGCGCGTTCCATCCCGCTGCGTCCGCTGTCGGAAGTCGCCCGCATCATGGGCCTCGGCCCCGACGACCTCGAGCCGTACGGCAACACCAAGGCGAAGGTGAAGCTCGACCTGCTGAAGCAGCCGGCGACCAGGAAGCCGGCCAAGTACGTGGTCGTCACCGCGATCACGCCGACGCCGCTCGGCGAAGGCAAGACGGTGCACACGGTCGGCATCTCGCAGGCCCTGAACCGCATCGGCAAGCGCACCTGCTGCGTGATCCGCCAGCCGTCGATGGGCCCGGTGTTCGGCATCAAGGGCGGTGCGGCTGGCGGCGGCTACTCGCAGGTGGTGCCGCCGGAGGAACTGAACCTCCACCTGACCGGCGACTTCCACGCCGTCACCGCCGCGCACAACCTGTGCGCCGCGTTCCTCGACGCGCACCTGTTCCACGGCAACGAGCTCGGCCTCGACAAGGACCAGATCACCTGGCGCCGCGTGCTCGACATGAACGACCGCGCGCTGCGCGAGATCGAAGTGGCGCACGGCGGCGACAAGAACGGCGTGCCGCGCCGCACCGGCTTCGACATCACGTCGGCCAGCGAGATCATGGCGATCCTCGGCCTGAGCAAGGACATCCACGACCTGCGCAAGCGCCTCGGCGCGATGGTGGTGGGCTACACCGGCGCCGGCAAGCCGGTGACCGCCGAAGACCTGAAGGCCGCCGGCGCCATGACCGCGATCCTGAAGGACGCGCTGAAGCCGACGCTGATGCAGACGCTGGAAGGCACGCCCGCACTGGTGCACACCGGCCCGTTCGCCAACATCGCGCATGGCAACAGCTCGATCGTCGCCGACTACGTCGCGATGCGCAGCCTCGACTTCGTCGTCACCGAGGCCGGCTTCGGCGCCGACATGGGCGCCGAGAAGTTCTTCAACATCAAGTGCCGCGCGTCCGGCCTGAAGCCCGACGCCGCGTTGCTGGTCGCCACCGTGCGCGCGCTGAAGATGCACAGCGGTCGCTTCACGATCGTCGCCGGCAAGCCGCTGCCCGACGGCCTGAAGCAGGAGGACCTCGACGCGCTCGCCGCCGGCATCGGCAACCTGCAGAAGCAGATCGAGAACGTGCGCCTGCACGGCATCCCGGTGGTGGTCGCCGTCAACCGCTTCCCCGGCGACACCGACGCCGAGATCGAGTTCGTGCGCAACGCCGCGGTCGAAGCCGGCGCGCTCGAAGCGCACGTGTCGACGCTGTTCGCCGACGGCGGCAAGGGCGGCGAGGCGCTCGCGCACGCGCTGGTGAAGGCCGCCGACCAGCCGAGCGCGTTCCGCCTGCTCTACCCGAGCGAAGCGAGCCTGAAGGAGAAGATCGAGACGCTGGCGACCAAGGTCTACGGCGCCGACGGCGTCGACTACGAGCCGCTGGCCGAAGCGCAGCTCGCCAAGTTCGAGGCCAACGGCTACGGCCACTTCCCGATCTGCATGGCGAAGACGCAGTACTCGCTGAGCCACGATCCGAACCTGAAGGGCCGCCCGACCGGCTTCCGCTTCAAGGTCCGCGACGCGCGCGTCTCGGTCGGTGCCGGCTTCGTCTATCCGCTCGCCGGCGAGATCATGACCATGCCCGGCCTCGGCAAGGTGCCGGGCGGCGCGCGCATGGACATCGACGCGGACGGCAACGTCGTCGGCATGCTGTAGGCGGTATGGCGCGGTCCGGCCGTCCCTCGTATTGGGCGCCCTTAGCCAGACAGCGCCTTCCTGGACGCGCACTGCGAAGTTCGGCGCAGTGAAGCCGCGCCCCGAACTGGAAGGGCTGCCCACCGCCTTTCCCTTCTCGAGGTCGCGCTGGGCTGGCGGATCCTGCACGCCACTGCACAATGCGGCGATGAACTGGCGCGACCGAATCGTGGCCGATCCATCCGTTCTCGTCGGCAAGGCCGTGATCAAGGGCACGCGCATCAGCGTGGAGCTGGTGATGGACCTGCTGGCCAGGGGCTACACGATGGACCATTTGCTGACGCAGTACCCGAGCATCAGCCTCCAGGATCTCCATGCCTGCCTTGGCTATGCCGCCGAGCTGCTGCGATCCGAGAAGATGTTCCAACTGCCGGCCTGACTCGAGGTCCTCGTGCGCATCCTGGCCAACGAGAACGTGCCGCAGCCAGTCGTCGCCTCGTTGCGGGCGCGAGGCCACGATGTGGCGTGGATCACGGAGATCCGCAGAGGCATGGAGGATCGCGAAGTGCTCGCCTTGGCGCAGCAAGAGCAGCGGGTCGTCGTGACGTTCGACAAGGATTTCGGCGAGCTGGCGTTCGCGGCACGCCTGCCGGCGAGCTGCGGTGTGGTGTTGTTCCGCCTGCAAGGGGCTTCCCCCGAGGTCGACAACCAGCGTGCCGTGACGGCTTTGTCCGGCCGCGACGACTGGAGCGGTGTGTTTGCGATCATCGAGGATGACCGTGTGCGCGTGCGCGCGATCGGCAAGACAGAAGGTCCACGAGGCCCCGACGGCTGAGGGGCTTTGCCTTCGTGCGGCGAGCTCGCCCTGCTCCCCGGCGAGATCATGACCATGCCCGGCCTCGGCAAGGTGCCGGGCGGCGCGCGCATGGACATCGACGCGGACGGCAACGTCGTCGGCATGCTGTAGGCGGTCGCGACGAAGCGATGGCCGTGGTGCGACGCGGCGCTTGGCGTCCGCCCATCGACTCCGTACAAGCCCGCGGCATGGGAGATCGCTACTGGGTGCGTCATGCGTCGCTGCCGGGCTTCGTCGGGCCCTTGTCGCCGTCGGAGCTGCACGCGGCCCATCGTTCCGCGTCGCTGCCGCTCGCTGCCGAGGTTCGATTGGCGGCGCCCGGTGGGAATGCCGAGGTGCTCGACGATCGCGGTTGGTCGCCGCTGCACGAACTGTTGGGTGTGGCGCCGCCGCTGCCGTCCGAGCTGGCGAACGTGCTGCCGCCGCTCGGTGGCCCCGGTGTCCGCCTCGAGCAGGTGCTGGCCGACGTGCGCGAGCGATCGAGCTACGGGGCGGCGCGCAGCCTCGCCTCGATGATGACGGTCGTGGCCTTGCTGGCGATCGGCCTCGGCGTGTGCGCTGGCCTGGTCGCGGCGGCGATGGTCAGGGACTGGTGGGCGGCGATCGCCAGCGTCACGCTCGGTGGCCTGCTGGGGGCCACGGTGATCGTCGTCTACCAGGCCTTCGCGATGCTGGCCGACATCGCCGACTGCCACCTGCGTCGGGAGACCGAGCGGGCGGCGCGGTCGGTCGCTCCGGCGCGGCGCGATCCCTGATCCGGCGGCCTCGGCGGGAGCCACGGGATCGGTTCCCTCCCGGTGGGATGGTGAGGACGAGCCCAAGGATCAGCTGCGGGCGCGCCGCCGTCGATTCTACCTGCGAATGCCCATGTCCGCCGCCGGTCTCGCCAACCGACGTGGCACCACCACGCCGTGGGTCCTGGCGGTGGTCGCCACGTTGCTGCTCGCCGTGTGCGCCTTCGTCGGCACGCGCGTCGGCATCCGTCGTCTGCTCGACTGCGGCGAACAGCAGCTGCACGTGGCCGAACTCTGCGGTGAGATCGCGCGCCTCGACGAGGTGCTGACGATGGCGGCCCACATGGCGTCGGCCACCGGCGAAGCGCGCTGGCAGCAACGCTACGACGCGCACGTCGGCAAGCTCGACACCGCCATCGCCGCGCTCCGCGCGATCTCGCCGACCTTGTTCGACCAGGAACTCGGCGGCGACACCGACGCGGCCAACCGCCGGTTGGTGGCGATGGAGACGCAGGCGTTCGAGCTGGTTCGCGCCGGGCAGGTCGCGGCGGCGCGGGCGGTGCTCGACGGTCCGGACTACGCCGCGGACAAGGCGATCTACGCGGCCGGCAATGCGCGCGCGCAGCTGGCGCTCAGGGAGCTGGTCGAAGCCGAGCGGCGCGTCGCCAGCCGGGTGTCGTGGATCAGCATGATCGCCACCGGCGTGCTGACGCTGGTGGCGGCCGCGGCGTGGTGGACCTTGGCCACCCGCAGCCGCGAAGCGCGGGCGTCGGCGACGCTGGCGATCGCCAAGGCGCAGGCCGCCGCCGCGGTGGAGGCGAGCCAGCACAAGAGCCGGTTCGTCGCCGACATCAGCCACGAACTGCGCACGCCGCTGACCGCGATCCTCGGCTATGCCGAACTGCTCGCCGACGCGACGTATCCGCCGTCGCAGCGAGGCGAGGCGCACGCGACCATCCTGCGCAACGGCCGGCACCTGCTCGAGGTCGTCAACGACCTGCTGGACGTCGCCAAGGTGGAAGCGGGCCAGCTGCAGGTCGCCCTGGCGCCGACCGACCCGGTCGTCGTCGTCGAGGACGTGGCGTCGCTGATGCGGGTCCGTGCGCACGGCAAGGGCCTGACGCTCGAGGTCTGGTTCGCGACGTCGGTGCCGCGCACGGTTACGACGGAGGCGCTGCGCCTGCGGCAGATCCTCGTCAACCTGGTCGGCAACGCCGTGAAGTTCACCGAGTGCGGCATCGTGCGCGTGGTCGTCGGCCACGACGCCGTCGCCGGGCGCATGACGTTCGCCGTCGTCGACCAGGGCATCGGCATGCGGCCCGAGCAGGTGGCGCGCCTGTTCGCCGATTTCGGTCAGGTCGACGAGGACGCCGAACGGCGCAGCGTCGGCACCGGGCTCGGCCTCGTGCTGAGCCGCCGGCTCGCCATGCTGCTCGGCGGCGACCTCGAGGTGCACAGCGAACCGGGGCGCGGCAGCACGTTCACGCTGTGGCTGCCGGCGATGGCTGCGGCCGGGGAGCTGTGGCAGCCGGAAGCGGTGCCGCGGCCGTCGCGGCCCGGTGTGGTCGCATCGCCGGCCTCGGGGCGGCTGCGCGGGCGTCACATCCTGCTGGCGGAGGACGGCCCCGACAACCAGCGCCTGGTGTCGTGGCTGCTGCAGCGCGAAGGCGCCGACGTGGTCGTCGTCGCCGACGGCAAGCAGGCGTTGGCTGCGGTTGCGACGGCGGCGCGGTCGTTCGACCTCGTGCTGATGGACATGCACATGCCGGAGATCGACGGCTACCGTGCGACCGAGCTGCTGCGCGAGCGCGGCGTCGGGCTGCCGATCGTGGCGCTGACCGCCAACGCGATGACCGACGACCGGCAGCGCTGCTTGCGCAGCGGCTGCACCGACTACCTCAGCAAGCCGATCGATCGTCAGCAGCTCGTCGCCACGTGCGAGCGGCTCACAGCGCCTGCTTGACGCGCTCCGCGACCTTCGCCGCGGTGAAGCCGAAGTGCTCGGCGACGTGCTTCGCCGGCGCCGAGGCGCCGAACGTCGTCTGGCCGATGCAGCGGTCGAGGCGGCCGGTGAACTGGCACCACAGCTCGGGGCGGCCCATCTCCACCGCGAACACCGCCGCTTTGCCGAGCACCGCGGCGCGGTAGCCGGCGTCCTGCTGCAGGAACAGTTCGACGCACGGCATCGACACCACGCGCGTCGGCACCCCCTGCGTGCCGAGCAGGGCCGCCGCGTCGACCGCGAGCGAGACCTCGGCGCCGGTGGCGATCAGCGTCACCTTGGCGTCCTTGGTGTCGACCAGCACGTAGCCGCCGCGCAGCGCCTCGCGCGCGCTCCAGCCGGCGGCGTGCGGCAGCTTGTTCAGGTTCTGGCGGGTCAGCGCCAGGACCACCGGACCGTCGCGGCGCGACAGCGCGTGCGTCCACGCCGCCGCCGTCTCGGCGCCGTCGGCCGGGCGGAACACGTGCACGTTCGGGATCACGCGCAGCGTCGCCAGGTGCTCGACCGGTTGGTGGGTCGGGCCGTCCTCGCCGACCATCAGGCTGTCGTGCGTGAACACGAACGTGGTCGGGATCTTCATCAGCGACGCCAGGCGGATCGGCGTGCGCATGTAGTCGGCGAACACCAGGAACGTGCTGCCCGCCGGCAGGAAGCCGCCGTGCAGCGTGATGCCGTTCAGGATCGCGCCCATGCCGTGCTCGCGGATGCCGTAGTGCAGCGTGCGGCCGGTGCGGTCCTTGTGCGTGAACGAGCCGCTCTTCTTGATGCGCGTCTTGGTCGACGGATCGAGGTCGGCGCTGCCCGAGACGAAGCCCGGCACCAGCTCGGCGGCCTTGTTCAGCACGTTGCCGGACAGCGCGCGCGTCGCCGCGGGCTCGGCGCCGGCGGAGGCGACCAGCTGCTCGAGCAGGTCGGCCGGCACGGTGCGCGCGCGCAGGCTGCGCCAGGCCTTCGCCAGGTCGCCGTTCTTCTGCTCCCACGCCTTCATGCCGGCGTGCCACTGCTGGCGCGCCTGCTCGTTGCGGGCGGCGGCGGCGGCGAACGCGGCCTTCGCCTCGGGGGCGACGAAGAAGTCCTCGGCCGGCAGGCCGAGCGCCTTCTTGGTGGCGACGATCTCGTCCTTGCCGAGCGGCGCGCCGTGCACCTCGTGCGTGTTCGCCTTGTTCGGGCTGCCCTTGCCGATCGTCGTCTTGCAGCAGATCAGCTGCGGCTTGCCGGTCGCCGGCGCCGCCGAGGCACAGGCCAGTGCCCTGCGCACCTGCTCGGCGTCGTGGCCGTCGACGTGCTGCACCGACCAGCCCTGCGCTTCGAACCGCTTGCCGATGTCCTCGCTGGTGGCGAGGTCGGTATGGCCTTCGATCGTGATGCCGTTGTCGTCCCACAGGCAGACGAGGTTGCCGAGCTGCAGGTGGCCGGCCAGCGTCGCCGCTTCGTAGCTGATGCCCTCCATCAGGTCACCGTCGCCGGCGGTGACGTAGACGCGGTTCAGCAGCAGCGGGTTCTGGAAGCGCGCGGCCTCCATCTGGGCGGCGATCGCGAAGCCGACCGCGTTGGCGAAGCCCTGCCCGAGCGGGCCGGTGGTGGTCTCGACGCCGACCGTCTCGCCGAACTCGGGGTGACCCGGCGTCTTGCTGTGCAGCTGGCGGAACTTCTTCAGGTCGTCGAGCGACACCGGGAAGCCGGCGAGGTGCAGCAGCGCGTAGAGCAGCATCGAGCCGTGGCCGCCCGACAGCACGAAGCGGTCGCGCCCGGCCCACTCCGGCTCCTGCGGGCTCCAACGCAGGAACTCCGTCCACAGCACGCTGGCGACCTCGGCCATGCCCATCGGCATGCCCGGGTGGCCGGAATCGGCCTTCTGCACCGCGTCCATGGCGAGCCCGCGGATGGTGTTGGCGACGAGAGTGAGTTCCTTGGCAGCGACGGTCATGGCGGCGGCGGACTGTAGCGACGCCGTTCCGTCGAAGGAACCGTTCGCCCGATGCCAGGGCGTCTTGGGCGGCCGCTCAGTGCCCGCCTTCGCGCACCGCGTTGACGTTCCAGCTCGGGATCGTGATCTCGACGGTGCCACCTGCCGGCGCGCGCAGCAGCTTCGCCTGGCAGCCCAGGCGCGAGTCGAGGCCGACGTCGCGCGCTTCGTCGAGCTGGTCGAGTTCGTCCTCGCTCGGCTCCGAGAAGCACTCCTTGCCGACGGCGATCTTCACGTGGCACGTCGAGCACGCGCACACGCCGCCGCAGGCGTGGTCGAGTTCGACCCCCTGCGCCATCGCCGCGTGGAGGATCGACTCACCGACGGCCAGTTCGAACGTGCGGCCGTTCGACCGCACCTTGCACGACACCTTGCTCATGACCCTTGCTGTTCTTCGCGCAGCGCCTTCGCGACCGCGGCGCTGATGACATCGTCGGCGATGGTGGCGGTGACCTTGGTCAGGTCGTCGCAGCCCTGCTTCAGCGCCGCCGCGTCGGCGTTGGCCGCCAGCAGCTTGCCGAGCGCCTTGACCGCCTTCTGCACGGCGTAGGTCTGGTCGGGCGGCAGTTCCGCCATCGCCAGCGCCTTCTGCGTGCCGCGCACCATCGCCTCCGCCTTGTTGCGCACGTCGATCGCCTCGCGTGCGACGTAGTCCGCCTGCGCGTTCTCGATCGAGTCGAGCATCATGCGGCGCACCTCGTCGCGGGTGAGGCCGAACGACGGCACGATCTGGATGCTGGCCTCGACGCCGGTGCGTTGTTCGCGCGCGGTGACGCGCAGCACGCCGTCGGCGTCGACCAGGAACGTCACCGCGATGCGCGGCAGGCCGGCCGGCAGCGGCGGGATGCCGCGCAGCTTGAAGTGGCCGAGGCGCCGGCAGTCCTTCGCCAGCTCGCGCTCGCCCTGGAAGACGTTGAGGTCGACGGCGGTCTGGTTGTCGACGCCGGTCGAGAACTCCTCGGTGACGCTGGTCGGGATCGTGCTGTTGCGCAGGATCAGCTTCTGCACGGCGCCGCCGAGCGTCTCGATGCCGAGCGACAGCGGGATCACGTCGAGCAGCAGGAGCGAACGGTCGTTGCCGGCCAGCACGTCGGCCTGGATCGAGGCGCCGAGCGCGACCGCGAGGTCCGGGTCGACGCCGGTGTGGGGTTCCTTGCCGAGCAGGCCCCGCAACCGCGCGCGGACCATCGGCACGCGCGTGCTGCCGCCGACCAGCACCACGTCGTCGATCTGCTCGAGCCGCAGGCCGGCGTCCTTGACCGCGCGCTGCACGCAGTCGAGCGTGCGCTGCACCAGCGGCGCGATCGCCGCCTCGAACTCGGCGCGGGTCACGGTCAGCGTCACCGTGCCGCGGGCCCCGAGGTCGAGCTGCAGGTCGGCGCGTTCGGCCGAGCTGAGCTTGATCTTCAGGCTCTCGGCGGCCTTGCGCACCGCCTGCAGCACGTACGGGTCCTCGCTCGCACCAACCTTGCCGGCGACGCGCGGCAGGGCCGCGAGGATGCGCTGGCCGAGCAGTTCGTCGAAGTCGTCGCCGCCGAGGTGGGTGTCGCCGGCGGTCGACAGCACCCGGAACACGCCGTCGTCGATGCGCAGGATCGACACGTCGAACGTGCCGCCGCCGAGGTCGTAGACCAGGGCGGTGCCGTCCTTGCTGCCGTCGATGCCGTAGGCGAGGGCGGCGGCGGTCGGTTCGTTCAGGATGCGCAGGCAGTCGAGGCCGGCGAGTGCGGCCGCGTCCTTGGTGGCCTGGCGCTGCGCGTCGTCGAACCACGCCGGCACCGTTACCACCGCGTGCTGCACCGGCTGGCCGAGTGCTTGTTCCGCGGTCTGCTTGACGCGCTGCAGGATCAGCGCCGAGATCGCCTCGGGCGACCACTGGCGTTCGCCGACGCGCACGCGCGGCAGGTCGCGTTCGCCGGCGACGATCGGGTAGGGCAGGCGCTTGGGCTCGTCGCCGAGCTCGTGCACCGAGCGGCCGATCAGGCGCTTGATCGAGAACACCGTGCGATCGGGATGCGCGAGTCGCTCGGCCTTCGCTTCGCGGCCGACCAGCGTGCGGCCGTCGGGATGGAAGCAGACGACCGAGGGGATCAGCGGCTCGCCGTCGGCGTCGCGCAGCACGCGCGCGCCCTTGCCGGCGCGGATCGCGGCGAGGCTGTTGGTGGTGCCGAGATCGATGCCGACGACGAGGCGCGGCGAGGTGGGGGTGGCGGCTTCGGAACTCACGACTTCGCGTCCAGGTCCTGCAGGGCCTTGCGGTGGTAGTGGGAGGCGTGCAGCGTGCGGGCGGCGGCATCGACGTCGCCGCGGGCCAGTTGGGCGCGCAGGGTCTGCATGTCGCTGGCGACGGCGCCGCTGAGGCGCGTGCGCAGCTGCGGCACGTTCTCGGCGCTGGCGAACGCCACCTCCTCGGCGAGCTCGAGCGCGTCGGCGAGGAACATCGGGTCGAGCTTCTTGTTCCGTTCGAGCGCGCCGGGGCTCAGCAGTTCGAGCAGGGCGCGGGCCCGCTGCCACGGATCGCGGAGGATCTTCCAGGCGTCGTTGATCTCGGCCGCGCGCTGCAGCACGGCGATGCAGTCGCCGGTCTCCTTGGCACGGTGCAGGTCCGGGTGGCACTCGCGCGACAGCTTCAGGTAGCGCTGTTCGAGCGTGCGTTCGTCGAGGTCGAGCGAGCGAGCGAGGCCGAACACCGCGAACGGGTCGGGAGCGGGGACGTGGATCACGGACCAGGGTTCGGACGGAGGGCGCTCAGGCAGAGAAGGAGGTGCCGCAGCCGCAGCTGCCGGTCGCCTGCGGGTTCTTGAACACGAAACCGCGGTCGAGCAAGCCGTCGTTGAAGTCGAGGATGGTGCCGCCGATGAAGAACTCGCTCTTCTTGTCGACGACGACGTTGACGCCGTGCTGCGGGAACGTCAGGTCGAACTCGGTCGGGCCGCTCTGGTCGAAGTCGAGCACGTAGGTGAAGCCGGAGCAGCCGCCGCCCTTGGCGCCGACGCGCACCCAGACGTTGGGGCCGAACTTCTGCTCGGCGATGACGCGCAGGATCTCCTTCGCCGCGCGCTCGGTCATCACGACGCCGCGGCCCGGCTTGGCCGCGGGCTCGCTGGCGGGGGCTGGCGTGGCGGGGGTCGACGGCGTGGTGTGGGAGGCGGTCACGACTTCGCTCCTTGGCCGGTCTGCTGGCGCGCTTGCTGCTTCTGCCGCCAGTCGTCGATCGCCGCCTTGATCGCGTCCTCGGCGAGCACCGAGCAGTGGATCTTGACCGGCGGCAACGACAGCTCTTCGACGATCTGCGTGTTCTTGATCTGCGCCGCGGCTTCGACGCTGGCGCCCTTCAGCCACTCGGTGGCGAGCGACGACGAGGCGATCGCCGAGCCGCAGCCGTAGGTCTTGAACTTGGCGTCCAGGATGCGGCCGTCGTCGTCGACCTTGATCTGGAGCTTCATGACGTCGCCGCATTCGGGCGCGCCGACGACGCCGGTGCCGACGTTCGGATCGTTCTTGTCGAGCGAGCCGACGTTGCGCGGGTTCTGGTAGTGGTCGAGGACCTTGTCGCTGTAGGCCATGGTTCGTGTTGGGGGCCGGTGCGGTGGGGCCGGTGCGTTGGGGTGCGGGGGGTTGGGTGTTCGGTTGGGCTCTGGCGTGGCGGTGGCTCAGTGCACGGTCCACTTGACCTTCGACAGGTCGACGCCTTCCTGCACCATCTCCCACAGCGGGGACATGGCGCGCAGCCGCAGCACTTCCTGCACGGTGCGGTCGGCGGCGTAGTCGACTTCCTGTTCGGTGGTGAAGCGGCCGAGCGAGAAGCGGATCGAGCTGTGCGCGAGCTCGTCGCCGAGGCCGAGGCTCTTCAGCACGTAGCTCGGCTCGAGGCTGGCCGACGTGCAGGCGGAGCCGGACGACACCGCCAGCTCCTTGATGCCCATGATCAGCGACTCGCCTTCGACGTACGGGAACGACACGTTGGCGAGGTGCGGCAGGCGCGCCGACGGATCGCCGTTGCGCACGGCGTCGGGCAGTGCCTTCAGGATGCGCTGCTCCAGGCGGTCGCGCAGGGCCGAGAGGCGCGCGATCTCGGTCGTCATCTCGGTGCGGCAGATGCGCGCCGCTTCGCCCATGCCGACGATGCCCGGCACGTTCAGCGTGCCCGAGCGCATGCCGCGTTCGTGGCCGCCGCCGTCGAGCTGTGCGACGAGACGCACGCGCGGGTTCTTGCGGCGCACGTAGAGGCAGCCGACGCCCTTCGGGCCGTACATCTTGTGCGCCGACAGCGACAGCAGGTCGATGTGCTGGGCCTCGACGTCGAGCGGGATCTTGCCGGCGGCCTGCGTCGCGTCGGTGTGGAACAGCGTGCCCTTCGCCTTGCACAGGGCGCCGATCTTCGCCAGCGGGTGCACCGTGCCGACTTCGTTGTTGGCGGCCATCAGCGACACCAGGATCGTGCGCTCGGTGATCGCCGCCTCGAGCTGGGCGAGGTCGACGTGGCCCTTGCCGTCGACCGGCAGGAACGTCACCTCGAAGCCCTGCGTCTCCAGCCACTTCATCGGGTCGAGCACGGCCTTGTGCTCGGTGACCGCCGTGATCAGGTGGTTGCCCTTCTGGCGGTACATCGCGGCCACGCCCTTGATCGCGAGGTTGTTGGCCTCGGTCGAGCCGCTGGTCCACAGGATCTCCTTCGGATGCGCGCCGATCAGTTGCGCGGTCTGCGAGCGCGCCTCTTCGACGGCGGCTTCCGCGGTCCAGCCGAACGCGTGGCTGCGGCTGGCGGCGTTGCCGAACGTGTCGCTGAAGAACGGCAGCATGCGCTGCACGACGCGCGGGTCGCACGGCGTGGTGGCGCTGTAGTCGAGGTAGATCGGAGTCTTCATCGGGTGCGGGCAGTGGGGCCGGCGGCCAAGGCCGCGGGTGGGGTCGTCGTCGCGCCGGCGGTGGCCGACGCGGGCAACGAGCACAGTTCGTCGAGGCGGATGTCGCGGAACAGCTGCGAGATGCGCTGGTGCACGAGGCGCATCGGGCGCTTGCTCGGGCAGAACGACATCAGGGCGCAGTCGGGGTGGGTCGGGGTGCCGTGGCCGGGCATGCCGTGGCTCGGTGCGCTCGGGGCCGCCTGCGTGCCCGAGTTGGCCGGCATGCCCGAGTTCGCCGGCATGCTTTGGGCCGCCTGCATGCTCGGGGCCAACGCCAGCAGCGGGCGCGGGCTGCTGCTGCCCCCGGCCGTGTCGTCCGGATCCTCGGCGCCGCCATGGGCGACGCAGTCGACCAGGATGAAGCGGCCCTCGACGACCTCGAGGATGTCGGCCAGCGCGATCTCGCGCGGCGGGCGGCCGAGGCGGTAGCCGCCCTTCAGGCCGCGGGTCGACTCGAGCAGACCGCTCTTGGCGAACTCCTTCAGCAGGTTCGCCACCACCGACTTGTTCAGCCGGGCCTGGCGCGCGATCTCGTGGGCGCTGACCACGGCTTCGCCGGCGCTGCCGCCGGGGAAGGCGCCCTGGCGGGCGATCGCGCCCAGCAGGAACACCGCGTAGTCAGCTTTCTTGGAGATGCGCAGCATCGAGGTCCGGAGTCGTGAGGCGACGAAACTAGATCCGATTTGGGGCTCATTCAACGTTCGGCTCGAAAAAGCCCCAGATGTAGGCACATTCTAGGAAACCCTGCGGCCATCGTGGTCGCGACGCCCTGCATGCACGACTCCCTGCTCGCCAAGCTCGTTGCCAACGGTCCGTTCCAGCGCCCCGCCGCGCCCTACCGCCTGCTCGCCGTCGCCGGCCCCGACGCCGCCGAGTTCCTGCACCGGCTGTGCACCCAGGACGTGCTGGGCCTGCCGATCGGTGGCCTCGCTCCGGCCGCCTTCCTCGACGCCAAGGGCAAGGTGCAGGTCACCTGCCTCGTCGGGCGCACGGCGGCCGACGCGTTCGTGCTGGAGACGCAGGCGGAACAGTCCGAACGGCTGGCGGCGCTGCTCGACCGCTACCACTTCACCGAGAAGTTGCAGCGCACGCCGCTCGCCGGCGGGCCGTGCGTCGAGCGCGTCGAGCGCGTCGGCGCGGCCGGTGCGGGCGGCGCGGTGGCCGGCAGCGTGCGGCGCGACGGCGAACGCGTCCGCATCGAGTTCGCGCGCCGCGGCCTCGGCTTCGTGCGCGAGCACGGCGGCGCCGCCGAAGCCGGGCTCGCCGAACTGTCGCCGGACCACGCCGACTGCCTGCGCATGCTCGCCGGCCTCGTGCGCGTCGGCGTCGACACCGAGCCGACCACGTTGGCGCTCGAAGCCGACCTCGACGACCACTGCTCGACGACGAAGGGCTGCTACACCGGCCAGGAGATCGTCGCGCGCATCCACACCTATGGCCACGTCAACCGGCGGCTGTGCCTGCTGCAGCTCGCGCCCGGTGCCGTGATCGCGGCGCCGCAGCCGCTGCACGACGAAGACGGCATCGCCGTCGGGCGCGTGATGCACGCGATCCCGCTGCCGGCCGCGGCGGAGCCAGGGCGCCTCGGCTTCGGTTACCTGCCGAAGGACTTCCAGGCGCCGGGCACGAAGCTGGCACTCGCCGACGGCTGCAGCGTGCTCGTCGTCGGCGCCAGCGCGTAGCTCACGCCTTGCCGGCGTAGGCGAAGACGACGTAGGCGGCGTTCGCGCCGGTCGTGATCGTCGTCGTGGCGATCTCGCCGGCGGCGAGCAGCAGCGCGTGGTCGCCCGCCGCGAGCGCCTGGCCGCCGACCGTGGCGCCGCCGTCGCTGCGCACGAACAGCAGCAGCTCGTCGCAGCGCGGCTGCGCCGGCACGTCGCCAAGACGCAGGCTCGAGTTCGCGCCGAGAACGACTTCGTCGACGCTCAACGTCGCCGCCTTGTAGTCGGGCGCGAACACGCGCTCGAGCACGGCGCTGCCGACCGGGATGCGTTCGAAGCGGCGCGGCGGCAGCGACTCGGGCGCCGTCGGGAACGTCTCCGCCGGCTTCCATTCGCCGCTCTTCGGATCGAACGCCTTGCCGCTGCCGGCGAGCGGCAGCAGCGGCTTCTGCGCCAGCGCGTCGCGGCCGGTGGCTTCGTCGCGCACGACCGGTTGCCGCGCGGCGATGCACAGGATCTCGCCGCGGCCGTTGCCGACGCGGAACGGCGTGTGCTTCGGCAGGAACACCGCCATCGGGCGGCCCTGGAACGGCGTGCTGCGCGCGCCGCGCGCCGGCCAGGCGGTGCTGCCGCCGACGAGATCGAAGGTGCCGGCGAGCAGCAGCACGGCGACCTCGTGCTCGCCGGTGACCAGCTGGTCGGGATCGTGCGGGCGCCAGCGTTGCACGTGGTCGAGCCAGGTGGCGCCGGGGGCGCGCGCGGTGGCGAGGCGCTCGTCGCCGACGAAGGGCAGCAGCTTCACTTGGTGGTCTCCTTCTTCTTGCGCGGCTCGCCGATCTGGATCGCCGCGTCCGCCAGCATCTTGCTGCCGAGCGCCTGGCTGCGCTGTTCCCGCAGCAGGCGCAGCAGTTCGGCGTCGCTCGGTACCGGCTCGACGTCGAGCACCTTGACCAGGTAGCAGCCGTCGTCGGCGCGCACCGGTTCCGACACGGCGTCCTTGGCCAGCGCGAAGGCGGCGGCCAGCACCGGCTCGGGCAGCACGGTGTCGCTGCGGCGGTGCCAGCCGACGTCGCCGCCCTTCTTGCGGCTCGGCCCGTGTTCGCTCTCGAGCGCGGCGACGTTGGCGAACGTCTCCTTGTCGAGCAGGCGCCGCAGCGTCGCCACGTGCGCCATCGCCGCGGCGAAGTCGCGCTTGACGATCTGGTTGGGCTCGAGCATCGCGTTGACGAAGATCACGCCGAGCTTCCTGCGTGGGCCGACGGCGGCGAGCACGGCGTCGCGGTCCTTCGCCAGCTCCTCGGCGAGCACGCGATCGGAGAAGCGCTTTTGGCCCAGCTTCTCCAGCAGCAAGGCGCCGCGGAACGTGCGCTGGTCGCGCAGTGTCTTCGCGGTCAGGCCCTGCGCCTCGAGCATGCTGTCGAACGTGGCGCCCTGGTAGCGCGGGTCCTTCGCCGCTTCGGCGCGGCGCTGCTCGATCGCCGCGTCGAGCTCCGCCGGCGTCACCTCGATCTGCTCGTCGGCGCACGTCTTCTCGAGCGTGCTCAGGTAGGCGCACTGCCGCACGAAGCGATCGCGCTCGTCGTCGTCGGCGGTGCGCAGCAGCAGCATGCCGAGCTCGATCATCGGCACGTCGACGCCGTCGACGCGCAGGGCGGTGCCGACCGGCAGCTGGTCGGGATCGGTGACCAGCTTCGTGGCCTTGCGCTGTTCCTGCACCCACAGCTTCATCATCTCGCCACTGACCTGCTCGTCCTTGCCGAGGCCGAGGGCCGCGCGCACGACGCGTTCCTGCGCCAGCTGCACGGCGAGGTCGTCGAGCCACTGCTTCTCGCCGCTGTTGCGCACGGCCGGGAACTCGCTCGGTTCGCGGCCTGCGGCGCGCAGCTGCCGCTGCAGGTCCTCCCAGAACGTCTGCACCTCGGCGCGCTCGGGCATCAGCCCCTGCTTCTGCGCCGCGTTGCGGGTCAGCATGACGTCGACGATCTGTTCGACCGCCTGGCGGCCGCGGTCGCGGCGACGCAGATGGAACGCCATCTCCAGCGCCAGGTCGGTGCGCGTCACCGTCGCCGCGACCCCAGGCCGCTCCTTGCCCTCGGCGTCGACGTGCTTCACCGTCGCGTCGGCACCGATCAGGCAGTAGCGCGCGACGATCTCGGGCGGCTCCTGGGGGACGGCGAACAGCAGGGCGAACGACAGGCCAAGCAGCGGGCTCATGGAGGCGCGGCACGATAGCAGCCGCGCGGCGAGGTGCACGCCGCGGCCGCCTCCCGAACTCCAGTCCCGAACCCCAGTCCCGAACCCCAGCCGCGCCTAGCCGAAGCGGCCCTCGATGTAGTCCGAGGTCTCCTGCTTCTGCGGCGACACGAACATGCGCTCGGTCGCGGTGTGCTCGACGACGCGGCCCATCAGCATGAACACGCACTCGTCGCTGGCGCGGCGGGCCTGTGCCATGTTGTGGGTGACGATCAGGATCGAGTAGTGGCCGCGCAGGTCCCAGATCAGGTCCTCGACCGCCGACGTCGCCTCCGGATCGAGCGCGCTGCACGGCTCGTCCATCAGCAGCACGCTCGGCTTGGTCGGCAACAGGCGCGCGATGCACAGCTTCTGCTGCTCCTCGAGCGACAGGCCGGTGGCCTTGTGCTGCAGGCGGTCCTTGACGCGGTCCCACAGCAGCACCTCGCGCAGCGCCTGCTCGACCATCGCGTCCTCGTCGCTGCGGTTCGCCTTGCGCTCGGCGTGCAGGCGGTGGCCGAACAGCACGTTGTCGCGGATCGACAGCGGCAGCGGGTTCGGCCGTTGGAACACCATGCCGACGTTGCGGCGTACCTGGATCTGCGACGCGCCTTCGCCGTAGACGTCGTGGCCGAGCACCTTGATGGTGCCGGTCGTCGTCACGTAGCCGAGGCGTTCGTTGATGCGGTTGCAGCTGCGCAGCAGCGTCGACTTGCCGCAGCCCGACGGGCCGATCAGCGCGGTCACGATGCCGGACTTGATGACGAGGTCGACCTCGTGCAGCGCCTGGAACTTGCCGTACCAGAGATTGAGGTCCTGGACCTCGATCGCCGGCGTGCGGTTCTTCGGCAGCGACAGGATCGTCGTACGACCCTGCAAGGACATGTCGTCAGCCAAAGCGCCCCTCCAGGTAGTCGATGGTGCGCTGGTCCTTGGCACCACCGGCGAACAGGTCCTCGGTGGCGCCGATCTCGACGCAGCGGCCGCCGAGGAAGAAGGCGGTGCGGTCGGCGAGGCGGCGCGCCTGCTGCACGAGGTTCGTGACCAGCACGATCGTCAGCTCGGCCCGCAGTTCCTTCAGCACCTCCTCGATGCGCATCGTCGTCACCGGGTCGACGGCGATCGAGAACTCGTCGAGCAGCAGCAGCTCCGGGTCCTGCGACAGCGCGCGCGCGATGGTCAGGCGCTGCTGCTGGCCGCCGCTGAGCAGCGAGCCGAGGTTCTTCAGGCGGTCCTTGACCTCGTCCCACAAGGCGGCGCGGGTGAGGCAGCGCTGCACGATCTCGTCGAGCTCGGTCCGGTTGCGCACGCCGCGCAGCCGCGGGGCCAGCGCCACGTTGTCGTAGATCGACAGCGGCAGGCCGACCGGCAGCGGGAACACGACGCCGATGTGGCGACGCAGCGCGTAGAGGTTGCGGATCGTCCGCACGTCGCGGCCGGCGAACGTGATGGTGCCGTCGACCTGCATGCCGGGCACGAACTCGTCCATGCGGTTCAGGGCGCGCAGGAACGACGTCTTGCCGGCGTTGGCCGGGCCGATCAGGCCGAAGATCTCGTTCTGCCGGACCTCGAGGTCGACGCCCTGCAGCGCCACCTTCTCGCCGTAGCGGATCGACAGGCCGGAGACGCCGAGCAGCGTCGGCGCGTTCGTCGTCGGCGGGGAGTTCACCACTTCTTCCTCCCGCGCAGCTTCATGCGGAACCAGATCGCCAGCGCGTTCATCGCCAGCACGACGAGGATCAGCGTCAGCGCCACCGCGAACGGCAGGTGCTTGTGCTGGTCGTCGAGGTTGACCTGCGTCGACACGTTGTAGAGGTGCAGCGACAGCGCCATCGTCTGGTCGAACACGCTCTGCGGCAGGAACGGCACGAAGAACGCCGCCCCGGTGAACATGATCGGCGCCGTCTCGCCGACCGCGCGCGACACCACCAGGATGACGCCGGTCAGGATGCCGCTGCCGGAGTTCGGCAGCACCACGCGCCAGATCGTCTGCCAGCGGGTCGCACCGAGGCTCCAGCAGGCTTCGCGGAACGCGCGCGGCACCGCCTGCAGCGACTCGCGCGTCGACACGATGACGACCGGCAGCGTCATCACCGCCAGCGTGCAGCTGGCGGCGAGGATCGACGTGCCGAAGGCCATGAAGTGCACGAACGCGCCGACGCCGAACAGCGCGTGCACGATCGACGGCACGCCGGCGAGGTTGACGATGGCCAGGTTGATCGTGCGCGTCAGCCAGTTGTCGCGTGCGTACTCGCTGAGGTAGATGGCGGCGGCGACGCCGAGCGGCACGGCGACGCCGAGCGCGCCGGCGGTCAGCCAGATCGTCCCGACCAGCGCCGGGAAGATGCCGCCGTCCTTCATGCCGTTGCTCGGCTTCTCGGTGAAGAACTCCCAGGTCAGCGCCGGACCGCCTTCGATCGCCAGCTTGCCGAGGATCGCCAGCACCGGCAGCACCAGCAGCAGCGTGGTCAGCAGGAACAGCCCGCGGATCGCCTGCTGGCGGCGCAGGCTGGCGTTCTCGCGCGCGGTGGCCGCGAACACGTGGTGGCCGGCAGGAGCCGCACCCGCGTCGTTCGCGTGCGCCGCGCGGTCCGTGCCGGGGTCCGTGCTGGGATTCGTGCCGGGATTCGACGGGGCGCTCACTTGCGGCCTCCGCGGCCGCGCACCAGGCGGTCGGCCAGCAGGTTGATGCCGAACGTCATCAGGAACAGCAGCATCCCGAGCGTGAACAGCACTTGGTAGTGGTCGCTGCCGACGCTGGTCTCGCCGAGCTCGGCGGCGATCGTCGCCGTCAAGGCGCGCACCGGGTCGAACACGCTGCCGGGGATGTTGATCGCGTGGCCGCTGGCCATCAGCACGGCCATCGTCTCGCCGACGGCGCGGCCGATGCCGAGCAGTACTGCGGCCGACAGGCCCGGGCGCGCGTGCGGCAGCACGACCCTGCTGATCACCTGCCAGCGCGTGGCGCCGAGCGCTTCGGCGGCTTCGCGGTAGGTGTCGGGGACGGCCTTCAGCGCGTCCTCGGCGATCGTCGTCATGATCGGCGCCGACATCATGCCGAGGATGATCGCGGCGTTGAGCAGGTTGGTGCCGACGCCGGACGACGGGTTCGCGTATTCGAGGATCAGCGGGCTGATCAAGTGCAGGCCGATGACGCCCCAGACGACGGACGGCACCGCGGCCAGCAGTTCGATCAGGATCTTCAGCCACTCGCGCTGCCTGCCGCGCGCGAACTCGCCGACGTAGATCGCGGCGCCGAAGGACAACGGCACCGACACCAGCATCGCCAGCAACGTCACCGTCACCGTGCCCACGATCAGGGCGAGCGCGCCGTAGGTCGGCGGGTGCCCGGTCGGTCGCCAGTAGATCGACGTGAAGAACTCGCCGAAGTCGAGCCGGTTCAGGGTGAACTCGAGGCCCTGGGTGGTGACGAACAGGAAGATGCCGACGATGAAGACGATCGCCGACACACCGCCGGTCAGCACCAGCGTGCGCATGACCCAGTCGATCCACCACGACGCGTCGCGGCGGTCGAGGGCGTCGAAGCCGCGCAACGGCTGCGGGGCCGACGGGGTTTGGCCGGGCGTCGCCATCAGCTGGCCTGCTCGCCGCGCAGCAGTTCCATCAGCTGCCGCAAGCGCGGGGTCAGTTGCCGGTAGACGCCTTCGGGGCCGGCCTTGGCGTCGACGTCCCAGACCAGCATCGTGGTGTGGAACGGCAGCTTGCCGACCTTGCTGCGCGACTCGCGGTCGAGCCCGATGACCAGGTGGTACTCGTCGAGCTGCGGCTGCATGCTGGCCAGCGGCGCCGGCCAGGCCTTCGCCAGGTCGATGCCGACCGTCTGGGCGAAGCGCAGGTAGGCCGGATCGATCTCCTCGGCGGCGTTCCAGCCGGCACTGCGGTAGCGGCCGCTCTGTGGGAACGCCTTGCGCGTGAAGTGCTCGGCCAGCTGGCTCGGGCCGTTGTTCGCCTCGTCGACGAACAGGATGTGGAACGTCTTCTCGCCCTTCTGCTTGCCGGTGACGACGAAGACCGTCTCCTCGCAGATGTTCTTCGCCTGGTGGATGACGCGTTCGAGGCGGTTGACCGACGCCATGAACGCGAACATGTCCTCGGTCGGGCGGGTGTGGGTCTCGCCTTCCTTGACCAGGTCGCCGAACACCTTGTCGAAGTAGCGGGCGAACTGGGCCGCGGCGAGCAGCGTCGCGTGGGCGAGGCCGACGTCCCGGGTCTGGAAGCTGCGCAGCGCGTCGCTCAACAGGCGGCGGGCCTGCTCGGACATCATCTCGATGTCGCGCGCGACCACCGACGGCGGCGCCGCACTCAGTTGCGCGGCGGTGCGCGAGATGGTGGCCGCGTAGTCGCCGATGCGCTCGAGGCCGATCGTCAAGCGCAGCACGGCGGACACGTAGCGCAGGTGGCCGGCACTCGGCAGGTGGCGCGCCACGAAGGCGTGGCACAGGCGGTCCAGTTCGCGCGTCTGCCGGTTGATCGTGTAGTCGCCGATCACCGTCATCGCCGCCAGGTCCTTGTCGACGCCGAGCACCGACGTGACCGCGTCGTCGATGGCCTTGGTGACGGCCTGGCCGACGACGGCGACGAGATCCTGGATCCACTGCAGATCGCGCTGCAGACGCTCTTCGTAGTGGGTCATCGCGGGGTCCGTGGCGAGATGCGCACGCCTAACCGGCCCCGCAGCGAACTTCCAGCGCGGCGACCGTTCTTGCTTCCAGGGGAACACGCGGCACTGGCGGCGTGTTCGAGCGAGCTGGCTCAGACCTTGCGCAGCGGCGGGTAGCCGAGGTTCATCAGCACCTTCTGGCCGTCGTCGCTCTTGATCCACTCGAGGTAGGCCTTGGTCGCGTCCTTGGCCTCGCCGATCGTGTACATGTAGAGCGGGCGCGAGATCGGGTAGCTCTTGTCGAGCACGGTGTCGATCGTCGGCATGACCGCCGGCTGGTCGGCGGCCTTCTTGACCGGCACCATGCGCACGTCGGCACCCTTGCCGTAGGACAGGCCGCTGTAGCCCAACGCCGAGACCGTCCTGGCGACGTTGTCGACGACGTCCTTGCTGCTGTTCAGGTCGAGCGAGCCGAGGCGGAAGTTCGCCTTCTTGCCACCGAGCACGGCCTCCTTGAAGTACTCGTAGGTGCCGCTGTTGGCCTGGCGCGAGATGCGCACGATCTCGTCGCGGCCTTCGGGCATCGTCACGCCGAGCTGCGACCACTTCGTGATGGTGCCGCCGTCGACGTAGATCTGCTTGATCTGCTCGAGGGTCAGCGCCTGGATCGGGTTGTCCTTGTGCACGAACATGGCGATGCCGTCGTAGCCGACGTGGTGCTCGACCGGCTCGTGCTTGTGGTCGCGCGCCTGCTTCATCTCGTCGTCGCTCAGGCGGCGGCTGCAGTTGGCGATGTCGACCGTGCCGTTGATGATGCCGGCGACGCCGACCTGGCTGCCGCCGCCGGTCACCGACACGCCGACCTCGGGCCGGACCTTGTGGAACTCCTCGGCCCAGCGCTGCGCGACATCGAGCATCGTGTCGGAACCCTTGTTCTGCAGCAGGATGCGGCCCTGGCCGTTGGCCGCGCGGCTGCAGGACGGAGCCAGGAACAGGAAGGTGCCGATCGCGGCGGTCGACAGCAGCAGGGTGGTGAGGAACTTCACGGGGTCTGGATTCTCGGGTCGGGGAGCGGGGGGGCCGTCGGGATTTCCGACCGTGAAGAGTCTGCGGCCTTGTGTGAAGACGCCTAGGCCAAAGTGTGAAGATCGTGTTAAGGCGAGGGCTCAGGCGCGAACGGGACCGGCCGGTGGCACCGTGGCCTCCGGCACCGGGGCGACCAGCGGCGGCAGCCCGTCCGGACCCGGGGTCTCCCCGGGCGGCCGGTGGCGGAACCGCCGGCTCTGCCAGAACCACTGCTCCGGCGCCTCGGCGATGCCCTGCGACAGCGCGCGGTTGACGCGGGCGGTGATCGCCAGCATGTCGGCGTCGCGGTCGCCCGTGCTGGCGTCGCGGATCACGTCGAACACGCGCAGCTTGTAGCGCATCGGGCC
>ERZ1066117.522-NODE-522-length-28621-cov-8.148393_pt1 | contig 28621 bp, 25 predicted proteins | sample MGYA00382764_ERZ1066117 | MGnify/ENA primary metagenome ERZ1066117 (study PRJEB33369, sample SAMEA5778347) | biofilm metagenome | biome: Industrial cooling water; feature: Water cooling tower basin; material: Biofilm | place: United Arab Emirates | collected...
CTGCATAGCTCATCGTCGCTATGAGTGGAGAGCCGCTCAAAAAACCGTTACTTACTTTGAGCAACAAAATTGTTTACCTGCATTCAAAAAAGAATGGGTTGAGTTTGCTTATCTACACTCGCAAGCACTGCAAGCCACGGTTAAGCGCGTCGATTTGGCCTATGGTGCATTCTTTCAAGGAGTGAGAAAAAGACCCAAGTTCAAGTCAATTCGCGATTACTCCGGATGGTCTTATCCAGCGAAATCTGGCTGGAAGGTCAACAGTAACGGCAAGCACGGAAGCGTCACTTTGAACGATCTAGGCATTACGATTAGGATGCGCGGTCAATCAAAACAATGGGGCATTCCTAGCACCTTGACTATTGTTTACAAACTGGGTACGAATCAATGGTTTGCATCATTTACCGTTGAAGTTTCAACACCAGAAACTAAATTTGGTTCGGATTCGGATTTGAATTACGAATCAATTGTATGTTTTGATTTGGGGACAGAAACAGCGCTAACTCTTTATGATGGGAAAGATTTCACCGAACTAGAAAATCCGCGCTTTACTCAGCGCTGTGAGCAATTAATCAAGCGAAAATCTTCAGATTTGAGGCGTAAGCGCGCGCCTAGTCGGAAAAAGAAAGTTAAAGCTTCAAGGCGTTGGAGGAAGACGAGAAAGCTCTTATCTAGACTGCAAAGGAAGGTAGCTAATCGGCGTCGGGATTGGCAGCATAAGGTGACATCAGAGATTGCTAGTCGTTATGACATCGGTGTCACCGAACAGTTGAATACCAAATCCATGACGCGCAAAGCAAAAAAAGGCAGCAAACGCAAAAAGCAGAAAGCCGGACTCAACAAATCAATTCTTTCTGTTGGGTTTAGTACGCTTAATCAGATGATGGCGTACAAAATTGAACAAAAAGGTGGCTTGATGTTGATACTGCCGACAAAACAAATAAAACCATCACAGCGCTGCCCTAACTGTGGAGTAGTCCATAAAGATTGGGCAGATTTATCAAATCGCTATCATGTTTGTGGTGATTGCGGATTTGAAATTCCTCGCGCTCGAGGTTCTGTGATGGTTTTATATAATGTTGTGACTAATGCACAACCGGGGCTAGGAACTCGCCTCGTAGACTACGGATGTTTTAGCTCTACCAATTCGACGAGTAAGCGCAAGTATACTGGCTCGATGCGGCAACTCAAGCAAGTGAAGAGTCAAAAGCCTAACCGTTCTTCGGATGGGGGAACAGAAACCCCGTCCGTCACCTGCGGCGGGGTAGTTCATCAGTGTTTTATCGCTAATTTTATGGTGATATGAGCGCGAGGGGATTTACAATTTTGCTTTTTTGCCTTATACTTCAAATAATAGAAATATTTATCTAAATTTTATTTGAAAATATTTCTTCCTCATCAAAGTTATGATATCAGAAAAAAAAGAAGCTTGTCAAGCTATTCCTCTATATATTTTGGTGAGAAAGAGGATCGAGATCGACCAGCCAAAAATTTCCCGTAGTCGCTAGGTATATGGTAAAATTTGGCAAAACAAGAAGCGAGCGATCGCTTAGATGACGCGATTGATTGATGACCAGTTTGCCAAGGATGATTTGTCGGCACTATTGATGGAACTATTAATACCTACAGCAACAGCGATCGGGAGTCGTGACGTAAATTAAAATGAGCTATGGGGAATTAGAAGAAACCTTAATGGTTCTGGTATCAAATTTACCAGCGTCTGGGAAAGAATCAGCGTAATTGCTGGAAAAGTTGCTGCAATTATCGGATGATGAGCTGTTAGCTAGACGATCGAATCGGACTCGATAAAAAAGTATTATAGATAAGAAAGCAGATTGTTGGTTTAGCTTGAAGCAACTGTAATTCTAAGGGTTGTAAGGACTAATGCTGAAGCAAGTGAAAAACCCAATTTATTTGGCTGCGGGTGCAGGAATATCGGCTCTGGTGCTGGGAGCTGGTATAGCGCTAGTAAGATGGAATGATGTGCAGCGGCTAGTCCCCCAATTAGCGGTGTTGCAGCAGCTAGACTTAAAGTCACAAGCGCAGGAACAAGAAGAAGATCCTCGCTCGGCTGTTTTGCCATTAGCGACGGTTTCACCGTCACAGAGGGCATCTCAACTAGAAGCGATCGCTGCTTCTAACACCCGTTCGTTAGATCGAAATCGGGCGCGCTATTTGTTGGCAAGTGACTTAATTGCCCAAAAGCAAGGGCAAAAGGCGCTGAAGTTATTAGAAGGATTGGAAAAAGATTACCCGGTTTTGGCGGCTCACGTGGCGATGAAGCGCGCCCAAGCTTATGAAAGTATTTCCGATCGAGCAAAAGCTACGGCAGCTTGGAAAGAATTATTAGAAAAATATCCGGAAAACCTGGCGGCGGCGGAAGCGCTGTTTGTTTTGGGAAGGCAAGATAGTCAACTTTGGGATCGAGCGATCGCATCTTTTCCCAGTCATCCTCGGACAATCCAAATTGCCCGCGAAAGATTAAAGAAAGATCCCAATCAATTATCCCTGTTATTGCTGTTGCTGAAACACGACCAAGATAGCCGCGATATTGGTACGGTTTTAAATCAGCTCACGATTGAACATGGGGCGCAATTAAAACCGGAAGATTGGGAAGCGATCGCAACTCTGCACTGGCAGAGGCGAGAATATGGGCAAGCTGGAAAAGCATATGCTAAAGCACCGGCGACGCCCCGCAACGTTTATCGCGCCGCCAGGGGACAGCAGTTGGGTAACTTTAAAAATGAAGCGATCGCGCTTTATCAGCAGTTAATTCGCGACTTTCCCACGGCTACAGATACTGGTTTGGGATTGTTGCGTTTATCTCGCATATCGCCACAGGAAGATGCGGTAATTTATCTCGATCGGATTATTAAAGAATTTCCCGATCAAGCTGGTGCCGCACTGTTAGATAAAGCCAAAATTCTAGACCAACTCAAAAGTACCAAATCTGCCTCCCAGGCGCGTCAATTAGCCCTAAAAAAATACGGCAATTCCGACGAAGTTGCCCAATTTCGTTGGGAAGCAGCGCGCCAGCGCGCCAAAGCCGGAGATTTTTTAGGCGCTTGGCAATGGGCGCAGCCAATTACTAAAGAACATCCTGAAAGCGAATTAGCACCAGAAGCAGCTTTTTGGGTAGGCAAATGGGCGGCTAAATTGGGGCGTGCCGCAGAAGCCAAAACTTCTTATGAATACGTCATCAGCCGCTATCCGGAATCATACTATGCATGGCGGTCGGCTGGCGAATTGGGTTGGAATGTCGGGACGTTTACCACAGTACGCGAGTTAATTCCCCAAGTCGTGCGCCCAGAGGAGAAACCCTTGTTGCCAGCAGGTTCTGATGCAGTGAAAGAACTGTATAAATTAGCGCAGAAAAAAGATGCGCGATCGCTCTGGCAAGCCGAATTTAGCAATTACATTCAACCCACCATCGCCGAACAATTTACCGACGGCGTATTGCTGTTAGGAGTCGGGCAAAATATTCAAGGACTTACACAGCTTGAAAGTTTGGGATGGTGGCGCGATACGGAGGAAGAAGAAGCTCAATTAGCAGAACTGAAAAAACAAGCCGCCTACTGGCAAGCCCTTTACCCATTCCCCTATCTAGAATTGGTTGAAAGTTGGTCGATAAAACGGCAACTTAACCCCTTGTTAGTCATATCCCTTATCCGACAAGAATCGCGATTTGAAACCACCATCCGTTCGGTTGCCAATGCGATTGGGTTAATGCAAGTGCTGCCTTCTACCGCTGAATGGATAGCCCCACAAATTAACCTAAAAAATTATTCCCTCGAAAATCCCAATGACAATATTAATCTCGGCACTTGGTATCTCGCTCACACCCACGAAACCTACAACAATAATTCGCTTTTAGCCGTCGCCAGTTACAATGCTGGCCCCGGAAACGTATCGAATTGGATACAAAAATACGGCTTAAACGATCCCGATGAATTTGTCGAAGACATTCCTTTCCCAGAAACCCAAGGTTATGTCAAGCACGTGTTTGGCAACTACTGGAACTACATGCGATTTTACAATCCAGAAATCGCTCAAAAATTAGAACAGTTGCCGCCAACAAAGCAATAAATCATACCCATTCGGTTAGCCAAACTAATTGCTAACGGCTAAGCAATTAGCAATTAGCAATTAGCAACTCAATTCATCTCCTTCTGGTCGATTAAATTCTCACAATCATTCCAATCAGTTTTTAAGGCAGCCACAGAGGCTTGAAACTCCGAGTTATAGGGGCTATGACAAACCAAAAAAACCCGATAAAGATTCAACCCCAAGTCGATAAATTCTCCCATAGCAGGGACTCTATTAACTTCAAGCACTTGTTGTTTAGAGGGGTTGCTAGAGTCTTCTTTGAGATATAAGCAGATCCTAATCATTGTTTTTTGCCTTGATCGATTATCTGTATTGGTTTTGGATAGTAGATGACCTCTTAATTTCATCAGCATTGGCTGATTGACAATCGGAAAAATGACCGACTACCTAGCTAAATGCCAGCATGTCTGCGAAGTTATCTCAAAGGAGTAGCTTCAATTCAGAGAGAGTAGATTTCGGTTAATTGTTACAAAACTTTAAGGAACTCTGTAAGAAACCCGGTTTTTCTAACAATACCTTCGCCAAAATCCGACACCCTAAAGGGTGTCGCTATACAAACCAAGGCTGCCTTCGCAGCCTGTAAGAATTTCAGCCTGCCTTCGCAGGCTTTGTTTGTGTAGCCACACCCTTTAGGGTGTAGGCGTTGCGGAAAATTGGCGAAGGTACGATCTAAAAAACCGCATTTCTGGGGTTTGATAACAACCGCACTGGATTAATTACCGCTTTTTCCTCTAGTCCCTTCTAGCCGCTAGCTATAAAGGCAAAAGCTACGTTGCGACTGGGCAGCGATACAATAATTCAAAGAATCTCGGATAAACGCAAACCCATGACGCCTCTGGATCTAGTAGAATCCTCAACTGAGCAAGGCTTAGCAAACCCAGCAATAGATGAACTCGACGATCTGCCCGATGATGTCGAGATGTCCCTATTCGACCACTTGGAGGAATTGCGGCAGCGGATATTCTATTCTTTAATTGCGTTAGTAATTGGCGCAGTTGGGTGTTTTCTGTTTGTCAAACCCTTGGTTAAACTCCTAGAAGCACCCGCACGGGGCATCAAGTTTTTGCAATTAGCGCCTGGAGAGTTCTTTTTTGTCTCGCTGAAAGTAGCGGGATACAGCGGCTTATTAGTGGCAATTCCGGTTATTTTATACCAAATTATCCAGTTTATTCTCCCCGGATTAACCAGGCGGGAACGAAGGTTAATTTTACCCGTGGTTGCGGGATCTACGGTTTTGTTTTTAGCTGGATTGGTATTTGCTTATTTACTGCTAATTCCAGCGGCGGTTAATTTTTTCATGAATTACGGGGAAGATGTTGTAGAGCAGTTATGGTCAATTGACCGATATTTTGAATTTGTTTTGTTGCTTTTGTTGAGTACGGGGTTAGCGTTTCAAGTTCCAGTTATTCAAATTTTATTGGGTTTGTTGGGGATTGTATCTGCTGGACAAATGCTGTCTGTTTGGCGCTACGTTTTATTAGGATCGGCGGTTTTAGGAGCAGTTTTAACGCCTTCTACCGATCCGATAACGCAAACGCTTTTAGCAGGCGCGGTGGTGGGTTTATACTTCGGCGGTATCGCTATGGTGGCGCTGTTGGGAAACTCGCAGGGATGGGGGAGGTTAATTAGAGCGATCGCCAGTCCATTTGCCAAAGCCCCCCAAACCCAGGAAAATAGCCAAATTCCGGTGAGTGCGATCGCACAAGAATCTTCCGAAACGGTTACAGAAGCTGCCGACATAGAAATTGCAGAAACCCCAACCATAGAAGAAGAAATGAGCCAAAACGGCGCTTCTGCTGTAGAAGATTTGAGCGAAATAGAAGTAGAAAATCAAATGATTCCAGTTGAGCATACGGATAGCGAAAATCAGATCCAAGCGGATGAACCAGAAACAGAACCCATTCAATTAGAAGCAACCGAACCACCCGGAGAAAATCAACTGACAACAGAAGAAGAATCTCTACTCCCGCCACCAGTAGAGGAACAAATAGCCCCAGAAATGTTGCCCCAGCGCTTTCTTTCTAAAGTGACTGGCGCTTTATTTACGCTCCTAGATTTGTGGTGCGAAGAGCGGGGCGAAGTCGCTATTAAACGGGCAATAAATATCAAAAGACCGAGTGGAGATTGGACACAAGTGCCAGATTTGTGTTACGTATCTTACGAACGTTTACCAGCAGGTTGGATGGAGGATCAAGCTTGCCCAACTGCTCCCGAATTGGTCATTGATATGATTTCAGCCAAACAAAGCTTTGGCGAATTGGTAGAGAAAACCACTGAGTATTTAGAAGCTGGAGTGTTAAGGGTTTGGTTGGTTGATTGTCAAGCGAGAAGTATAACTGTGTTTTATTCAGATGCTCGCCCTCGGACTTACAGGGGAGAAATGGAACTGATCGATCCGTTATTTGATGGATTGGAGTTAATTCCTGAGTTACTTTTTAGACAAGCTCGTTTGCCTAACGCGAATTAAATAAGGAGTTGAAATAAATTTCAGACTGTAGGGACACGGCATTTCACCATTTTTGTAGAAATCAAAAGTTATCGATGCCTTGCCCCTACAACATTTTTACCGACGACCTTGGCGCGCGCAAGCGTAATTTGCTGCGTGTCTTGCGGATGAACGAGTACGATTAAGGTTTTCTAACCTGCCGTAATTATCTTGGTTAATTTCGACAATGATTCTGTTGTTTCTATCTAGGGCGATGACGCGACGAAAACGGGTAATTTTGGTGCGACAATCAACGGAACTGTAGATCATAAATCCGTAGACTGGAACTCTAGAAGTAGCACCAAAACTATAAACTTGAAGTGGTTGCGATCGCGTGAAAACAGCCTGCTGCCAATAAAAACGCGATCGCCCTCTACCTTGTATCGAAGCAGCATCGATATAAATGGCTGTATCGCTGTCGCTGATCAGTCTAACCCATCGCTGCACCGCATCCGCCGAACTAAAAATGGCTCCGGTTACTAGCGGGATAACAATAGCAGTTGTAGGTAACAACTTCAAGACGGTTTTACTTAACGACATTTTGCTTGCATCTCCTCATACCAAGTCAATTTTAGGGGTCAATAAACGGAATTAGAACTGGCGCAAAGAAACCGCGTTTCTCGGAAAAATCGTCGATTTTAAACTAGAGATCTACCAAGAAACCCGGTTTCTGGTCAATGCGATCGCGCAAAGAAACCGCGTTTCTCGGAAAAATCGTCGATTTTAAACTAGAGATCTACCAAGAAACCCGGTTTCTGGTCAATGCGATCGCATTGTTTCACCAGCTCAGATTAGCCGATGCTAGACGAAAATTTTTTTAAGTTATCTTGCCGCCATCTAGCATCGGCCTTCCGGTTAGTCCGCAATTCTAACACCCTTATACCCCCAATAGGTAGAGGATTTAACAGATATTTGAATTTTTCCCAATCAGTCACTAATTGATGCTCCACGCCATAAGTAGCGCACAATTGAGCGAAATCAATATCTTGGGGCGTGGCAAAAAACTCTTCAAACGGCGGCTCAAACTTGGCAATTGGTAGCATTTCAAAAATCCCACCGCCGTTATTGTTAATTAAAATAATCGTCAGATGCCCGCGAAATTTGTTCCTCAATAAAAACCCATTCGTATCGTGCAATAAGGCTAAATCTCCCGTTAGCATGACGCTACTTTGATTGCGATGGGCAATTCCTAATGCAGTGGATAAAGTGCCGTCAATCCCATTTGCACCTCGGTTGCAAAAGGGTTGGATGGCTAAGTTATTAGGTTTCCAGAAAAATTCTACATCCCGCACCGGCATACTATTGGCAATAAAAATCGGCGTACCCTGTGGCAATATCTCTGAGAGCAACCAAGCCGTTTTAGATTCAAATATATCGTTTTGATTTGCCATTTTTTGGTCAATTGCTGACCTAACCTTTGCTTCCAGATTGCACCACAAATCAAGATATGGAATTTCTTGCTTTGACGGCGGCGAGGGGAGGACAGAGATTAATTGCTCAATTGATAGTCGCAGGTGAGTGGTTTGACCGTGGAGGGGGTCGAGGTTGTGGTCGCTCTTGTCAATTATCCATTGCCTTGGTTGAGCAATTTGTAACCATTCTCGCAGTTCTTTGCTGGTGGGTAAGTCTCCGATTTGAATGACTATTTCTGGCGTTAATTGTTGTGCTAATTGTGGGGAACGTAAAATCAAATCGTAGCTGGAAATTAAGTAAGGATTGAGGTCGGCATAGTTTCTTAAAGGCGAGAGTCCTTCTGCTAGTACGGGATATTTTAGCGTGTGGGAAAGGTGAGCGATCGCTTTGACATATTCCTCTGGTTTTGCCGGTTGTGCAACCCCTGCAATAATAATACCTTTGTCCCATTGCAACCATTCTTGGATTGAGTAATTGGTAATTGGTAATTGGTAATTGGTAATTGGGGCAATGCTGGTAAAGAAGTCTTCTGTTAACTGAGATTGGAAGGTTTGGGCGTCGAATTGGGGAATGGGTGCTAGAGGATCTCGGAAGGGGATGTTAAGGTGAACAGAACCGGGGGTGGGAGTTTGCGATCGCTCCCAAGCGTATACTATTATTTGCCGCAAATATCGCAGCATTCCCATGTCTAAGACAGGTACGGCTAATTCTGCTTGCCAGTTAGGATAATTGCCATATAATTTAACTTGGTCAATCGTTTGTCCGGAATGACAATCCCGTAATTCTGGGGGACGATCTGCGGTTAAAATTAACAGCGGAACTCGGCTTTCTCTAGCTTCAATTATGGCTGGATAAAAATTTGCTCCCGCCGTTCCAGATGTGCAAACAACTGCTACAGGTAATCCCGATTTTTTCGCAATTCCTAGAGCAAAAAATGCTGCCGAACGCTCATCTAAAACTGGAATTGCTTCGATTTTTTCATTTTGAGCAAACGCGACAGCAAGCGGTGTGGAACGAGAACCCGGACAAATAACGGCGGTGGTTAATCCCAGTCTTTGGAGAGTTTCGACTAAAATGGAAGCCCAGACTGAGTTAGTATTGCGAAAATCAACAGGCATTGGCGATTGCTATAATTATCAGCGAAAATAAGTGCTGGTAATTATTATGACGCAAGAACTGATAGATTTAAGACAAAGCATCCTTGAAGGGCGCTACGCCGATGCTTTAGCAATCGTCGATGAGCTAGAGGGAATGAGCAAAAAGTCTATTTTACGTCAAATTAAATCTTTTTTAACAATTTTGCTGATTGATTTAATTAAAAATCAAGTAGAACAGCGGCTCACCAATTCTTGGGCAAGTTCGATTCGCAATTCTATTAGAGAAATTAGAGAGTTGAATATCAAAGAAAACAAAACCACATATTACATCAATCCCGATGAATGGGAAATTTTGATAGAAGAGGAAGTAATGGAGAATGCGATCGCAGATGCAAGTGATGAAGTGTTAAACGGAATATACAATCAATTTCAGCTAGCCGAAATGTTAGATAAAAGCCAAGTAATTCAGAAGGCAAAATCTTTTTTGTTGCTAACTTACTCCCATTCGGCGAAGGAATTACCCGCAGTAGTGGCGGAGAACCTAATTCAGCTACCGGGTGGTCAAGATTGGAGCGAGCGGAGACAAAAATAATTTAAACTGGGGATGAATTCGCTCTTTAGTTTAATCCACCACTTTGAGGAAACCCCTTTCTAATCCATCAAATACCCGATCTAGCAGCTTTTTTTCCGCATCGCTGATTAAATTATTAGATAGTTGTACTGACATCAGCAGCTTTTGGTGAAGGCGGTTAATTTGACGGCTGGAAAAGATTTTTTCGACGATGGCTTCCAGGGAAAGGTTGGGTAATGCACCTTGTTCTGACATAATCATTTGAGGGGCTAAACGTTACATAACCGAACACAGTTACAAATATGGGGTATGCGATCGCATCTGGTTGTGATTCCCGCCCTCGATTAGCGTGAGTATTTTGAAGCAACTTTGTGATTTTACTCCTTGACAAAAATTTCTATTTACCCTTATAATTACACTCCTGCTGCCCTACACTTCCCACTTCCTTTTGCCACAGATCCACTATCCCGGTACAATAGCTTGGCATTGCAGCGTGGAAAAAAGCTTATAAGATGGCTCAAGCACAAATTGGCATTATCGGCGGTAGCGGGCTTTACAAAATGGACGCCCTCAAGGACGTGGAAGAAGTGCAAGTGGACACGCCCTTTGGTTCGCCTTCCGATGCTTTAATCCTGGGAACTTTAGAAGGGACGCGGGTTGCCTTCCTCGCGCGCCACGGACGCAACCACACCCTTTTACCCTCCGAGTTGCCATTTCGGGCGAATATTTACGCCATGAAAAGTTTGGGCGTCGAATATGTAATCTCGGCGTCGGCGGTGGGTTCCCTCAAAGAAGAAGCAAAACCTTTAGATATGGTAGTTCCGGATCAATTTATCGACCGGACAAAAAATCGAATTTCCACCTTTTTCGGTGAAGGAATTGTTGCCCATATTGCCTTTGGCGATCCGGTATGCAAAAATCTGGCTGGCGTGGTCGCGGATGCAGTTGCCAGTTTAGAATTACCAGATGTAACTTTGCATCGCGGCGGCACTTACGTATGCATGGAAGGCCCCGCATTTTCTACAAAAGCCGAATCGAATTTATATCGCAGTTGGGGCGCAACCATTATCGGCATGACCAATTTACCCGAAGCAAAGTTAGCCAGAGAAGCAGAAATTGCCTATGCAACTTTAGCCCTAGTAACAGATTACGATTGCTGGCATCCAGACCACGATAGCGTCACCGTAGAAATGGTCATTGCTAATTTACAACGCAATGCAGTTAATGCTCAAAAGGTAATTCAAGAAACCGTGCGACGCATCAGCCAAAATCCACCCGCTTCCGATGCTCATTCGGCGTTGAAGTATGCAATTTTAACGCCCTTGGATAAAGTTTCAGCAGCAAGCAAGGAAAAAATGGGACTGTTGTTGAAAAAGTATTTGTAATTTGGTAATTGGTAATTGGTAATTGGTAATCGCTAATTACTGTAGGGTCTGGTTTTACCAATCAATCTCTGGAAACAAGAGATTATCTCGTTAAACTCGCCCTTACAACAACCAAAGGATAAATAAACCCGCCCCGATGTGTGCATTACCGATACAACCGGATATGATATTACCAATTACCAATTACCAATTACCAATTACCAATTACCAATTACCAATTATCAATTACCAATTTTATGACATTTACAGATAGTTTGTGGATCGAAATTGAAGAGATTTACAGCAAGATTTTGGCTCATCCCTTTGTCCAAGGGTTAACCGATAGTTCCTTGGATGAATCTGCTTTTCGCTTTTATGCCATCCAAGATGCTTTGTACTTACAAGACTTTGCTAGAGGATTGGCAATTTTAGGCGCAAAAGCAGACAGCGATGATGATTTTTTGATGTTCTGCGACCATGCTAGTAATGCGATTTTAGTCGAACGGAGCTTGCACGATAGCTTTTTTAAAACCTGGCAGTTGACCTCAGAACAGGTATACAATACCCCGCCTGCTCCTAACTGTTTGTTCTATACTTCTTATCTGCTGCGCGTGGCATTAGGACGGCCTTATTATGAAGCGGTGGGTGCGTTTTTACCTTGTTATTGGATTTATTGGCAAGTTGGTAAAGAATTAGTAAAAAAAGGGTCAGTCAATCCTTTATATCAGCAGTGGATTGATACCTATGCTAGCGATGAATTTGAAGCGGTTGTTAAAGCTGTTTTGCATGTAATGGATAACTTGGCTCTTGGGTTAACAGAACCGCAAAAAGCAGCCGTGAAACACCATTTTATCATCACCTCAAAAATGGAATATTTGTTTTGGGATATGGGCTATCGTCAACAAGAGTGGAAAGTTTAACTCCAGTATATTACCCCCAATCGCGCCTAATAAAAAAGTTGGGTTGAGGTACGAAACCCAACCTACAGCATCTGCTATTACCAATTACCGATTACCAATTACCAATTACACAACTTCATAAACAAAACTCAGAGTTGCCCAAGCATTGACATCGAGCGCCCAACTATCAGAAGAAATGCCCAATACATCGGTTGTAACTGCGCTCGCTTCGTGTAAGTCTTGAAAAATGGCTCTCGCTACTTCTAGAGGATTGAATAAGGATGCAACTCGCCTTTGATCTCCTCTTGGAGGATTGAGGGTATCTAAAGCAGCGATCGCGCTCCTAAAAGGTGCGAGACTAAAAATCAGGTGAGTTTCTGCCAGTCCAGAAGGTGCGGAAACAATCGATTTGAACGGACTGGAAATTTGGGGGATAACAATCGATTCGCCGGGAAGAATCACCAAATCTTTGCTGTCGGTTGTCTGGGGATATAATGCGATCGCACTCCCCCCACTATCAATTCCCACCAACATCACGTACACTGGACTCTCGCTTTCGTTTTCCAGTCGATACTGAATCTGACTCCCCACCGCAATTTTCAATATACTTGTATCGCTATTAACACTGGACAATACCCGCTTACTGGGATTTTTTCTACCTGCGCGGCGGGTAACTTTGTGCATTAATATCTGTTCCCCTTGAGCCACTCTTTCCAGTGTCGCCTTTACAGCTAAGCGAGACGATGCTTCATTGCCACTCAAGCGGAATAACTTAGCCGCTAGTTGGGTTCGCAGTTTAGGTGTCAATCTATACACTGCTGTTTTGATCGCTTCTCCTGGTTCTCCTGTGGTATTGGGAATCAGTTCTTTGCCTAAATTGAACAAACCATATTGAGGAATAGAAATCGATGAAACAGGATCAACTCTAGCAAATAAACAATCTGCCGGTTGTTCTCCAGCAATGACGGACGAGACTTGAGGCACGTTAGCAAACGCACTCGTAGCATCTACCCGTTCGATTCGTTCTAAACTGGCATCTAAAGCGACTGTTAAACCAATATTGCGGGGTAAAACACGAATTGATTCTTGTACGAGTTGTCCTGACTGTATTTGATCGATATCAGTTGAAAGAATTCGCGCCTTTGCTTTTAAACCTTCGCGAGATCGAATTTGTAAGGTTGGTAATGTTTTTTCGGTGTCTGCATCGGCGGGTGAAACTACATTTAAAACAGAATTAATTCCGGATATTTCTAAAATTGTGGCGGGTAGTCCCGCCAGCCACAATAAAGCAGTTTTTCCGCTATCTTCTAAACCAATAACTGCACCCTCTGCGCCTGTATTTAATTCGGGGGAAAGGTGATAAGTTTGGGTTTGTTGTTCGCTGCGGGGACAGGTCAAGCTAGGCTGCTGTTGATGACCTGCAATTTGGGCAACGGTGCTGGTAACTCTACTCATGCCGATCTGTACCGTTGTTGCTTCTGTTACCTGCCATAAATGTTGCGTTAAGGCATAGGTAAATAACCCGGCGCTGAAACCGTTCCACTGCAATTCTGTGGCGATGCGCTCGGAGTCAGAAGCGGCTAAAAGTTGTCCGGGTTTATCGGTACCGAGTAATTTTTGGATCGTATTAGTTTTAATTTGGCTGGCGAGTTCGGCTTGAAACGCGAGTTCCTTCGCGCCGAGTTGATTGCCTGGGAGGGTTGGGCGCGATCGCATCCGCAAATTTCCCACCAAGGGCGGTATCAATCCCTTGGTGCTGGGGTCGGTGAAACTGGTATCTAAAATAGTGGTGATGCGATCGCACTCCAAACTTCGCAACAACAACCAAAGCGTTTCTTCCGCCAGGACATTTACCCCAGCATTGTCTTTAGTTGAGAGCAACCCATCAAAACCAATCAAGCAATTTTGGATTTTTGGTAATGGGTCATTGGTAATCGGTAATTGGGTTGTATCCGTGGGTGTCACCGCTAGTTGGCTACCATAACCGCTGAAGTGGAAAATTACCCCATCCCCCGGTTTAGCTTGTTTAACCAGATGCTCGACGAAAGCGGTTTCGATATTTTGTCGCGTCGCTTGTCCGTCGGTTAAAACCAGCACATCCTGGGGCTGGAAGCCAAACCGATACAGCAAAAGTTCTCGTTGCAGCTCCACATCGGTGAGACAACCCGCAAGCGCGGGGGATTGGGGATACTGATTAATCCCCACCAGTAGCGCCAACTTGCGCGAACTGGTTTGCGCTAAAGCTTGGGAGTAGCGGGTAAAGCGCAATAAACCAGCCTCGCTAATACCCATAGCTGCCAGCGCTACACCAGCTCGTTGCAAAAAGGCTCGTCGCTTCATTGGATAAATCTGAGTTCTTTGTGAGCGTTACCCACTAAAATTTAGCAACTAACGACTAACAACAAGGTGAACTACCCCACCGCATAGGCGGATGGGGCTTCTGTACTCATGGGCGAATGCCTCAAATGAGACTTTCGCCCCATTTTTGGTCTTACTTCCCCTCCTACAGCAGAGACGGCTGAACCTTCCGCCTTTAGCATTCTGATTCCTTCGGCTCTAATATTGATAGCTGCATTCGCATCGCGGTCATGATGAGTGCCGCAATGAGGGCAAGTCCATTGCCTTATTTCTAGCGGCATTCCATCGATTATGAAGTAACAATTAGAGCAGAGTTTGGAACTAGGGAACCATCTATCAATTTCAACCAACTTTGCGCCCTTGCGCTCTAATTTGTAGGCTAGAAAGTTGATAAACGTTCCCCATCCAACATCAGATATTGCTTTTGCCAATTTCTGATTACGAACCATGCCTAGAAGATGAAGATTTTCCACTATGACAGCTTGGCTATCGCTGACTAACTTATGACTAAGTTTGTGTAAAAAATCTTGCCGCGAATTGCTAACTCGTTCGTACACTTTGGCAACAACTTTTCTATACTTGTTTCGCGACTTGCTTCCTTTTTGCTTACGTGCTAACTTTTGTTGTTTGCGTTTTAGATTCTTCTCATGTTTGGCAAGATGCGATAGATTATCGTATTTAGAAACTTTTTCACCGTCTGTAACAACGGCAAAGTGTTTCAACCCTAAGTCAATGCCGTAAATCTTGCCCTCTGCCGTAGATGGGTTTTCACCCTCTACTTCAGTCAGGATAGATGCAAAATACTTCCCTGATGGAGTTTTGCTGATGGTAACAGTCTTTAATTTCCCCTCAATTGGTCTATGGATTTTGGCTTTGACGACTCCGATATTGCCAGGGAGTTTTACATTACCATTTACAATCTTGACATTTTGAGGATATTGAACGGACTGCTTCCCATGTTTGGACTTAAATCTAGGAAAACCTGCACGTTTATCAAAAAAGTTTTTGTACGCTGTGGTTAGGTTGAGTGTCGTAGCCTGTAAAACCTGGCTATAACAATCAGCCAACCACTTAGTTTCTTCTGCTTTTTTGAGCGCCGGAAGCAATGCATTGAGTGCTGAACGTCCAAGTCCTTTACCCGTTTCTTTGTAAGTCTCAATAGACTTAGAAAGAGCATAATTCCACCACCAACGCGCAGAGCCAAATGTTTGAGCTAACAGTAATTGTTGCTCTTGGGACGGGTATAAACGAACTTGGACGGTTTTGTGTAGCAATCAACGTCACCTCGTTGGTTCTTGTATTCTATCACGATATAGACTTAGCGATAAAAACAATTTGGCAATATTTGGGGATGGTTCGGGCATCCATAAAGGATGTACCTCTCAATCCCCCAAAATCCATCCCCACCGTGTAGACGGATGGGGAATTCCGCAGAATTAGTTAAACCTCGGTGGGAACTCGCATTGCTCTCGCTAATTCTGCCGCAACTTCAGGGCGGGAAAACTCTGGGGGCGGTAGTTCTCCCCGTCTGAGCATCTCGCGTACCTTGGTTCCCGACAAGTGTATCCGTTGTTCCGGGGTACTGGGACTCGTCTTCGTCGTCGCCATCCCGCCGGTAATCTTGCAGTAAAAGGCGTGTTCAAACATCATCGGCACGATGCCCATTTCCCCAGGCTCAAATTCATCAAAAATGTATTGAGCGTCGTAAGTACCGTAATAGTCGCCCACGCCCGCATGGTCGCGTCCCACGATAAAGTGAGTGCAGCCGTAATTTTTGCGGACGATCGCATGGAAAATTGCCTCCCGCGGGCCAGCATAGCGCATCGCCGAAGGATTGATCGCCAGAATTACCCGGTCTTTAGGATAGTAGTGTTCCAAAATAATCTCGTAGCAGCGCATCCGCACATCGGCGGGAATATCATCATCCTTCGTCGCGCCCACCAACGGATGCAGGAATAATCCATCCACAATTTCCATCGCCGCTTTTTGGATATATTCGTGCGCTCTGTGAATCGGATTGCGCGTTTGGAAACCAACGATCGTTTTCCATCCCTTTTCTTTAAACATCCGGCGCGAATCAATCGGGTCGATTTGATATTTGGGAAACTGAGGATGGGGATCGCGTTCTAAGAGCCAAATTGGTCCCGCTAAATTAATCGATCCTTGGTTATAAACCACTTCCACGCCTGGGTGCTTGATATCGTCGGTGCGATAGACATTAACCGCTTCGTGAGCTTTGTTGTAACGATATTTTTGGGTTAATTCTAAAACGCCGACAAATCGCCCAGTGGGGTCATCCAAACGTATCCAACTGCCTTCTTTTAAAGGTTCTGCCACTTCTTCCGACACCGACAGGGTCACCGGAATTGACCAAGGCAGACCATTCATCAAGCGCATATCAGTGACGACTTGCTCGTAGTCTGGTTTCTCCATAAAGCCATGCAGCGGACTAAAACCGCCAATGGCAATCATCACCAAGTCAGAAAACGCCCTCTCGTCGAGTTGGACGCGGGGCAGCAAATTCGCTTGCGCGAGAAATTCTTGCTTTTCTTGCGGGGTAGCAATGCGATTAATTAAGTGACCGCCGTGAGGGGGGATGCCGTCTAGATGCTGACTCAAAGTGATTCCTTCTTCTGCGAATAGCGACCGATCGAACGAGTTAACCGCTGATGTAAGTTGGCAGCGGTCTGATTTAACCAATTTTTCATTTTACCATTAGCGAGTAAATGCTATGTTATGTTTCTCTAATTTTCAGCGAGGGTGATGTTATTCAAATCAGCGACGAGCAGATGGGGGAAATTCGAGCGATCGCCAGCTCATTTGAAAATTACTTAAGGCCGCAGGGGATTCAAGGCAAGCCGAGCAAGCTCTATAATTTTGCAATGGGGAAAAAGCCTCAATCGAATAGGTTATACAAATTTACAAAAAGGAGTTAATCTTGTTCAGATGCGCGATGACCAAATTTTGCAAATTAGAGAAATTGCTAGCACCTTTAAAAATCTCAAATGCGTCGAATGCGCTAGGGCAATTCAAGACTATTTGATGGCTGAAGGCATTCACGGTAAGCGGATTAAACTTTACACTGGCTCAACTGTCAGACCGAACAATTACATATACGATGATACTGTGCCAGGAGAAGCCATTTCTGAAAATGGTCGTCATGAAGGAATCGCCGTTGTAATTAACGCCACAGAAATAGTTTTTGACAACCATCACCCCGAGGGTATACCTAGAGATGAATGGATGGAGAACTTGCAATTTCACGCTAAGATAATGAATAGGCGGCAGTTTCAAGTAACAGAAGCAGATTTTTGAGGCAAAGGTTTTATGTCCGAGGTTATTGAAAATCCAGCAACAGCAATAGCTAAATCTGAATATCTCTACGATTTGCTGCAAAGAATAAAAGAAAGACCAGGCATGTACTTGGGTAAGCGTTCGATTATTCGTCTAAGTATGCTTTTGACAGGATACGGTATGGCTAGAGCAGAATTGGGTTTACCTGTCACAGAACAAGAAAAAGAATTCGACGGTTTTCAAGACTGGATACAGGAAAGATTTAAAATTACATCATCTCATGGATGGGATAGCATTATTCTTTTCTATTCAATCGATGAGAGAGATGCCCTAGATAAGTTCTTTGATCTGTTTGAAAAATTCCGCAATGGGGAAAGTGCTTCCATCAATCAAGTTTGCACGGAAAAATCCTCTGGATCGACTCCCCAATTAACCCAGGAAATGGCTTCGCGTGCAGATTGAATAGTAGGTGGAACGCGCAAGACATGAATATGTCCGGTGCTGGGGCAAGCCATTTTTAATAAGTAAATTTCCTCTTCATCAACATCGGCATTAATTTTTAATAGCGCGTACTCCTGCCAATTATCTAATTCACTTGCTTGCAACTCTTGGCAGATACGCTCGTAACCTATTCCCTGAATTAATACTCGCCTCAGTTCAGCGTTTTGTTCTTCTAAAAGCCATTGCGATCGCCACTCATTCGGATGCACTTTTCCGTATTGTTCTGGTAAGAGGACGCCGTGATGGCAGTATAGGCTGAAACCATCGGCAAATTGAATGGCGGGTGAACCTTCTGCGTGCAGGCGATTTTGACTATCAAAGGAGAGGATTTGGGGGCGATCGCATACAAAGCACATTTCTTCAAAGGGGAAAATCCAGCCACAAGATTTAACTATAGATTGAAATATTTCCCATTTCTTACTTGATTCAGGTTCGAGATTTAAAACAGAAAATTTGAAATCAAAACAGCTTCCTTCCAATGCCCATTCTGCACAATCAATACCACCATAAACAATTTTATTCCGTATTTGAACAAGTCGAGCTAATTTAGCATTTACTTGCGGGTCGCCATTTAGCTGCATCCAAGTTTGCTTCACCTTTGCAGGTAATCTATTCCAATTAAATTTATGTAGATCGTTCTTCCATTGAAGCGTTGATTGCTGCGTTAGAGGGGTGTTAAGCAATTCGTTCTCTAATTCACTCTCTAGTTGCTTGTTAAGTTTATCTATAAACACATTTAGTTCTTGTTTCATTACAAAGATTACTTCGTCTTTTAAATTGCTCAAGGAGTAGAGCAATTGTTCTTTTAGTTGTTCTTCTACTTGACTCGACAGCATGAATGGTGTAATCAGACCACTGAACAATTGAGGCTCCAGTTCCCCCGATACCTGAACAAAAGTAAATTTTTTTAGCCCAGTTGAATTCTTGAAAATTTTGCTTTCAATTTTATTATCTAGCGATGAAGTTAGTTCTAAAATAACTGCCAAAGGACTATCAAAAATAATAATTTTTGGTTCGTTTCGACCAATTAAAGCGTAGGCAGCTTTGATAGCTTCTGTTACTTGTTGACGATCGATTGGTTCGGTTGAAAAGGCGATATTTTTCCACTTTTCACGGATAACTGGAATCAGAGCTTCTTGTTCACGAGTGAGTTTTTCAATCATAGCTGAATGGGGGAAAGCGGGTTTATTGAAATTGTTTGTTTGTGTTTCAGATTGTTGGGAAAATCGAACCCTACATTTTAACCTATGCTACCAGGGAAATAAGTAATAAAAAAAGTACGTCAGGGAAGGCCAGTTATAGTGTTTTATTATATCCTTTATAAACTACTATAATATGCTATATTTTTTTATATCTCAAGAGGGCTAACCGATGACCATAACTGGAGAAAAAGAAAACCATTCAATAACGGTATCAGTCACACCTGAATTAGAGCAGTTTGTTGCTGAATTGCTTGCAAGCGGTAAATTTTCATCGGCGAGTGAGGTTATTTGTGCAGCACTGAAAATACTACAAGATCGATACATTGTTTACCAGGAAAGACTGGCTGAACTCAAACAGGAAATTGCTATCGGTATTGAACAGGCAGATCGAGGTGAGTTGATCGATGGCGAAGAAGTCTTTGCCGAACTTGAGGAAGATACTAGACAAATTGAAGCCGAGATTCAACAAGCTTCAGAGGTTGCATGAGTCGTTACAAGTTTACACCTCAAGCAAGGCAAGATTTAAAGGAAATAAACCGCTATATCGCTGGGGAAAATCCAGAAGCTTCCAAACGTTTCCAAGCATTAGTTAAACAGAAGTGTCAGCTAGTAGCACGTTACCCCGAAATGGGTCGCAGCTACACTGAATTGGCGGCGAATTTAAGGGGAGTAGTTGTACAGAAATATATCATTTTTTACCGGCCCATATTAGATGGAATTGAAATTTACCGCGTTATTAGTGGTTATCGCGATCTTGATAGTATTTTTCAAGAACAAGATGAATTATGAGTCACTAAAAGAAGGTGCGTTACGCTGACGCTAACGCACCCTACAATTTTTTACTAATTTTGCCGTTCGATAATTCCGCCACCTAATAAGATATCCCCGTCGTACCAAACTGCTGCTTGTCCGGGTGTAATGCTTAACTGGGGTTCGTCAAATACTAGCTTGACGCGGTTATCTTCCAAGGGAATTACTGTCACGGGTGCGGGCGTCGTGCGATACCGGATTTGGACTTCGGCGCGAATTGGCGTCGTAGGTGGTGCAATTGATACCCAGTTGACGCGAGAGACGGTGCATTCGGGTTGGGTGAGATGCGTGCGATCGCCTACCACCACTCTATTATTCACCGCATCGATCCCGATCACGTAAAAAGGTTCCGCCGCGGCTATTCCCAACCCCCGGCGCTGTCCGATCGTGTAATGATGGACACCATCGTGCTGACCCAATACGTTACCATTTTGGTCAACAATATCGCCTTTTTTGGGCGCTAAATACTTATCCAAAAATTCGCGCATTGAACCATTGGCTTCTACTAAGCACAAGTCCATACTTTCTGGTTTATCCGCAGTCTTTAAACCAAATTCGGCGGCAATTTTCCGCGTTTCGGTTTTGTGCTTTTCTCCTAGTGGAAATACAGAAGCTGCTAGTAAATCTTGTGTCAAATCGTACAAGAAATACGACTGATCTTTACTTTGATCGACTGCCCGTAATAACTGATAGCGACCAAGGTCAGAATTGTAACCGATTCGAGCATAATGACCCGTGGCAATTTTATCGATACCTAACTGTTCGCGGGCATATTTTACCATCGGGCCGAACTTCACCGTCTTGTTACACTGGGAACAAGGCAGGGGGGTAATACCGTCGCTGTATCCCGCGACGAGATAATCGACGATATGCGCTTGAAACACATCGCGGCTATCGACGATGTGATGGGGAATACCCAACTGTTCGCAAATAAACGCTGCATCTACCATACCTTCAGAGCAGCACTGACCTTTCCCCTTCATCAGCCAAAGGGTTAAACCAACGACTTCGTATCCCTGATGATGGAGAATGGCGGCTGCTACTGAACTGTCAACGCCACCAGAAAGGCCAACAACTACTCTGTTCATAGCATCACAATCGACTCGAACTAAAGATCCATAGAACTAACTTTTTCTAAGTTAACACTTTGAGATAAATCTTGGATGCTTGTGGAAGCTTTTGAAAGTGCGAATGCTTGAGAAATGTCTGATAGTAGACAGACTGTGAAATTTGCGCCAAACTGGGTAAAATTTGAGCATGAGGAAGGAATGGATATGAGAGAAGATTCGACATCTGGAGAAAAACCCGTTTTGTTGCAGAAATCGGGTTTGTGGGGATTGGTGCTGTTGGGGGGATGGTTAGCAGTTGCGCCTACTACCCTGGCTAAACCTGTTCCGGTGCGGCAAAGCGAGGTTAAACAATACTACCAGGAAGCTGTTCGGCGGCGCGATATTGATGGCTATTTGGTGTATGTAGGCCGCTATAGTTCTAACTTATTAGAAGTAGTACGACGTGTCGATAGATCGGCGACGCGAGTCCGCTTTAGAGGTAGAGATGTAATCCAATTGGGAGTATATAGGAATCGCTCCACCGCAGAAAGACAAATTAGACGATTGCAAGAGAGAGGTTTGCTTGCCGAACTTGCAACTGTGGATGTCAGACGTTTTTCTCAGTTATTACTGGTATATATTCCCACCAGCGATCGCCGAATCTTAAGAGAAGTGCAAAATGTGGTAGACAATGCCGCTATCATACGTTACCGAGGCAGAAATATCATCCGAGCTGGGGTATTTGAAGACGAAGTGAGGGCAGCAAGATTAGTTCAAAGATTGCGCGATCGCCGCTTGCTGGCTCAAATTGTTCCGATTGAATTTGAAGAGAATGTGGCTAGATATGAATATAGAGAATATAGAGACGGCGAGCGACGCAATTATCGGATAGAGCTGGATAATGATGAAAATTACTATTCGGTGATTATTCCCTGTCGCGAAGAGGAAATGCCTGCGATCGCTGCTCAAATTGAACAAATAGCCCCCGATATGGGAATGCAACAAGCCATTTCAATGCGAAACGAAGCTGATGGTTCTTTTGTCATGATTGGGCCATTCCGCAACCGAGAAGCCGCAGAAAACTGGCATCGCTATTTCCGCGATTTTGGCATGGAAAATGCACAGGTATACTATGGCAGGTAAGAAGGATTTGAGATTTGAGATTTGAGATTGAAATGAATACTGCGCGATCGCCAACCAATGACCAATTACCAATCTAAAATAGAACAATTTGCCGTCACCGCCGAACAAATGCGCCAAATTGAAGAGCGCATCTTTGTTGCGGGAATGCCCGTCGCAGCTTTAATGGAAAAAGTAGCCAGCTTAATTGCTCGCAGAATTCAAGAACTTTACCCGTTAAAAGGCAATCATAACCACCCTCCAATTACCAATTACCAATTACCAATTACCAATTACCAAATTGGCATTTTAGTTGGCCCTGGTCATAATGGTGGCGATGCTTTAGTTGTGGCGCGGGAATTGCATTTTCAAGGCTATAAAGTGGCGGTTTATCTTGCTTTTCCCAAACTCAAAGAATTAACATCCCAGCACGCAAGGTATGCACGCAGTATCGGCATTACATTTGTTGAGCAAATTGAACAGTTGCAAGATTGCGATATCATTATTGATGGGTTATTTGGATTTGGGTTAGAAAGACCGCTTTCCGACTCGATCGCAGATGCAATAAACCAGTTAAATTCATGGTCAAAACCCATTATCAGTATCGATATTCCTTCCGGGTTGGATACCGATACAGGGGAAGTTTTGGGGACGGCAATTCGCGCAACTCGGACTTTGTGTTTGGGTTTGTGGAAACAGGCATTTCTACAAGACCAAGCTTTGGAATATATCGGCAAAGCAGAATTAATTGGGTTTGATATACCTTTACCAGATATTGCGTCAGTACTGGGCGCAACGCCAAAAATAAAGCGCGTAACGAAAGGTTTTGCTTTCGCTAATTTACCTTTAGTTCGTCCGCCGGTTACGCATAAATATAAACAAGGACATTTACTCTTAATTTGCGGTTCTCGTCGCTATGCTGGGGGAGCAATTTTAACCGGATTGGGTGCGAGAGGAAGCGGCGTCGGAATGCTTTCAATTGCCGTACCAGCGTCGTTAAAACCGCTGTTGGTATCCCATTTACCGGAAGCTTTAATAATAGATTGTCCGGAAACAGAAACGGGCGCGATCGCATCCCTCCCAGACAGTATAAACTTGGACTCGTATAGCGCGATCGCTTGTGGTCCCGGTTTAACTACCGATGCAACTCCAGTTGTGCAAACAGTCTTAGAATCCAACCAACCTTTAGTATTAGACGCCGATGGTTTAAATATCCTCGCCCAATTAGGAATATCCCCGCGAGAAGCGCCGACAATTCTCACGCCCCACGCAGGCGAATTCAAGCGGTTATTCCCCGATATTGCCGAGCCAATTAAAGATAGAATAGCAGCGGTTTCCCAGGCATCTCAACAAAGTAATGCAGTGGTATTGTTGAAAGGAGCTAGGACTGCGATCGCCAATCCTTCCGGCTCTACATATATTATCCCCGAAAGCACTCCCGCCCTTGCCCGTGGCGGTAGCGGCGATGTGTTAACTGGATTGCTCGGTGGACTCTTAGCGCAAGCATCTTCCCTGAATATGCCAATAGCAGAAATAGTCGCAACAGCCGCATGGTGGCACGCTCAAGCCGGAATTTTAGCAGCAAAAGAACGCACTGAATTAGGCGTTGATGCGTTTACCTTGACGCAATATTTAATACCCGTGTTGGGAGATTTTAAATCGTAGCTTCTTTCAAGAGGTTTATTTATGGCTTATAGTGACTTTAAATTAAATGACTTAATTAAAGATTTTGGCTTAACAATTAACGAAAGTTCAGCACTGTTTAGTAGCGTGCCTGAAGTAGAGTGTAGCGAATTACTAGCGACAATTCTTAAAGAAAATGTTGATTTAGCTGTTTCTATTAGTACAGGAAAAGCCCGCTCTGAAATGATAATAGCTCCGATTTTACTAGAAATTAGGCGCAAATTCAACTACGAAATCAGTTTATTTTCGGGGAGTGATTTTAATGTAGAACCGCAAAGAGGATTGAGCGGCTTTTGCGATTTTATCATCAGTCTTTCTAAAGAACAGCTTTTGATTCGCGCTCCTGTAATTGCTATTGTAGAAACCAAGAATGAAAATCTAAAAAGTGGGCTGGGTCAATGCTTGGCTGAAATGGTTGCAGCGCAGTTGTTTAACGAACGCGAAGGAAACAAAATTAAGACTATTTATGGAGCCGTAACTATTGGCACAATTTGGCAATTTCTTAAACTGGAAGGGCAATTAGTTTCAATCGATTTAAGCGAGTATTATATTAGAGATCTCAAAAAAATATTAGGTATTTTATCGAGCGCCATTCAGAACTGATATCAAATTTAGGGTTTCTGACGGCATCAGGCGATTGACAAAAACTACAATATGTAGCATAACAGTTAAACACCCATAACCAGAGGCGAAAAATGAACCACCTATTTAACGCAAGTTGCTAATTACAAATATGGTTGGTTTGATCCCCCCTAACCCCCCTTCAAAAGGGGGGAACCGGATTCAAAGTCCCCCGCTGTTTTGGGGGATTTAGGGGGATCTAAAATGCTTGACCTCATAACTAGCAACTTGAGTTATTTATTATTTGCCAGGATTTGTTTGAGTTGTGTTGTTGCTTTTTCAATGCTGTCTATACTACCAGGATTGACCAATCCATAATAGTCAAAGACGTAAACTCGATTGTTTTTTACGGCTTGGAGTTGTTGCCAAAATGAGTCGGATTTAAACTTTTCTAGGATTTGATCTCCCGTATCTACTAACAGGATGACTTGGGGATTTGCCTGAATAATCTTTTCTGAAGAAAGGGTAACGTATCCGCGCAGGGGACTACTTCCTTGCAACTCGGCGGTGAGATTCTTCAGCTTAAATTGCTCAAGTAAATCTCCTGCCCAACTGGCTTGATTGGGAGATAAAATTGGTTGGCGGCTGACTAGGATGAGAGTAGAATAATCTCGATTGGGAATATCGGCTAAAAAGGTTTGGTAGCGCTTGAGTAAAGGCTCGGGATCGGCGTTGAGCGATCGCGCTAAATTCACTGTCAATTCTTCCAATGCTTTCCAGCTTTTTACTTGCGTTAGCAGCGTCTTTATTCCTAACTGCTGCAATCTTTCCATTGTTTTATCGTGAAACCCCGCCGCCCCGACTACAAAATCGGGTTTCAGCGCCACAATTTTTTCTAAATTCGGCGGAGTTTGTTCGCCGCTGACTGTGGTAATTCCCTTAAACCTAGAGTCATTACTAATTATTTTGCTACCCGAAACGCCGACAATTTTTGTTCGATCCAACTGATAAATAATATCGGCGGTTAAAGGAGTCAGCGCTACAACTTTTTGGACAGTTTCGCTATTGGTTGTTGCCGCATTATTGGCTGGAGGCGAAGCGGTTGGAATTGTCAAATTTTGAGTATTTGTTGTAGCCCCGCAAGCAACGAACGCTAGACTTACAAGGAATATAGCAGCCAGTCGGAAAAAGCGATTTTTGTGCATATTGAGTAGATCCAGATTGAACGACATTTAAAATCGAGGAGATAAAGGACAAATCTGCAATCCTACAGGCGTTTCTACAATAGTAACGTCTACACCAAAAGTTTGAGCTAAATTATCGGGGGTTAAAACTTGGTGGGGGGTACCGACGCAAGTAAGTTTTCCCTGATGCAGTAGGGCGATGCGATCGCTATACCTGGCTGCTAAATTTATTTCGTGCAATACTGTAATAATCGTCAAGTTTTGTTGGTTGAGTTGTTTGAGCAATTCCAGCAATTGCAACTGATAGCAAATATCCAAATAAGTTGTCGGTTCGTCTAACAGTAAAACTTGAGGATTTTGTGCTAAAGCCAGGGCTAAAAAAGCACGTTGGCGCTCGCCTCCCGAAAGTTGTTCTACCGAGCGATCGCTAAATTTTTCAATCCCAGTTTGATGCATGGCAATTTCAACTTTTTGGGCATCTTCTCGGCTCAATTCCCATTGCCACCAAGGTTGATGGGGCGAACGTCCTAAACTAACTAATTGCTTAACTGTTAATCCTTCAGGAATCGTTTGTTGTTGGGGTAGAATTGCCAATTTCCGCGCCACAATAGCAGCAGGTTGCGAGTGAATTGCTTTACCATCGAGCAACACAACTCCCTGCTGGGGTGCAAGAATGCGACTAATTAATTTTAGCAAAGTAGATTTACCGGAACCGTTAGCGCCGATCAAACTCAACCATTCACCCCTGTGGATGGATAGGGTGATGTTTTGCGCGATCGCAATTTCTCCATAACCGCCAGTTAACTTTTGAATTTCTAACAACATTATTCCTGGTTTTGTAATTGATTGACAAAAGTTTGATGTTCTGCTGTTTGCAATCCTGCTTGTAAAGCGGCTAAAATTTCTGCGCGATCGCGTTGTAGTAAAGCATTGACTGATAACCACAAACCTGGGAATACTTGAGAGCGAATAATCCCTGCATCATCTGGTAAAAAAGAAACGTATTTATCGTCTTGTAAAATAAACCAATCGAGTCGATTTTCATAAATTTGCCAGACGATATATTCTCTTACTCCATTGCGCTGGTAAGCATTAAATTTGTCATTGAGATCGTAGCTAGCACTGCTAGCGGCAACTTCTACAATTAATTCTGGCCCACCTACAATATAGTCATCTTCGTTAACTGAAGAATTACCGCCTACCTCTGGTTCAATGCGTAACAAAGCATCGGGTTGAGGTTCGTTATCTTCATCTAAAAGAACGGTGGCGCTATCATAAAGCTCAACGCCTGGAGTAGCGCTACAATAAAATCCCAGCCAAGTTATGACGATACCATGAGGTTTACCATGTAGATTTGCACGAACTGCGGCAGCCACGTAAACAACTCCTTCAATTAATTCAGCTTTTTTGATATTGGATGCTGCATGATACCGGCGTTCAAATTCATCGCGAGTCAAGCGATCGCCACTTTCTAAGGGAGGGACATTCATAGTAAAATTGATAGCCATAATGTTTCAACCCCAAATTTAAAATTTTGCCGAACGACGATATAACAACCAAACAAATAAGGGAGAACCTAACAGAGCGGTAATCGTTCCTACAGGTAATTCTACCGCACCCAAACGGGCAAGTAAATCTGAAAGAGTTAGTACCAAAGCACCGCCAATCGCGCTCAAAGGTAATACCCAACGGTAGTCATTTCCTACTAATAAACGCACGCCGTGGGGGACAACTAATCCGACAAAACCAATCAATCCGCCGATACTGACAGCACTGGCGGCGAGTAAGGTAGCGACGGCACCAATTAATAAGCGCGATCGCATCAAGGATACTCCCAATCCCACTGCCAAATCATCCCCCAAAGCTAGTAAATTAACGCTACGAGCTAAAAAGCATCCTAATACTAAAGATCCGCTAATATAAGGTGCGGCAATTTGGATATCCGACCAACCTCGCCCGTTTAAACTGCCAATTAACCAGTTGAGTGCGGCTTGGATGCGGCTATCTTCTGCTAATAATAACAGCGTTGTTTGTATTGCACCAAATAAAGAACTAACCGCCACGCCACCTAAAATTAAACGTTCTACAGATATTCCCGTTGCGGTTTTTCCTAAAAAATAAACGATCGCCGATGTCAGAATTGCACCCACCCAGGAAAAAAGGGGAACCCAAGCTTGGAATAATCCTAACGTGAACAGAGCGATCGCAACCAAACCCGCCCCCGCCGATATTCCCAAGATAAACGGATCTGCCAAACTATTTCGCAGCAATCCTTGCAACAGCGCACCCGACATTCCCAACGCTGCCCCTACGGTTAATGCTGCTACAATTCTAGGCAAACGCAGTTCCCAAATAATAGTTTGATTGATTGAATCTCCCTGATGTAGAAATGCTTGCCATATTTGTGCCACACTCATCGGCACAGCGCCTAAAGAAAGCGAAAGAATAATAGTTACGAACAACCCTATTATTAGGATTAAACCTGCCTGTAACACTCGATAATTCAGGCGATTTTGTTGATTTTGTGCTGGCATTTTTCCATCAAAATAACTCATATCATGTCCGGTTGCATCGGTAAGAGCGGGCGGGGCGGGTTTAAAGAGATCATCACCTTTGTTTCTTAGTGGATCTCTTTCCTTGCTCAAGGATTTTTCATAGAATTCCGGTTTCTTGATGCAGATTGATTGGTAAAACCCGCCCCTACAGTATCAAAAACTATAAAAAGCCTTTGCTACCGGACATCATATCATAGATATTCATGCTGGCTTACACAGCCTTATATCCCTAAAAACTACTGGATCTACCTTAGCGAGTGTTGTATTTACCGGGTGACCATTTACCCAATTAGCAATTAGCAATTAGCAATTACCAATTAGCAATTACCAATTACCAATTACCAATTACCAATTACCAATTACCAATTA
>ERZ1066117.523-NODE-523-length-28564-cov-34.200217_pt1 | contig 28564 bp, 22 predicted proteins | sample MGYA00382764_ERZ1066117 | MGnify/ENA primary metagenome ERZ1066117 (study PRJEB33369, sample SAMEA5778347) | biofilm metagenome | biome: Industrial cooling water; feature: Water cooling tower basin; material: Biofilm | place: United Arab Emirates | collected...
CCTCCTCGGGCGCACCTGCGGGCGCCTCCGCGGGCGCACCTGCGGGCGCCTCCGCGGGCGAGGCGACCGGCTCCTGCGCGCGCGCCGGGGCGGCGAGCCCCGCGGCGGCGACCAGCGCGGCGCAGCGCTGCCAGCGATTCGAGCGTGAAGACCAGCGCATCTCAGCCTCCGAGCTTGCTGCGGACCTTGGCGACGCGGGCCGGCCCGTCCGGGTGTCCGAGCTCCGCCGCGACCGCGTACTGCTTCTCGGCGTCGAGGTAGCGGAGCACCTTGTAGTAGGCGTCGCCGAGGCGCAGGCGGTAGTCCGCGTCCTTCGGCGCGAGCTTGACGGCCCGCTCGGCGTAGCCGACGGCCTTGGCGAAGTCGCCGCGATCGAACCACACGTCGCTGAGCCCGATCAGCGCCGCGCTGCTGCGGTTCGACGCCGCCAGCGCGCGGTTGAACAGCTGCTCCGCCGCCGCGAGCTCGCCGCGGCGGAGCGCCGCCCGGCCCTCCTGCGCCAGCGCGGCGGCGGCGGCGGGATCCTCGGCGCTCGCCTCGAGCTCGACCGTCGGCTCGGGCGGCTTGTCGTCCGGCGGGGGCTTGCCGTCCTCGCGGCCCGGGCCGGCCTTGCCGTCGCCCCGGCCCGGCGACGATCCGCCCTTGCCGTCCTCGCGGCCCGCGGACGACCCACCCTTGCCGTCCTCGCGGCCTGGCGACGACCCGCCCTTGCCGTCCTCGCGCGGGCTCCGCGGCCGCGCCGGCGGCTCGTCGGCCGGCGGTCCGGTCTCCGCCGCGCCGGTCTCCCCCGCGCCGGTCTCCCCCGCGTTGCCCGACGCCTCCGGCGGCGCCTCCGGCTCCGGATCGCCGAGCAGCGGCAGCAGCAACGCTCGCCGCCACGACGAGGCCGCCGTCCGGTCCGCCAGCGCCAGCAGCCCGGCGCGGCGCAGCCCCACGTCGGGCTCGCGCAGCACGTCGAGCACCTCGACCGCCGCCAGCTCCTCGGCCGAGAACCCGGCCGTCGTCGCCTTCCCGTACAGATCGGCGAGCTGCCCCGGCGACAGCCCGCCGCGCTCGCGCGCCCGCGGGTGACCTGGCTCGAAGACCAGCACCTGCGCGTAGAAGTCGCGCGCGAACGGCCGCCCGCCCTCGAGGTCCCAGTAGCGATCGCCGAGCTGGACCAGCGTATCGGCGAACGACGCCCGCAGCCCCTCGGCGCGGTCGTCGGCGAGCGGCCCGGGCGGGCCCTCGATCGCCTCGAGCTCGACCACCCGGAGGATCGCCGTCCGCTGCGGCTCCTCGGGGCGCGGATAGACCCACCGCCCACCTGCGCCCGCGTCGACGGCCTCCCCGGCGATCCGCTCGATCGTCGCCAGCTCCTCGGCCGTCGGCTCGCGCTCGCGGGTCGCGATCAGCACCGCGGCCGCGGTCGTGAAGCCGGCCAGCCCGAGCCCGATCGCCGGCCACAGCCAGCGGCTGCGGGCCGGCGCCGCGAGGTCGCGCGTCAGCTCGGCGAGCAGCGCCTCCATCGACGCGAAGCGCGCCTCGGGGTCGACCGTGAGGCCGCGCAGCAGCGCCTGGTGCAGCCACGGCGGCGCCGCGCGGTCCGCCGGCGGCTCGCGCAGACGGCCGCGCAGCACCGCGTCGGCGATCGCCTCGACCGTCTCGCCGGCGAACGGGCGCGCGCCGTACAGCGCCTCCCACAGCGCCACGCAGAAGCTGAATTGATCGCTGCGCGCGTCGGTCGCGTGGCCGGTGTGCTGCTCGGGCGACATGTACGCCGGCGTGCCCATGATCGCCCCGGCGAGCGTCAGCGACGCGTCGAACACGCTCGCCCCGACGTGCGAGCGCTCCGCCGACCCGGCCGCCTCGCCGCGGCGCGGCGCCCCGCCGGCGAGGCCGAAGTCGGCGACGCGGACCCGCCCGTCCGCGCCGACGAGCACGTTGTCCGGCTTGAAGTCGCGGTGGACGATCCCGGCCGCGTGCGCCGCGACCAGGCCGCGACCTGCCTGAACGAACAGGTCGCGGATCTCCTGCCACGGCCGCCCCGCGCCCGCGAGGTGCTCTGCGAGCGTCTCGCCGCGCACGAACTCGAGCGCGATGAAGATCTGGCCCTCGTGCTCGCCGACCTCGTAGACCTGGACGACGTTCGGGTGCGACAGCCTGGCCATCGCCTGGGCCTCGCGCAGCATCCGCGGCCGGCCCTCGGTGCCGTCGTGCGCGGCCTCGCGGACGAGCTTGATCGCGACCTTGCGCTCGAGCTCCTCGTCGTAGGCCGAGTACACGACGCCCATGCCGCCCTCGCCGAGGATCCGCAGCACGACGAAGCGGCCGATCCGCAGCGGCTCGGCCGCGCGGGCCTCGCCCTCCGCGAGCCGCTCGCGCAGGGTCCGCTGCAGCGACGGCCGCTCGTCGCCGGGCGCCGACAGGTCCGGGGCGCGGACGATCGTCTCGTCGATCGGCGCGTCGTCGCGGCCGCCCGCCGGGCGGACGATCGTCTCGTCGGGCCCCTCGGACCCGCGCGCGTGCGCCTCCGCCGGCCCCGGCCGCCGGTGCCCCTGGGTCGCGCGATCGGTCGGAGGAGCGTTCAAGCTGCGGGCCTAAAGACGGGCGCCGGAGACGTCTGTGAACCCCCGGCGCTCGCGCGCCCGCGCGCCCGCGCGGCGACGGCCGGCGCGCGGCGAGGCGCCCGGCTCACACGCCGGGGGCACGCACGTCTTGTCCCGACCGCAAAACGAGGGAACGAAGATGGCATGGAACTTTGGGAGCTCGATCCTGGGTAACGCCGAGGCCACGGCGAAGGACGTCGAGCGCGAGGCCGACGTGATCTTCACCGCGGCGTTCATCGGCTTGACGCTCTTCTACAACCAGAAACAGCAGCGGCCGTGGCGCCTCGACATGGAGCCGAATTGCGACGCCGACACGACCCGGCTGGTCCGGACCGAGGACGACCGGCGGTCGATGAAGCAGCTCAACGACATCTGCTCGAAGGTCAACCACATCATCCGCAGCTACCGGACGTCGGACGCGCACGGCATGACGTGGGGGCTGTCGCCGACGTTCGATCGCGGCGGCATGATCTGCGCCGGGGACGCGGCGATGAGCGAGTACACCCGCGTCAAGCCGAGGTACGCGCAGACCGCCTTCGTGTACCTCACCGCCCCGCAGAAGGAGCCGCGCCAGGACCAGCGGCAGCAGGAGATGTACATCGGGCGCGGCGCCTACTGCGGGATCGTCATCGACAAGGAGGGCAACGCGATCAACGCGATGAGCACGATCCGCTGGTCGTACAACGAGCAGACGCCGGGCATCGGCAGGCGCTGGAGCCCGCCGACGACGTCGAACGCGTTCACCGCCCAGCAGCGCGGCCAGGGCGCCATCTGGGGCATGATCACGCCGCCGAGCCAGGACAGCGTGGCGGCGGCGACCGAGATGCAGCAGCTGGGGATGCGCTTCTTCCCCAAGGACAACCACGGGACCCCCGGCGTCGAGATCGTCGGGTACACGCACGGCATGATCCGGTGCGTCTACGAGATCGTCCGGCTGGGCGAGGGCACCGCGTTCGAGATGTCGATCGGCACGGACACCTTCAAGCTGTCCTCGTGCCTGTCGTGCAGCTCGTTCATGATGGCCAACGGCGTCGACGCGAGCTCGTCGCACCTCGGCCGCGGCGAGTCGTGGTCGCCGTACTTCACCCACACGCCGGAGTCGCACAACTTCTCGCTCGGGCGGACCGAGCCGCCGCTCCAGGAGGCGATCGTCAAGTGCAACGCGGCCTACTCGGTCCACATGCACCGGTGCATGACCGAGGGCGTCGAGGCGATGGTCCGTTCGCGCAGCTGGGTGAGCGAGGAGCACCGTAGGTTCCTCGATCAGCTCCGGGACAAGCTCGGCAAGGAGGCGACCGCCGAGAACACGGTCGCGCGCGACCTGTACCTCGACGCGATGACCTTCCACAAGGGCGACTCGAAGCGGCTGCAGGACACCCTGGTGTTCGACCTGAAGACCGCGAAGCCCAATTGCGACGGGTCCTACGACTGGTACGAGAACCGGCCGACCCGGGGCACCTGGGAGACGTTCGAGAACCCGCACACCGACAAGAAGATCGCCGCCCTGCACACCCCGCCGCTGCCGCTGACCACGAAGATCAAGATCTGGAGCGTCGCCAAGGACGACAGCTGCGCGCTCGAGTTCTCGATCCTCGGCCCCGACGGCAAGGAGGCGCTGCGGGGCAAGGCCGCGCAGAACCAGGGCGAGGCGTTCGGCCTGATCGGCAACCTGCCCCCTGCCCTGCTCGCCGCCAGCGGCCTCGGCTGGTCGATCAAGTTCGCCGGCGACCGGGAGTACAGCCCGATCTACGCGACGGGCAGCATCGCCATCGGACCCGGCGATCGCTACTCCTACCGGCTTGTCACCGGCTGACGTCGACGGGCGCAGCCCCGGCGGCCCGGCGCGCGTCGACCCGCGGGGCGGCGCGCCCGGGCGACCCGGCGCACCGCCCCGCTCTGCACATTCGCAGGCGCCGCGCGCCCCCGCGGCCGACCTCGTCGCCCGCGCCTGCGCGGCCGACGTCACGCATCGTAGCGATCGCCGCGCCCCCGCGCCGACGCCCGAGATCGCCCCTCACATTCGTCGCAGATGGACGTCATGGCGCGACGACGATCGGAGCGCAGCGCGTCATGACCCTGGAAGCGATGCAGAGCAAGATCAAGAAGGTCGTGTACTTGATGCTCGAGAACCGCGGGTTCGACCACGTTCTCGGCTGGTTGTACCGCAACACCGACACCGCGATCATGAACCTCGCGCTCGACGGATCGGGGCCGCCGCCGTCCGTCGCCGCCGACGATCGATTCCGCGGCCTGAGCGGGCTCGGCAAGGTCAAGCTCGCGACCCTCGCCAACAGCCTGGACCACCCGACGCAGAGCGGCTCGCACATCGACATCGCGCCGATCAAGGGCGCCTCGTGCTTCTACACGCCGATCCACAACCCGCACGAGGACTTCGTGCACGTGGCCGAGCAGGTCTACGAGAAGCGGTTCGACGCGATCCAGCGGACCGACACCCCGACGATGAAGGGGTTCGTGCGCGACTACGCCGATCACTTCGGGCGCCCGCGGACCGACGAGGAGATCGCGGCCTACCAGGAGCAGGTCGGCGAGATCATGCGCTGCTTCACGCCGGGCCAGCTCCCGGTGCTCAACGGCCTGGCGCGCTCGTACGCCGTCTCGGACATGTGGTTCTCGTCGGTGCCGACGCAGACGACGGCCAACCGGGCCTACTCGCTGTGCGGCACCTCGCTGGGGATGTGCAAGAACGACTACCACGCGCGCAAGCTGTCGCGGACGCTCGGCGCGGTCGTCCCGACGTCGATGTCGCGCTACGTCCCCAACGGCCTCGCCGACGACCGCGTGGTCGCGCGTACCATCTTCCACGTGCTGAGCGAGCACTGGAAGAACGACCAGACCAAGGACTGGCTGATGTTCTGGCACGAGATCTTCCCGTTCCGCGGGCTGAGCTCGGACTGTTACACGCGGCGCACACTCGAGAGCCTCGGCGAGCTGCCCGGGATCGCCGACCGGCTGGTCAAGATCGAGCGGTTCTTCGAGCTGGCGGAGAGCGGCGGCCTGCCGACGCTCAGCTACATCGAGCCGCAGTGGACGCTCGGCCACGACTATCCGCCGACCTTCAACGGCAACGACTATCACCCGCCGAACGACCTCAGCTACTCCGAGGAGTTCCTGCGCCGCGTCTACCAGGCGCTGCTGCGCAACCCGGCGCAGTGGCGCGAGACCCTCCTGATCATCACCTTCGACGAGCACGGCGGGACCTACGATCACTACCCGCCGCCGACCGGCTGCATCGCGCCGGCCGATGGTTCGACCCCGGAGTACGGCTTCGGCTTCGACCGCCTCGGCGTGCGGGTTCCGACGATCCTCGTCTCCCCGTACATCGCCAAGAACACGGTCTTTCGCTCGGGCAAGACGATCGACGGGAAGCCCGTCGAATTCGACCACACGTCGATCCTGGCGACGCTGCTCAAGTGGCAGGGCGTGCCGGCCGAGAAGTGGGGCCTGTACGAGCGCGTGGCGGCGGCGCCGACCTTCGAGGGCGTGTTCACGCTCGACGAGCCGCGCGACGACCCCGCGATCTCGGTCAGCAAGGGCAACACCAACCCGGTGGTCCGCTACGGCGACCTGTTCCGCCTGCGGCGCGGGCAGATCGAGCGCGGGAAGCTGCGCTCGACGCCCGACTTCGTGAGCACCGCGGAGATGGGCTCGGGCGCGAGCATGCCGCAGGTGACGATCGAGGGCAGCGAGGTGACGCTCCGCTTCACCGGCGGGGCCGGGCCGGTCCGCTGCGGCGCGGTCGTCCAGGTCAAGTCGAGCGAGCCGTACCTCCGCGACGCCGACACGCTGACCTCGGTGACCGACCACCCGGCGTGGTACCAGGCGAACGCCGGCGACCCCGAGCAGTTCTGGCGCCTGCAGATCGTCGACACCCCGTTCGACGGGACCGAGCTGCGCTACGGCGACTGCGTGTACCTGTTCAGCCAGGGGCGCCACCGGGAAGGCGCGCGCTTCATGCGGCTGGCGCACAGCGACGGCCGCCTGGGCGTCCGCGAGGGGCACTTCGACTTCTGGATCGTCGAGCCGCCGGTCAAGATGCCGCCGCCGACCACGGCCAGACCGCTGCAGTACTCGTCGCGCTTCCGCCTGAAGGACCCGACGACCGGCAATTACGTCGCCAAGGCCGAGCTCGGGACGATCCAGCGCAATTACTACCCGACGATGGGCACGCGCGAGAACGCGACCGAGTTCCAGCTCGTCGCGACCGGCCGCGAGGGCGCCATCGGCAACGGCGCCCTCGGCTGCCTGGTCGCGCTCAACGACCCGACGCTGGCCAAGTACACGTACCTCGGCGCCTGGTCCGAGCACAACTGCTATTATTACACGCCGAGCGACAAGTACACCCAGCTCCGCTGGAAGGTCGTCCTGCAGAGCACGCCGCCGGACACGCCGATCACGGACGGCGCCCGGGTCCACATCGTCAACCAATCGTACAGCGATCAGGAGCTGTGCGCCGAGGGCCGCTACCTGACCACCCGGATCGCCTCGCTGGTCCCCTGGATCGTCGAGATCGTCGGCGAATGACGCGAGAGGACACACCCATGCACCGCACCGAGCACACCGACCCCTCCTGGCCGATCGCGGCGCTCCTCCTCATGCCCGCCGACGAGCCCGACGACGACGACGAGCCCGTCAAGGCCCCGCCCGGCGGGTCCCCGGAGCCGCCGGAGTCGCCGGAGGAGGACGACGACTACGCGTACGACGAGGCGTACGACGACGACGACGACGACGACGACGACGCCGACGCGTACGACGACGACCACGAGCCCGACCCGGACGCGGGCCTCGACCTGCCCGAAGACAAGGACGTGGCGCTGCGCAGCCAGGACGACGAGGGCGAGGGCGAGGGCGCGGGCGAGGACAAGGCTCCGGCGCGCAAGAAGCCGACCTCGCGGCCGAGCCCGCCGCGCCGGGGCGGGATCCGCCCGATCGGCGTGTGGGCGCGCAAGAACTGAGACGAACCCCGAGGAGTGCCATGATCATCAAAGACAAGATCTTCAAGGCGAGCCTGCTCGAGACCCTCGCGGACAAGCAGGTTTACCTGCGCGCCCGGGGCACGCACGACGACGCCTACTCGCTGGCCACCGCGAAGTATTACGCGCCCGAGATCGACCGCGCGAACACGGCGCTGAAGACGCTCAAGGCGAACGTGGCCGAGCGGATCAAGCCGGCGCTGATGCGCGACCAGCGGCGGCGGATGCTCGGGTGGCTGGGCGCGAAGCTCGAGTATTACGCGTGGGAGTACCACTGCTCGCTGGCCGGCGGGAACGACAACGTCCTGCCCGCGCCGACCGCGACGCAGGTCGACGCGCTGTACGCCACCGACACGCTGGCGCGGCACGCCCTGCAGACGATCACCGACCAGTTCATCCAGGTGATCACCGACATTACCTCCCACGTCGACGCCGACTGGGACGACATCCACGGGGTGTTCTTCCCCGGCTGGACGCTCAGGTCGCTGACGAAGCTGTCGTTCGCCGACAGCGACCCGCACAAGGGCGGGAAGTCGGTGGTGATGCTCGGCTTCAAGGCCGAGCGGGGGCGGTTCCCGCACCGCAGGAAGCGGGTGTTGAGGCTGGTGTACAAGCCGTCGGACCTGACGCTCGACTTCTTCCTGGTCGGCGACACGGCGCGGGTGCGCGCGGTCGTCCCCGCGCTGGCGGTCCCGCCGGGCGGGAGCCTGCTCGAGATCTTCAACGCGCGGATCGGGGGCCCCGGGTTCGTCGCCGACCCCGCGGTGAACATGCAGCCCGCGCCGGTGCTGCCGGTCTACCCGATCCTGCCGCGCAACGGCGGCAACGTGACGACGGCCTACGGGTACATCAAGTTCCTGACCCACGATCCGACCCCGCAGGTCGTGCCGGCGCAGATGCGGGCGAGGAGGCTGAAGCTGCCGCCCGAGCGGCGCGACTGGATCGCCTCGACGAACGACGAGCTCCTCGCCTATTATCGCCTGTTCGGCTGGTACTGCGCGATCGCCCTCAACTTCGGGCTGGCCGACGCGCACAACGGGAACATGATCGTCCACCGCAAGAAGCCGTATCTGATCGACAACGAGATCTCGTTCAAGTGGCCGTGCGACTCCCTCGGCAAGACCGGGCTGCACCAGGTCATGCAATCGTGGGGCCCCTGGGACAAGGATTACGACCGGCTCGGCGGTGACAAGTGCCAGCTCTACTACGCCAACCCGGCGACCAACGCCGTGGAGGCGACCAAGGGGTCCCGGGCCGCGGCGACGATCAAGGCCGGGCTCCGTGAGGCGTTCGCGCTGATCGTCGCCGACCCCGGCGGCGCGCTCCGGGCGTGGCTGCAGAGCCCCGAGCTCGCCGGCGCGACCGCGCGCTACACCCCGCGCGCGACCCGGAGCTACGGCGAATCCCTGCGGGAGGTCTACTTTCGGACCAACTGCGGGTTCGCCACGCCGAACCCGCCCGGCACGCCGTGGCACCCGACGGCGTTCATGCGCAACGGCGCGATCAAGTGGTGGTACAACGGCCTCGACGCCAACCACCGCCCGAATTATGCGATGTGCGACCCGCAGCACGACTGGGCAGACTACCTCAATTGCGACTACCCCGCGTACTACCGGGTGCTGGGCTCGCGCGATCTCCTCAACTCGCGCGGAGCCGTGGTCGCGGTGGCCAACCCGCCGCTCCCGTACAACGATCCGGCGGTCAACGCCAACCGGACGCGGACGATCGCGGGGCCCGCGTACTTCGATCACTTCCCCGCGGTGCTGCTGTTCGACGTCGACGTCTCGACGCTGAACGGGGCGACGGGGACGATCGGCCACCTGAACGGCAACGTGATCGCGGATCTCGGCGGGGAGTTCGCCAACGCCAACCCCGCGATCCACCTGACCGGCGCGGCCGTCGAGGTGACCGAGACCGCCGATCGTCAGTGGCGGGTGGTCGACGGCGGGCGGGTGTTCCACATCCTGCGGGTCGGCGACACCGACGTCGTCGAGGTCTACGAGGCGAGCTCGGCGATCGCCATGATCACCTCGCAGTTCGACCGGTTCCGCGCCGACCCGGCGTTCCGCGACAACCTTCGCAACGCGGCGTACGTGCAGATCGACGCGGAGAACCCGCCGAACAACCCGCCGAACAACGCGCCCGCCATCTACAACGGATTCTGACCGACGGAGGACGTCATGCCGATCCAGACCTATCGCCGCGAGTTCGAGCTGCTCGACGGGACTCGCAAGCTGCACATGATGTACGACTCGGACGAGCTGTCGACGCTCGAGCTGGCGACGGCCAAGGTCCGGGCGCTCCGGTTCGTCCGCCGCGGGGCGGAGATCTGCGCCAACGTGCACGCGAAGGCGCTCGGGCACAAGTCGGGCGCGGCGATGCTGAGCGCCGACCCCGGGCGGATGCTGCACACCCGCCTCAAGGACTGGTTCAAGCTGCAGGTGCGGCGCCGTCAGGGCACGGTGTGGACCAGCGAGGCCGCGAACTTCGTGTTCGACTGCTTCAAGAGCGAGTGGCGGCTCGACCGCACGACGACGACCAAGACGGCGTTCATGCGGGTGTTCGGCGCCGAGGCGGCGGCGCTGCACGAGCAGTGCTGCAGGCCGGCGAAGGACATCGACCCGGCGTGGAAGCCCAGGGTGGAGGCGCTGCTGAACACGCTGCTGTCGGTGGTCGCCGGGCTGAGCCTCGGCGACGTCTACGTGTTCGTGCGCAAGATGGCGGCGGTCGGCAGCGCGAGCACCTCGTACGGCGACTGGCGGTACGTGGGCGACCGCCTCGAGCACCTGCGGCTCGAGCAGCAGCTCTGCGCGGTGTCGGGCAGCCCGCCGATCAACATCAACATCGAGTACCTGCGCAACGAGGTCGAGACGCCGGAGCTGTCGAAGTCGTTCGGCGACTACCGCAACCTCTACGGCGAGAACCTGACGCTCGAGGATCACATCACCAAGACGTTCCTCCACGAGGCGAGCCACAAGTTCGCGGCCACCGCGGATTACTACTACTATCGCCCGCGGACCGGGGCGCTCCGCTGCGAGCGCGGCGGCGACAGCCCGAAGAGCGTCGGCGACCTGCCGGCGGCCGAGACCGACCGCTGCATCGTCAACGCCGACTCGATCGGGTGGTTCCTCTACTACTGGGGCGACGGGACGGCGACGGCCAACCTCGACCGGCCGAAGTGACGCGCGGTCCCGACGCGCGCCGCGAGGTCGCGCGCGCCCGCGTCGTGCCCCCACGCCCGGTCGGCCCGGGGGGGTCCCCTCGACCCGCGCAGATCGGGACGGGCAGAATCCCCCGCATAACGACGTTCAGGGCGCAAAGAGACCCGCGCCGGGCCGCTCGCCCTCGCTCGGATGACGATCGTGATGGCGCGCGGGCGCGCGCTCCGGCAAGCTCCTCGGCATGCAGATCCGGACCTCGAGCATCATCCTCGCCGTCGCCCTCGCCGTGGTCGCGCCGGTGATCGTCGCGTGCGACGGCGGCAAATCGTCGGAGACCAGCAAGTACCCCGGGACCGAGGAGGGGGCCAAGCAATTGCTCGGCGAGTTCCTCAAGCCCGGGGCCGATCACGCGGCGCTGAGCAAGCCGCTGCGCCCGAGCAAGGACGACCTGAAGGCGGTATACGGCGCCGAGGCGGCCGACAAGCTGGCCGCGACGTACGACCCGGCGTGGGACAAGGGCGAGCTGGTGATCAAGCCGAGCGACGGGCAGACCGAGCTCAAGCTGTGGTCGGCGACCAGCGAGGACCTCAAGAACGACGCCGGCAACGCCAAGGACTTCCCGGGCGGCTACAAGAAGGTCGCCGACAAGCTGCAGCCGGGGATCACGCTCTACCGCTTCAAGTTCGTCAAGCCCGGCGAGGATCTCGGGATGGCGTTCGACGGGCTCGTCCACGTCAACGGCCGGTGGGTGATCATCCCGAAGCCGTGGCGCGCGCTCGGCGGCGAGTGATCGTTCGTCGGTGACGCGTCGACCCGGGCGGAGCCCGGGCACCGTGGAGGTTGCAGGCGTCGGGCGCGACGCCGGCGCGGCTCGCCGCGGGCGCCGGCCTCTGTCCCGGGTTCGGCGGCGATCACCGCTTGTGCGCGGCTTCCCAGGCGCGGACCTCGGCGAGCGTCTGGATCGCTCGCTCGCCCGCGGCGGCGAGGGCCGCCCTGGCGGACTCGGCGAGCTCGCGGGCGCGGGGGCGATCGCGGCCGGCGCCCGCGGGCGCGTCCCCCAGCGCGCGCGCGAGGGCGAAGCGGGTCTCGGCGAGGTCGACGGGGTCGCCCGGGTGGGCGCTGCGGAGGCTCAGGGCGCGCTCGAGCGGCGGGATCGCCTCGGCAGGCGTCTTGCGGGCCAGCAGCGCCCTGCCGAGGCCGGTCAGCGGGTACGCGAGGTTCGGGTGGTCGGGGCCGAGGGCCCGCTCCCAGATCGCCAGCGCGCGCCCGAAGTTGGCGCGCGCCTGGTCGAGCTGCCCCGCCCTCAGCGCCACTTCGCCCAGGTTGGTGAGCGGGACGGCGAGGGCGGGGTGATCGGGGCCGAGGGCCGCCTCCCAGAGGGCCGCCGCGCGCTCGTAGAAGGCGCGCGCCTGGTCGAGCTGCCCCTCCTTCAACGCCACCTCGCCGAGGTTGTTGAGGACATCGGCGAGGCCGGGGTGGTCGGGGCCGAGGGCCTTCTCCGTGAGGGCCAGCGCGCGCCCGTGGCAGGCGCGCGCCTCGTCGAGTCTCCCCTGCTGCTGCGCCACGATGCCGAGGAGATTCAGGGGGACGGCGAGGTCGGGGTGGTCGGGGCCGAACGCGCTCTCCCGGAGGGCCAGCGCGCGCTCGTAGTGGGCGCGCGCCTCGACGAGCTGCCCCTCATGGTACGCCACGGTGCCCAGGGTGGTGAGCGGGACGGCGAGGTCGGGGTGGTCGGGTCCGAGGGCCTTCTCCGTGATGGCCAGCGCGCGCCGGGAGAGGGCGCGCGCCCGGTCGAGCGTCCCCTCCGCCTGCGTCACGTCGCCCAGGGCCGCGAGGGTGGTCGCGAGGTCGGGGTGGTCGGGGCCGAGGGCCTTCTCCGCGAGGGCCAGCGCGCGCTCGTAGTGGGCGCGCGCCTGGTCGAGCTTCCCGCCCTCCTGCGCGACGACGCCGAGGCTCGTGAGGGCGGTGGCGAGGTCGGGGTGGTCGGGGCCGAGGGCCGCCTCGAAGATGGCCAGGGCGCGCTCCTGGTGGGCGCGCGCCTGGTCGAGCTGCCCCTGCATCAGCGCCACGATACCCAGGCTGGTGAGCGTGGACGCGAGGGACAGATGGTCGGGGCCGAGCAGCTCCGTCTTGATCGCCAGGGCGCGCTCGTGGTCGGCGCGCGCCTGGTCGAGCATCCCCTCGCGCCGGGCCACGGCGCCCAGACCGTCGAGCAAGGGAGCCTCGGCCCCGGCGATCCCCGCGGCCCGCGTGAGCGGTTCGGCGTGCGTGCCCCAGCGCCGGCCGTCCTCGTGCCGCGCCAGGCGGTCGCCGACGACGAAGACCAGGGATCTCGCCGCCTCCGCGGCCTCCGGCATCATCTTCAGGCCGAGCGCCGACGCGTACGCGCGCTCGAGCGTCGCCTCGGCCTCGGCGTAGGCGCCCCGGTCCGCCTGGAGCGCCCCCTGGACCAGCCACGCGCGCGCCTGGAGCGGCTCGAAGGCCAGCGCCGCGGCCTCGGTCGCCACGGCCGTGGCCACCTTTAGGCCGCGGTCGTACTTCCCGGCGCCGCGCAGCGCCCGGGTGTCGATCAGCCGCGCGTCGAGCTCGGCGACCCGCGCGGCGACCGCGGGGTCCTCGGGCGGCGGGTGCTCGGCCGCGAGCGCCTCGACGTCGGCGCACCGCTCGAGCCGTGGCAGGCCGGCGACGGCCTCGACCGCCTTGCGCACGATGTCCGCGTCCGGCGCCGCGAGCAGCTCCACGGTCGCCGCCACGTGCCGCAGGCGCTCGTCCAGGCACGCCATGCGCCGGTCGAGCAGCGCGCCGGACTGCTCGCCGCGCTGCGTCGCCTCGCAGGCGTCGCGGCGGGCCGCGACCCATCGCTGCGTGTAGTCGTCGAGCCGCCCGGACGCGCCGCGCCAGCTGGCCTCGGCGTAGACCAGGCCGGTCGCGGCGAAGGCCGCGCGGGCGCGCGACTGCGTCGGTTCGTCCCAGATCCCGGCGAGCCGGGCCTCGAAGCCCGTACACACCCGCGCCTGCTGCCGGGCGTACCAGGCGGCGCCCGCGGCGACGCCCGCGACCAGCGCGGCGCCCGCGATCGCGGCGGTCCAGCGACGGCGTCGCCGCGCCGGGTCGTCGGCGAGGGCCGCGAGCAGCGCGTCCATCGACGGCCAGCGCCGGTCGGGCTCGGGCGCCAGGCCGCGGAGCACCACCGACCGCAGCCACGTCGGCACCGCCGCGCCGCGGGGCGCCGGCTTCACCGCGCCCGCGGAGAGCGCCCCGATCAGCCGCGCCAGCGAGTCGGCGGCGAACGGGCGCTCGCCGTGGAGGCCCTCGTACAGCGCGACGCAGAAGTTGAACTGGTCGCTGCGCGCGTCGGCCTTGCCCTCGAATTGCTCGAGCGCCATGTAGGCCGGCGTGCCCATGACCGTCCCGGTCAGCGTCATCGGGCTCTCCAGCGCGCGCGGGCCGAGCGCCTCGGTGAGGCTCGCGCGCAGCTCGTCGAGCCTCGGCAGCGCGTCGGCCGGGCGGGCGAGGCCGAAGTCCATCACGCGGACGCGGCCGTCGTCGTCGATCATCGCGTTCTCGGGTTTGAAGTCGCGGTGGACCAGGCCCGCGGCGTGGGCGGCCGCGAGCCCTCGACCCGCGGCGACGAAGACGTCGAGGACCGCACGCCAGGAGCGCGGCGCCTCGCGCAGCCACGCGCCCAGGGTCCGACCGGCGACGAACTCCATCGCGACGTAGAGCTGCCCGTCGTGCACGTCGACGTCGTGGACGCCGACGACGTTGGGGTGCGCCAGCTTGGCGAGCGCCTGGGCCTCGCGCTGGAGCCGCTGGCGGGCGTCCTCGGTGCCCACGGCGGCGAGCCGGGCGAGCAGCTTGAGCGCGACCTTGCGATCGAGCTTGGGATCGTAGGCCGCGTAGACGACCCCCATCGCCCCGGCGCCGAGCCTGCGGATCACGAAATAGCGACCGACCCGCGCGCCGGCGGCGAGCTCCATGGCGCCGGCGGAGCCCGGCGCGACCGGCAGCGTGCCGAGCAGCGCCTCGCTGGCGACGAGCGTGTCCGCCGTCGGGGAGGCCGCAGGATCGGTCGCGACGTCCGGGCGAGCCCCGCGCGGCGCGGTCCTCCCCGCGGGGAGGGTCTCGTCGGCGGGGAGCGTGGAGGAGAGGTCGACCATGACGGCCCGCGACGACGGCCTCGGATCGTTGCCGGGCCGACCGCGCCCGTCAATGCTCGTATTGGCGCACCCGCTCGCGGACGCGGGCCCCCGATCGATCGCCACGTCAGCGGCACTAGTGGCTGATCGGCGCGGCGCAGACCACGAAGTCGTCGAAGTCGACGATCTCGTCCTTCGTCGGCGCCCACTCGTCGCCGCTGCCGCCGAAGAAGGTCGAGAAGTACAGCGTGTCGATCGCGAAGTCGCCGCCCTCGGGGCGGAACAGGAAGTTCGGGACGTCGAGCACCAGCTGGCCGTCGAGCCAGGCCTGGAGGTGCCCGTCGGCGACCCCGGGCGTGTTCATCACCAGGTGGTGCTCGAGCGTGTGCCACACGCCGGGCTGGAACAGCGCCGGCTCGCCGCCCAGGCTGTAGTCGAAGTCGTCGCCGCAGTTGTTCATCTTCTCGGGGTAGTACATGTACTGGACGCCGAGGCCGTCGACGCGCCACATCGACCGGGCCGAGAAGCCGGTCGTGTCGTCGCTGCAGCCGGTCGGCGCGCTGCCGCCGACGAGCCCGGGCAGCTTGCCGCCGAGGACGAAGTCGAAGCCGGGCGCGAAGCGGACGCGGTAGGCGAGGTAGAGCTCGTCGTGGTCAGCGCTGAGTGGGGCCTTCCACTGGGCGCCGCCCTCCTTCGTGCCGACGCCGCCCTCGGGGTAGTGGATCCGCAGGGAGCGCCCGGCGAACGCGTCGGCGCCGTCGATGATCTCCACCCTGCCCTCGTCGACGCCGTCGTCCCACGGCGGATCGTTCCAGTCGGCGAGATCGACGTAGGGGCCGACCGCGTCGTCGTCGAAGTCGTTGGCGAAGATCGGCGCGTCGCAGCCGTGGCCCGCGCCGCCGGTCGTCGTCGTCGTCGTGTCGGGGTCATCGCCGGTCGCGCTGCTCTCGCCGGCGGTCGAGGTCGTCGGCTCCGCGGCGCCGCTCGTGACGGACGTCGCCGTGGTCGTCGGCTCGGCGCCGGTCGACGGATCGCTCGCGCCCTCGGTCGAGGTCGCCGTGCCCGCGGACGACGTCGCGGCCCCGGTCTCCGAGGTCGTCGCGTCCTCGCCGCTGCAGCCCGCGAGCGCGGCGACGAGGGCCACGGCGGCCCCCGGGACAGGCGCCGCGGATCCGCGGCGCGGGGTGGTGAAGGTGCCTCGATCGCTCCTCGCTTCGTCCATCGCCGGGGACGATAGCGGATCGGACCGCGGCGCGGTCAACGGTCCGCAGCCGGGGCTGGGCGACGCAGGCGAGTGGGACGAGGTGGTCGTCGGACGCGCCCCGGCGCGGTCCCTTGACAAACCATCGGCGCTCGACGACACGGGCGCGGCGATGTCCGCCGCCAGCCAGCACCCTGCCGACCGCCACGACCGGATCCGCGTCCAGGGCGCCCGGGAGAACAACCTCAAGGACATCCGCGTCGACATCCCCAAGCGGCGGCTGACCGTGTTCACCGGCGTCTCGGGATCGGGCAAGTCGTCGCTGGTGTTCGGCACGCTCGCGGCCGAGTCGCAGCGGCTGATCAACGAGACCTACAGCGCGTTCGTGCAGGGGTTCATGCCGACGCTCGCCCGGCCCGAGGTCGACGTGCTCGAGGGCCTGACGACCGCGATCATCGTCGACCAGGAGCGGATGGGCGCCAACGCCCGCTCGACGGTCGGCACCGCGACCGACGCCAACGCGATGCTGCGGGTGCTGTGGAGCCGCCTCGGCGAGCCGCACGTCGGCCCGCCCCAGGCCTTCGCCTTCAACGTGCCGTCGGTCCGCGCCGCCGGGGCGATCACGGTCGAGAAGGGCGGCGGCAAGACGGAGAAGGTCGTCTTCAACCGCGCCGGCGGCATGTGCCCGCGCTGCGAGGGCATGGGCCAGGTCAACGACATCGACCTGTCGCAGCTCTACGACGCGAGCAAGTCGATCCGCGAGGGGGCGATCACGATCCCCGGCTTCGGCGTCGAGAGCTGGTACGTCCGCATCTTCGCCGGCTGCGGGTTCTTCGACCCGGACAAGCCGATCCGCAAGTTCACGAAGAAGGAGCTCCACGACCTGCTCCACAAGGAGCCGACCAAGATCAAGGTCGACAACGTCAACGTGACCTACGAGGGCCTGATCCCGCGGATCCAGAAGTCGATGCTGTCCAGGGACGTCGACGCGATGCAGCCGCACATCCGGGCGTTCGTCGAGCGCGCGGTCACCTTCAGCACCTGCCCCGAGTGCCAGGGCACGCGGCTCAACGAGGCCGCGCGCTCCTCGAAGATCGCGGGGATCGGCCTCGCCGACGCCTGCGCGATGCAGATCGACCGGCTGGCCGCGTGGGTGCGCGGCCTGGACCAGCCGTCCGTCGCGCCGCTGCTCGCGGCGCTGCGGCACACGCTCGACTCGTTCGTCGAGATCGGCCTCGGCTACCTCAGCCTCGATCGTCCGACCGGCACGCTCTCGGGCGGCGAGGCGCAGCGCACCAAGATGATCGGCCACCTCGGCTCGTCGCTCACCGACGTCACCTACATCTTCGACGAGCCGACGATCGGGCTGCACCCTCACGACATCCAGCGGATGAACGGCCTGCTGCTGCGGCTGCGCGACAAGGGCAACACCGTCCTCGTGGTCGAGCACAAGCCGGAGGTGATCGAGATCGCCGACTGGATCGTCGACCTCGGCCCCGGAGCGGGCGCCGCCGGCGGCGAGGTGGTCTTCGCCGGCACCGTCGACGGGCTGCGGGCCGGGGGCACGCTCACCGGGCGGCACCTGGGCGACCGGGCCGCCCTGAAGCCGTCGGTGCGCAGGCCGTCGGGGGTGATGAAGGTGCGCGGCGCCTGCACCCACAACCTCAAGAACGTCGACGTCGACGTCCCGCTCGGCGTGCTGGTGGTGGTGACCGGCGTCGCCGGGTCGGGCAAGAGCTCGCTGATCCGCGGCTCGGTGTGCGGTCGGGACGGCGTGGTCTCGGTCGACCAGGCCCCGATCCGCGGCTCGCGGCGGAGCAACCCGGCGACGTACACCGGGCTGCTCGATCCGATCCGCAGCGCGTTCGCCAGGGCCAACGGCGTCAAGCCAGCCCTGTTCAGCGCCAACTCCGAGGGCGCCTGTCCGACCTGCAACGGCGCCGGCGTGATCTACACCGACCTGGCGATGATGGCCGGCGTCACCACCGTCTGCGAGGACTGCGAGGGCCGGCGCTTCCAGGCGGCGGTGCTCGACTACCGGCTCGGCGGCCTCGACATCGCCGAGGTGCTCGACCTCTCGGTCGACGCCGCGGCCGCCTTCTTCGGCGCCGGCGCGGCGCGCACCCCGGCCGCGCACGCGATCCTGCAGCGCCTGACCGCCGTGGGGCTCGGCTACCTGCGGCTCGGCCAGCCGCTCACCACGCTGTCGGGCGGCGAGCGGCAGCGGCTCAAGCTCGCCACGCACATGGGCGAGGACGGCGGCATCTACGTGCTCGACGAGCCGACCACCGGGCTGCACCTCGCCGACCTCCAGCAGCTGCTCGGCCTGCTGGATCGCCTGGTCGACGCCGGCAAGTCGGTCCTCGTCATCGAGCACCACCAGGCCGTGATGGCGCACGCCGACTGGATCATCGACCTCGGGCCGGGCGCGGGCCACGACGGCGGGCGGATCGTGTTCGAAGGCACCCCGGCCGACCTGGTGGCGGCGAGATCGACGCGCACCGGCGAACACCTCGCGGCGTTCGTCGGCGGCCGTCCGCCCCCTGCCCCGCCCCGCTGAGCGGGCCTCCGACGGCGCGGACCGGCGGGAGCTGGCCCGCCGCGCAGCCGGCGAGGGTCGCCCTGGTGCGGCGGATCCGACGTGGCCACGTTCTCGAGGAGGGCGCCCAGACGCCGGATGGCAGACGGGTCCGCGGCGGCCACGCAGCCCGGCGGAGCGCGAGACACGTTGACGATGCACGACGCCGTGCGGCACTCTCGCGCGCCGACACCTCCGAGAGCGGGCCCCGCCGTGAACGCCCCGAGCATCCGTCACGATGTCGTCCTCGACGCGGCGGCGGTGCTCCAGGGCGGCGCAGCCGCGCGCCGCGAGCGGCCTGTCGCGGCGAACGAGACGAGGACATGAACAGCGACGAACACGGCATCTTCGCGCAGGCGAACTACTATGATTTGGCCCTACCGCGCGACTTCTCGCGCGAGTGCGACTTTCTGGCGTGGTGCGCCGATCGCCACGGGACCTGCGCGGACCGATCCTTCGTCGAGCTCGGCTGCGGTCCGGCGAGGCACGCGCGCGAGATGGCGCGACGGGGCTATCGCGCCGTCGGCGTCGACCTCGCGGACCCGATGCTCTCGTTCGCCCGCGCCGAGGCGGAGCGCGAGGGCCTCGCGCTGGAGCTCGTGTGCGCCGACATGACCGAGTTCTCGCTCCCGCGCGCCGTCGGGCTGGCCGCGTGCCTGATCGAGACCATCTGCTGCGTGCTGACGAACGAGGCGATGCTGCGACACCTGCGGACGGTGGCCGGCGGCTTGCTGCCGGGCGGCGTGTACGTGCTGGAGACGACGCACCCGCGCAAGGCGTGGACCCCCCCCAGCGGCGTGCCGCACGTCGGGCGGCGCGGCGAGACGGAGGTCGAGTTGCTTTGGGGCGTGCCGGGCGATCCGCACGACTCGATCGCGCAGGTCTCGACGATCACGCGGATGGTCACCGTCAAGGAGTCCGGGCACGTCGTCGCGCGCTACGAGGACACGACGCGGCAGCGCTACTACATGGCGCAGGAGCTGCGAGCGCTCGTCGAGCTCGCCGGCTGCTTCGCGGAGCTCCACTTCTACGGCCGCCTCGGACTGCCACCCCTGCCGCTCAGCGACGATCCGGCGTGCGAGGACATGGTCGCGGTGCTCGTCAAGGGCCGCTGAGCGGGCGATGAACGCGGGCGAGCCCTGCTGCACCTGCGCATGGTCGAGCGCGGGCCGCATACCCCCGCGCGCCTGTGCGAGCGCCTGGTCCGTGCACGCCGTCGACACGAGCCGCCAGCCGATCCGCAGGGCCGGCGCGGCCGCGCTCGCGCGCCGGCCCGCGCGGCTTGACTCGATCGTAGCGCCGCGAATAGGGTCTCTCGTTGTTCTCCTCTTCAGGAGCGAGGGCTGCCCATGGCGCGCGAATTCAAGCTGTGTATCCTCCGAGTCCGCCACGACACCCGCGTCGCCACGATCGGCGACGACGACTGTCGGCGCTTCTTGATCGAGGCCGCCGATCGCTCGGCGATCGTCCAGTACTGGCGCGACGTCTTCGACGACCTGCCGGCGACGCGCCGCGACTTCGGGCTCCCCGGCTTCGCCCCGGTCGTGCCCGCCGTCGGCAGCGGATTCACGACGCTCCGCAAGGCCAGGCGCGCCGACGGCTGATGCCGGCGCGTCAGTTGCCGTCGGACACGCCCCAGCGGAACCCCATCGCGTCGATCGCCAGCAGGGTCTCTTGCAGGGTCGCGCCGGCGAGCGCGTCGAGGCGGGCGAGCGCCTCGCGGCACGGCTCCGCGCCGGCGCGGTCGACGGTGTGGAACACCAGGCGATCGAGCTCCGCGGCGCGGGCGGCCAGGAATTGCAGCATCGCCATCAGCACGCGGTCGCCGCCGTAGGCCCCGGTGCCCCAGTGGCCGGTGTGGACGCAGATCGCCGGGGCCGGCGCGCCGGTCGCCGCGAACGACTCGTCGCGGGCGGCCGCGAAGCCGGAATAGGCCGTCGTCACGACATCGAACAGCTGCGCGAGCGAATAGCGGCCGACCCCGCCGGGCGGGGCCTCGATGGCGAGGATGTTGCTCGTCGTCGGGGGGTCGATGCGCCGGGCGGCGCGAAGGACCGCGGCGACCGGGGCGCGGGCGAACGCGTTGCCGTACAGGCCGAGCGGACGATCCTCGTCGAAATTGACGTCGGTGGCGACCGCGCCGCGCCGCGGGGCGCCGCGGATCAGCACCGGCGTCGCCTGGTCGTCCTCGCGGGTCCGCGGCGCGAGGCCGGGCTCGGGCCGCGCGGCCAGCCGCTCGCGCACGCACGCCAGCGCCGGGTGCTCGGCGACCTGCAGCTCGTCCTGGGCGAACAGCGGGCCGCCGTAGGCGATGAACAGGCTCGAGTGCGCGAAGTTGAGGTGCCACTCGACCGCGCCGGCGGCCGGCGGATCGTAGGTGAAGACGTCGGGCCTCAGCTCGATCGCCGTCCGGTCCGGCGCTCGCCCGGCGAGCGGCAGGCTCCGCGGCGCCCAGCGGGACACCGTGAGCTCGCCATCATGGCGCGTGCCGGGCGGACAGAGGTGCTCGAACAGCGCCTTCTTGTTGCGGTGCTGCCAGCGCGGCGGATGAGCCACGAACAGCTCGTCGATCGTGAAGACGGCGCGGCCGAGGAGCGAGGGAGCCACGCCGCGAGCGTACACCTGGCGAGCGCGGCGCGGACGTCTGCGGCGAAAGCGGCGTTGACGGGCGGACTCGCGCGGGCTTAAGTTCGGGCGCGTACCCATGGACCAGGGCCGACAGTCCGAGGATTCGAGCACCGCTGCGCCGGACCGATGGAGCACGCTCGACGCGCGCGCGCGCGCGGCGATCTCGCGGTTCCGGCCGGCCGACGGCGCCCTCTCGAGCGCCGTGATCCGCTTCTCGGCCGCCGTCGGGCGCTGGATCATGACCCGGCGCAACCGCACCGTGATCGAGGGCATCGATCGGTTCCTCGCGGCGCAATCGCGCGGCGGTCGCGGCCTGCTGACGTTCTCCAACCACGTCTCGCTGCTCGACGACCCGCTGCTGATCGCCTGCCTCCCGCTCGGCGCGCCGGACACGGTCCGCTGGGTCGCCGCCGACGCGTTCAACTTCTTCGGCGGCCCGCTGCGCGGCGCCTTCTTCGGCGCCGGGCGCTGCGTCCCGATCGTCCGCGGCGCCGGCGAGGACCAGCCCGGCTTCGCGTTCCTGCGCGATCGCCTGCTCGCCGGCGAATGGGTGCACATCTTCCCCGAGGGCGGTCGGACGCGCGACGAGGGCGCGCGGATGCGGCGGGCCTTCAAGTCCGGGATCGGGCGCCTGCTCGACGAGACGCGCCCGCTCGCGCTGCCGTTCTATCACGAGGGGATGCAGCGCGTGCTGCCGATCGGCGCCCGGCTGCCGGCCCGCGGGCAATTGGTGCGGCTGCGGTTCGGCGAGATCGTCGATTGCGACGCCGCCTTCGTCGACGCGACCTCGGGCGAGCACCGCGGCCGCGCGCGCTGGGAGTCGCTCGCCGGCTGGGCCCACGGCGTGCTGCGCCGGCTCGAGGACGCGATGTGTGTCCCCGATCGCCCCGAGGTCGACGCCCCGGCGCCGTGATCGTATGCCCTATTGGAACTTCCTCCTCGAGGTCCGCGGCCCCGCTCCGAGCCCGGACGGCGCCGCGCTGCGCGAGCTCGCCGCCGCCGCCGACATCACGCCGCTCGGCTGGCTCGCCCTGTTCGCGCCGACCGACATCCACACGGTACCGACGCGCGACCGGGCCCGCGCGGACGACGAATCCCACGACGACGAATCCCACGAGGACGCGTACCTCACGCTGTTCGCGCCGATCCCGGCCGCCCGCGCCAACCTGGCCCGGCGGCGCGCCGTCCTCGGCGCCGCGCTCCGCCCGCCGGTCGCCGAATGGCTCGACCTGCTCGACGAGCACCTCGCCCGCCTCGACCCCCGCCATTGCGTGCAGGTGTGGCTCGGCGAGCTCGTCTATCCCTGGCCGGCGAGCGCCCGCGCGGAGCTCGCGGCCGTGCTCGCCGCCCTCGACGGCGACGACCGCCGGCAGTGGGCGCGCGTCGCCGATGACCTGCTCGCCGAGCTGCGCGACGGATCGATCGAGCTGCGGCTCCCGCACGGCACGCAGGTGAACGCCTGCGTCGGCTGGCTGAGCGGCGAGCCTGCGCCGCGCGAGGCCGACGAATTGTACCCGCGGATCGACGACGCCATCGAGCTCCTCGGCCAGCGCGGCGCCGGCCCCTCCGGGCTCTGGCAGCGGATCGAGGACTTGCTCCGCGAGCTCGCCCCGATCGATCCGGTGGCCTACGTCGCGGCCGAGGCGCTCCGCGACCGGCTCGACCACGAGCCGCCCGGGTGGCTCCGCGACCAGCTCCCCCGCGCCCCGGCCGCGGTGCGGGCCGCGATCCTGGCCCGCGGCCTCGACCTGCCGCGCGAGGAGCTCGAATACGACGAGCCCGATCCGGACCTCCGGCGCGCGCAATTCGTGGTCCTCGTCGCCCGCGCGGACCTCACGTCGCCGACCGGGCTCGTGCTCGACGCGCTGCGGGACCCCGACCCTCGCGTGCGCGCGGCGCTGGCGAGGCGCTACCGCAGCGACCTCGAGGACGACGAGGCGATCGCCGAGGACGACGACGTCTGGCGCGCGCTCATCCGCGATCCGGAGCCCCGCGTCCGCCTCGAGCTGTTGCTCAACACCGCCGCGCCGATCGTGCCTCCCGTCGACGACCCGAGCCCGCTCGTCCGCGCCCGGCACCCCGAGACGACCCCGGCCGAGCTGCTGCGGCTCGCCGGCGACACCGACCCCGACGTCCTTTACGGCGTGCTCGCCAACCGGCGCTCGCCGCTCCGGGCGTGCCGTCGCGTCTGCAGGTCGCTCGGGCTCGAATGAGCGCCCAAGGCCGCGATTCGGGCCGCTCCCGGGGGCCAGGGCACACAGATCGGGCCGCGTCTCCCGCCGCGCGGCGCCGCTCGTCCGCGGCAGCGTTCGTTGCACAGCCACGCAGGCGACGGGCGCGAATCGTCGCCGCGCCCCGCGGACGCGCGGACGACGTCCGTCGCCGCGCCGGGCATTAGTGCACCCCGAGCGAATCACCGCACCCCGCGAAATCGAGCGCTGCGCGGCCGGGAGAGCCTCGCTTGACACATCGGCGCAGACGGCGGGATATAGAGGTGCTGGTCGCCCTCCATGCTGCATGATCTCGATCGATCGCTCGAAGCGTTGCTTCGCGAGCACATGCCGCCCGGCCTGATCGCGCAGACCAGCATCACGTTCGCCACGCCCGGGAAGGGCTTCCCGCCGCCCGGCGTCAGCCTGCCGGCGATCAACCTGTTCCTCTACGACCTGCAGGAGAACGGCGAGTACCGGGCCACCCGCGGCGCCTGGGAGGAGCGGCCCGACAGGACGCACGTCCGCCGGCCGCCGCCGGTCCGCGTCGATTGCCACTACCTCGTCACCGCCTGGGCGCCCGACGGCGCGCCGAACCCCGAGCAGGACGAGCACCGCCTGCTCGGCGCGGCGATGGCCGTGCTGCTGCGATTCCGCGAGCTCCCGCGCGCGGTGATGCTCGGCGAGCTCGCCAATTCGCCGCACGCCGTGCGGGCGAGCGCGCTCCGCTCCGAGGGCGCGCGCAGCCTCGGCGAGCTGTGGAGCGCCCTCGGCGGCGCCCCGCGGCCCGCCTTCAACTATACGGCCACGATCGCGCTCGCCGCCTGGCCCGACGAAGAGGGCGGAGCGTCGCCCGAGGGCCTCCAGATCAACATCCGACCGCGGCGCGAGGCGCCGTAGACGACACCACGAGCACAGCAAGGGGTAAGGGCATGCCGATGTATCTTTCGCCAGGGGTTTATGTCGAGGAGGTGCCGTCCGGCAACGCGCCGATCGCGGGCGTCAGCACCAGCACCGCCGGATTCATCGGGGTCGTCCCCGACGACGTCGCCATGCCGGGCCTCCCGGACGGCTCGAAGTACAAGCTGACCGCCGCCGGCGCCGCCCAGCTGGTCACCAGCTGGGCCGAGTTCACGCGCCGGTTCGGCGCCGCCGGCCTCGGCGCGGTCGCCGGCGACAACGCCCTCGCGCACGCCGTCCGCGGCTTCTTCGCCAACGGCGGCTCGCGCTGCTGGATCGTCCGCCTGTCCTCGTGGACAGCCCCGCAGGACGGCCCCGACCCGGTCGCCGCCGCCCTCGAGGAGCTCGAGTCGATCGACGAGATCGCGCTCGTCGCCGCGCCGATGGTCGACGTCCCGCCCGAGCGCGCCAAGGTGATCCAGGAGGCGCTGCTCGCCCACTGCGAGAAGCAGCAGGACCGCTTCGCGATCCTCGACGGCCCGCGCGACGTCGACGGCACCCCGACCGCCGCCAAGATCCTCAAGGTCCGCAGCAGCGACTACGGCGCGCTGTACTTCCCGTGGATCGACGTCACCGGCGCCGGCGGCTTCGCCCCGCCGTCGGGCCACGTCGCCGGCGTGTTCGCCCGCGTCGACGCCGAGCGCGGCGTGCACAAGGCCCCGGCCAACGAGGGGATCCGCGGCGCCTTCGCCGTCCGCCACCGGATCAGCAAGGCCGTCCACGACGAGCTCAATCCGGCCGGCGTCAACGTGATCCGCCCGTTCGGCAACACCGTCAAGATCTGGGGCGCGCGCACCCTCGCCGACAAGAACGACGCCAGGCAGAAGGAGTTCACCTACGTCAACGTGCGGCGCCTGTTCTGCTTCCTGCGCGAGTCGATCCAGGACGGCAGCGGCTGGGTCGTGTTCGAGCCGAACACCCCCGATCTGTGGGCCCGCGTGACCCGCAACATCCGCGCCTTCCTCACCCAGGTGTGGGAGTCCGGCGCGCTGTTCGGCGCGTCCGCCGACGAGGCCTTCTTCGTCAAGTGCGACGCCGAGACCAACCCGCCCGAGCTGCGTGACCTCGGGCAGGTCGTCACCGAGATCGGCGTCGCCGTCACCAAGCCCGCCGAGTTCGTGATCTTCCGCCTCAGCCAGCGCGCCGGCGGCTGAGCTGACCTCGAGGACAGCCGAACCACGATGACCGCGCGCGTCCCCGGCGTCCTGCGCGAAGACGTGCTCCCGAGCCCGGAGCCCGTCTTCCGCACCGGCGTGCCCGCGTTCCTCGCCCCGCTCCCCGCCGGCGAGCCGCGCCCGCTCGCCGCCGCCGGCCACCTCGCCCCGCTGCGCGAGGCCCTGCGCGGCAGCCACGTCCCGGCGGTCGTCGACGGCTTCTTCGCCGCCGGCGGCCGCCGCTGCTGGCTCGTCCCGGGCGGCCCGCTCGCGGACGAGCAGGCGCTCGCCGAGGCCCTCGCGCGGATCGCCGACCTCGACGACGTCGACCTCGTCGCCGCGCCCGACCCGCCCGACGGCGACGCCGCCCTGCGCCGCGCGCAGGCCCGCCTCCTCGCCGCGGTCGACGGCACCACCCGCCTCTGCCTGCTCGACCCGCCGGCCCGCGCCTCGCGGCCGGCCGCGGCCTACCTCGACGCCGTCGCCGACCACGCGCGCGCCCTCGCCGGCCTGCCCGGGGCCGACAACGCCGCGCTGTACTTCCCGTGGCTCGTCGCCGGCGGCCGGGCCACCCCGCCTTGCGGACATGTCGCGGGGGTCATCTCCGCGACCGACGCCCGCGCCGGCGTCCACAAGGCCCCCGCGGGCGAGCCGCTGCGCGGCGTCGTCGACCTCGACGTCGCGCTGACCGCGACCGACGAGCGCGCGCTCGCCGAGCTGCCGCTCAACTGGATCCGCGCGCAGCCCGGCCGCGGCCTGTGGATCTGGGGCGCGCGGACCGTCGCCCGGCGCCCGCTCGCCGTCCGCCGGCTGCTGCTGACGATCCGCCGCCACCTCGAGCAGCGGATGACCCACCTCGCCTTCGAGCCCGGCGACGCCGCGCTGTGGCGCCGGATCGCCCGCGAGGCCGGCGCGTACCTGCAGTCGCTGCACGAGCGCGGCGCCCTCGCCGGCGCCCGGCCCGACGAGGCCTACTACGTCCGCTGCGACGAGACGACCAACCCGCCCGAGCTGCGCGACCTCGGGGTCGTCCACGCCGAGCTCGGCGTCGCCCCGGCGGCCACCCACGAATTCATCGTCCTCCGCCTCCGCGTCGACCCGCAGGCGCGGGCCGCCACCCTCGACGAGAACGTCGCCTAGAACACGAAGGGACAGATCATGGCCAACGACCGCAAGGACCCCCTGCTCGGACACAACTTCGCCGTCGAGCTCGACGGCATCACCGGCACCGGCTTCAAGGAGTGCTCCGGCCTCGACTGCTCGCAGAACGCGATCGACTACCGCGAGGGCACCGACCCGACGCTCGCCAAGCGCAAGATCCCGGGCCTCGTGTCGTGGTCCAACATCTCGCTCAAGCGCGGCATCACCAGCGATCACAACCTGTGGGACTGGCAGCTCAAGGCCGCCCGCGGCAAGGTCGATCGCCGGTCGCTCTCGATCATCATGCTCGACGCGTCGGGCGAGGAGGTCATGCGCTGGAACGTCCGCAACGCCTGGCCGGTCAAGTGGTCGGGCCCGTCGTTCGACGCCGCCAGCGACAACGTCGCGATCGAGTCGCTCGAGATCGCCCACGAGGGCATCGAGGTCGCCAAGTGGTGAGCGGAGCGGCCGAGCACCCGTTCGTCCTGCCGCACGGCTACGTCGGCCCGGACGGCGTCCTGCACCGCGAGGGCGCGATGCGCATGGCGACCGCCTACGACGAGATCGCGCCGCTCAAGGATCCGCGCGTCCAGGGCAACCCCGGCTACCTGGTCGTCATCCTGCTCTCGCGCGTGATCACGCGCCTCGGCTCGCTCGAGTTCATCAACCCCAAGGTCGTCGAGGGCCTGTTCGCCTGCGACCTCGTCCACCTGCAGGAGCTCTACCAGCAGATCAACCGCACCGGCCCCCAGCGCCTCACCGTCGCGTGTCCGCACTGCGCCGGCGAATTCGACGTGGAGACCGCGCCCCCGGGGGGATGACGCGCTACCCCTCGGAGCGGCTCGCCGAGGAGGTAGCGTACCTCGCCTATTACTTCCACTGGCCGCACGACCAGATCATGGCGCTCGATCACCACGAGCGCCTCCGCTGGATCTCCGAGCTCGCCCGGATCAACAGCCGACGCGACGACGAGACCGACCCACGCCGCTGACCCCGAACCCCTGGAACCGAGCATGCTGGGCGTCAAATCACTGCTCCAAGTCGCCGCCACCTCCGGCCGGAGTGTGCTCCGCCTCGACCCCTGGACGACCTTCAACTTCGTCGTCGAGCTCGACGGCCTGCTCGTCGGCTCGTTCAGCCGGGTCGAGGGCCTCGAGGCCTCGATCCAGGTCGAGGACTACCACGAGGGCGGCCGCAACGACGCCGCGCGCCGCCTGCTCGGCCACACGACCTGGCAGAACCTCGCGCTCGTGCGCGGCATGACCGAGCTCGATCCGATGTGGCGGTGGTTCGAGGCGACCGCCCGCGGCGACATCCGGCGCCGCTCGGGCGCGATCCTGATGCTCAACGCCGAGCGCATGCCCGTCACCGGCTGGGTGTTCCACGAGGCCGTCCCCGTCCGCTGGGTCGGCCCGAGCCTCGACGCCGCGCGCGACGGCGAGGTCGCCGTCCACCGCATCGAGCTCGCGCACCACGGCCTCGAGCAGCCCTCGTGGTTCCGCATGCTCGGCTTCGCCGCGCGCGCCAAGACCTTCGCGGAGTCCGGCCTCGATGGCTGAGCCGCTCGACACCCGCCCGTGGCACCACGGGCTCGACCCGGCGACCGTCGACCGCCTGGCCCGGCGCGCCCGCTGGACCTCGACCCTGCGCTGCACCTGGGCCGCGTACGCGCGCGCCCGCGCGGCCTTCCGCGACCTGCCGCTGCTCGCCGGCTGGTCGACCCGCTGGGGCGTCCGCCTCGCCGACCTCGCCGCCGCCCAGCCGCTCGTCCACGCCGCGCCGGCCGACCCGCCCGGCCCGCTCGCCGCGCCGGC
>ERZ1066117.527-NODE-527-length-28292-cov-12.667953_pt1 | contig 28292 bp, 18 predicted proteins | sample MGYA00382764_ERZ1066117 | MGnify/ENA primary metagenome ERZ1066117 (study PRJEB33369, sample SAMEA5778347) | biofilm metagenome | biome: Industrial cooling water; feature: Water cooling tower basin; material: Biofilm | place: United Arab Emirates | collected...
CACGTTCTCCAGCGGAGCGCTGGCCGCGAACAGCCTTCGAGCCACCATCGTGGACCGATTCGGCCTTGGTCCGTCCCACGGGAGATCGTCGCTTCGCAGCCATCGCGTTTGATTGCGCATATATATAGCATGAGTTCTCGAACTGCAAGAACTGGAGCGGGGTGCAGACCGGTTAGGACGTTCCGGCAAACGAAGGGGCGCAGGTCTGCGATCACCAGGCCACAAGCACACAGCGTCCATCGAACCGCCGCTCGCGAGGACCTGCCCCTGCGCGATGGAGCCCCCTGCGTTCGATCGGCTCGTAGTCCCCCACGGATGGCTGGGACCGATCCGGACCTACAACTCCCGGGCTGCGAGAGGCTCCTCTCGAAGCTCTGCACGGCGGCGAAAGCAGCCGCCAGACATCCTGCCAAGAGCCCGGAGCATGTTCTCTTCTCGATCGCTCGGCGACGGCGGGCACATCCCGGCCCGAGATGCGTCGCGACCGAGCCCCGGAGCATCGAACTCCTGGCCAGGCCGCACGAGAGTTGACCGCGCGCAGTGGAACGGCGAACGTGCGGCGATGCTCGTTCGTCCGGCCTCGCTCGCAGCGATCGCTCCGCCCGCGGAGGCGCTGCAGCCATGAGCGACGCGAGCCCGGCAGCGGCGGCGGCCACCCCACACGCACCCACGCCGGCGAACGGCCGCGCGCGCCTCGTGCTGGCCTTCGGCACCGTCGGCTGTGCGCTACTGCTCTACGTCGTCTGGTCGCTGCTGTGGCACATGACCGACGACGCGTACATCACCTACCGCTACGTCCACAACCTGCTGGCCGGCGACGGCCTCGTGTGGAACGCCGCACCGTTCGCGCGCGTCGACGGCAACACCGACTTCCTGTGGTCGCTGCTGCTGGCGCTGGTGTGGTCCACCACCGGCATCGAACCACCGAGCGCAGCGCCGTGGCTGTCGCTCGGCTTCGGTGCTGGCATCGTCGCCATCGTCGGCGTGCTCGCGCATCGGCTCGTGCTGCCGGCGTGGTCGACGGTGGCGAAGGCCGGGCTGTGCGTGCTGGTGCTGTTCGGCACGGTCACCCACCGCGGCCTCGTCGCCTACTTCAGCAGCGGGCTCGGCGCCGCGTTCTTCCTGCTGCTGTGGTTCCTGTGGGCGCTGGTGGCGACGTCGCCGCACACACGCACGCGCCGCGGCGGGCCGTTCGCGCTGGCGCTGCTCGGGGCGCTCGCTGCGATCGCGCGGCCGGAAGGCCAACTGATCGCCGCGGCGACGTTGGCGCTGCTCGCCGCATGGCGGCTCGGCCGCGCCTTGCGCACCGGCCCGTGGCTCGCGGCATCGGCGGCGCTGCTGCTGCCGGTCCTGGCGCACGCGGTCTGGCACCGCCTCTACTACGGCGACTGGCTGCCGAACACCTACTACGCGAAGCGTTCGCCGCTGCGGCCCGACAGCGGGTGGCGCTACGCGGCGTCGTACGCGTTCGAGTTCGGCGTCGGCGTCTGGCTGCCGGTCGCGCTGCTGTGGCTGGTGCGGCGCAGCCGCCACGTCGGCGCCCTGCTGCGCAGTCCGCACGCGCTCGGCTGGTCCGCGGTCACCGGCACGCTGCTGGTGCACTTCGCCTACTACACGGTCGTCATCGGCGGCGACCTGTTCGAGTACCGCGTCTACGCGCAGCTGTTCCCGTTCCTGCTGCTGGCGATGGCGGCGATGCTGGCGCAGCTCGGCTGCGGCCCGCGCGGCGTGCTCGCCGGCATCGCCTTGTTCGTCGCTGCGGCGCTGCCGATCGGCTGGTGGAAGTACGCGTGCCACGACGGCCCGATCGCACCGTCGGCGTCGGCGTGGCTGCGGCCGCTGGTGCAGCCGTACGACGACTGGCAGGACTGGCTGCGGCATCGCACGACCGGCATGCGCAACCACGAGATGCGCACCAACCTCGCGGTGTTCGAACAGGCGGCGCCAAGCCGCGCGCGCGGTGCGCAGGTCACCCGCGACGGCAATCCGGTGCTGTGGGGCGAAGCGGTCGGCGTCGTCGGCTGGGTGCTGCCGCACGTCGCCATCGTCGACGCGTTCGGCCTCAGCGACCGCGTCATCGCCCACACGCCGCCGCCGAGCCGCGACGAACGGCTGGCCCAGCGGGCCGCGAACTGGCGCAGCCTGCACGCGCTGTTCGACCAGGACCACGACGGCTTCGTCGCCGCCAGCGAACTGGTGCCGCTGGCCGCCGCCCTGGCGCCGGCGAGCGCGGGCGATCCGGCCGCAGTCGAGGCCCAGGCGCAGCGCATGCTCGCTGACTACGACCACGACCACGACGGCAGGATCGCGCTGGCCGAACTGCTGGCGCAGCCGAGCGTGCACGGCGATCCGAAGCTGGCGCACGACCGCTTCCCGCCACCGGGCTACCGCGAAGGCTTCCGTGACAACGTCACCGTGCACCAGGGCCAGGTGTTCGTCACCCCGCGCCCGGTGCCACTGACCGACGACGACATCCGTGACCACGAGGCGAAGTTCTGGGCGGCCGTGCAGGCCGCCGGCCACTGACGGCCCGCGGGTTCCAGGCAGCCAGCCGCCGGCGCGCACTTTCTTGACGGCCGCACCATCGTCCTGACGTTTGCTCCCTCCCATGCGCACCGTTCCCGCGTTCGCCGCCGCCCTCGCGGCGCTCTCCATGTCCGCCCTCGCCCAGGATCCGCTGGTCAAGCAAGCGCTGCAGCGCATCGAGAAGGTCGAACAGGCCGAAGCCAAGGCGACCGCCGGCGACGCCCGCACGCTGCAGGCGCTGCTCGGCGACCTCGACTGGGCGCAGAAGCGGCTGAACGCGGTCGTCAAACCGGACGCCGCACACGGCGACGCCAACAAGCGGCTGGCGGCGATCCGCGCCAAGGTCGAAGCGAAGAAGAACGCGCCGGCACCAGCTCCCGCCCCTGCTCCGGGGGCCACGCCGCCGGCCCCCGCTGCGGGCGGCGACAAGCCGGCGACGCCGGCGACCAACCTGCCGTACGACGAGGCTGCCCTGCAGCAGCTGAGCAAGGAGATCGCCGCGGCGACGCGCAACTTCGACCTGGTGCCGGCCAACCTGTGGACCGACCCGAGCCGACGCAAGGCGATGGAGCGCGACCTGCAGGAGCTGACGAAGCGCATCGGCCAGTTCCCGTTCGCGGTCGCCGAGGTGCAGAAGGTGCGCGAGACGCTGCTGGCACTGCAGGCGAAGTACGACGCCGCGGTCGGCAAGGTCGCCGCGGACGAAGCGGCGGCGGCCGACGTCGGCAAGAAGGTCGAGGAGCTGCTGCGCACGAAGTACCAGGCGGCGAACCTGCCGGCCGAACCGGAGCAACCGTACGAACCCGACTCGATGCGCGCGTTCCTGCTGGCGATGCAGCAGCTCCGCGACGTCGAACTGCCGACCGACGTCGCGTTCGCGCAGCAGGCGATGCAGAACACCGCCGTCGACCGCCAACGCGCCGAGACGCTGCGGCACACGGTGACGGTGGACTGGCCGCGGCGGATCGCCGAACGGCAGCAGCAGGTCGCCGCGCGCGTGCAGATGGGCGTCGCCGACGCGGTGCGCCACGCCGACTGGCTGCTGGCGACCGACGTCGCCGACAAGGACCAGATCACCAACCGCGTGCTCGGCCGTGGCGCGTTCGACCAGCAGATGGCGATGCTGCGGCGCGAAGCGGCGGCGGTGCAGAGTGCCGCCGTGCACGACGAACTGGCCGACAAGGCGCTGCCGCGGCCGAACGTCGCCGAGCGGCAGGCGCAGGCGGCGAAGGTGCAGAAGGCGATCGCGCACCTGCAGGCGCTGGCGGTGGCGATGCTCGACACGGTGCGCATGCCGGCTGCGGCCTCGACCGAGGCGGAGCTGCTGCGCATCGCCGAGGCGACGCTGAGGACGCCCGACTACAAAGTCGGCGCGTGGCAACGGCTCGTGATCAACGCGCCGCTGGTGCGCCGCGAACGCCACGAAGGCACGCTCGAGCGCGGCACCGTGCGCAGCACGATCACCGTGCACCACTACGTCTGGGACGAGTTCCAGGTGGCGACGGCGGAGACGGTCGGCGGCGAGACCTGGATCTACTACAACACGCTGAAGCGCTACCAATCGGGCGACAGCACCACGCCGATCGGCCGCTGGATCTTGAGCCAGCGCTTCGAGTCGACGCGCATCCTGCCGGAGAACGTCGGCAAGTAGTCCCCCGCCAGCGGGCGAGTGCGCGGCCGATCAGCCGCGCAGTTCGGCGCCGATCTGCGCCGCGTTCTCGCGCACCTTCGCGAGGAACTTGCCCTCGTCTTCGTCGGTCAGCGTGCGGTCGTCGGCGCCGAGCGTGACCGTCAGGTTCAGGCTCTTCTTGCCGGCCGGCAGCCGCTCGCCGCGGTAGACCTCGAACAGCTGCACGTCCTTGACCAGCTTGCGGCCGGTGGTGCGCAGGAACTCGACGACCTGTGCGACCTGCGTCGCTTCGTCGACCAGGAGCGCCACGTCGACCGGCAGCTGCGGGAACGTCGGCAGCGGCTGGTAGCGCGCGACCGCGCGGCCGTTCGCCAGCAGCGCGCGCACGTCGAGGCACGCGATCGCCGTCGTCACCGGCAGCTGCAGGGCCTTGGCGACAGCGGGATGCAGGTGCGCCACGTAGCCGACCGGCGAGCCGTCGCGATCGATCGCCACCGCACGCGTCGGGTGCACCCACGGCTGGTCCGTGCCATGCCACACGCGCGCCATCACCGCCGGACGACCGACGCGTTCGAGCAGCGACGCCATCGCTTCGCGCAGTTCGAGGAACGGGTGCGCGCCGTCGCGGCGCGACCAGACGAACGCCAGCTCGCGCACTTCGTGCGGCAGCTTGTGCTCGTCGCGCATCTCGGCGTGGTAGCCCTTGCCGTGCTCGCACAGCTTCACTTCGGCGTGCGCGCGCAGGTTCTGGCCGACGCTGCCGAGCAGGCTCGGCAGCACGTGGCGACGGATGCGCGTCTGCTCGGGCGCCACCGGGTTCTGCACCTGCACGTAGGCGTGTTCGAGCGCCCCGACCGCCTGCAGCAGCGCGTCCGGCGTGAAGCTGTAGTTGTAGACCTCGCTGGCGCCGAGCTCGAGGCACGCGACCTCGACCAGGCGGCGGCCGAGGAACAGCTCCTCGTTGCGCACCGGCGGCGCCTGCACACCCTGCAGCGGCCGCTCCGGGATGTTGTCGTAACGGAACATGCGCCCGACCTCCTCGATGAGGTCGTCTTCGATGGCGATGTCCTTGGTGGCGCGGAAGCTCGGTACCACGCAGTCGAAGCCGGCGGCGGTCACGGTGACGTCGAACGCCAGCGAACGCAGGATCGCGGCGACCTTGTCGTCCTCGAGGCGCACCCCGAGCTTCTGCAGCAGGCGCGCGCGGCGCAGGTGGATCGTCTTCGGCGCGTAGTGGAAGCCGAGCGGATCGACCAGCGGCCCGGCCGGCTTCGCCGACGGGCAGTACTGCTGCAGCAGGCGCACGAAGTGGTGCACCGCGTGCTCGGCGTTGGCCGGGTCCTGCGCCTTCTCGAAGCGCGCGCTGGCGTCGGTGCGCAGACCGAGGCGCATCGACGTGCGGCGGATCGTCGACGCGTGGAAGTTCGCCGACTCGAGGAACAGCTGGGTGGTGTCGGCCGCGACCATCGTGCCGGCCCCGCCCATGACGCCGGCCAGCGCCTCCGGCTTGTCGCCGGCGCAGACCAGCAGGTCCTGGTCGGTCAACTTGCGGACCTGGCCGTCGAGCGTCGTGATCGTCTCGTTCGCCTTCGCCTTGCGCACGCGGATCGGGCCCTTGCCGACGTGGCGCAGGTCGAACGCGTGCATCGGCTGGCCGAGGTCGAGCATCACGTAGTTGGTGAGGTCGACCGGCAGCGAGATCGCGCGCTGGCCAACCGCCGCGAGCTGCCAACGCAGCGCGTGCGGCGACGGACCGCTCGTCACGCCGTCGAGCACGAGGCCGCAGTAACGCGGGCAGCCCTGCTTGTCGTCGACGTGCACGTCGACCTTGATGCCGCTCGCCGGCATGGCGACCTTCGCCGGCAGCGGCTGCAGCGGGCGGCCGTAGATCGCCGCCAGTTCGCGCGCGAAGCCGTAGTGCCCCCACAGGTCCGGCCGGTGGTTCACCGACTTGTTGTCGATCTCGAACACCCAGTCCTGCACCGGCAGCACGTCGACGAAGCGCGCCCCGATCGGCGTGTCCGCCGGCAGCACGAGGATGCCATCGTGCTCCTCCGACAGCCCCATCTCGGACTCGGAGCAGATCATGCCCTGCGACTCGACACCGCGGATCTTGCCGACCTTGATCTTGAGCGCGCCTTTGCCGCCGCTCGCCGGCAGCGTGTCGCCCGGCTTGATGACGACGACGCGCTGGCCGGCGGCGACGTTGGGCGCGCCGCAGACGATCTGCACGACGCCGCCGGCACTGCCGAGGTCGACTTCGCAGACCGACAGCTTGTCGGCGTCGGGGTGCTTCTCCCGCTTGCGCACGTGGCCGACGACGAGCGGCTCGAGGCCGTCGCCGAAGCGGATCAGGCCGTCGATCTCCGCCGTGCTCATCGTCAGGTCGGCGAGGATCTGCCGCGGCTCGATGCCGGTCAGGTCGACGTGGCGGGACAACCAACGCAGCGAGATCTTCATCGCGACACCTCCGGGAACTGCTGCAGGAAGCGCAGGTCGCCGCCGGTGAACTGGCGGATGTCGTCGATGCCGTAGCGCAGCATGACGACGCGCTGCAGGCCCATGCCGAACGCGAAGCCGGTGTACTCCTCAGGGTCGAGGCCACCTTGGCGCAGCACGTTCGGGTGCACCATGCCGCACGGCAGGATCTCGATCCAACCCGACTGCTTGCAGACCGAGCAGCCCTTGCCGCCACAGAACGGGCAGTTGACGTCGAGTTCGAAGCCCGGCTCGACGAACGGGAAGAAGCCCGGCCGCAGCCGCACCTGCACGTCGCGCTCGAGGATCACGCGCAGGCAGGTCTTCATCGTGTGGATCAGGTTGGCGACGCTGATGCCGTGCTCGCCGTGCGCGCGGTCCACGACCAGACCCTCCATCTGGTAGAAGGTGTGCTCGTGCGTCTTGTCGACGGTCTCGCTGCGGAACACGCGGCCCGGCACGATGACCTTCAGCGGCGGCTGGAAGCCCTGCTTGACCGCGCGCTGCAGCGTGCGCACCTGCACCGGCGAGGTGTGCGTGCGCAGCAGGTTCTTGTCGGTGAGCCAGAACGTGTCCTGGCTCTCGCGCGCCGGGTGGTCGCCCGGGATGTTCAGCGCGTCGAAGTTGAAGTACTCGGACTCGACCTCGGGGCCGTCCTCCCAGCGGAAGCCGAGGCTGGTGAACAGGTCGACGAGCTCGTTCTGCACGACGGTGATCGGGTGCAGCACGCCGCGCTTCCGCTTGGCGCCGGTCTCGGTCGGGTCGAAGCCGCCGGCGGCGAGCTCCTGCTGCATCGCCTGCTGCGCGAACGTCTCGCGCTTCTGCGCCAGCGCCTGCTCGACCTCCTGCTTCAGCAGGTTCGCGGCCTTGCCGAACGCCGGCCGCTGCTCCTTCGGCAGCGAGGTCACCGAGCGCACGAGCTCGACGACTTCGCCCTTCGGACCGAACAGGCGAGCCTCGACCGCGGCGAGTGCCGCGGCGTCGGAAGCGGCGGCGATCGCCGCGAGCCAACCATCTCGTTGTGCAGCAGTGTCCATCGATAGGGCGCTGGCGCAGGGCCAGCGGGAGGGGATTGCAGACGTGTTGGAAGTGCGGTCCGTACAGCACGGCGGCGCTGGACCTGCCAGCGCCGTCAGAGCAATCGACGGGGTCGGCCCCGTGCAATCAGGTCGCGATCAGACGACCTAGTTCAGGCAACCGGTATCAGGCAACCGGTATCAGGCGAAGGCTGCCTTGGCCTTGCTGCAGATCGCGCCGAACGTCGACGGATCGTGGATGGCGAGCTCGCTGAGCTCCTTGCGGTTCAGCTTGATGCCGGCCTTCTGCACGCCGTGGATGAACGCGGAGTAGCGCAGGCCGTGCGTCTTCAGCGCGGCGGTGAGGCGCGTGATCCACAGGCTGCGGAACATGCGCTTCTTCTGCTGGCGGCCGGCGAAGGCGAAGCGTTCGGCACGGAGCACCGTGACCGAGGCCATCTTGAACAGGTTGCGGCGGCCCTGGCGGTAGCCCTTGGCGCGCTTCAGGACGCGATTGCGACGCTGCCTGGTGGCAGGACCGTTGGTTGCGCGAGTCATTCTCGATTACCTCCCACCCAGCAGCTCGGCCATGTTGACGGCGATCTTGCCCTTGCAGATGCCCTTCTGACGGAGCTGGCGCTTCCGCTTCGAAGAACGGCGCACCATCAGGTGCGACGTGAACGCGTGGCGGAACTTGACCTTGCCGGTCTTGGTCAGCTTCATGCGCTTGACCACCGCCTTCTTGGTCTTCTGCTTCGTCATGTCTCGATGGTCTCGGCGGCATTCGGGTCCGATTGGACCCCGTACCGCAGAGCTCCGGGTCGTTGGAAGGGCGAGAACGCTAGCGAGGCACACGACCAGCAGCAAGGGCACGGCCGGGAAAAGTCTGGCGTTCGTCGTCGTACGCCCCGAAAACCCCGGCCCTTCCGGTCGTTGGCCGCTGCTTCATGGACGTCACGCTGACCTGCCTGCACCTCGCCGCCTACCTCGTGTTGGCGCTCGCCCTGCCGCTCCCCCGCCTGCGCGGCGTCGCCACCCTGGTGCTGGCGCTGGCCGCCGTGGCCGGGATCGCCGCCGGGCTGATGGCGCCGGGCGAACGGACCCTCGAGACGGTGCACACCTACGCCGGCTACGCCGGCAACGACCTCGAGGTCAGCATGGTGCGCTTCCCGACCGGCACGGTCACCGCCCCGGGCTGGCAGTGGCCGCTGCCGTTCGCGCTGTTCGCGGCGTTCTGGCTGACCGTGTTGCTGCGCAGCAAGGACCGGGCGCTCGGCCTGCCGTGGCTGTGGCCGCTGCTGTTCGGCTGGACCGCGACCGCCGCCTGGCTCGGCATGCAGACGCTGGCGGCCCCGGATCTGGTCGTGCAGCCGATCGGCCTCGACCGCTTCTTGTGGCCGGCCGGCCTCGCCGCCTCGCTGCTGGCGGCGCAGACGGCCAAGAAGGCGCTGCCGCTGTTCGTCATGGTCAGCGGCACGATCCTGCTGGCGCGGCTGCCGGCGGCGCTGTTCAGCAAGTTCGCCAGCGACGGCAAGCTCGGCACCTGCCTCGACGTCGGCAACGTGCGCAACATCGTCAACCCGATGACGCAGATGCAGTTCGAGCCGATGCTGGTGCCGAACAGCAGCGAGCACCAGTTCTGGACGATCTGGCTCGAGCACGTGATCTTCTTCCCGGCGATCCACCTGATGAGCCTGTTCGGCATCGCCTTCAGCGCCTGGATGTTCCACCGCCACGGCGCGGAGTCGGCGCGATGAACGGCGCCGCGGCGGCGCCAGCGCGCGCCGCGATGCTGCAGCGCTTCTGTGCCGTGCGCGCGGCGAGCGAACGGCTGATGGCGTCGCTGCCGCCCGAGGACTTCCGCATCCAGTCGATGCCGGACGTGTCGCCGCCGTTCTGGAACCTCGGCCACACCAGCTGGTTCTTCGCCGCCAACGTGCTGCGCCCGCTCGGGCGCGAGCCCGCGGGCTTCGCCGGCTTCGACTACACGTTCAACAGCTACTACGAAGGCATCGGCCCGCGGCTGCCACGCGCGCAGCGCGGCCGCATCGCGCAGCCGGGCACCGACGCCGTTCGCGCCTACCGCAGCGCCGTCGATGCGGCGATGCAGCAGTGGATCGAGCAGTGTCCGGACGCGCAGCTGCCGGCACTCGACGAGGTGCTGACGATCGGCATCGAGCACGAGCAACAGCATCAGGAACTGTTCGTCACCGAGATCCTGCACATCCGCAGCTCGGCGCCGCCGGCGATGCGTCAGGCCTATGCGCCGGCGGTCGCGACCGCGCACCGGCACGAAGGCGGCCGGCACCAACCCGCACCGCTGCGGGCGGTGCCGTTCGCGGCGGCGACGACCTGGCTCGGCCACGACGAATCGGGCTTCGCCTGGGACAACGAGCACCCGGCCCACCGCGTGCAGGTCGGCGACTTCGCGCTCGGCGACCGCCTGATCACCAACGCCGAGTGGCTCGCGTTCGTGCAGGACGACGGCTACCGGCGGCCGCTGCTGTGGCTGTCGAACGGCTGGACCGCCGCGCAACAGCACGGCTGGCAGGCGCCGCTCCACTGGGAACGGCACGACGACCGCTGGCAGCGCTGGACGCTGCGCGGGCTCGTCGACGTGGCGCCGGCAGCACCGGTGTGCCACGTGTCGTTCTACGAGGCCGACGCGTTCGCGCGCTGGTACGGCGAGCAGTTCGCGGCGTGGCGGCACGCGCGCCTGCCGCGCGAACACGAATGGGAACATGCCGCGCGCGTGCACGGCTTCGACCAGCGCGGCGGCAACCTGCTGGACGCCGACGATGCGGCGGCGTTCGCGCACACGGCGTTCGATGCGCTGCCGGCCGCCGACCACGCGGGCGCGCCGCGGCTGCAGCAGCTCGCCGGCGACGTGTGGCAGTGGACGCTGAGCCACTACGAGCCGTACCCCGGCTACCGGCCGTTCGCCGGTGCGCTGATGGAGTACAACGGCAAGTTCATGGACAACCAGCGCGTGCTGCGCGGCGGCTCGTTCGCGACACCGCGCCGCCAGGCGCGCCGCGGCTACCGCAACTTCTGGCCGGCGGACACACGCTTCCAGGCGACCGGGCTCCGGCTGCTGGTCGACGGCTGAGGCGATGGCTGAGGCGGCGGCTGAGGCGGCGCGCCGCTACGAGCCGCGGCTCACCTGCCCGCTGCGGCCTTCTGCTCGAGCTCGTCGGCGAGCTTGCCGGCCGCGTAGATCTTGCGCAGCGACTCGATGATGATCGCCGGGTGCACGGACACCGTGCGCGAGACCTCGTCGTCGAACACGTAGTTGTTGCCGAGCATCTCGATGTTGCCGTCGAAGATCAGGCCGACGATGCGCTGGTCCTTGTCGATCATCGGCGAGCCCGAGTTGCCGCCGATGATGTCGCAGGTGGCGACGAAGTTGAACGGAGTCTTCAGGTCGAGCTCCTTCTCCTTGTCGAGCCACACCTGCGGCAGGTCGAACGGGTGCGCGCCGGCGAACTCGTGGTGCCGCGCGAACAGGCCGTAGAGCGTCGTGAAGTAGGGCGCCAGCGTGCCGTTCATCGCGTAGCCCTTGACCAGGCCGTCGCTGATGCGCAGCGACATCGTCGCGTCCAGCGGGATCGACGTGCCGTAGACGGCGAAGCACGCCTCGCCGATGCGCTTCTGCTGCGCCTGCTCCTCCTGCTGGAGCTTCATCATCTTCTGGCGGTCGCCGGCGGCCTCGACCTTCTTCTGCTGCAGCTGCGCGATCTGGTCCCACGCGTCGCCGTACTTCAGCAGCAGCTCCTCGTTCTTCGCCACCGCGGCGCGCAGCTCGGCCTCGGCCTTCTGCTTGATCGCCATGATGCGCGGGTTCCTCAGGCCGTCGAGGTACCCCTGGAACGCCTTGCGCTGGTTCTCGATGCCGAGGATGCGCGGACGCAGCTCCTTCTCCTTCTCGGCGCTCTCCTTGGCCTGCTTGTACATGCCGTCGAGCATGCCGTGGATGCGCTGCAGCTGCTGCGGGTAGAAGTGGTCGCGCAGGAACTCGCACTGCGCCAGCGTCTGCAGGCGGCCGGTGCGGCCCGGGTTGCCGGTGACGAACACCAGGTCGCCTTCCTTCGCGCCTTCGGTGCGCCACGCGAAGTGGTGCGCCTTGGTGTCGACCGGCTTGCCGTCCTTCCACGCGCGCAGGAACGTGAAGTCGAGGCCCCAGCGCGGGTAGCAGAAGTTGTCCGGATCGCCGCCGAAGTGGGCACTCTGGCCGTGCGGTGCACAGACGAGGCGGATGTCGTCGAACAGCTCGAAGCTGTAGAGCTGGTAGTTGCCGCCCTGGTAGAGCGCGATGACCTGGTGCGTGTGCGCCGGGTCCTGCTCCTGCGCCTGCTTCAGCACCGCGTCCTGGCCGATCTCGTTGACCGTCTTGGTGACGTCCTGCTGGCGGACCAGCTGCGTCATCACGAAGCCCGGCAGCTTGACCTCGTTCTCGTAGGCGCCGGCGTAGAAGCCGTCCTTCAGCCAGTCGTTGGCACCCTGCACCGCCGCCATCGCGTCGCGCGAGCAGTGGTGGTTCGTCATGATCAGCCCGTGCGGGCTGACGAACGACGCCGAGCAGAAGAAGGAGTAGCCGCCGGGCGCCCCTTCCTGCTTGCGCCCAAAGCGCAGCGAGCTGAGGCGCGCATGGTCGAGCCACTCCTGGCTCGGCTTCCAGTCGTAGGCCTGCTGGAACCAGCCGACCGGCGCCGCTTCGAACGTCCACATGCGGCCGAGTTCCTTGCGCTCCTGGGCGACACCGGGTGCCGCGGCGAAGGCCAGGGCCAGCAGCGCCGTCGCCGCCGCACCGAAGGGAGAACGCCGCGTCGAAGCGGCCCGATCGAGGGTCTGTGTCATCGTGCGTTTCGGGGGTCGCGCACTCTACGGACCGTGCCACCGGGCCGCGAACCGGCAGCCCGGCATTTCCTGCGCCAACGATCGCCCGGCCCTGCGCCCTACGGCTGACCTGACCCGCCCCGGGCGCGAGCTAGATTCCCTCGCCATGGACGCGGGTGCGCTCGACTGGACCACGACGGACGGACCGATCGACGTCCTGCTGGGCGAGCACCGCACGATCCTGCGCGTGCTCGACGAGGTCGAACGCGAGAGCCGCCGCGTCGAGAACGGCGCGCCGCTGCGCGAGTCGTTCTGGCGCGACCTGCTGCACTTCTGCGACGAGTTCGACAGCAACCTGCACCACCACAAGGAGGAGCAGCTGCTGTTCCCAGCGCTCGAACGCGCCGGCCTGTCGCCGGGCTCGGGCCCGACCGCGGTGCTGCGCGACGAGCACCTGCGCAGCCAGTTCTGGCGCACGCGCATCGAACAGGCGATGGTCGCGCGCGACCGCGCCCGCCTGACCGCCGCCAGCGGCAGCTACCTGGACCTGGTGCGCGCGCACGTGCTGAAGGAGAACCAGATCCTGTTCCCGCTGGCGCGCCGCCTGCTGGCCGCCGACGAGCTCGACGGCCTGCACCGCGAGTTCCGCCTCTACGCGGCGGACCAGCGTGTGCACCACTGGCTGAAGCACCCCTACGCGCTCGAAGCCGAGTCGATCTAGCCGGGGACGCCGCAACGCGGGATCCATCCACCGCGAGTTCGACACCATCAGCCCCGCTGCGGCGTCTCCTGGTTCGGCTCGCTCGCAGAGGTCGCCCCCCGCCCCTCTCGCCAGCGCGACTGCGCGCGCAGCACCAGCAGCTGCGCCACCGGCGTCAGCACCAGGCTGAGCACGAGGCACAGCGTCTGCCCACCGATGACGACGACGGCGATCGCCTTGCGTTCTTCGGCGCCGGGCCCCGCACCGACCGCGAGCGGCAGCATGCCGGCGACGAACGCCAGCGTCGTCATCAGGATCGGCCGGAGGCGATCGCGGCTGCCTTGCAACACCGCGTCGTAGGGCGCCAGGCCGGCTGCCAGCAGGTGGTTCGTGTGGTCGACCTGCAGGATGGCGTTCTTCTTGACCATCCCGAACAGCACCAGGATGCCGAGCGCCGAGTAGAGGTTCAGCGTCTGCCCGGTCGCCAGCAGCGACAGCAGCGCGAACGGCGCCGCCACCGGGATCGCCAGCAGGATGATCGCCGGCTGCGTCAGGCTCTCGAACTGCGCGGCGAGGATCATGTACATGAACGCCACTGCCAGCAGCAGCGCGAACAGGAACTCGCCGCCGACCTTCTCCAGCTCGCGCGCGCTGCCCGACACCGCGGTCGTGTACTCGGCCGGCAGCTGCATCGTCGCCGCCAGCTCGCGCAGCTGCGCCACGCAGTCGCCGAGCGCTTGCCCGGACGCCGGTTGGCCGCGCAGGTTGGCCTGCCGCTGCCGGTCCATGCGGTCGATGCGCGACGAGGTGATCGTCGACTCGATGCGCACCAGGTTGTCGAGCCGCACGGTGTCGCCGCCCGAGCGACCGACCAGCAGGTCGCCGAGGCGCTCGACGCGGTCGCGGTCCTGTTCGCGCAGCCGCAGCCGCACGTCGTACTCCTCGTCGAGCTTCGGGTCGCGGAAGCGCGAGACCTCGGTGGCACCGCCGACCAGCAGGCGCAAGGCACTGCCGATGTCCTGCGTCTGCACGCCGAGCTCGGCCGCGCGCGGCCGGTCGACGACGGCGCGCAGCTCCGGCCGCCGCAGGCGCAGCGTCGTGTTCAGGCCGTCCATCGTGCCGAGCTTCAGCGCCTCGAGGCGCAGCTGTTCGATCGCCTCGGCGAGCGTCGGCAGGTCGGGGCCGCGGATCGCGAAATCGAGCGGGAACGGGCCGCCGCCGAGGTTGATGCTGCGCTGGTTGCGCACCGACACGCGCACGTCGGGCAGCCCCCGCAGCCGCCGCGAGATCTCGTCCATGACCTCGCGCTGCGTGTAGTTGCCGCGGAACGCCGCCATCGGTTCGCCGGCGAGCAACGACGACCACCAGCGGCCGAGCGAGAAGCGCCGCTCGTCGTGCGGCGGGATGCGCACGTAGACGCTGCCGTTCGACAGGCCGCTGAGGAAGCCGCCGCCGACCTGCGTCAGCGCCGTGCGCACCTGCGGTATCTGCTTCAGCTCGGCCTCGATGCGGGCCATCACCTGGTCCATCGCCGGCAGGCTGACGTCGTCGGGGCCGTTGACGTCGATCTCGAACTCGCCTTCGTCGACGTCGCTCGGCACGAAGTCCTGGCGGATCTCGCGCGCCAGCGGCACCGTCGCCGCGAACACCAGCGCGGCGACGACCACCACCGCCCACGGCCAGCGCAGGCACCAGCGCAACAGGCCGAGGTAGAGCCGTTCGGACAGCGTCGCGCGCGTGCCGCCGTGGTCGCCGAGGCCGACGGCCGGCCGCACGAGGCGCGCGCACATCGCCGGCGTCAGCGTGAACGACACGAACAGGCTCAGCAGCACCGCCACCGCGGCGGTGATGCCGAACTGGTAGAGGAAGCGGCCGGTGATGCTGCCGAGGAACGACACCGGCACGAAGATCACGACCAGGCTCAGCGTCGTCGCCAGCACCGCCAGCGCGATCTCGCCGACCGCCCCCTTCGCCGCGTCGAACGGCGACAGGCCCTTCTCGTCGGCCCAGCGCTGCACGTTCTCGAGCACGACGATGGCGTCGTCGATGACGACGCCGACCATCAGCACCAGCGCCAGCATGGTGACGCCGTTCAGCGTGAAGCCGAGCGTCCACATGACGCCGAACGTCGCCACCACCGACACCGGGATGGCGATGCCGGCGATCAACGTCGCCCGCCAGCTGCGCAGGAACCACAGCACCACCAGCGCCGCCAGCAGCGAGCCGACCACCAGGTGGAACTCGATCTCGTGCAGCGCCGCGCGGATGTAGCGCGACTGGTCGCGCACCACCTCGAGCCGCAGGTCCGCCGGCAACTGCGCCTGCAGGCGGCCGAGCGCCTCGCGCACGCCGTCGATCACGGCGACGGTGTTGGCGCCCGACTGGCGGCGGATCTCGAGCACGACGGTCGGCACGCCGTCGAGGCGCGCCAGCGAACGCGGCTCCTCGGTGCCGTCCTCGACGGTGGCGACGTCGCCGAGGTGGATCGGCACCCCGTTGCGGCGCGCGATCGTCAGGTCGACGAACGCGTCCGGATCGAGCACGCGCCCCATCGTGCGCAGCGTGCGTTCGCGCTTGTCGTCGGTGACGTTGCCGCCCGGCTGGTCGACGTTCTGTGCACGGATCGCGGCGCTGACCGCCGACACCGGCAGGCCGTAGGCGGCGAGGCGGTCGGCGTCGACCTGCACGTTGATGGTGCGCTGCAGGCCACCGACGATGCGCACCTCGCCGACGCCGCGGCTGCGCTCGAGCACGCGCTTGACCCGCTTGTCGGCGATCTCGGTCAGTTCGCGCAGCGGCCGGTCGCCGGCGAGCGCCAGCGTCATCGACGCGCCGCTATCGCTGTCGAACTTGCTGATCACCGGCGGCTCGACGCCTTCCGGCAGGCGCCGCACCACCTGCGCCACGCGGTCGCGCACGTCCTGCGCCGCGGTCTCGATGTCGCGGCCGAGCTCGAAGGTGACGAACACCAGCGACGTGCCGGAGCCGGAGATCGACCGCAGCTCGCGGATGCCTTCGACGGTGTTGACCGCCTCTTCGATCGGGTAGGTCACCGCGACCTCGACCTCCTCCGGCGCGCCGCCGGGCAGCTCGGTGCGCACGGTGACGTTCGGCAGGTCGTAGGCCGGATAGCGGTCGACGGCGAGGAAGTGGAAGCCGACGGCGCCGGCGACCACGATCGCCAGGATCAGCATCGTCGCGAACACCGGCCGGTGGATGCAGACGTCGGCGAGGCCGCGCATCAGTTCCCCACCGTCACGGGCGTCTCGGGGGCGAGGCCGGTGGCGTCGGCGACGATGCGGTCGCCGGCGGCGATGCCGCGCAGCACTTCGAACTGGTCGCCGCCGGACCGTTCGCCGCCGCCTGCGGCCCGCCCGCCGATCGTGCGGCCGAGCTCGACGATGCGGCCCTTGGCGACCGGCGTCGGGTCGGTCTTGCTGCGCGGCTCGACGACGAACACGCGGTCGACGCCGGCGAAGCTGACCACCGAGCGCTTGTCGACCGCGAGCACCGGCTGCGCCGGGGCGGTGACGATGCGCGCGCGGCAGAACGCGCCGACCACCAGGGCGCCGTCGGCATTGCCGACCTCGGCTTCGACCAGCTGCGTGCGGTCGCCGCGCTCGATCGACGGCCCGATGCGCACGACGCGGCCCTGCCGTTCGGTCGCCGCCGGCCCGTCGACGGTGAAGAACACCACCTGGCCGACCGCGACCTCGCTCGCCGCGCGATCCGGCACGCGCAGTTGCAGCCGCAGCGGCTCGGTGCGCAGCAGCGTGACCACCGGCGCCCCGGCGGCCACCACCTGGCCGGCGGTGACGTGGCGCGCGGCGACACGGCCGGCCCACGGTGCCACCACACGGCTGTCGGCGAGGCGCTTCTCGGCCTGCGCCAGCTCGACGCGGCGCAGCACGGCGTCGGCGATCTGCGTGCGCACGTCGTCGCGCGCGCGCTGCAGGCGGCTCTCGGCGACCGCGCGCGTCGCCTCCACCGCCTCGAGCTCGCGGCCCGACTGCATGTTCTGCTCGACCATCGTGGCGACGCGGTCGCGATTCAGCGCCGCCTCGACCAGCACCGCCTTGGCTTCGCGCACCGCCGGCGTCTGCTCGACGTCGAAGCGCTCGAGCTCCGCCCCCTGCGGCACGCCGATGCGCGCTTCGGCGGCGGTCACCGCGGCGCGCGCCCGCTGCAGCGCCAGCTGCAGGTCGCGGTCGTCGAGCGCCGCCAGCACGGCCCCCGCCTCGACGCGGTCGCCGACGTCGACGCCGAGCGTCGCCAGCCGGCCGCCGACCTCGAGGCCGAGCACCAGTTCCTCCTGCGCCGCGAGGGCGCCGGTGGCGGCGAGATGGCGCGGCAGTTCGGCGGTGCCGACCGCGACCAGCTGTACTGGCCGCGGCGGCCGGGACGGTCCGCCGGCAGCGCCCTGCGGCTGGCCGCCGCCGCACGCGGCGATGCCGGCGAGGAGGAGTGCGAGCAGCGCGAACGACCGCATCACGAAGCCACGATCAGCAGGTCGTTGACGAAGCGCTCCGACATCTGCAGCGCCGTCGCCTGGTCCGGATGCCGGACGACGATCCAGCCGTCGCCGACGACGACCTTCTGCCAGTCGCGCTTCGGCTGCCCGATCGGCGTCAGCTCGATCGTCGCCACGTGCTGGCCGTAGCGGGCCATCAGCTCGCGCAGGCCGCGGTGCTCGCGCACGATGCCCTCGCCTTGCGCGCGCTTGAAGACCATCGCCGCCACGTACTTCTTGCTCGTGTCCTGGCTCAGGCGGCCGTAGCACGCGGCCTCGGCCCAGCCGCGGAACAGGTCGATGTCGCAGCTGTAGTTCATCGCGTGCACGAGGCGCGCACCCGGCGGCCGGCCGCCGATCTCGCCGAACACCGCTTCGCCCTTCGGCGTCCGGAACCACTCCATGTGGGTGAAGCCGGTCTGGAAGCCGAGCGCCTTCAGCACGCCGTGGCCGAGTTCGACGCCGGGCCGCGGCAGTTCCTGGGTCAGGTCGCGCAGCACGATGTTCTGCATCGAGATCCACGGGTTCTGCGCCAGGATCATCGGCTTCGGCTTGTACCAGGCGACGTTCTCGAACAGGATGCGGCCGTCGGCGCACACCGTGTCGTAGGTCAGCTCCTCGCCCTCGATGAACTCCTCGACCGACAGCTCGTCGATGTGGCGCACCTTCTGCAGCGCCGCCTCGAACTCCTGCTTGTCGTTGCAGCGGTAGGTGTCCTTGCTGCCGGCGCCGTCGATCGGCTTCACGATCGCCGGGAAGCCGCAGCGCTCGACCGCCGCCCACGCCTCCTGCGTGCTGCGCGCGCGGCCGTGCCGCGGCACGCGCAGGCCGGCCTTCTCGACCGCCTGCTTCATCGCCTCCTTGTCGCGGAAGATCGCGGTCTGCGCGCGCGACATGCCCGGCACCGAGAACGCCTCGCGCATGCGCGCCGCCAGGTACATCAAGCGCTCCCACAGGCACTCGACGCGGTCGATCGACTTGCCGCGCAGCCACTGCCGCACCTGCTCGACGGCGGCCGGCTCGTCGCCGAAGCTGCGGATCTGCAGGTAGTCGGCCAGCGCCTCGCGCGCCTCCGGCGGCAGCGCCGACGCCGGCTGGTCGCCGACGCCGTAGACCTTCGCACCGACCTGGGCGAGGCCGCGCACGAACAGCGGCATCTCGGCGGGGAAACCTGGACTGAGGTAGACGACGTTCATGGGCGCTTCTGCGGACGGTTCGGGAGATGGGAACGAGCCGGGCGACGGCCGGTGGTTCAGAGGCTGAGAGAGAATCCTCTCGAAGCCTCTGCGCGGCTGCGAAGGCAGCCGCCAAACATGACTCTGAGAGGCCGTATCATGATTTCTTCTCGGCCTCTCAGCCGAGTTCGACGTGCACGGTGCGAACGATGCGCTGCACGGCGTCGGTGACGACGCGCGTGTCGGGATGGCGGACGACGACGAAGCCGTCGCCTTCGTAGCTGCTGTTCGGCGGCTTGCCGATCGCCGGCAGGCGCGCCTCGACGACCAGTTCGCCGACCTGTTGCTGCATCGCCTCGAGGCCGTGCACGGCGCGGATGCGCAGGTCGCCGCCGTCGCCCTTGCGCTTCATGCCCTGGCCGCGCAGGTAGGCGGCGCCGACGGCGTAGCGGCGCTCGGGCGCGGTGAACGTCTCCTCCACCATCAGCTGCGCGAACGCGCGGTAGAGGTCGCTGTCGGTGGCGTAGCTCATCAGCGTCATGAACTGCGCACCCGGCGGCCGCGCCGCGACCTCGCCGATGGCGATGCGGCCGTCGGGGCGGCGGAACCACTCCATGTGGCTCATGCCGTTCCACATGCCGAGCGTGCTCAACGCGCGCGGGCCGATGCGGTGGATGTCGTGGAACTCGGGACCCGACAGGTCGCGCGGCAGCACCACGCACCACTGGATCCACGGGTTCTCCATCACCGCGAGCGGCGTCGGGTAGTAGCAGCAGACGTTGTGGAACACGTGCTGCCCGTGCAGCGTCACCGAGTCGAACGAGAACTCGCGGCCGAGCACGAACTCCTCGAGCAGCACCTCGCGGCCGCGGCCCGGCGGATGCTGGCGCAGGAACGTGTTCAGCTGCTCCATGGTGTCGCAGCGCGCGGTCGACTTGGCCCCCGCCCCCGCCGGCGGCTTGCCGACCAGCGGGAACCCGACCTCGCCGGCGAAGTCGCGGGCCTCGGCGACCGACGTGCACAGGCGGTGGCGCGCGCACGGCAGGTCGTGTGCGAAGAACAGGTCCTTCATGCGCGCCTTGTCGCGGAAGTTGCGCGCAGTCGCGCTGTCCATGCCGCGGATGCGCAGGCGTTCGCGGACCACGGCCAGCGGCTCCTGCAGCGGCTCGAGGATGCCGAGCAGGCGCTCGGCCGGGCCGAAGCGCTCGGCCAGCGCCTTGACGCCGCGGGCCAGGTCGTCGGGCTGCATCGCGTCGGCGACCTGCTCGAAGCCGCACAGGCAGTCGAGGAAGTCGGCCGGGAAGCGGCCCTTCGGATCCTGCGAGACCACACTCAGCTGCACCCCCGGCAACGACGCGGCGGCGCGGGCGAAGCGCTGCGTGTTCTCCGCGGCGAACGGGATGGCGAAGACGACGTGCACCATGCGACGGCGCAGGCTAGCGATGGCCTCGGGCCGCTGCCATGGTGCTCGTGGCTTCGTCGCCGGGCCGCGGCCGGCGGTGGCCACGGCCCCCGGCGGGAACGCGGGCCCGGCGCCGCGACGGGCTCACTGGGTGAACGTCGTGCTCAGCACGCCATTGCTCAGCAGGAAGCCGCCGTTCTCGCCGTTCAGCAGCGGGAACGCCGGGTCGAACAGCGCGACACCCTGCGCCGACAGCTTGCTGCCGGGGAAGAAGACCGTGTTCGAGAACGGCAGCGACCAGGTGATCGTCGAGGACAGGCTGACGGCACCACCGAGGTCGACGTCGAGCGAACCGACATAGGCGCGGCAGCCCGGCACGGTGGTCAGCACGCCCGCCAGGTCGAGGCCGCCCGGCAGCTGGTTCAGGCTCAGGAACATCGTCGCGATGTGGATGCCCGAGCCCGGCACGAACTCGGGCACGTTGGTCAGCGAGTAGGTGACCGTGGTGCTCGGGTTGATGACCGGGGCCGGCGACGCCGACAGCTGCACCGGGACCAACGTCGCGTCGGGCTGCAGCACCGTGTTGACCACCGCCGACAGCGCCTGCGACACCGGCGTCGGGCCAGCGCCGGCCAGCGTGCAGCCGACCAGCATGTCGCTCGTCGAATTGCTGGCCGACATCGACACCCACAGCATCGTGACGAAGCCGGTGGTCGTGTCGATCTGCCACTGGAACGTGCTCGGCGCCAGCGTCGGCGTGCCGCCGCTGAACTCGACGCCCTCGAAGGTGATGTAGAGCGTGCTGCCGATCTCCTCCCACTTCACCTTGCCGCTGCCGGTCTCGGCCGGGTTGTGGTTGGCCCACGTGTAGAACGCCAACCCGGTCGCGGTCGCCGTCGCCGTCAGCGTCGGCGTGCCCGAGGTCGTCTGGTTGCCGGTCGCAGCGGCGGTCAACACGCCGTTCGACGACACGGTCCACGACGCGGCGCTGCCACCGGGAACCGGGATCGCGACCGACGGCGTGATCGTCGTCGTCGTCGAGTCGGCGTTGGCGATGATCACCGCACTCGCCGTCGGCGTGACGTAGAGCGACGAGGCGACACCGGCCGCCCACGAGGCGACGTAGCCATTGCCGGTCGGCACGAACGTCATCGCGTTGCCGTCCAACGCGGCCTTGGCCGCAGCGATGTCCGGGAAGAGCTGCATCACGTTCGAGCGGTCGAGCACCCCCGCATGGCAGCCGGCACCGTAGTTCTTGTGGCAGGCCTTCACGTGCGTGAACGGGTTGACGTGGTAGCACGAGCCGGGGAACACCAGCGAGGTCGTCAGCGCGACGGTGTCGTAGACGTGCGCGCCGGCGCTGTTGGTCCACAGCAGGTTGCCGTTCGCCAGCTCGTGGACGCCGCGCGGATTGCCGCTGGCGGGGAGCGTGGTCAGGATCGCACCGGTGTTGGCGTCGAGCTTGACGATCGTGTTGCTGGTGAAGGTCGAGCACCAGACGTTGCCGTCCGACGCCTGCGAGATCTGGTGCGCGAGGTTGACCGCGGTCGAGTCGTGGAAGAGGCCGACCGAGGCGCCGCTGGTCGTGTAGCGGTGCACGTCGTTGCCGGCGGCGAACGACGCCACCAGCAGGTCGCCCTGCCAGGCCATCACCGAGAACGGCGACGGCGTGTTCGACAGCAGCAGGGTGTTGACGTAGTTGCCGGCCGGGTCGAACACGACCAGCGAGTCGGCGGAGGCGCCGTTGGCCGTGCCGTCGTTGGTCACGTAGACGAGGCCATTGACGAAGGCCATGCCGCGGATGTTGTCCAGGCCACCACCGGCCAACGTCGGGCCCATGGTGCCGAGCACGTTGCCGCAGGCGTCGTAGCGGACGATGCGGTCGCCGGTCTGCTCGCTGACCCACAGGTCGCCGAGCACGTCGATCGCCGACACCTGCACGGTGGCCGGGACCGGGAAGTAGTTGGTGTCGACGACGCTGCCGTCGACGGGGCTGAAGGCGATCAGCCGATCGGAGGTCGCGTCGTAGGTGACGAGGACCTGCTGGGCGGAGAGCGCGCTGGCGAGCGCAGCGGCGGCGACGAACGCGAAGGACGGGATCCGGCGAGTCATGATGCGAGACCTTGCTGGAGGGACAGGCGCAGGCACCGGCCGGGGCCCATGCACCCGATCCCGGCACCCGCGGGGAACGGATCAAGCTAGGTGGGTTTCGCGATCTGGCCAGGGCCGACGCCCGGGTCTTCTTGTCCCATTCCTTTCGCGGCCGAGCCGGCGACCGCACACCTTCCCTCTCGCACCGGCCCGTCCGGTCTGCCAACATCCCCGGACCATGCGTCCGCTGCGCCTCGCTCTCGCTGCGTCCGAAGTCGCTCCGTTCGCCAAGACCGGCGGTCTCGCCGACGTGCTGCTGGGGCTCGGCCGCTGGCTCGGCAAGAAGGCGCCCGAAGGCCCGGGCCACGACGTGCGCCTGTTCCTGCCGTTCTACCAGCGCATCAAGAAGAGCAAGCTGGCCACCAAGCCCCTGCCGGGGGCGCAGAACATCGACGTGCGCTTCCCGAGCCGCACGATCCGCTTCTCGATCGTCACCGCCCCGCTACCGCAGAGCGACGTGCCGGTCTACTTCGTCGACTGCAACGAGCTCTACGACCGCGACGGCATCTACACCGAGGACGGCGACGAGGCGCTGCGCTTCGGCTTCCTGTCGCGCGCGGTGCTGGAGACCTGCCAGCGCCTGCAGTGGGCGCCGGACGTGATCCACTGCAACGACTGGCACACCGGCCTGCTGCCGCTCTACCTGCGCACGACCTACGCGTGGGACAAGCTGTTCGCCGGCACCAAGACGCTGCTGTCGATCCACAACATCGGCTACCAGGGATTCTTCAAGGAAGCGACGCTCGACACGCTCGGCCTCGGCGAGCAGCGCGCGCACGTGCACCACGGCGACCTGCGCGACGGCAACCTGTCGTTCCTGAAGACCGGCGTGCTGCACGCGACCAAGCTCTCCACGGTGTCGCGCACCTACGCGCGCGAGATCCAGACCGACGAGTTCGGCATGGGCATGCAGGAACTGCTGCGTTCGCGCAGCCACGACCTGGTCGGCATCGTCAACGGCGTCGACTACGGCGAGTGGAACCCGCAGAACGATCCGCGCATCCCCCACCACTTCTCGGCCCAGGACCTGTCGGGCAAGGCCAAGATGAAGGCGGCGATGCTGCAGCGCTTCCAGCTGCCGCACGACCCGCGCGCGCCGGTGTTCGGCGTGGTCTCGCGGCTGACCGCGCAGAAGGGTTTCGAGCTGTTCGCCGACTCGATCCCGATCTTCCTCCAACGCGAGGACATGCGCCTGATCGTGCTCGGCAGCGGCGAGGACAAGCACGAGCAGTACTTCCAGTGGCTGCGCGACACCTGGCCGAACAAGGTCGCGGTCTACCGCGGCTTCCAGGAGGACCTGGCGCACTGGATCGAAGCCGGCAGCGACGTGTTCCTGATGCCGAGCCGGTTCGAGCCGTGCGGGCTGAACCAGATGTACAGCCTGCGCTACGGCACGCCGCCGATCGTCCGCCGCACCGGCGGGCTCGCCGACACGGTCGAAGCCTGGGACCCGAACACGCGCAGCGGCACCGGCTTCCTGTTCGACGACTACAGCAGCCACGCGCTGGCCGGCACCATCGACTGGGCGCTGCGCAACTGGCGCGACCAGCGCGGCTGGCAGCAGCTGGTCAAGAACGGCATGCAGCGCGACTTCTCGTGGGACAAGCAGGGTCCGGAATACGTGGCACTGTACCGCTCGCTGCTCGGCTGATCGTCGCCCGCGGCTCGGCGGACCGCGGCGCGCAACGACGGGCGCCGCGGACGAGGACGAGCCCAGCGAACGTGACGCAAGTCGGCGATCGCGTCGTTCGTCGACCCACCGCGCGCCTGTTCAGTTGCCGAACAGGCCGAGCCGCAGCTCGAGCGCGTTGGTGCTGGTGGCTTCGACCGGCACGCCGCCACTCCAGCCGAGGCTCAACACCTGCTCGAAGAGGGTCGCACCGACCAGCGCAGGCACCGCCGGCAACGCCAGATCGATCGGCAACGACCCACCGCTGACGCCGGCCAGCACGTAGAGGTCGAACGTGGTGCGCACCACGCAGCCGGGTTGCGCCAACGGCGTCAGCGCCGCGAGCGGCAAGTTCGCCGGCGTGACGCCGAGACCCACCAGCACCACGGCATCGGCCGGCAGACCGGTCGCTTCGGCGCGCGCCACACCGCCGAGCCACGGCAACTCGACACTCGTCAGCGTGCTGGCCCCACCGCTGCCCACGCAGCCGCCGCCGATCGGGACCGCCAGCGCCGGACAACTCGGCACCACGCTCGCGAACTTCGACGAGCGCACGCCGCCGACGCCGCCGAACGTGCCGCGCAGCAGCAGTTCGCCGTCGGGCCGCAGATGCATCGTCAGGACGTTGCCGCCGTCCGGCTGCACCGCGAACGGCGTCCACGTGGTGCCATCGGTGCGGAGCAGCCCGGGCGAGGTGGTGGCGGCGAAGGGGTTGGCCACGGCGACCAGGATGTCCCCGCCCGGCAAGGCGGCCAGCCCGGTGACCGGCGCCGACACCCCGCCGGCGAGCAGCGACCAGTTGGCGCCGTCCCAGCGGGCTACGTGCCCAGGCACCTGCTGCGACGCGGCGAACGACCCCGCGACGACCAGCGCGCCGGAACCATCGAGCACGGCATGCTGGACCTCGCCCTCGAAGCCCCCGATGCCTGATCCGAAGGGGGACCAGGTGCTGCCGTTCCAGCGCGCGACGCGGTTGCACGGCACCCCGCCGGCCACCTGGAAAGTGCCCGCCGCGACGAGGTCGCCGTTCGGCAGTTCGAGCAAGGTCAGCACCGCACCCTCGACCCCGGTGCCGAACGACGACCAGGTCGCACCATCCCAGCGCGCGATGCCGTTGCAGAGCACGCCCCCGACCGTCTCGAAGTTGCCGCCGATCACCAGGCTGCCGTCGCGCAGGCGCAGCAGGCTGCGCACCCAGCCGAACCACCCACTGAAGCCGCCGAACGCCGACCAGGTGAAACCGTCGTAGCGGACGAGGCCCGGCACGACGGTGCCGCCGAGGTCGAAGTAGGCCCCGCCGACCACCAGGTCGCCGTTGCCGAGCGAAGCGACCGCGTAGCCGGACAGGCTCGACGGAGTTCCGGGCAACCGCTGCCACGTGCCGCCCTGGCGCACGATCAGCCCGTTCGCCGGCTGGTTGCCGACGAAGCCGATGCGCCCGGTCGCGATCGGTTGTCCTTGGTAGTCCCCGAAGCCGAGCCAGGTCTCGTCGCAGCTGATGCCGACGGACGGCGACGGCAGCGGCTGCCAGCTCGCACCGACCAGCCGCGCGACGTGGTCGATGCGCACCGGCGGGGTGCCGAGTTGCTTGAAGTAGCCGCCGACCAACAGCTCGCCACCCGAGAACAGGGCGCAGAGCGGGATGGCGTTCTGGTCCGTGGCCGAAGGCAGCTCCTGCCACTGGCTGAGGTTCCAGCGCAGCATGCGCCGGGTCCCTGCCAGCCGCTGCCCGACGACGACGATCTCACCGTTCGGAGCCACGGACATGCCCAACGGCAACATCGAGTTGCTCGACGGACTCGACAGCGAGCCGATGCCACCGCCGATGCGCTCCCAGAAGACGCCGTTCCAACGCGCGGCCCCACCGAGGGGAGCCCCGAACGAGGACGCGCCGCTGGTGTCGAACGGACCGATCGCCGCGACCTGCCCACTCGGCAGCACGCCGAGGCCGGTGACGCCGCGCACCGAGGTCTGGCTCGCGACCGCTGCGGTCAGGCCCGGACCGACCGGCGACCACGTGGTGCCGTTCCAGCGAGCGATGTTCGCACACGGCACGCCACCCGCACTGGCGAAGTCCCCACCGACCCACAACGTGCCCGCGGGATCGACGGTCAGTGCCCTGACCGGCGTGTAGTTCTCGAACGGGCCAGGGCCAGGGATCCCCGTGCCGAGGCTGTTCCAGGTCGCGCCGTCCCATCGAGCGATGTTCGAACACGGCGTGCCACCGGCCGTCGCGAAGCGACCGCCGACGACGAGGTCGCCGTTCGGCAGGCGCGCCATCGCCGCCACCTGGCCGTCGACGCCACTGCCGAGCGCCTGCCACGCCGTGCCGTTCCACAAGGCGAGGCGCGCACCCGCCGGGCCCAGGGTCGCCGCGAAGTCGCCGGCCGCCAGCAACTGGCCGTTCGGCAGCGCGAGCAAAGCCCGCACGTCGGCCCCACCCGCGCCGAAGCCACTCCACTGGCCGGTGGCCGGATCGAACGCGGCCATGCCCGGCGACAGCACGTTGCCCGCGGTGCCGAAGGTGCCGCCGAGCACCCAGCGCGGCCCGAGCGGGCCCGCCCCGTCGGGGTCCCATTCGGTCATCGCGGCCACGGTGTTGTCGGCGCCGAGTGCCCCGGCTCCGAGCGGCACCGAGGGCGCGCACTGCTGGCCCGGCGCCGAACGGCCGGCCATCACGACGAGCAAGGTCAATGCGACGAGCTTCTGCGAGTTCATGCCTTGGATCTCCTCTCTCGGGTTTCTAGGTGACGGCCGATAGCAAGAGGTCCGAAGGCCGGTAACGCGCAAACGCCGTCATGACGACGCTGTGCGTTTTCGCGCGACCCTGCACTCGCCCCCGCTCGCTCGCGCGACAGCGAAGCGACCGCAGGATCCTCGGCTCGAAGTTGGGCCAGAGCCCTCTCGACGGCATCATGCGTGGATGCACGTCGTCCTCGTCGAACCGGCCTTCCCGAAGAACCAGCGCGAGTTCCTGCGCGGCCTGCTGAGCACCGGCGCCCGCGTCTCCGCCATCAGTGAACGTCCCGCCGAAGCGCTGCCGAGCGAGCTGCGCGAAGGCCTGTTCCAGTTCGAACGCGTGCGCTCGGTCGTCGACGAGCACGCGATGGCCGAAGCGGTGAAGCGCCTGTCGATGCGCGCGCGCGTCGACCGCCTCGAGGCCACCGTCGAAGCGCACGTCATGGCCGCCGCCAACGTGCGCGAGCAGCTGAAGATCTACGGCACCACGTCGCGCACCGCGTGGCTGTGCCGCGACAAGCCGGCGATGAAGGAAGCCGTGCGCAAGGCCGGGCTGCCCTGCGCCGCCTCGGCGCGCGTGACGTCGATCGCCGACGCCGAAGCGTTCGCCAAGAGCACCGGCTACCCGCTGATCCTGAAGCCGCTCGACGGCGCTGGCGCCTCGGGCACGACCAAGGTCACCAACGACGCCGAGCTGCGCGCGGCCTGCGAGACGCTGCGCGTGCCGAGCGGGCGCACGGTGGCGATCGAGGAGTTCCTCGAAGGCCACGAAGGCTTCTACGACACGCTGTCGGTGTGCGGGAAGCCGGTGCTCGACTTCGCCTGCCACTACTACCCGAACGTGCTCGAGGCGATGCGCACGCGCTGGATCTCGCCGCAGATCGTCTGCAGCAACCGCATCGAGACCGACAGCTACCAGGAACTGCGCCAGCTCGGCCAGAAGGTCATCGAGGCACTCGGCATCTGGACTTCGCCGACGCACATGGAGTGGTTCGCCGGTGGCAAGGGCCTGAAGTTCTCCGAGATCGGCTGCCGCCCGCCGGGTGTGGGCGTCTGGGACCTCTACAGCGCCGCCAACGACATCGACCTCTACGCCGCGTGGGCGCACGCGATCGTGCACGAGAAGGTGCCGTTCAAGACGTCGCGCAAGTACTCGGCCGGCATGATCGCGCTGCGCCCCGACCGCGACGGCGTGATCGCGCACTACGAGGGCTTCGACCAGATCCAGAAGCGCTTCGGCGAGTGGATCCTCGACAGCCACCTGCCGCCGCCCGGAACGCCGACGCAGGGTGTGGAGGGCGGCTACATGGCGAACGCGTACGTGCGCATGCGCCACCCGGACTACGACACGCTGCGCTCGATGCTGAACACCGTCGGCGAGACGGTGAAGGTCAGGGCCCGCTGAGAAACTGATCCCTTGGCTGTTGGTGCTACCGTCGTTCCCGGAAGTTCCACGACCC
>ERZ1066117.529-NODE-529-length-28144-cov-46.432589_pt1 | contig 28144 bp, 26 predicted proteins | sample MGYA00382764_ERZ1066117 | MGnify/ENA primary metagenome ERZ1066117 (study PRJEB33369, sample SAMEA5778347) | biofilm metagenome | biome: Industrial cooling water; feature: Water cooling tower basin; material: Biofilm | place: United Arab Emirates | collected...
CGACACCCCGGCGCCGCGGGGCGGGTGTCCACGAGCGGCGTCGACACCCCGGCGCCGCGGCGGGGCGGGTGTCCACTAGCGGCGTCGACACCCCGGCGCCGCGGGGCGGGTGTCCACGAGCGGCGTCGACACCCCGGCGCTCCGGCGGGGCGGGTGTCCACGAGCGGCGTCGACACCCCGGCGCCGGCGGGCGGGTGTCCACGAGCGGCGTCGACACCCCGGTGCCCGCGCTGCCGACCCACCGTCCCCGTGCACGACGCTCGGGCACGCGCCGCGGGCGGGCCGTGCAGGCCGCTCGTGCACGCGCGTTCGAGGCCCGCTTGCGGTCGCTGCGCCGGCCCTCTACGCTGGCCTGGTATGGGCACTCGGCGGTGGATGGCGGCGTTGGAAGACTGGATGCGGCAGGCGAAGGTGACGCGGGAGCAGGTCGCCAAGCGATCCGGTCACGAGCCCGGCTATGTGCTCGCGATGTTCGACGAGTCGGAGCCGAACCCGAAGTTGAAGTTCTACCTCGACCTGCTCGAGGCCGCGGGCGCCCGCATGGAGACCGCGGGCGGCAACACGACGGGGCACGTCGTCTCGCGGATCAACGAGCTCCGCAACCTCTGCGAGCTCAACATCGCGGAGCTGGCGAGGAAGGCGGGCATGCACCGGCCGCACCTGAGCCGCATCATCAACGACAACAACCCGAACATGCAGCTCGCGGTCTTCGACGCCCTCGTCGACGCCCTCGGGGCCTACCGCGAGTTGCGGCTCGTCGCCCGCAACTTCACCTCGCGGATGCCGCTCGCGCTCGCGGCAGGGGCAGAGACGATGTCGAGCGTCGGCCCGCCGCCGCCCCCCCGGACGCACTTGCACGCCGTCACCGGCATCCCGCCTGAACGGCGATCCTCGCCGGAGGCGCGAGCTGGTGCACCACGCCCAACGCCGCTGCCGCCCGTCAACAGCCCGGTCTGGTCGCCAGGACCGCCGCCGCCAGCCAGCAACACGAGCCGGGCACCAGGACCGCCTCCGCCGGGACCGCCGCCGCCCGATCCGCGTTTGATCGCGGCTGAGGGGCTTGTAGCGCAGGAGAAGGCGCGAGCCGACGCCGCGAACAGCCGCGCCGATGCAGCCTTCGCCAGCGCTTCGCAGGAGCGGGCCCGCCGGGAGGCAGAGGAAGCCCGACTTGCGCAAGAGCGGGCCCGCCTGAAGGACGAGCAGGCCCGCGCGCAGGCTCGCGTCGCGCGGATCGAGGATCAGCTGCGCCAGGAGCGGCTGGACCTCGAGGCCGAGCTGTCACGCGCGCAGGCACAGTCCGACGCTGCCCTGCTCGACGCCGATGGTCGCACGCTGGAAGTCATGCGCGAGCGCGACGAGGCCAGGCGACTCGCCGAGCGCGAGCGGCAACGCGTGCGAGAGCTAGAGAGCGACATCAAGATCACGAAGGCAGTCGGCTTGGCGCTGGCAAGCACGGGCGCTGTCGTCGGCGGCATCGTCGCCTACGACCGCTACACCAAGCGGAGCCAGCTAAGCTAGGCGCGGCGACCCGGCGCGAAACAGACAGGCGCCCCGCGCAACGACGCGGGACGCCTGTTCTTTCGGCCAGCCTTGGCGCGGCGCCGGATCAGCGGCCCCAGTGCTTCACTTCTGGGGGTCCTTCCACTTACACGAGCACGAGAACACGCCGCAGTCCTCGGTGCCCGGCGCGCAGACCGACGCCCACCGATCGCTCTTGCAGCTCGTCACGCCGAGGCACGTGCAGGATCCGCCGCCGCCGCCGTCCTCGCACTGGATCAGCTCGGTCTCCTCGTCGTACTCGGGCAGGCGGAACTTCTCGATCGGGCGCGGCGGATCGCCGACCGCCACGAAGACGTCGCGGCCGAGCCGCGCCTCGAACATCGTGGCGACGGCCCACTCGAGCGCGATCAAGTCGTCGGTCGGGCGGGCGGACAATGGCAGCGAGACGTCGACGTCGACGATCTCGGCCCCGGCGATCGGTTCGGGCATGGGGTCGCAGGCCGCGATCGCGGCGGCCGCGGTGAGGGTCAGGATCGGGTGGTGCTTCATGGCTGGCCTTCTCTCTGTCGCATGGACGGTAGGGGTGGACGGGTTCAGGGTCAAAAATGCGCACCGCGGCGCGGGCGTCAGGCCCACGGCCGGAGCCGGGTCTCGAACACCATGCAGGTGCCCTCGCCCAGCGGGATCGACCACACGACCGCCGCGCCGCCCTCGTAGCCCGCTTGCAGGCGCTCGGGCGTCGCGCAAGCCAGGACCCACGCGAGGTTCGGCGGCAGGTGTTCGGCGAGGCGCTCGGCGACGTAGTCGTGCTGGCTGGCGTAGACGCCGCGGTAATCGGCCTCCGCGGCGTCGAGGATCCGGGGCTCCGTCGTGCGGAGCGCGAGCACCAGGCGCTCGCGAAAGTCGACCGGCGCCCCGCGCGGCGGGGGCGGGGCGTCCTCGGTGGCGATCTCGATGTCGGCGGCGGCGTCGGGTGTCATCGGTCCCTCCCGGCCTCGTCGGGCGTGGCGACGAACATCAGCGGGACGCGGGCCGCGCTGGCGATCTGGCGCAGGCGACGGACCGACACGCCGAGCATGGCGGCGCAGCTCGCCTCGCTGGACGTCCGCGCGACGGCGAAGCGCACGACGGCGCCGAGGTTCGCGGCCAGATCGCGGTGCTCGCGGGTGAGGATCAACTGGCCGCCGCGGGCGCGGGAGACGGTGGGTGCGGGGTGTAGGGTCTGATTGTCCATCATTGGCCTTTCATTGAGCAGTTAACCATATCCCCGTCCGGCCCGCCCCGCAAGCGGATCGGACGCGACGGTGTGGCGCGGCGCCGCCCACCTGGCGTACACTCGCGGGCCGTGACGCCGCCACGGAACATCGATCCCGCGTTCGCCACGACCGAGGACATCATGAAGGCCGCCGGGATCGCGCGGCACACGGTCGGCAACTGGGTCGCGCAGGGCCTCCTGCCGGCGCCGACCAAGGTGTCGCTCGGCCAGCCCCGCGGCGTGTTCAACCGCTTCCCCGCGTGGGCGGTCGATCGCGCGCGCTTCATCGCGCAGCGGCGGACGGCAGGCTACACGGTCGCCGAAGTGCTCGAGATGCTGGCCGAGATGGACGCTCGCCAGGGCCTGACCCAGCCCACCAAGCGCCGGAAGTGAGGCGGGCGCGGCCCCGGCTGGCCGCCGGACGCGACCGCGCATGCTCGCCGTAGCCCCGCGTACAGCCGCCCCGTGGCCCGTACACGTTGCTCGTGCACGCGGTAGCGACGCGCGCAGCCGCCCCGTGCACGACCCTCGCGGACGGACGCCAGCGGGCTCCCAGCAGGGCCGCGACGCCGTGACGGGCCGGGGGCTCGCGGCGGCCGGACGTAGCGCAGACGGCCACCTGCGCCGTATCCTCGCCCGGCCATGCCCGAGCGCCGCAGGCTGGACCCGTCGTTCGCCACGACCGCCGACATTATGGAGGCCGCCGGCGTCACCCGCCGGACCGTGACCGCCTGGATCGACGCGGGCCTGTTGCCCAAGCCGGTCAAGATCTCGCTCGGCAGCACCGGCGGGGTGTTCAACCGCTTCCCGATGATCGCGCTCGAGCACGCGCGCTTCATCGTCGCCAAGCGGGCCGAGGGCCTGTCACTCCAGCAGATCGCGGAGCTGTTGGCCGCGCAGGGTGGCCCCGTCGCCCGGCCTGCGGTACGCTCGCGCGGTGCCGCGCCCAAGTCCGACCGTCCCGCTGGCCGCCGTCGTTAGCGTCGCACTCGCGTGCGGCGACACGACCGCCGCGACGACCGGCCTGACGACCTCGCCCCCGATGACGACGACGCCGCAGAGCACGGGCGCGGACAGCTCGAGCACAAGCGGCGGCTCGAGCACGGGCGGCAGCACGAGCACGAGCGGCAGCGGCGGCGGCGAGGACAGCGCCGCGAGCGCGAGCGGCACGAGCTCGGCCGGCGTCTCCGACGTCGGCCAGGTCCCGGACTTCCCGGGCACGCCCGGCTGCAAGGGCAAGATCGACTTCCTGTTCGTGATCTCGTCCAACGAGGAGATGGCCGCGAAGCAGGTCCAGCTACAAGAGGCGTTCCCGGCGTTCGTCGACATCCTCGAGGCCGACTTCGCCGACTTCGACTACCACGTGATGGTTGTCGACGCTGGGAGGGCTGCGGCCCTATACGACTGCAACGGATGTTACATGTGCGCCTGGTGCGGGCCGGGCTGCACGGACTTCGGGGGGCCGGCGGACTACCCGTGCGACGAAATCCTCGAGGAGTGTGTCGAGGTCGAGGGTGCAGGCGTGACGATCGCGGCCAACTTCGAGGCGTCGAACACACGTTGCCTGCCCGCCGATGGCCCGCGCTTCATCACCAAGGATGACCCCGATCTCGAGGACACGTTCGAGTGCATCTCCAAGCTGGGCGCGGGGCCGAAGACACCGACCGCCGCGCGCGTGATGGTGAGCGCGCTCGAGCCGGAGATCCTGAGCAAGTGGGGCTGCAACAAGGGCTTTCTGCGCTCCGACGCGCTCCTGGCGATCATCATCCTGCAGAACGGCGCGGACGGCCTGTCGCCCGGCACGCCGGCGGAGTGGTACGCGGCGGTACTCGAGGCGAAGAAGGGCAACGAGGACGCGGTCGTGACCCTCGTGTTCTCCGCCGACCTCGACGACCCCGCGCCGAAGTGCGAGGGCCCGCCGTTCGAGCCGAACCCGCTGCGCGTCTTCGCCAACACGGCGAAGCACGGCACGTTCGCCAGCTCGTGCGAGCCGAGCTACGTCCCGTTCATGCAGGACATGGCCGGGGTGATCCTCGAGCTGTGCTCGATCTTCATCCCGCCGCAGTGAGCGTCAGCCGCGGATCATCCCCGTGATCCATTGCACCAAGCCGTCGACCTGCTCCGAGCCGGTCCACGCGCACATGTACCCGCAGGATAGCCCGAGCAGGCGGTCTTGCCCGTTCCACTGGCCGTTGCGCTTGAGGTAGTCGACGCGCGGCGAGGCGGCGTCGTCGACCGCGAAGATCCAGATGTTGTCGCCGCCCTGGTTCTCGTCGACGGTCGCGCCGACGATCGTCGCGCCCTCCATGTTGGTGCCGAGCCCGTGGCAGGTCGCCGCGCCGGGTGTGCCCTCGAGGCGCGGGGCCTTCACTTCCTCGAGGTCCTCGCTGAACCAGCGGATCAAGATCTGCGGCTTGCTGGCCGGGTCGTTGGGGTCGTTCTGGGCGTAGCCGCAGCCCACGAACCCGGTCTTGGAGGCCGCGAGAGCGAAGATCTCATCGCTGTCCGCCTTGTCGCCGATCGACGTCCACTCGTCAACGCGCTTGCCCTTGCCCTCGTACAAGAGCACGACCCCGCGCGCCCGCTGCTTCTGGTTGACTTGATCCCACACGACCCGCATGCCCCCGACGGCGACGCGGCCGCTCGGCAGCACGGCGACCGCGTGGCCGCGCTCGCTGCGGGTCTGCGGATCCTTGTCGAGCGGGTCCTTGAAGATGTCGGGCCCGTAGGCGACCTTGTCGGGGCTGTAGACCCACGTCGCCATGTCCCAGACGTCGGGCTCCTGCGCCACGCGCACGGCCCCGGTGACGTAGGCGGACCCGTCCGGCAGCACGCCGACGCCCCGCGCCTCGGTCCCGACCGGGCCGAGCACCTCCCAGTGAAGCCCGCCCGCGAACGTGAAGCGGGCGACGTACATCCGCGGCTCGCCCGCGACGAAGGCGGTGCCCACGGCGACGATGTTGCGCTCGCCGTCGACCGCGAGCGCGTTCAAACCCAGGTTCGCGGTCTCGAGCTCGGCGCGCTGCGTCCAGTCGGTGTGCTTCATCGTCCACCCGTCGCCGGTTCCGATCCACGTGCCCGACAAGTCGTAGCGGCGCAGGATCGCTAGGATCTGGCCGTTGTCCCAGTGCACGCCGGCCGCGATCGCGTTGTTGCCGTCCAGCGCGACCGCGCCGCCGGAGCTGAACATGCCGTCGTTCGGCTCGATCGTGGTCCAGACCGCGCTGCCCGGGTCCTTGATCACGGCCGGCTGGTAGATCGACGCCTCCGCCTGCTGCCCGCCCTCGTCGCGCACGACGACGGTGAGCGTGCTCCCCGGGTTGTTGTGGGGGCCGCTCGTGACCGGGAAGACGAACGGGGCGCCCGCGGGGCCGCTGGCGATCACGACCCCGTCGTCCAGCAGATCGGCCTCTACCGCGTCCGGGCTGGCGGTGTACGTCACGACGGTCGGCCCGACCTCGTCGGCCGTCTCCGGGTCGCACGCGAGGCCCTCGATCCACGGCGGTGGGTCGCTCGGCTCGCCGGTGGCGGACCCGGACGTCGGGCCGCCGCCGCTCGCGTCCGTGTCGCCGCCGCTACCGCTGCCACTAAGCGGGTCGGTCGTCATGACGCCCGGCCCGGTGCTGCTGGACGTGCCCGATCCCTCGCCCCCGGTGCTCCCCTCGTCGATCTCGCAGTAGGTCATGGAGATCCCGCAGGCGGCGAGCTCGGCCCCGTCGAAGCATCCGGGGGTGAGCACGGCGGCGACGCACACGGGGGCGGCGAGGAGGGGGCGGCGCAAGATCCAGGACATGCGGCCACAGTAGCGCAAGTCCGCCCGTCGTGTCAGCCGCCAGACCGCCTACATGTGGGTGGGTGCTCAGTGAGACACCGTTAGATGTCCGCCCCGGCCCCAGGATCGGGTATGTTCCGCCACGATGACCCTCTCCACCGTGTTCTGGATCGCGGTGCTGTCGCAGGTTCCGGCCGAGGCGCCCGCGGAGGCTTGGCGGCAGCACGAGGCCGAGTGCTACCGGCGCGAGGACGCGGGCGACCACGCGGGGGCCGGCGACGCCTGCCGCCGCGCGTTCGAGACGGTGCCGGACAGCCCGGCCGCGCTCGACCAACGCTCGCTGTTCGTGTTCAAGGCCCTCCGCCTGTACAAGCGGGCCCGCGCGGCCAGCGGCGACGTACAGCCGCTGTGCTCCGCGGCGGCGGTGCTGCGCGCGTTCGGGGCCCAGCTTGACGCGTTGCCGGCGGGCGAGCGCGCGTCCGATCGGGCCGACGTTGTGGACAGCCTCCGGGCGCTCGAGCCTCAGATCGCTGGCGCCTGTGTCGAGCCGGCCGACGACTTGATCGACGTCCGGCGTGTCGGGCCCAAGCGCGCGGCGACAGGGGGCCGCCCGCCGCCGCCACCCCGACCCCCAGGGCCGGACGCGACACCCAGGCGCCGGCCGCTGCGGATCGTCGGCGGCGCCGCGCTCGGGGCCGGGCTCGGGCTCGGCGCCGCCGCGATCGCCATGCTCTCCAGGGCGGCGGACATGCAGGCGCAGGTGGACGCGCTCAGCGTCATGTACCCCGCCGGGGTCAGGATCCCCGACGCCGACTGGTCGCGCTACCAGGACGCGACGAGCCGCGGCGAGCAGGCCGATCGCCTGGCGCTCGGGTTCGGCCTTCCAGCGCTCGGCCTGGCGCTCTCCGGCGTCGCGCTACTGACCGTCGACGCGCACCGCGAGCGGAGCGGCCGCCGCGTGGCCCTGCACCCCGGCCCGGCCGGGATCCGCCTCACGATGGACTTCTAGCCATGTTCCCGGAAGCTGATCTCTTCACCCTCCCGCCGCTCGACCGCAATTTCACTGGCGACACGATCGGGCGGTACCGCCTCGAGCGCCGCCTCGGCTACGGCGGCACGGCCTCGGTCTACGAGGCCACCTGCAAGAACACCGGAGCGATCTTCGCGGTCAAGGTGCTCCACCCCGATCACGACGGCGACGCGATCGCCGTCCAGCGCTTCCGCCAGGAGGCGCAGCTCGGCGCGCAGATCCGCCATCCGAACCTGATCCCGGTCTACGACTACAGTTGGCTGGGCGGGCGCCACTGCATCGCCATGGAGCTTGTCGAGGGCAAGACCCTGTTCGATGAGCTGGCGAACGGGCGGATCGGCTGGGAGCGCGGCACCGCCATCGTCTGCGATCTGCTCGCCGGCCTCACCGCGCTGCACGAGCGGGCCGTCGCGCACCGCGACGTCTCGCCGAACAACTGCCTGCTCGAGGACATCGGCGGACGCGAGCGCGCCCGTCTCTTCGACCTCAGCCACGCGCGCGTCGTCCCGGACATGCCGGAGGCGGACGGCCTTGTTCGCGGCCTTCCGCCGGAGTCCGTGCCGATGCTCATCTACGGCACTCCCCACTTCATCGCCCCGGAGCGCCTGCGGGGCAGCCCCGGCGACTTCCGGACCGACATCTTCTCGATCGGCGCGTTGTGGTACTCCGCGCTCACCGGCGAGGCGCTCCCCGATCCGCGCCTCTCCGATCCCGTCAGCGTCGCGCAGCGACTCGAGATCCCGCCCGCGCTGCGCGCTGTGTTGCTCGGTGCGCTCGAGATCCGCGACCGCCGTCACCACAGCGCGGCGTCGATGCTCAGCGCGATCGAGAGGGCGCTCGGAGAGATCCGCGGCCGTCGAGAGCGACGGCGGCGGATCTGGGCGTCCGCGCCGTTCCTGAGCCTGCTCGCGGTCCCGATCTCGCTGATGAACCAGCCTGCGCCAGCCGATCCGGCTTGCCTGGCCCCGTCGCCCGCGTCAGCCGACCGCGCTACTGCGTCCCCCGTCAAGCCCGCCCCGGAGCCCCAGGGCGCCCGCCCGGCGGCCGAGGCCCCCGCCTCCGAGCCGGAGCCGCCTGTCCCCGCTGCCGGGCCACAGGTGCCTGTCGAGGCGCCCGCGCCGGCCCCGGCCGGCGCGGGGCCGATCGGTCCGGTCCCCGCTGCGCCGCGCTTCGATCTCCGCCGGGCCCTGGCGAAGTGCAAGCCGCACTCGACCGCCCGGATCGAGATCGCGATCCGACCTGGCGAGCCAGTCCAGATCGACGGCGACCGGGCGACGGGTGAGCTCGGCCGGTGCGTTGACGACGTGCTCACGGCCCACCCGCCGCAGCGCGCCGAGACGATCAAGCTGTGACCGGAGCCGGGGCGCGACCCGGCCCCTCGAACATGACCCATGGCGCAGGTCGCCCCTCCCGGCCGAGCCGGAGCGTGGCACGATGGCCCGGCGGCCAGCGGCCCCGGGGCTTGGCCCGGCAGGGGGTCCGGGCCGGCTCAGGGCCCCGGATGCGCGACGGCGCGATCTCCCGGATGTCTCGAAATTTCGTCTCGATTTCGTCGCGAATTTGGCTCTTTTCGAGACGTCCCACCGTAAACGGGCCCGTAGGGGGGTCTAGCGCCCCGCGTGCATGATTTCACCAAGTACCCTGACAGGATCCCCCGAGAACGCTGTGCTAGCCGCCCTTTAGCTGCCGTGTGGAACCGCGGTTCCACACGCTCGCCGACGCGCGTCGAGACGAAATCGCGCAGTCTCTCCTCGAAGGATCAATGCCGATGCCGGTGGTGCAGGTCGGGGACGTGCAGGTGGTCGTGTATGAGCCGCTCGTGGCAGTGTCGATGCGCATGCGGCTCACCGGGTGGATCGCCCGAGGCATGCTCGTGCCAGTGGTGTTCGTCGTGGACGTGGACGTGCTCGTGTTCGAGGGGCTCGTGGGCGTGCTCGTGCGCGTGACGCTCGCGCAGCATCAACACCACGCCGGCGGCCATCAGCACCATCGCGGCGAGCTCGGCCTCGCCGAGTCGCTCACCGAGCAGCGGGACGGCCGCGACGGCCCCTACGAAGGGTGCGGTGGCGAAGTATGCGGCTTCACGCGCAGCGCCGTGGGCCCGCAGGGCGTAGGCGTCGAGGACCACGCTGACCCCGTAGCTGAGGACGCCGAGCCCGAGGGCCAGCCCGACCGTCCGCGCGTCCGGGAGGCTCGCGCCGAGCGCCAGCGCCAGGCCGGTGTTGAACGCGCCCGCGGCTAGGGTCTTGATCCGCACGATCTGGAACGGATCCTTGAGCGAGAGTCGCTGCGTCAGGTTGTTGTCGAGCGCCCAGCACAGACAGGCGGCGGCGACGGCGACGACGCCGACGAGGTCCGCGGCGACCTCACCGGGGTTGACGCGCAGCACGACCGCGCCGAGCACGATGCAGATCGACGCGGACACGACGCGTCGCCCGAGGTGCTCGCCGAACAACACGGCGGCGAGGACGATCGTCAGCGGCGCCTCGAGGTTCAGCAGCAGCGAGCCGGCGGTGCCGCTGACGCGCGCGAGCCCGAGCATCAACAGCAGGGGCCCGCAGACGCCGCCGAGCGCGACGACGCCGAGCATGGGCGACAGGTCGGCGCGGGTCAGCGGCGCCTCGCGGGTGCCCGGCCGCGCGAGCCTGTACACGCCGAGACCGAAGCCTGCGCCGAGGTACAGCAGGCCGGCGAGCAGCTGCGGCGAGACGTCGGCGAGCAGCAACTTCGCCAGCGGAGCGCTGACACCGAAGCTGACCGCCGCGAGCAGGCCGAGGACGGCGCCGAGTCGGTGGGGCGCCATGCGATCAAACCTCCGGCGGGGCTTCGCGGTGGAAGCGGGCGTAGAGCGCGGGCACGACGAACATGTTGAGCGCTGTCGACGAGGCGAGGCCACATAGGATCACGAGAGCCATCGGCGCCTGGATCTCGCTACCGGGGACGCCGGCCGACAGCGCCAGCGGGACGAGACCGAGGCCGGCGGCCAGCGCCGTCATCAAAATTGGGGCGAGCCGCTCGAGCGCGGCCTGCTCGACAGCGGTGCGCAGCGACACGCCGGGCGTCTCCTGGAGCAGGTGCCGGATGTGCGCGACGAGCATGATGCCGTTGCGGGTGGCGATCCCGAACAGGGTGATGAAGCCGACCAGCGAGGCGACCGAGAGCACACCTCCGCCGAGCATCACGCCGACGACGCCGCCGATCAGCGCGAACGGCAAATTCAATAGGACGATCGCGGCGTCGCGTAGCGTCTTGAAGGCGCTGTACAGCAGGACGAAGATGCCGGCGACGACGAGCAGGCCGAGCACCAGCAGGGTACCGGAGGCCGCCTCGGCGCTCTCGAACTGGCCGCCGTACTCGACGCGGTAGCCCTCCGGGAGCGCCACGCGGTCAGCGAGGCGAGCTTGAATGTCGCCCACGACGCCGACGACGTCGCGGCCGGCGACATTGCCCATGACGACGATCTTGCGCTGGACCTGCTCGCGGCTGATCGTGTTCGGTCCGAGATCGCGCTCGATCTGCGCCAGCGCCTCGAGCGGCAATACACCGCCGTTCGCCGCGCGGATGGGCGTCCGGCGCAGGGCGGTCAGCTCGGCGACGGCGGCCGGGTCGAGCTTGACGACGAGATCGAAGGTGCGCTGACCCTCGAGCACCGTCGAGACGACGCGGCCGGTGAAGGCGGTCTCCATCTCGCGGGCGACGTCGGCGGTGCGCAGGCCGTGGCGCGCGAGCGCGTCGCGGTCGAGGCGGACGGTGATCTGCGGGATGTCGGTCTGCTGCTCGGTCGACAGGTCAACGAGGCCCGGGACGTCGGTGACGGCGGCCTGCACGCGGGCGGCAACCCGGCGCAGCTCGTACAGGTCGTCACCGAAGATCTTGATGGCGATGTTGGCCCGCGTGCCCGACAGCATGTGGTCGATGCGGTGCGAGATCGGCTGGCCGAGCACGATGAAGGTGCCGGGCACCGCGGACAGTGCGTCGCGCAGCTCGGCAAGGAACACCTCGCGGTCGGGGATGTACGGGGCAAGATTGACGTCGAGCTCGGCGGCGTTGACACCCTGCGCGTGTTCATCGAGCTCGGCGCGCCCGGTGCGGCGCGCGACGGACGTCACCTCGGGGCGCGCGAGCAGGATCCGCTCGATCCATGCGCCGATCTCGTTCGACTGCGTCAACGAGGTCCCCGGCAGGGTGACGGCGCTGACGGTCAGCGTGCCTTCATTGAACTCCGGCAGGAAGGCGCGGCCGAGGTTCGTCGCGGCCATCACCGCTGCAACAAGGCCCGCGAGCGCGAGCGCCATCACGGCCCGCCAGCGCCGTATCGCGCCCTGCAGCGCCGGCAGGTAAAGCCGCTTGAGCGCGGCGACGAGCCGGCTGTCGTGGTGCTCGCCTGCGGGGAGCCGGCGCAGAAGGAGCGAGCAGAGCACCGGCGTCACCGTCAGCGCGACGAACAGCGATGCGGTCAGGGAGACGACGTAGGCGAGCCCGAGCGGCTGCAGCAGGCGGCCCTCGACGCCCGAGAGGAAGAACAGCGGGACGAACGCGAGCAGGATGACCAGGGTCGCGTAGACGATCGAGCCGCGGATCTCGCGGCTGGCGTCGAGCACGACCGCGAGCGCGGGCCGGCGGGACTCGCGGGGCAGCGCGGCGTTCTCGCGCAGGCGGCGGACGACGTTCTCGACGTCGATGATCGCGTCGTCGACGAGCTCGCCGACGGCGATCGCGAGGCCGCCGAGGGTCATGGTGTTGATCGTCGCGCCGAAGGCGTGCAGGCACAGGCACGCGACGAGTAACGAGAGGGGGATGGCGACGACGGTGATCGCGGTGGCCCGCGCCGACCACAGGAACACGAGGACGATCAGCAGGACGAGGATCACGCCGTCGCGCAGGGCGATCTGGACGTTGTCGATCGAGCGCTGGATGAAGTCGGCCTGGCGGAAGATGCCGCGCTGGATCGTCATGCCCGGCGGCAGCGCGGCCTGGAGGTCGTCCAGCAGCGTGTCGATGCGGGCGGTCAGCTCGAGCGTGTTGACGCCGGGCTGCTTCTGGATCCCGAGCACGACCGCGGGCTCGGCCTTGTAGGAGCCGTCGCCGCGCTTGAGCGCCGGGCCGAGCGCGACGGTGGCGACGTCGCCGACGCGCACCGGGGCGGTCTCGTGGGCGACCAATACCGTATTGGAAATGTCCTCGACGCGGCTGACACGGCCGACGCCGTGGATGATCGACTCCTGGCCGCCCTCGATCAGAAATCCGGCCGAGCTGTTGGCGTTGGTCCCCCCGACGGCCGCGGCGACGTCGTCGAGACCGAGCCCGTGGGCGTGAAGGCGCGCCGGGTCGACGCGGACCTGGTACTGCCGGACGTCGCCGCCGAGGACGATCACCTGCGACACGCCGGGCACCGCGAGCAGGCGCCGGCGCAGCGTCCAGTCGGCCTGGGTGCGCAGGTCCATCGGCTCGTAGCGATCCGAGGTCAGCGCGAGGAACATGATCTCGCCCATGATCGAGGACATGGGCGTGAGGATCGGCGGCTCGACCTCGGGCGGCAGCGCGTCGCGGACGAGCTGCAGGCGCTCGCTGACGATCTGGCGCGCGCGGTAGGGATCCTGGCCCCACTCGAACTCGACCCAGATCACGGCGATGCCGACCGCCGTCGACGAGCGGACGCGGCGCACGCCGGCGGCGCCGTTGAGCGCGGCTTCAATTGGAAAAGTGACCTGGACCTCGAGCTCCTGCGGGGCCATCCCGTGCGCCTCGGCGAGCACGGTGACGGTCGGCGCCGTCAGGTCGGGGAACACGTCGATCGGCATGCGCCGGACGGTCGCGCCGCCCCAGACGATGATCACGACCGCGGCGAGCAGCACCAGCAGGCGGTTATGCAGCGACCAGCGGATGACGGCGTCGATCATCGTGACCTCAGTGCGCGTGTCCGTGGGTTGGCACGGACCCGCCGGCGCCGGCGAGGCGGACGAGATAGGCGCCACGGGTGACGACGCGCTCGCCGGGCGCGACGCCGCGGACGACCTCGATCCACGCGCCGTCCTGCACGCCGAGCTCGACGGGGCGCCGCTCGAAGCGCTCGCCCTCGGGCTGGACGTAGACGACGGGCTGACCCGCCTCGGTCAGCACCGCCGAGGTCGGCACGGCGAGCGAATCGCGCGGCGGTCCGGTGATCAGGTGCGCGTCGACGAACGCGCCGAGCGGGAGGCGCTGGTCGGGGTTGTCGACCGCGAATACGACCGGCAGCGTGCGCGAGTCGGGGTCGATGCGGCCGGCGACGGCGACGAAGCCATCGGAGCCGACCTCGACGATCTGCTCGGACCCGGGGACGCGGAACCATGCGCCGTCGGGTTTGCCGAGGCCGGGCGCCTGGTGCTCGGGCAGGTGCGCTTCGAGCCAGAGGCGGCCGAGGTCCGCGGCGATAAATAGCGCCTGACCCTCGGCGACGAACGCCCCGGGCGCGACCTGCACGGCGACGACGGTGGCGTCGAGCGGGGCGCGCACGGCGATGTCGCCGTCGCCTCCGCCGGTCCGCTGCACGCGGCCGAACATGCTGCGCCGGCGCGCGGCCGCCGATTGCAGCGCGATGGTCTCGCGCTCGCGGTGGCGCGCCTCGATCACGCGGCGCTCGGGGATCGCCCCGGCGGCCAGCAGGCTCTCGAGCCGCTGACGCTCGACGCGGGCGTTCTCGAGGTCGATGCGCGCCTGTTGCACGGCGAGGTCGAGGGTCGCGCGGTCGGCGTCTTGGCCTAGCTGCGGGACGATCGCGGCGAGCACGTCGTCCCTGGCGATCCGTGCGCCCATCTGCGGGAAGTTGCCCGTGCCGGCGAGGCGGCCGGCGACCGGCGCGTGGATCTGGACCTCGCCGTCGGGGCGGGCGCGCAGGGTCGCGTAGACGGCGATCGACGGACGTAGCGGGCGAGGCGCGGCCGGCTCGGTGGCGAACGGAATCTGCCACTGCTGCTCCTTGAGGAAGGCGACGCCGCCGGCGTCCTCCTCGGGCGGCGCGGCGGCCTGGGCGGCCGCGACGTCGGAGTACACGGTGATTTCGCCGAGGTCGTGCGCGCCGGCGAGGCCCGGGAGGTCGTAGCGCAGGACGAGGTGATAGGTGCCGGGCTTCGTGGGAGTGAGCGTCGGGCGGAAGATGCCGGGGCGGCTCGGAGCGTCGGCGACGGCGCGCAGGACGTCGGCCCCTCCACCGAGCTCGGCCGTCATGCTGCCGGCGTCGACGGCGGAGAAGTCTGCGAGCTTGGTCAAGTGGGCGGCGAAGCGCGACTCCTGGCCGACGACCAGCGCCGGAAACTCGACGAACAGCTCAGTCTGCGCGTCCCACTGCGTGAACACGAGACCGGGGCGCGGATCTTCCTCGTCGTGACCGTGACCATGGCCGTGATCGCCGTGGCCGTGATCGGCTTCACCTTCGTGCGTGTCGCGGGCGCAGCCGAGGAGCAATGAGCACAGGAGAAGGATCTTCTTCATGGGAGGCCGCCTCCTGCGGCGCGCTCGAGCTCGATGCGGGCGCGGCGGGCCATCCACGCGAGCTCGAGGCCCTGCAGCTCGTCGTCGACGGCGCCGCGGAAGGCGTCGAGCAGCTCGAGGATCCCGAGCTCGCCGCCGCGGTAGGCGGCGTCGGCGATCTTCATCAGCTCCTCGGAGTCGCGCCGGCGCTCGCGGGTGAACTGCTCGGCTAGCACGTGCAGGCGATCGGCTTCGGCGCGTAAGCCGATGATCTCGCCCGCGAGCTCCTGGCGGGCCAGCGCGACGCGACCGCGCAGCCCCTGCCCCTCCGCGTCGGCGCGGCGCCGCGTTCCCTGGCCGCGGTCGACGACCGGGAGCGTGACGATCGCGTTGACCAGGAACCCGTCGCTGCGCAGGCCGGTGCCGTACCGAACGCCCTTCCAGCCGGCGCCGACGGTCAACTCGGGGACGCGGGCGCGGGAGGCCGCCTTGTTATCGAGCTCGGTCGCCGCCTCGGCGCGCTCGAGGGCGCGGATGTCGGGGCGCGTGGCGGCGCGAGCGATATACTGATCGGCGGGCTCGGGCCGAGATGAGGGCAGCAGCGAGCCGGGGATCGTGGCCGGGACGGCGGCGTCGAGCTCGGCGAGGGCGGCGAGGCGGGCCCACGCCTTGACCAGCGCGGTCGCCTCGACCTCCTCGCGCGCCCGGGCGAGGGCGAGCTCGCGCTCGAGGCGACGCCGATCGTAGCGCGCGACGTCGCCGGCCTTCTCACGCGCGGCGATCGCCGTCAGCGCCGTCGTCAGGCGCTGCGACCACAGGGCCAGCGCCTCGCCGCGCAGGCGGCGGTAGAGCACCTCGTGGTAGCGCAGGCGGACCTCGGCCGCGAGCTGGACCTGAAACGACTCCCCGCGGGCCGCGACGCCCTCGCTGCGTAGCATCGCGGCCCGGCCGCGGAGGTTGCGGCGGCCGCCGATGTCCAGGTTCTGCATCAGCCACAGGTAGTCCTCGCCCGTGCCGGCCATGCCGTAGGTCTGCTCGCGCGTGTAGTTGACCTCGGGGTTGGTCCACGTGCGCACTTCGATCGCGGTGGCGCGCGCGGCCTGGACGTCGCCCTGGACGATGTCGGTGACCGCCGCGCGGGCGAGCGCCCGGCGGACGACGGTCGGCTCATCGATCGTCGTCGTGGGCGCGGGGGCCGGTGCGGCATGCGTCGTAGAGGGGGAGACGAGCGCGAGCGCGAGCGCGAGGAGCAGCGAACTCCGAGGGCCCCTCGGTTTTTTGCGGACGACGGCGCGAATGTGATGCGTCGGCATGCGAATCACGGGCGCGCCAGCAGCGAGAGGACCGTCTCGGTGGCGTGGTGCAGCGCGGGCGCGAGCAGTACGAGCGCCGCCGCGGCAAGGAGGTGCCAGCGTGACGCGGCCAGCTCGGGCGTCGGCGTCGCCAGCAGCGCGGTGACGCGCTGCGTCAGCGCCTCGGCGGTGAAGCCGGCGGTCGTCGCCGCGAGCGCGGGCGGCGGACGCGGGGCGAGCCGCGCGACCGCGACGATCGCCTGGGCGACCTGCACGCGATCGCCGAGCGCCGCCGCGGCCTCCTCGTCGCACGCCTGTTCGCACGCGAGCTCGAGCGCGGACAGCAGCGCGCGCGCAGTGTCGGGGCCGTGCAACAGCGCACCCAGCCGCGCGGCGTGGCGGCGCAGGACGTCGCGGCGGCGCACGTGGGCCCGCTCGTGCGCGAGCACGGCGGCCAGCTCCGGCGCGGACAGGCGCGCCTGCAGGCCGCGGGACAGGAAGATGGTCGGACGTAGCGCGCCGCCGGCGAACGAGAACGCGGCGTCGGTGTCGACGCTGCGCACGTCGCCCGGGCCCGCCGACGAGGCGTCATGCAGCCGCGCGAGGAGCCCTTGCGCCCGCAGCAGCCGGACGAGGCCGGGCGCGCCACGCAAGAGGACCAGCGCCAACGCGCCGGCACCGACGAGCGCGCCCGCGAGCCCGAGCGCGGCCGTGGGCGGGTGCGCGAGGCACAGGTGCAGGTGCTCGTCGGCGTGGTGGGTGCAGTGATCGAGCGCGGGCCACAGCGCCGCGTACAGCGACGGCAGCAGGCACGCGAGCACGAGCGCGACGCCGGCCGCGAGCGGCGCGAGGCACATCGCCGTCGACAGGCGCGCGCGTCGGGCCGGCGCGACCTGCATCAACCTCGCTTGCATTCGTGGCCACGCGATCGCGATCGTGATTGCGACGACTGCGGCCGCCAGCAGCGCGGCGACGCCGAGCCACAGGGCCAGCGGCGAGCCGTTCACGCGGCCCCTCCGCTGCGGCCGCGTCGCTCCGCGATCAATTGCTCGAGCCGCCGCAGGTGCGCCTCGTCGACCTCGGCCGCGAGATCGACGAAGGCCGACAGCGCCGCGTCGGCCTCGCCGCGCAGCACATCGCCGACGACCTCGGCGAGCACCTGGCGCTGGTACTCCTGCCGCGTCAGCCGCGGGCTGTACACGTGCGCGTGGCTGATCTTGTCGCGCCGCAACAGCTCCTTGTCGTACAGCCGTCGCAGCGTCGACTGGATCGTGTTGACGGTGATCCGGCGCGCCTTGAGGGCAGCGTGCACGCTCTTGACGTCGCCCGACCCCAGCGCCCACAGGTGCTCCATGACGGCGGTCTCGAGGGCTCCGAGCGGGCTCGGTCGCATCGATGGGACGCTAGCAGCGAAAAAAACGAGCGTCCATCGGTTTTTCCTCACGGCGCGGCGCCCGGCGGTTGTAGAGTGTCGGCATGGTCATGATCTCGGTCCGTCTCCTCGGCTCCCTGCTGGTGTGCGTGCTGGCCTGCAAGTCGGAGCCCGACGACGAGCCGCCCGAGTTCGACGGCACGATGGTCGACCTCGTGGAACCGACGCTGTGGCAGCCGCAGGCGGCCGCCGACGATCCGTTCTCCGACCACCGCCCGGACACCGTGGACTGCACCTTCGGTCTCGGCTGGCTGGTCGAGCCGCGGGCGATCGAGGTCAACACCGGGACATGCACCTACGGCGCCTTCACGCAGCCGACGCTCGCGGCGATCGTGAAGGGCGCTAAGATCTCGCTCAACCTGTACCACTTCGACCTGGTCGCCGCGGAGCCGGCGACGGCCCACCTCGCGGTGCTCGTCGGCCCGCACGTGCTCATGGAGCGCGAGATCGCAATCCCGGGCAAAGCGAACGTCTACGCGATCGAGCTCGCCGCCGACTTCGATCTGCCCGAGGGCTCGCCGGTGACGTTCCATCTGCACAACCACGGGCAGAACACGTGGGCGCTCGACAGGCTCGCGGTCGAGGTCCCGGTGCAGTGACGACGTGCCGCTCTCATCGCTGGCGGCGCTAGCGACGGCCGATGTCGAATCGGTAGCTCGCCTGCACGACGCCCCGCGCGAGGAACGGGGCGCCGGCGAGCGGCGCCTGCAGCTCGAGCGAGAGGTCGAAGCCGCGGACCGACAACGCGAGCCCCTGCGACGCGATCACGCGGGTGACGCCCGCGGTGTTGACGTTGCCGACCGGCATCGCGCCGTACAGGCCGAACTTGAGCCAGAGCAGCCGGTGGACGCGGAGCTGCGAGCCGACGGACAGCTCGACCTCGGCGCGGTTCATCGGGTTGACGATCGGCGCCGGCCCGCTCGCGTGGTGATCGCCGGCTGCGCCCGCGAGCGCGCGGCCGAAGCCGGCCGTCCCGTAGAACTGGACGCGACCGCGCTCGATGAGCCACCAAAACTCGGGCATCAACATCACGTGGCCCATGCCGAGGCCGGCGTCGGCGCTGCCGGTCGGGAGCGTCGCGGCGAGGCCGAGCCCCGCCGCGAGGTGGTGGTGCGACCAGCCGGGGATCGGCACGCGCACGGCGAGTGCCAGGTCGCCGAGGCCGACGCCGACCCGGCCGTTGCGCACGAGACGGTAGGCCGGCAGCATCGCCTGCACCGACACGCGCGGGTGGCTCCACGCGAGGATCGGCGCGATGCCCTCGAAGTCGCCCTCGTAGCTGCGGTTGCGGTAGCCGGCGGCGTCGAAGCGCACGCCGAGCACGACCCCGGGCGTGCGCCAGGCAGTGCCGCTCCAGCCGTGGCACTGCTGGGCCTGCGCGGAACGCGCCATCAGGAGCGCCGTGGCGACGATCAGGGCGCGCCGCACGCGATCCACTCGCCGAGCTGGCGCCGCTCGTCCTCGGTCGGCGCGGGGTCGCCGAGCGGCATCTCGGTGTTGACGGCGTCCGGGCCCGCAGCCGCCTGCTGGTCGATGTGCTCGAGCTGCTCCCGCACCGCCGCCGCCGTGTCGAAGTTGTGGTCGGACGGGGCGCCGTTGCGGGCCGCGCCGAACAGGCTCGAGTCGTGGCAGCGCGTACAGTGCGTCGCCATGAACGCCTGACCGAAGCTCTCCCAGGTCAGCGTGGAGTCCTCGGGGCAGACGGCGCCGGACGGCGTACCCTCCCCATGCCCGTGGCCGTGCTCGCACGCCGGGAGCAGGACGGTCAGCATCAGGACAAACGGAGCGCGGCGGGCGACTGGCACGCGATGAAGATACCCAGCTCGATCGCTGTGCGCGATCCTGCGTCACCTTGTCGCATCGACCGAACGCGTGGACCCCTGTCTCGAAGCCGGGTCGACCGGCTCGCACGTCGCGCGAAGGAACGCCTTCAGATGAGGGTCTATCTTGCGAAATATATTTTCGGTCGACTATTTATTAAATCATGAACAGTTCATCCAACATGATCGAGCTCTCTCGAGTCTCGAAGATCTATGCGCGCCCAGGCAGTTTGGAGGCATGGGCGCTGCGAGAGGTCGACCTCGCGGTCGCGGCGGGCGAGCTAGTCGCGGTGGTCGGGCGCTCGGGCAGCGGGAAGTCGACGCTGCTGGGCCTCGTCGCGGGGCTCGATCAACCGACCACTGGCAGCGTGCGGGTCGCGGGCGTCGAACTCGGCGGGCTCGGCGAGGACGCCTTGGCGGTATTCCGCGGGCGCTCGGTCGGGGTCGTGTTCCAGTTCTTCCAATTGCTGCCGACGCTGACGGTGTGTGAGAACCTCGAGCTGCCGATGGAGCTGCGCGGCGTCGCGTCGCGACGCGAACGGCTGGCGCGGGCCGAGCAACTCCTCGACAGCGTCGGGATCCTCGGGCACGCCGACAAGCTGCCCGCCGCGCTGTCGGGCGGCGAGCAGCAGCGGGCAGCGATCGCCCGCGCGCTGGTCAACGATCCGCCGGTGATCGTCGCCGACGAGCCGACCGGCAACCTCGACTCGCGGACGGCCGGCGCCGTGTTCGACCTGTTCGTCGATCTCGCCGAGCGGCAGGGCAAGGCGCTCGTGGTCGTCACCCATGACGGCGCGCTGGCGCGCCGGGCTCACCGGACGGTGCACCTGGTCGATGGGGCAGTCGCCGCCGGAGGTGCTGCGTGAGCGCGCGCTGGCGGAAGGTCGTCGGCGACCTGCGAGAGAGCCGCGGGCGCACGCTCGCGGTCGGGCTCGCGGTGTGGGTCGGCTGCACGATGATGTCGGCGGCGCTCGGAGCGAAGGCAGTGCTCCAGCGCGAGGTCGAGGCCAGCTTCCGCGGGGCGCACCCGCCATCGGCGACGCTGTGGCTCGACGACGTGCCGGGCGCGCTGGTCGAGGCCGTGCGCGCGCGGCCGGGCGTCGCGGAGGCCGAGCCGCGCCGGTTGATCCGCGCGCGCGCCGAGGTCGCGCCCGGCGAGTGGCGACCGCTGCGGATCTTCGTGGTCGACGACTTCGCGGCGCTGCGGGTCGCCACGTTCGCGCCGGCCGGCGGGGCCTGGCCGCCGCGCGACGGCGAGCTGCTGGTCGAGCGCTCGGCGCTGCCGGTGCTGCGCACCCAGGTCGGCGCGACTCTGCGCGTGCGCGCGCCGGGGGGCGCGACGGCGGAGCTGCCGGTCGTCGGGCTCGCACACGATCCGGCGCAGGCGCCCGGGTGGATGGATCACCTCGGCTACGCGTACGCGACCCGCGGGACGCTCGCGCGGCTCGGCCAGGGCCCGCAGCTCGACGAGCTGATGCTGACGACGACCGCGACCGACCGGGCGGCGCGCGGCGAGACGGCGGCGGCGCTGGCGACCTGGCTCAAAGACCAGAGGCACGAGGTCCACCGCGTCGAGGTGACGCGGATGAAGCACCCGCACGCCGATCACATGGGGACGATGCTGCTCGTGCTGCAACTGTTCAGCGCGGTCGCACTGGTGCTCAGCGGGGCGCTCGCGGCCAACGTCATCGCGGCGACGATGGCCCGGCAGGTGCGGCAGATCGGCGTGCTAAAGGCGATCGGGGCGACGACGCGGCAGATCGCCGGGATCTACCTGACGGTGACGCTGCTGCCGGCGCTGGTCGCGGTCGCGCTGGCGCTGCCGATCGGCGCCGTCGCAGCGCGGGCATTTGCGATGTTCGCGGCGGAGCACCTCAACCTCGTCGTCGCCGATGCCTCCATCCCGCTCGCGGTGATCGCCCTGCAGCTCGGGCTCGGGCTCGGGGTGCCGCTGCTCGCGGCGGCGGTGCCGGTGGTCAGGGTCGCACGCACGCCGGTTCGCGTGGCGTTGCAAGACCTCGGAGCGGCGACGCCGGCGCGGGCGCGCGGTCGGGACGCGCCGTGGGGACCGACCTGGCGGCTCGTGCTGCGCAACGCCGCGCGCCGACCGGTGCGGGCCGGGCTGACGCTGGCCGCCCTCGCGCTCGGCGGCGCGATCTTGATGACCGCCGGCAACACCTACGCGAGCTTGCAGCGCACGCTGGCGACGGCCCTCGCCGCGCGCGGCGAGGACATCGCGGTCCGCCTGGCGAAGCCGGCGCCGGCGGAGGCGGCCGTCGCCACGGTGCGCGCGGTGCCGGGCGTGCGCGACATCGAAGCGTGGGCGTCGACGCGGATCTCGCTCGAGCTGGGTCGCGGCGCCGAGATCGGCCGTTACACCCTGTTCGCGCCGCCTACCGACTCGACGCTGTTCCGCCCGCGCATGGTCGCCGGTCGCTGGCCGGAGCCGGGCGAGGCGGCGGTGGTCGTCAATCGTGTCCTTCAGGACAGCGAGGACGGGCTCGGGCTCGGGGCCCGGATCGGCGTCCTCGCCGGCCGCCGGCACGCACAGGCCGAGGTGGTCGGGGTGATCGAGGAGGTCGGCGAGCCGGCGCTGTACACCAGCCCGCAGGCGTTTCCCGGGCTTGGCGGCGCCGCCGGGACCGTCGGCGATCTGCGGGTGGTCACCGAGGACGACCGCGCCCACGCGGTCACGGCGGCGCTCGAGGAGCGGCTGCTCGACGCGGGGATGTTCCCGCTCGACGTCATGACCCACGACAACTACGGCCGCGCGCTCGCCGATCACTTCGTGATCATCCTGATCTGCCTGTCGGTGATCGCGGGCGCGTCGATCGTCGTTGGCGCGCTCGGCCTGTCGACGAGCATGAGCCTGTCGACCCTTGAGCGCACGCGCGAGATCGGGGTGCTGCGGGCGATCGGCGCGACGCGGCGGGTGGTGTTCCGGATCGTGCTGTGCGAGGGGCTGGCGATCGCCGGGGCTAGCGTCGTCGTCGCCGTCATCCTGGCGTTGCCGGCGACGGCCGGCGTGTGCCGCGCGGTCGGATCGTTCGGTCTGCACGCCGCCGTCCCGGTGGTGTTCTCGCCGCTCGCGCTCGTCGCCTGGATCGGGCTCGCCGGGGTCGTCGGTGTCGCCGCGTCGATCGGGCCGGCGCGCGCCGCCCTGCGGCCGCCGGTCCGCGAGGTGCTGATGCACGAGTGACGTGCGCGGCCGCATCGGGTAATCAGGGGCGAGCATGACGCGACGCACAGCGAGGGACGGCGGCGATGGGTAGGCCGCAGCGCGTCGACGATCGCACGCTGATCGCCGCGGCGCGACGCGTGTTCCTCGAGCGCGGGCCGGCGGCGACGACCCGCGACGTCGCGCGCGCGGCCGGGGTCTCGCAGGCGGTGATCTACCAGCGGTTCCGCTCGAAGGACGAGCTGTTCCTCGCGGCGATGCTGCCGGCGCCGCCGGAGCTCTCGGCGCTGCTCGACGACGAGGACGACGCCACGCGCGGCGACGTCCGCGAGTACCTCGTCGAGGTCGCACTGCGGGCGCTGGTGTACTTCGCCGAGGCGGCGCCGTCGTTCTTCCAGGTCGTCGCCCACCCGGCGTTCCGCGGCGAGGTGTTCGCCCGCCTCCACGAGCACGTGCCGCTAGTCGTGCTGCTCGACGGGCTCGTGGAGCGCCTGCAGGCGCTCCGGCGCCGCGGGCTCGTCGACGACGTCGACCTGCGCGCGGTCAGCGAGGGGCTGATCGGCTACGTCCACAACCTCGTCGTGTTCGGCGCGATGGCCGGCCACGTATGGACCGCCGACGCCGCGCGCGGCAGGGTCGCCACCTTCGTCGAGACGCTGTGGCGAGGCCTCGCGCCGCCGTCGACGCGGTGATCCTGGCGCCGCGGTCACGCGACAAACCAAGGCACCGCGCAACCCTTCGCCCCGCGGTAAGACGCGGCACCAGGCCTGCTGCTCGGCGCTGGGCGGCCCGCACCTGTTCGATTGGTTTGGCGCGGCGACCGCGCACAGGACAACGCCGGAGGGCATTGTGGCATCGGGCTGTCGATCGCCACGGCACTTAGCCGTATTCTCGACCTCGACCTCGCCGCCGAGCACGTCGCGACGGCGGCGTCCGCTTCGTCCTTCGCCGCGCCTCGCCGGATGGGTCTTATCCTCAGGACGGGAGGAACTTGCCATGATTCGATCGACGCTATCGGCGCTCGTCCTTACTGCCGTCCTGGTCGCGCCGCCCGCGTGCGGGGAAGGCGAGTCGCAGGAGGCATCGCCGCGTGCCGATTTGCAGACGCCCGCCGAGCCGGCGCCGCTGTCCCCGGCGCTCGACCCGGCCGCCGTCGCCGCGGCCACCGGCGTGAGCAAGCCGGATACCAGCTCCGACGGCGTCGTCAAGGTCAGCTTCCCGCGCGCCGATGTCGAGGTCGAGGTCGACGGCTGGAAGATGCCGCCGTTCATGGGCCTCACCTCGTGGGCGGCCTTCACCCCGGGGCGAGCGGGCGTGGCAGAGGCGATGGTGATGGGCGACCTCGTGCTCTTCGAGGACGAGGTCGGCCCGGTGATGAGCGCGCTGCTCGACGCCGGCCTGCAAGTGACCGCGCTTCACAATCATTTCTTCTACGACAACCCGCACGTCTACTTCATGCACATCGGCGGCGAGGGCACGGTCGCGGCGCTCGGCGGAGGCGTGCAGCAGGCGATGAACACGGTCAAGCAGCTCCGGACCGCCTCACCCACCCCCGCGACCAGCTTCGGCGGTCCCGCGCTCCCCGCCACCAGTGACCTCGACCCGGCTCCGCTCGCCGAGGTGCTCGGGGTCAAGGGCACGGCGAAGGACGGCATGTTCAAGGCCGTGCTTGGCCGCAAGGTCACGGCCGCGTGCGGCTGCACCACGGGCGCCGCGATGGGCGTCAACACGTGGGCGGCGTTCGCCGGCACGAGCGACAACGCGGTCGTCGATGGCGACTTCGCGGTGGCCGAGGCCGAGCTGCAACCTGTCCTGAAGTCCCTGCGAACCTCCGGGATCTTCGTCGTAGCGATCCACCATCACATGACCGGGGAACAGCCGCGGATGTTGTTCCTGCACTACTGGGGCCGCGGAAAGGCTGTCGAGCTTGCGGCGGCGGTGCGGCAAGCGCTCGACCTCACCGCCTGGGACCGGCCTTCATGATGGCTCGGTTTTCTGGATTAACCTCGACGACGCGTTCAGGTACAGTCCTCGCCGGGTGAGTTCCGCCGTCCCAGCGACCTCGAACGTCCCGCTGCTCGAGCTGCGCGAGCTCGAGGTTCGGCGTGGGCGGCGGACCATCCTCGCCGGCGTCTCGTTCGCGGTGGCGGCGGGCGAGCGCTGGGCCGTGATCGGGCCCAACGGCGCCGGCAAGACCACGTTGCTCGAAGCCGTCGTCGGACAGTCCGCGCCGGGCCGGGGTGTGCTGCTCGGGCGCGGCGCTCCGCTGCGCGGTCTCGCCGACCGGGCGGCGTTGATGTCGTGGATCGCCGCCGACGCCTCGCCGACCCCGGAGGCGCGCGTCGAGCTGCTGTTGCGTGAGGCCGCCCGCCGCGGTAGGGCCGACGACTCCCGCCTCCGCGCGCTCGTCGACCGGCTCTCGCTCGGCCGGCTGTTGTCCGTCCGCGCCGGCGAGCTCTCGCGCGGCGAGCAGCGTCGTCTCGCGCTCGTCGAGGCGCTGCTGCTCGGGCGCAGGCTCGTCGTCCTCGATGAGCCATTCGGGGCGTTCGACCCGCTGCAACTGCGCGAGGTGCTCTCCCTGCTGCGGGCCGAGGCGGCCCTCGGCGTGGGCTTCCTCGTCAGCGTGCACCAGCTCGGCGACGCCGAGAAGTTCGCCGACCGCGTGCTGCTGCTGCACGAGGGGCGCGTGCTGGCGTGTGGGCCCCTCGCCGAGCTGAAGGCGCGCTCGGGCCGTCCGGACTGCTCGCTCGAGGACGCGTTCGTCGCGTTGCTCGATGGCCCTGACCCGAAGACCAGGCGACCGGAGGCTCCGGATGCGGCGTGAGCTGGCGGTCGCGCTCGGCGCTCCCGCGGCGTGGCTCGCTGCCGCGGTCGGCGCGTTGATCGTCGGGCACAGCTTCTCGCTCGCGCTCGACCTGTACTCCGCGGCCTCGCGCTCGGTGGCCGCCGGGGCCCTGATGGCGCGGGAGTTCGACCCACTGCTCGGCGTCGCGCGCCCTACCTTCGGCGGCGCAGCGTTCTGCCTGACGCTGCTCGGTCCGCTGATCGCCGCGCGGGTCCTCGCGCTCGAGGTCGAACGCAACACGCTACAAGCGCGCTTGCTGGCCGTAGCGTCGCCGCTGCGGCTGCTGGCGAGCAAGATCGCCGCGGCCTGCCTGGCTCTCCTCCTGCTGGTCGTCCCTGTCGCGTTCGCCATGATCCTGTGGACTGGTTCGGGCGGTCACCTCGGCGCGGCCGAGACCGCGACGCTGCTCGCGGGCGGACTGCTGCACGCGCTGCTGCTCGCGTGCCTGTCGACGGCCGCGGCCGCGTGGACCCGCGGCGTGGCATCGGCCGCGACGCTGGCGCTGGCGGCGAGCCTCAGCGCGTGGGTCCTCGACGCCGCCGGCGACTTCGCGGCGTTGACCTGGCTCGGGCCGCTCGCCCGGCTGTCGACCACCCCGCGGCTACAGTCGTTCGAGCAGGGCCTCGTGCTGCCGGCGGCGGTCGCCTGGCTCGTGTGCGCGTGCGCGGGCGCGACCGCCCTGGGGTACGTCGGACTGCGGCGCGACTGGCGAGATGCCCGACGCTTCGGAGTCGCCGCCGGGATCGCCGCTGCGACGCTGCTCGCGCTCGACGCCAGCGATCGGCTGCGTGGCGGCTGGGACACAAGCGACGCCCAGCGCTCGAGCTTCCCCCCGTCGCTGCAACAGGCGTTGCAGGCGCTGCCTGGACCGATCGAGCTCGACGTCTACCTCGACCGCGAGGACAGCAGGCGCGCGCAGCTCGAGCGCGACGTGTTGCGCCGCCTTCAGCTCGCGCGCCGTGATGTCGAGGTGCGGTTCCCGATCGATGAGGCTGCCGACTCGCTCGTCGCGGTGCGCGACGCGGACTACGGCAAGATCGACCTCCGCGTCGGTGACGTGGCTACGGAGACGTGGTCGACGAGCCGCAAGGAGATCGTCGAGCAGGTGTTCCAGGCCGCCGGCGTTCCGCTCGGCGCGTGGGAGTACTCGAGCTACCCCGGATATCCCCGCGTCGTCGAGGGCCCGGAGCGCCGCGTGTTGGTTGCGCTCGCTTATCTCGCTCTGCCGCTCGGCTGCGGGGCAGCGGCGTTGTGGACTGTGCGTCGCAGCCGGAGGACATGATGATGAGCCGTACTCGCACTTGCTACCTCGCCTCCCTCGGTCTGTCGGTCGTCGCGTGCGGCCAGCCGCCCGCGCCGGCTGACAGCCGCCCGTCGGTCCACGGCGGAGAGGCGCCTGCAGCCATCCAGCCGCCTGCAACTGTCCAGCCGCCTGCGCCCATCGCTACGCCCCCGAAGCCCAAGGAAGCCGCACCGATTCCCGATCCGAAGCCGCCCGCGGCTGTGCCCGCCGAAGGACCGCGGCTCGTCCGCTTCGACGCGGACGAGGCCGGCGCCCCTTCACCCGCGTTCGAGGCGGTCGTCGGCGACTGGTACGTCGGCGAGGCGGACGGACAAAAGGGCCTATGGGTCGACGGCTCGCGCTGGCGGCAAGGCACCCCGTCGGCCAGCCTCGCCGATCAGGCCAAGCGCCTGTACGGCGAGCGCTACGCCGAGTTCCTCGACAACGTCAAGGCGTTCGCCTTCTTCCCGCTCGCCGTCTACACGGGCGAGGCGCCCTCCGGGGACATGCGGATGTCGATCAACTTCTACCCCGAGGCCGGCCGGATCGATCAGGCCGCCGGAATCGTCTGGAACGTCGCGCCCGACGGCAGCTACTGGGGCGCGCGGGCCAACGCGCTCGAAGACAACATCCTGATCTTCCGCTACCACCGCGGCAAGCGGACCATCCTGCAGACCGTGCGCGGCACCTCGACGCCGAGCAAGAAATGGCACTCGTTCGCCGTGACGCTGAAGGCCGGCGAGGTGGTCGTCGAGCTCGACGGCAAGGAGTGGTTGCGCCGCGCCTTCACCGAGCCGATCGCTGGGCGCGTCGGCCTGTGGTCGAAGGCAGACTCGAAGGTGCTGATTCGGGACTTCACGATCGAGGCGATGACGAGAGGACGGGAGCCATCGAAGTCTGCCCCTTGAGGTCAGTCTCGGTAGCGACGAGTGGTTGCCGAATCGACAGCGATCACGTCGGTGGCACGTCGTGATCTTCGATGGTAAAACCTGTCTCTAAGGCCATTCGAGCGGCCGCGGAGCTCGGTCAGGCTGTCTCGAAGGCCGGGCGGCCGCCGGCCACGGAGCTTGGCCCGGCGGGGGCTCGGGACGAGCCCATGGCCCCGAATGCGCGACGGCGCGATCTCCCGGTTGTCTCGAAAATTCGTCTCGATTTCGTCGCGATTTTGGCTCTTTTCGAGACGTCCCCTCGTAAACGGGCCCGTAGGGGGGTCTAGCGCCGCTAGCTCACGATTTCACCAACGTCGGGCTCGTCGGGGAGATCCCGGTCAGCGAGCCGCCGAGCTGGTC
>ERZ1066117.530-NODE-530-length-28143-cov-14.113928_pt1 | contig 28143 bp, 21 predicted proteins | sample MGYA00382764_ERZ1066117 | MGnify/ENA primary metagenome ERZ1066117 (study PRJEB33369, sample SAMEA5778347) | biofilm metagenome | biome: Industrial cooling water; feature: Water cooling tower basin; material: Biofilm | place: United Arab Emirates | collected...
CAGCGGCTGCAAGGCGGTGATCGACGCCTGCACGGTCTGCGCCGCGAGCGGCATCGCCAGGAGGTTCACAACGAGGGCAATTCTGGGGATCGAGTGCATGGGGAGGCTCCTGGGGTGGGCATAGCCTCGGACACGGAGCAGGCAACGGCCCGACCGACGCCGATCGGCACCATTGCCCGGTGGAAGTGGGAACGGCCGTTGACTGGCTGGGGCGTGCCTTCGCGTTGGCGGCACCTGATCCTGGGGATACAAGCCACGCCATGCCGCCTTGTCCGCCGCTCGGCCAGCGCTTCTGTTCGTGGATCGGCGCCTGGGCATGTCGCTGCATGGTGGCCTTCGGGGTGGTGGTCGGCGCCTTGGGCCTGGCTTGCTCCCAGCCCCTCGCCGCCCAGTCCAACCTGGTGCAGTCGCCGGACGATCCGGTGACGTTCGCCACGCGCGACTGGCACAGCGGCAACGGCCTGCCGCAGAACACCGTCAACGCCATCGTGCAGGCGCGCGACGGGCGCCTGTGGATGGCGACGCTCGGCGGCTTGTGCTCGTTCGACGGCGACCGCATGCAGGTGTTCGATCCGGTCACCGCCCCGGTGCTGCGCAGCAGCCGCTTCACCAGCTTGTGCGAGACGATGGACGGCACGCTGTGGATCGGCAGCGACATCGGCGGCCTGTTCCACCATCGCGACGGCGTGTTCGTGCACCACCCCGAGGTGGCGGCCGCGAACGTCGTCGCCGTCGCCGAAGCGGGCGACGGCCGGCTGTTCGTCGCCACCGACGCGGGCACGTTCGTGCGGCGTGGGGGCGCGTTCGCGCCGATCGACGATGCGCGCCTGCGGCGCCTGTCGATGCTGCAGCGGACCCGCAGCGGCGCCGTCTACGCGTGCGATGCCCTCCTGCTGTACCGGTTGGACGTCGACGGCGCGCCGGTGGTGGCCACGGGCGATGTGCGCTGCGTGGCCGAGATCGGCGAACGGCTCGTCGTCGGCACCGGCCAAGGCCTGTTCGAGGTCGTCGACGGCGAACTGCGACCGTGGCGGCCCGTACCCGGACTCGACCAGCCGGTGCTGTCGTTGCTCACCGCGCGCGACGGAGCCTTGTGGGTCGGCACTTGGATGCGGACGCATCGCATCGGCAAGGCCCGCGTCGAGCAGGACGGCGATGCCGATCCGCGCGAACCGGCGCCGATGCTGGCGGCCCGGCTGACGCGGTCGACGCGCAGCCTGTGCGAGGACCGCGAGGGCGGCATGTGGGCCGGCTACACCGAAGAAGGCGCGACGCGCTTCCGGGCCGCCGAGGTGTTCGCGCACGCGTGGAACAGCGGCTTGCCGGGACGCAACCTCGCGTCCGTCGCCAGCGATGGCCGCGGCGGCGTGCTGGTGGCGACGATGGAGGGCCTGTTCCGCAAGGTCGGGGCGCGCTTCGAGCACGATCCGGCCCTCGACGCGTTCCTGCCGTTGCGGACCTTGGTCGCCGACGCCGACGGCACCCAGTGGATCGTCGGCGAACCGGGGCTCCTGCGGCGCGACGACCGCGGCTGCGTCGTCGTCGGACCGCGGAACGTCTGGCCGACGCACGGCATCGTCGCGATGACGCGCGCGGCGGACGGGGCGCTGTGGCTCGGCGGCGACGGGCTCGCGCGGTTCGACGGCCGCGAGATCGTGGTGCCGCCGTTCGCCGAGGCGTTCCGGCAGCGCGCGGTGCGCACGATCGCGTTCGCGCCCGACGGCGCCATGTGGCTCGGGTGCACCGACGGGCTGGCCCGCGTCGACCTGGCCACGGGGGCGGTGCGAAACTGGTCGTCGGGGCTCGAGCTGCCGTTCGGCCAGGTGCGCACCGTGCTGCCCGAAGCCGGCGAACGCGCCTGGATCGCCACCTACGGCGGCGGGCTCGTGCGGGTCGACGGGCTGCGCACGGTGGCCATCGACGAACGACACGGTGTGCACGACCAGCACCTGTGCGGCTTCGCCGAGCTGGGGGATTCGCTGGTGCTGGCCAGCAACCGCGGCCTGTGCATGGTGCGCCGCTCGGATCTCGCCGCCGTCGCCGAAGGGCGCGCCGCCAACCTGTCGTGCCGCGTGCTCGCCACGCCCGGCGGTGGCCCGGCCGAGATGAACGGCGGCTACCAGGGCTGCGTCGCCAGTGCGAGCGGCAGCCTGTGGTTCGTCGGCATCCAGGCGCTCTACGAGCTGGCGCCTTCCCGGCTCGGGGCGCCGGCGCGCGACCTGCCGACGCACGTGCACGAGCTGATCGTCGGCCACCGCCGCCTGCCGTTCACCGAGGACGTCACGCTGCCGCTCGGCGTGCGTTCGTTGATCGTGCGGCTCGGCACCTGCGCGTTCGACCACGGCGCCAAGGCGCGCTTCCGTTGGCGGCTGCGCGGCGTGCACGACGAGTGGTCGCCACCGACCTACGATCCGGAACTGCGCCTCGTCGCCTTGCCGCCCGGCGACGCGTGGTTCGAGGCGTCGACCGTCGACGCCGACGGCGCGCCCGCCGGCAGCACGGTGCGCATGCAGCTGCACGTCGGCTGGCTGTGGTGGGAGCACGCCTGGGTGCGGCCGCTCGGGATCGGCATCGCTGCGGTGCTGGCGCTGCTGCTGGTGCGTTTCGGCGCGCGGCGCGCCGCCGGCCGCACCGCGCGGCTGCAGGCGCTGGTCGACGAGCGCACGCGCGAGCTGGTCGAGGCGCAGCAGCACCTCGAGCAGCGCGTCGCCGACCGCACGGCCGAACTGCGCGACGCGTTGGCGCGCCAGGAAGCCGCACAGCAGGAGCAGCAGCGGCTCGAGCGGCAACTGCAGCGCATGCAGCGCATGGAGAGCATCGGCCAGCTCGCCGGTGGCATCGCCCACGACTTCAACAACCTGCTGACCGTGGTGCGCGGTGCCGGCGAACTGCTGGTCGACGCGCAGTCGCCGCAGGAACGCGCCGAACTGTGCCATTCGATCGAGCAGGCGAGCGAGCGCGGCCGCAACCTGACCCAGCACCTGCTGGCGGTGGCCAGCCGCCAGCACGTCGCCACCGAGCGCCTCGACCTCGGCCGCGTCGTCGGCGACCTGCGGCCGGTGCTGCAGTCGCTGCTCGGCGACTCGGTGACACTGCGGCTCTCACTGGCGGCGCCGGCACCGGTGCGCGCGGCGGTGACGCAGATCGAGCAGATCCTGCTGAACCTGTGCGCCAACGCGCGCGACGCGATGCCGCGCGGCGGCGAGGTGGCGATCGCCGTGGCCGCCGTCGGCGACGGTGTCCAGCTGTCGGTGCGCGACACCGGCTGCGGCATGGCGCCGGAGGTCGTCGAACGTGCGTTCGAACCGTTCTTCTCGACCAAGGGCAACTCCGGCACGCGCGGGCTCGGCCTCGCCACCGTCTACGGCATCACCAAGCAGCTCGCCGGCGAAGCGCGCATCGACAGTGCGCCGGGGGCTGGTACGACGGTGACGATCCAGCTGCCGCGCGACGCCGCCGCGCCGGCACCGGTGGTGGTGGTGCCGCAAGCTCCCGCACCGACGCAACTGACCGCGCGCGTGCTGTTGATCGAGGACGAGGACACCGTGCGCGCCACGCTGCAGCGGCTGCTGGCGCAGCTCGGCTGCACGGTGCAGGCCGCCGCCAGTGGGGACGCGGCGCTGGCGATGCTGCAGGGCACACCGGCCGCGTTCGACGTCGTGCTCAGCGACGTCGTCATGCCGGGGCTGCACGGGCGGCGTCTGCTCGACGCGCTGCGCGCCGTGCGACCCGAGCTGCCGATCCTGTTCCTCAGCGGCTACCTCGACGGCCGCCTGACGCATCGCGACCTCGTCGACGCCGGGCTCGAGATCCTCGCCAAGCCGATCGATCGGCAGCGGCTGGCGGCGGCGCTCACGCGAGCGCTGCAGGGCCGCGCCCGGGCTGCGTCGCCGCCGGCGGCGACGTGACGCCGCCAGCGCTGCTTCAGTCGTCCTTCGCCATCGGCCGTTGGATCGCGCTCGACAGGCGGTAGGTGCCGACCTCCTGGCGCAGGTGCGCCAGGATCGAGTCGTCGTAGGTCAGCGTGACGAAGTCCGATGCGCCTTCGACGCGCACCGAGCCGGTGACCACGACCGCTCCCTGGATCTCGCACGGCTCGCGCACGGTCAGGTTGCCCTGCACGTACAGCAGGCCCGAGAACGCCGAGTAGGTGCCCTGCCCGATCGTCGTGTTGCCGACGACGGCGACCACGCCGGTGCCCTTCAGCGGCTTCGCCGCGGTGAAGTTCATGCCGCTCGTGCACATGACGACCGTGTCCATCGGCACCGGGCTCGGGAAGTCGGCCGCGCTGGTCACGTAGTAGTCGGCCATCGCCGCCAGTTCGGTCTGCGACACGCCGAACACCACTTCGAACGAGTCGTCGTAGGTCGACGACGCCGACTGCGACGGCGATCCGGCGACGCTGGCCAGCGTGCCGCTGACGGTGATCGCGCCGGTGCCCTGGCGGTAGAAGATGCCGGCACCCAGCGAGCCGCCGACGATCCTGCCGCGGGTCAGCACCTGCGTGGTGCTGCCGGTGCGGGTGCAGAGCGCCGCCTGGCCCGGCGGCTGCAGCGCGAGGCGCCGCGTCTCCACCTCGGTCATGTCCTGGCCGAGCACCTGGTTCGGCGCCTCGTTGAAGGCGACGTTCGGATCGACGCGGCGGAACACGTAGCCGATGCTGCGCAGGCGCCAGACCGAACCGGGCGCCAGATCGCCGCGCAGGTGGGAGATGTCCTCGCACTGCATCTTCTGGCGCCACGCGAGCCGGGTCGCGTTCGGATCGGCGTCCCACTGCTTCCAGACTTCGTAACGGCCCCAGATCGAGTTGGTGATCTCGAACTCGCGCACGATGCCCATGTCGGGATCGATGGTGTCCATGATCGGCGGCGCCACCGCCATGTCGAGCTGCGGCGCGAACGTCGTCACCGGCTGCGACGTCTGCTTGCGCAGCCAGCCGAGCGCCTCGATCAGGCCCGACTTGCTGAACTGCACCGCCTGGCCGTGGGTGACGAAGCTGACGCGCGTCTTCGCCTGGTGGGCGCGCAGCGTCAGCGCACCGGTCACGGTGATGCCGACGACGATGACGGTGAACATGATCGCCATCACCAGCGCCACGCCGCGTTCGCCCGAACGATCGACGTTCGGCGTGCGGCCATGCGGCGAGATGAGGACAGCTTCGGAATGGTCCATGGTTGTCTCCGTGGCGGCGGGCAGCCTCCGACGCTGGCGGGTCTATCGGCGCCGGACGGACCGGACCTGACGGCCGGTCCCGCTTCGGGACCGGGATCGAGTCGCGCCGCCGTTCCTGCCGATACCGAGGCATGAACCTGCGTCGTGCCCTGTCCCTGTTCGCGGTCGCCGTTCCCCTGGTCGCGCAGACGCCGGCACCTGCCCCGCAAGGCGAGCAGAAGCGCGACGAAGCCCGCGTCGAGCAACGCGCCGCGCAGATGCGCGAAGGCCTCGACGCCGGGCGGTCGGTGCAGAGCCACGTGCGCGTGGCCGTGCGACTGAAGAACGGCAACAAGCTGATCGGCGTCGTCAAGGACGGCCGCCTGGTCGAGCGCGTCGACGGCCTGCGCTTCGTCGACGCCCAGGCCAAGGACCGCGGGGCCGGCATCCGGCTGTGGTACACGTCCGGCGCGCGCAACTACGTGTTCGTGCCGTTCTCCGACTTCGCCGAGTACGAGGTGTTGCAGAAGCTGTCGGCGAAGCAGATCGACGAGATCGAACGCGAGATGCAGATGGACGAACGCCGCTCCGCCGAGCGTGCGGCCGACAAGGCGGACGCGACGAAGGGGGCGGCCGAGGCGCCGCCGGGCGCGATCGTGCCGCCGCCGGCGCCGAGCAGCGAGACGGCGCCGATCGACGGTGCGCAGGCGCCGCAAGGTCCAGCACCCGTGGCCGCTCCGGTGCCTGCCGGCGCCGCCACCAAGGTCGCGGCCAAGGACGCCGCCAAGGCGCCCGCTGCGACCAAGGAGCAGGAACAGCAGCGGCAGTGGTTCGCGCTGCTGCAGGCCTACCCGCCGGCGGCTGGCTGGAACAAGAAGAAGCGCGACGAGATCGCGCAGCGGTTCGTCGTGCTCGGCGTCAAGCCGAGCGAGTTCGAGCTGAAGTTCGTCGATCAGTTCGGCGAATGGGAGAAGGCCTGCGCCCACTTCGCCATCGACCCGGCCGGCAAGGCGGCCCCGGCGGAGCCGGACGGCACGAAGCCGAAGGGCAAGAGCACGCGGAACCAGACCGGCAAGGGCAAGGAGGTCGCCGCCGAGGCGGGCGAGCCGGCCCCGGGCGAAGGACAGGGCGCAGCAGGCTCTGCCGAGAGCACCGAGCCGACGTCCGGCAAGAAGTCGCGCAAGAAGAAGTGACGGCGGCCGTGCGCGGCGCACCGGCGATTCCGCCCCGCCCGCTTGATCGCCGCCGGTGGCTCCGGGAATGCTGTCGCCCATGCAGCGCGCATTCCTCTTCACCGGTCAGGGTTCGCAGTTCGTCGGCATGGGCAAGGAGCTCGCCGAACGCTTCCCGGCCGCCAAGGCGACGTTCGCCGAGGCCGATCAGGCCCTCGGCGAGTCGCTGTCGTCCCTCTGCTTCGGTGGCCCCGAGGACCAGCTCGGCCTGACCGAGAACACGCAACCGGCGACGCTCGCGGTCGCCATCGCCGCCTTCCGGGCGCTCGGCCACAAGCCGGATCTCGCCGCCGGCCACAGCCTCGGCGAATACTCGGCGCACGTCGCCGCCGGCACGCTCGGCTTCGCCGATGCGATCCGCCTCGTGCGCGAGCGCGGCAAGCGCATGCAGAGTGCGGTGCCGGTCGGCGTCGGCGGCATGGTGGTGATGCGCAAGATGGGCCTCGACGAAGTGAAGGCGCTGGTGGCCAAGGTCGATGCCGGCGTCTGCGAGATCGCCAACGTCAACGAGCCGGAGCAGATCGTCGTCTCCGGCGCGATCGCGGCGATGGACCAGATGGTGGCGCTGGCGCCGCCGAAGAAGGCGATGAAGCTGAACGTCAGCGTGCCGTTCCACTGCTCGCTGCTGCGCGATGCCGCGGCGGCGTTCGGCAAGGTGCTCGACGGCGTGTCGATGCGCGATCCGGCGTTCCCGGTGTGGTGCAACGTCGACGCCAGGCCGGTGACGACGGCGGTGGCGGCGCGCGACGCGCTGAAGCGGCAGTTCGCCGGCTCGGTGCTGTGGCAGCAGACGATCGAAGGCATGTTCGCCGCCGGCGTGCGCCACTTCGTCGAGTGCGGGCCGAAGCCGACGCTGGTCAACATGGTGAAGCGCATCGCGCTCGCCAAGGGCATCGAAGGCGTCGAGACGACCGCCGCGACCACTGCCGACGAGATCGCGGCCCTCGCGGCGAAGTGATGGCCGACGCCGGCCATCCGCTGCGCACGGCGCTGTGGCCGCTCGGGCTGCTCTACGGCACCGTCGCCGCGGTGCGCAACTGGACGTTCGACGCCGGGCTGCGCGCCGTGCACAAGCTGCCGGTGCCGGTGGTGTCGATCGGCAACCTGACCGTCGGCGGCACCGGCAAGACGCCGACCACCGCCTGGTTGTGTGCGTTGGCGAAGGCCGCGGGCAAGCGGCCCGGCGTGCTGGCGCGCGGCTACGGGCGCGCCCCGGGCGCGCTGCGCAACGACGAAGGCGAACTGCTGCAACGGCGCCTGCCGTGGCTGCTGCAGCAGCAGGATCCGGATCGCGTCGCCGCCGGCCGGCGCCTCGTGCAGGACGGCGCCGACTACATCGTGCTCGACGACGGCCTGCAGCACCGGCGGCTGCACCGCGACCGCGACGTCGTCTGCCTCGACGCGCGGCTGCCGTTCGGCAACGGCCACTGCCTGCCCGCCGGCGACCTGCGCGAGTTCCGTTCCGGCCTGCGGCGCGCCGACGTCGTGCTGCTGACGCGCGCCGGCTCGCTCGACCCCGAACAACTGCGCGCGCGCGTCGATCGCGTGCGCAGTCTCGCCGGCAAGGACCTGCCGGTGCACGCGACCGAGCATGTGCCGACGCACCTCGCCGCGATGCCGACCGGGGAGGCCGTGCCGCTCGAGCAATTGCGCGGCCGGCGCGTCGTGCTGCTGTCCGGCATCGCGCGGCCGCAGAGCTTCCGCGCCACCGTCGAACAACTCGGCGCCGAGGTCGTGCACGAGCTGCGCCATCGCGACCACCATCGCTTCACCGCCGCCGAGGTCGCCGCCGCCACCGCCGCCGCCAAGGCCGCCGACGCGTGGCTCTTGACCACCGAGAAGGACGACGCGCGCCTCGCCGCCCACGACGCCGTGCGCTACGTGCTGCGCATCGACCTGCGCTTCCTGCACGGCGAACCGCCGCCGGCCGAGTTCCTGCTGTGAAGGCCACGTTCGTCGATCGCCTCGTCTACTGGGCCGCGCGCCTCGCCATCGGCGCCGCCGCGCGCGTGCCGCAGTGGCTCGGCTACACCGCGGCCGACCTGCTCGGCCGGCTGTGGTTCGTGCTCGACCGGCGCCGCCGCCGCTACGCGCTGACGTTCTTGCGCCAGGCGTTCCCCACGCACAGCGAGCGCGAACTGCGCCGCATCGGCTCGGCCGCCACCGGCAACCTGTTCAAGGTGCCGCTCGACATGGCGCGCTTGACGCGGCTCCTCGCGCGCGGCGGCGACCTGCGGCAGGTGCTCGACGATGCGCCGGCGCGGCGCCACCTCGAACGCATGCCGAGGCCGTTCCTCGGCCTGACCGGCCACCTCGGCAACTGGGAGGTCGCGGCGATCGGCGTCGCGCAGTTCGCCGGCGGCGCACACGGCGTCGCGCGCGTCAGCAGGAACCCGCTGCTGCAGCAGTGGATCCTGCACAACCGCCAGCAGGGCGGCCTCGTCGTGCACCCGCGCCGCGGCGGCATCCGCGGCCTGCAGAAGGCGATGGCCCAAGGTGGCGTCGGCCTGCAGGTCGTCGACCAGAACCAGCGCCTGCGCGGCGTGTTCGCGCCGTTCTTCGGCCGCCTCGCCAGCTGCGAACGTGCCGCCGCGACGATGGCGCTGCGCCATGGCTATCCGATCATCGTCGGCGTGGCGCTGCGGCAGGGCCGCGGCTTCCGCTTCCAGCTGGTGTCGTCGGAACCGTTCTCGCTGGTGGCGACCGGCGACAAGGCGAAGGACCTGCTGGCCGCGGTCGTGCGCATCAACGGCGAACTCGAGGCGCTGATCCGGCGTGCGCCGGAGCAGTACTTGTGGATCCACGACCGCTATCGAACGCAGCCGAAGCCGGGTGACGCGGACGAGTGGGATGGTCACGGCGTGGACCATTCCGACTTCCATGGCCTGCAGGACGACGGCGGAGCCGACTGAGCCCGGCGTGGCGCCCGCGCTGGCCGTCGCTATCTTCCTCCCCGTTCGCGCCCGTAGCTCAGTTGGATAGAGCACCGGTTTTCTAAACCGGCGGTCCCAGGTTCGATCCCTGGCGGGCGTGCCAGCTTCGCTGCGCGAAGCTGTCGAGCCCGACCGGGCTCGGGTGTGTCGCCCGCGCCGCCGAGCGGCGCCGGCTCCAACGGCGATCCCTGGCGGGCGTGCCAGTCATCGATCGGCGCCCACTTCGCTCACCAGCTGCCGGTCGTCGCGCGCAGCCCGTTGCTGGTGGTCATGCCGAACGCGTTCTGGCCGTTCGGCAGGCTGTTCGGTGCGACCAGCGACAGCGACTGCGAGAACAGCACCAGGCCGGCCGGGAATCCCGCGGGCACCGGCACCTGGGCGGTGTTGGTGCTCGTCGTGCCGATCATGTTCTGCAGCACGTCGAGGGTGGCGATGTAGGCGCGGCAGCCGGGTGCGCCGAGGATGCCGAGATCGACGCCCGGATTCACTTGCCCGAGGCTCAATACGTTGGCGCCGATGTGGATGCCGGCGCCCGGCGCGAACGGCGGAATGCCTGTCGTCGTCAGCACCATCGTGCCGCCGGCAGCTGCCGGCGTCGAAGTCAGGCGCAAAGGGGCGATCTCCAGCGCGTCGGTCTGCAGTGGCAGTCCGGTGGCGAGCTCCACCGACCCCGGATCCGCGGACGCGCCGCCAGGCGAGTAGCCGACGAGGAACGGCTCGCCGGTGGCGAAGTCCGTGGGCGGTGGGTTGGACCCGAGGCTCTGCCAGGCGATCACGACCTGGCCGGTCGCCAGTTCGAACTGGAACTGGAACGTGTTGGCGTCCGCCGCCGAGGTGCCGCCGTAGCTGTAGACCCCGTCCCAGGTGACGTAGACGATGCCGCCCGCTTCCTCGAACTTCACCGAGCCGCTGCCGGGTTCGGTGGGGTTGCAGTCGTGCCACGAGTACCAGCCAGTTTGCGGGTTGGCGAGCATCGTGGCGATGTTCGGTGCGTAGCCGTCGTCGTTGCCGTTGGCGACCCAGACGCTGCCGTTCGAGCAGACGGTGAAGCTCGATGTCGTGCCACCGGGGTGGGGGAACGGGGCGCTGAGGTTCGGGGTGGCGACCGCGTCGTCGTCGTTCAGGGTCAGCGTCGTCGCGCCAGCACCCGGGGGCACGAACGTGCCGCCGGCGATGACCACGTAGTCACTGCCCGACGGGATCAGCGTGATCGCCGTGTTCGCCAGGGCCGCGGCCGAAGCGGCGGCCGTGCCCGTCCACTGGTAGAAGGAACGCGTCAGCGCGTAGCAACCGTGACCGAAAGTCGTGATCGACGACTGGGGGCACGGCGCGGACGACCAGCCGTAGCCGCCGGCGCTCGGCGTGAACTGCAGCGAGCGGCCGGCCAGGTCGAAGCTGCCGTTGGTGAGGAAGGTCTCGAAGTGCGTGGCCGCGGTGGCGGTGCCGTTCGTCGCGTAGTCGCTCGCGGTCGGCAGCGGCGCGCCACCGCCCGGCGACATGCCGGTGAGGAAGTCGTGGGCCGCGCGCACCTGCGCGTCCGCCGAGTAGGTGAAGGTGATGGCGCCGGTCGCGGTGATCACCAGCTGCACGTCGAACAGGATCTCGTCGCCGAGCTCGGTGACGTTCTTCCAGGTCACGATCGCCCGGCCCGGGTGCGCTTCGAACCAGACGGCGCCATCGCGCGTGGGGTCCACGTCGAGGTCGGCCCAGAAGGGTGCGATCTTGGGCGAGCCTGCGACCAGTTCGGCGGAGTCGCCGTCGCAGCACAGGGAGCCGCCGGGTGCCGGCGTGCCGGCATTCGAGAGATAGACGAAGCCGTTGGTGCAGGCGTGCACGTGGGTGTAGCTGGTGCCGCCGAACGGGAACGGGAACCCCAGGGCTTGGATCGGCAACACGACGTCGTCGCCGTTGCCGATGGCGGTGCCACCGATCGGCGCGGCACACTGTGCGAAGGCCGGGAACGCAAGGCACAGCGCTGGCAGCGCTGCGCGAGAGAGACTGCGGATCATGGGAGTCGAACGGGGTCGAAGAGCGCGGTTGGGCCGCGAGGGCTGGCCTCGACCCTAGGAAGCAGGACCCCGCGAGTTTTGCTGGTGGGAACAACGCGTCTCCCCAGACGCCTCGCTGCGCCCTACGGGGCGGTCGAGGTCGGCATCGAAGCCGGGGCGCGACACCTCGATGCGGCCATGCGCAACGGTCACGCCCGCCCCAAGGCGGACAAGGACTGCTCGTTGGCGTTCGCGCGCAACTTCGCCAGACTGCGAGTGTCAATTGCGCCGCCACGCCGCTGTAGAGGTCACGTTCCGATTCCCCTTTCGATGACGATGAAGTCCTTCCCGCATTCGCTCTCCTTGCTCTCCCTGGCCACGCTCGCCGCTTGCGGCGGTGGTGGCGGTGGTGGTGGCGCCACCACGGCCACGGTCTCCGGTTCGCTGCGTGTGCCCGAATTGGCGCCGGCCGCACTCGCGCCGGAGGCCGCAGCCGGGGCCGCGGTGTCCGACGTCCCGCTGACCACGCCGATGCAGGCCGGGGAAGTGGTCGTCTGGCTCGAGCCGGGCACCGATCCGGCGACGCTGGCGATGGACGGCTTCGATCTGGTGCGCGGCCGCCGCGGCAGCCCGATCGCGGTGTTCCGCGCGCACGCGGCCGCCGGCAAGTCGTCGATCCACGACGGCGCGCAGGCCGACGTCTGCGTCGAGCAGGCGACGCGCGACGCCTGCTCTGCGATGAAGAGCCGCAGCGGCGTTCGCTCTGCCACGCCGAACTACATGCTGAAGGCGTGCATCGAGCCGAACGACACCAACTACGACAAGCAGTGGCACTACCCGCAGATCAACCTGCCGCAGACGTGGAACCTGACCACCGGCTCGAGCAGCGTCATCGTCGCCGTGCTCGACTCCGGCATCGCTTCGGCCCACCCCGAGTTCACCGGGCGCCTGATCCAGGGCATCGACATGATCAGCAACCCGACGGTCGCCGGTGACGGCGACGGTCGCGACAACAACCCCGAGGACGCCGGCGACCTCGAGACGCCGCAAGGCAGCAGCTACCACGGCACGCACGTCGCGGGCACCATCGGTGCGAACGGCAACGACGGCGCCGGCGTCGCCGGTGTCGACTGGAACTGCAAGCTGATGACCGTGCGCGTGCTCGGCCGCGGCGGTGGCAGCGTCGACGACATCGCCAACGGCATCCTGTGGGCCGCCGGTCTCACCAACGACACCGGCACCCTGCCGGCCCAGCGCGCCGACATCATCAACATGAGCCTCGGCGGACCGGGCCTGAACAGCGTGCTGCAGCAGGCGTGCGACGCGGCGGCCGCCGCCGGCGTGCTGCTGATCGCCGCGGCCGGCAACGACAACACCAACCAGCCGAACTCGCCGGCGGCGTTCTCGTCGGTGCTGTCGGTCGGCGCCATCGACATCCAGCGCGTGCGCGCGCCGTACTCGAACTTCAGCAACACCATCGACCTGTGGGCGCCGGGTGGCGACATGAGCCAGGATCGCAACGGCGACGGCTTCGCCGACGGCGTGCTGTCGTGCATGAAGAACGACCAGGGCCAGCTGTTCTTCCAGTTCGAGAACGGCACCTCGATGGCGGCCCCGCACGTCGCCGGTGTCGCGGCGCTGGTCAAGGCGGCCAATCCGTCGCTGACCGCGAGCCAGATCCGCACGATCCTGCTGAACAACACGCAGGCCGGCGTCGGCCTGCCGAACAGCGGCCGCGTGCTCGACGCGCTGGCGGCGGTGCAGGCCGCGACCGGCAGCGTCGGCAGCTCGCCGCTGCTGGTGGCGACGCCGTCGGTGGTCGACTTCGGCACCAGCACGACCGCGCTCTCGGTGGTGCTCGAGAACCGTGGTGCGGGCAATCTGGTCCAGGACAGCGAAGTGTCCTCGCCGGCCGCGCCGTGGCTCGCCGGCAATCTCGTCGACGCGACCAGTGGCAACGGCCTCGACTTCGACCGCCTCGACCTGACCGTCGACCGCACCGGCCTCGCCAACGGCGTCTACCAGACGACGCTCACGCTGAACTACCTGAACGGCGCGACGCCGGTCAGCGTCGACATCCAGATCCGCCTGCAGGTCGGTGCGTCGTCGACGACGACCGACACGATCTTCGTGCTGCTGCTCGATCCGGCCACGTTCGAGACGCGCTACCAGACGTCGACCGCCAGCGGCAGCTCGTTCGCCTTCGCGTTCAGCGGTGTCGCTGCCGGGGACTACCTGCTGGTGGCGGGCACCGACCGCGACAACGACGACTTCCTCGGCGACGCTGGCGAACTGTTCGGCGCCTGGCCGGACCTCGACGACCCGCGGGCGATCACCGTCGTGCGCGGCGTCAACAGCACCGACCTCGAGTTCGGCATGCAGGACCTGGTCACCGTGACCTCGGCGAGCGCTGGCAGCGTGCGCGGCCGCGAGATCCGGAGGCTGTGGTGAGCGTCGGCGTGCGCCTGCTGGCGGCGGCCGGCGTCGCCGCTGCCGCCTGCACGGGCACTCCGGCGCCGGTGGCGAACGACGGCTTCGGCTGGCCCGACTGGCGCGGGCCGGCCGTGCACTGCCGTCACCTCGGCGACGGTGGCCTCGCCGTCGAGCTGACGGCTCCGACCGCCGGCCACAGCTTCCGCCTGCTGCGCGTGGAGCCGCGCGGTGGTGGCGTCGACGTCGTCTGCGCCCACGCGCTGCCGACCGCCGACGTGGTGGCGCAGGTGATCACGCCGCACGTGCTGGAAGTGCCGGCGGCGCAGCTCGGCGAGGCACGCGCGGTGGCGGTGCACGTCACCGGCGCCGACGGCGCGACCCGACTCGTGCTGGTGACGGCGCGGCCCTGAGCGGCGTCGGTTCTTCGCGCGCGGCTACGGCAGCCCGGCGGCGGCGACGTTCGCCAGGAACTGGTCCTGCCAGTGGTAGCCGGAGAGCAGCGACGGGTCGTCGTCGCCGAGCAGCCGCCGTGCCACGTAGAGCGCTTCGATCGACGCGAGGCCGGCCTCGGGATCCTCGAACACCTTGCTGACGCGCGGATACGCGGTGCGCAGGTTGCCGGGGATCGAGCGCGGGATCGGCGTGCCGGTCACGCACGCGCGCAGCTGCGGCAGCCAGCGCCACGTCGAGTCGAGCAGCAGCAGCGGGTGGGCCGCGTCGGCGCGCGACAGCGGCGGCGCGTCGACCGCGAGCAGCACGAAACCGGTGGCGTCGAACTGCATGCCCGGCTTGCCGCGCAGGAACGTCATCTCGGGCCGCCCGTGCAGGAAACGCAGCGAGCACTTGGCGATGCGTTCCTTCGGGTGGCGGATCACCGTCGTCGGCACGGGACTCATGGCGTCGTCTCCACCGCGTGGCCGGCGGCGGCGAGTTGCCGCAGCACCGCGGCGAGTGCTTTGGCGACGGGGATGCCGAGCACGCACTGCGGCGTCACGCAGGTGCGGCGGCGGCACGGTCGGCACGGCACCGGATGGAACAGCACTTCGTGCGGCGGCACCTCGTGCGCGCGCGGGCCGTAGCGCAGGTGGTCCTTCGGGCCGAACAGCGCGACGCAGCGCGCGCCGACCGCGGCGCCGAGGTGCAGCGGGCCGGTGTCGGCGGCGACGACGACGTCGCAGTGGCGCATGACGCCGGCCATGCCGAGCAGGCCGAGCGCCTTGCCGTCGATGCCGCGCGCGGCCGGGGCCGCGGCGAGGGCCGGGGCGGCGAGCTCCTGTTCGCCCGGGCCATAGCCGACCAGCACGGTGACGCCGCGCGCCGTCAGTTCGCGCGCCAGGGCGGCGAAGTGCGCGACCGGCCAGCGCTTGAACGCCGCGAACGCCGAGGTGCCCGGGTGCAGGAACACGCGCGGCCGCGGCAGGTCCGCCAGCAAGTCGGGCGGCGGTTCGCGCACCGGCAGCACCGGCGCCGTCGGCCGCCCCGACAAGCCGATCGCCGCCAGCAAGCGATGGCCGATGTCGGCGCGGTGCGGGATCGGCGTCGGCATCGGCACTGCCAGGTGGTAGGCGCGGTCGGCGCCTTCGCGCGCGGCCGGCGCGGCTGGACCGACCTTGCACGGGCTCTGGCAGCAGCGCACGTGCAGGGCGCTCTTCAGGATGCCGTGCACGTCGAGCACGACGTCGTAGCGCTGGCGGCGCAGGCGCCACAGGCTCGCGGGGATCGCGCGGTGCCGCTGCCGCGGATAGACGAGCACGCGGTCGAGCTGTGGATGGCCTTCGAGCAAGGAGCGGAAGCGGTCTTCGACCAGGAAGTCGACGACGACGTCGGGGCGTTCCTGCTTCAGGGCCGCGACCGTCTCCAGCGCGAACAGCACGTCGCCGAGCGCCGACAGCCGGATCACCAGCACGCGACCGCCGCGCGGCAGCCTGGCTTCGCCGGGCAGGCCGGAGCCCGGAGGGTGGGCGGTCGGTGGGGTCGCTGCTGTGGCCGCGGGCATCGGCCGCGCAGCATTCGCGATCGAGGGCCACAGTTCCAGTGGGCCGCCGCGGCGTCGCCTCTATCATCCGCCGCCGTGGATCCCTTCGGCGACTTCGTCGAGCTGCGGCAACGGCGGGCGATCGGCTGGGTGCGGCGCGACCTGGCGGCGCTCGGCCTCGGCCCGTTCTTCGCCGAGCTGGCGCCGCTGCCGGGCGCCAAGGGGCGCGGTGGCGTCGGGCTGCTGACGGTCGGCGGCGTGCCGCTGGTGGTGCGGCCGTTCCGGCGCGGCGGCGCGCTCGGCAAGCTGCTGCGCGATCGCTACGCCTCGCCGCGCCGCGCCCGCGACGAACTGGCGTTGCTGGCGGCGCTGCGGCACGAAGGCGTGCCGGTGGTGGTGCCGGTGGCGGCGGTGGCGGAGCGGATCGGTGCGTTCTGGCGGCTGCGGCTGTGCACCGAGCAGCTGGCCGAGGCACAGCCGGCCCCGGCGTTCCTGGCCGCCAGCCCGGCGCTGCGGCGCGCCGCCGCCGCCGCCATCGGCACCGTCGTGCAGCTCGCGTTCGCGGCCGGCCTGCGGCATCCGGACCTGCATCCCGACAACGTGCTGTGCAGCGCGCGCGGCGACAAGGTGCGCGCCGTGCTGGTCGACCTCGACCGCGGCACGCTGGCGCGGCCGCTCCCCGCCGCCGATCGCGACGCGATGCTGGTGCGCATGCAGCGCTACGTCGAACGCCATCGGGCGCGCATGGCGGCGGTGCCGACGCGCGGCGAGACGATGCGGTTCCTGCGCGCATTGTTCGCCGATCGCGGCGAACGGCACGCGGCGTGGCGCCGGCTCGCCGACCAGCTGCGTGCGTCGTTGCGGGCGCGCGGCTGGTTCCGAAGACGGCGGTGACGGCGCGGGTCTCGCCGCGCGGCGCCGGGCGAACCCACGCGGCGAACGGCGGCGCCGTCACTTCGGCAGCACGCCGGCCGGTGGCTTCGGCGCGCTGCGTGGAGGCTCCGGGCTGCCGCGCAGCGGGCCGCCGGGGAACGCGTCGCGCAGCGTCATCACGTAGAACTCGGCGTTCATGTTGCCGTGCAGCGTGGTGACGCCGAGCTCGCGCCGACCGTCGCCGTCGCGATCGCCGAGGTCGACCAGCGACACGCCGAAGCGGTGCTGGCCGTGGTGGCCGGCCATCGTCTGCAGCGGGGCGGCGTCGGGCAGCGCGAACACGCGCACGTAGCCGTTGCCGATCGGGCCGCCGCGGGCGGCGGCGACGGCGATCGCCGGTTCGTTCGCCCGGCGCCAGTCGGGCAGGTAGCACAGCTCGTAGCCGAACAGGTCGCGCGGCCGATCGCCGCGCAGTTCGTAGAGCAGCTTGCTGGTGCGGCTCGAGAACACCAGCACGCGGCCGGGCAGGGACTTCGACGTCGGTTGGCCCGGGGCGGCGATGGCGAGGTCGGCGCGGCCGTCGCCGTCGAGGTCGCCGACGCCGAGCAGCGTGTGGCCGAAGCGATGGTCGGGGTCGTCGTCGCCGAACGTCGTCACCAGGGCGCCGCTGCGGCCGTCGAACACGACGACATGGCCCGGGGCGCCGCCGTAGTTGCCGCCGACCAGCAGATCGCCGGTGCCGTCGCCGGTGACGTCGCCGGCGTCGGCGACCGCCGCACCGAACCAGACGCCGGTGCGTTCGCCCGACAGCGTGTGCAGCACCGCGCCCGTGCGCCCCGACAGCACCTGCGCCGTGCCCGGCTCGCGCAGCGTCATCGGCGGCACGCCGGCCAGCAGGTCGCGCACGCCGTCGCCGTCGAGATCGCCGACCGCGGCCAGGGCCGCGCCGAAGCTCGAGGCCGGGTGCTCCGCCCGCCAGATCCGCTGCCCGGTGCGCCCCGACCATGCTTCGATCGCGGCGACCGGATCGCCGCGCAGGCTCAGCACCGGCATGCCGATGACCAGGTCGTCGCAGAGGTCGCCGTCGACGTCGCCGAGCGCCGCCGCGGCGCGGGCGAACATCGTCCGCCGTTCGCCGAGGCTCCACGTGCGCAGCAGCGAACCGTCGGCGACGCTGCGGATCTCGAGGTGCGACGGGGTCTGGTCCTGCACGTTCGACGGCGCGGTGAAGCACAGTTCGCCCAGCGTGTCGCCGTCGAGGTCGCCGACGCGCAGCACCTGCAGGCCGTAGATGCAGTCGTCGGTCGGCTGCCAGAACAGGCGGCGGTCGGTCACCTGGTGCAGGCGACTGCCGAGGATGCTCTGGTAGGGCAGCAACCAGGCGCCGAGCCGGTCGGTCGTCTCGCCGAGCAGAGGCGGGATCGCCCCCAGCAGCGCCGCCGGCAGCCAGGCGGGCAGCGGCTGCACCACCGCCGGGCTGTTCAGCACGGTCGCCCACGTGGTGCGCAGCACGATGCCGAGTGGGCGGGTGTCGACGAGCGCCGCCGCGTCGGCTTCGTCGTCGATCGTCGCCAGCAGGTGCAGCGTCCGCTCGATGCCGTGCACCACGTCGGGGTGCAGCCAGGCCGACAGCGGCAGCTCGGTCGTGTCGCGGCGCCGGTCCGGGCGTTCGCCGAGGCGCGCGGCCACCTCGTCGTGCAGCGTGCGCAAGCCACCCAGGCGAAGGATCGCCAGCAACTGCGCCGGCGGGGCTTCGCTCTTGCGCAGCTGCCGCAGCGCCGCGCGCGCATGCTCCAGGTAGGTCGCGGTGTCGTGGCGCTGCAGCGCCATGCGGGCGAGGGCCAGGCGCGCGTCGGCGAGATCCGGCCAGCGGCGCAGGCACTCGGTGAGCACCAGCTTGGCGCGGTCGGCGTCGCCCGCGCGCAGCAGCAGCTCGGCGATGCGCAGGCGTGGCACCGGATCGGTCGGATCGGCGAGCGAACGTTCGCGGAACGCACGCAAGGCCGCCTGGTCGTCGCCGGCGGCGGCGAGCAGGTCGGCGGCGAGGATGGCGGCGCGTGCTTCGATCGGGCCGTTCGCCGCGGGCGGCAGCTCGGCCAGCCGTTCGCGTGCCTGCGTCAGGTCGCCGGCGGCGATCGCCGCATCGGCCAGGGCCAACGTGATCGCGGTCGCACGCGGGAACGCGCGCGCCGCATGGAACAGCTGCGGGTAGGCGCGTTCGGCCGCACCTTCGCCGGCGAGCCGCAGCGCCGAGCAGGCTTCGGCCAGCGCCTCGTCGCGGTGTCCCGCGGGCAGCCGTGCGAAGCAGGTGGCACCAGCGCGCAGGTCGCCGCACAGGAACGCCAACCAACCGCTGGCTGCGCGCGCGTCGTCGGAGTCGGCGATCGCGCTCGGGGCGTCGCCCTCGAGCAGTCGCTGATGCGCCGTGGCGCGCTCGAGCATGGCTTGCGTGTGCCGGGGCAGCAACGCCGCGGTCGCCGCCGGCACCTGCTGGCCGTCGGCGATGGCCGCCACGGCCGCGACGACGGCCCGTTCGCGCGCGATCGCGGCGTCGTCCGGCATCGCGTCCGTGGCCGCGTCGTAGTGACGCAGCGCCGCCCGCAGGGCCTCGCGCCGCGCCGTCGACGCGGACGCCTGCGCGACCGTCTTGCCGGTGCCGGCCGCCGGCGACCACGACTCCGGCAGGATCTCCGGTGCCAGCAGCACGCTGCGCGCCGCCAGCAGTTCCGCCGCGGCGCGCTTGCCGGCGGCGGCGCGCGCCGACGCATGGGCGGCCAGCGGCCACAAGGCCCCGGCGAACAGCACGGCGCCGGCCAGCCCGGCGACGAACAGTCGTTGGTGGCGCCGCACGAACTTCACCGCGCGCCGCAGCGGCCCGGCCGGCCGGGCGTGGATCGGCTGCAGCGTCAGCAGGCGTTCGAGGTCGTCGGCGAACTCGTCGGCGGTCGCGTAGCGGTGGCGCGGGTCGGCCTCCATGGCCTTCTGCACGACGATCGCGAGGTCGTGCGAGACGAGCGTCGAACGCCGCCGCAGCGACGGCACGCGGCCCGCTTCGATGTGCTTCAGCACTTCGTGCGTGGTGCTGCCGGGGTACGGCGGGCTGTGCGTCAGCGCCTCGTAGAGCGTGACGCCGAGCGAGTAGACGTCGGTGCGGGCGTCGACGCGGCCGTCGCCTCCGCGCAGCCGTTCGGGGGCGGCGTAGACCGGCGTGCCGGCGAACTTGCCACTGGCGACGTCGAGGTCGCCCTGCAGCGCCAGGCCGAAGTCGGCGAGCACCGGGGTGCCGTCGGCGCGCAGCAGGATGTTCGACGGCTTGACGTCGCGGTGCACGAGGCCGGCGCGGTGCACCTCGCCCAGCGCCCTGGCGATGCGGATGGCGACGCGCACGAACCACTCGACGGTGCTGCGCGCACCGAGCGCCGAGGGTTCGCGGCCGAGCACGGCGGCCAGCGTCGCCAGCGCCTGGGGCTTCGGGCACTGCTGCAGCCGCGCGATCAGGCCCTGCAGGCTCATGCCGTCGATGTACTCCATCTCGAACGCCAGCATCTCGGCGTGGTCGATGATGCGGTGCACGTGCACGACGTGGTCGTGGCGCAGCTGCGCCAGTGCGCGCGCTTCCTCGACGAAGCGCTGCTTGGCGTGCGGCGACATCGCCAGCGAGTGCGGCAGCACCTTGATGGCGACGTCGCGCTGCAGCGTCAGGTGGCGCGCCAGGTAGACCGTGCCCATGCCGCCGTGGCCGAGTTCGCGCACGATCTCGTAGCCGCCGAGCACCGGTCGGCTCGGCTCGCGCCGCCCGGCGACCGAGCAGGCGAGCTGCCAGGTCTTCTGCACGCGTTCGCGCAGCTCGGGGCGGTCGCGGTGGAGCGCCGTCAGGTCGGGAGTGCGGCCGTCGAGGATCTCCTGCAGCAGCGTGTCGAACAGGTCCGCCAGCAGTTCCTCGTCGCGCGTGTCGTCGGCAGCGCCCTGGCTCACGGTTCGCTCCCTGGCGTGCCGTCGCTGCCGAGCAGCTGCCGCAGCTTCGTGCGGTAGCGGGTGACGCCGCGCAACAGCCGTTCCTTCGCCGTCGACAGCGGCAGGCCCAGCTGCTCGGCGACGGTGCGCATCGGCACCTCCTCGAACAAGCGCAGGTGCACGACCGCGCGCAGGTCCGGGTCGAGGCTCTCGAGCGCCAGCTCCATCGCGTGCGCGCGTTCGCGGAAGCCGGCGACGCGGCTCGGCGTGGTCGAGCCCGGCGGCAGCATCGCCGAGACCGACTCGCGCTCGGCGAGCAGCGAGAACGGCGCGATCGTGTGCTCGCCGCCGCGCTTGGTGCGACCGGCGCTGCGGCCGGCGTCGCGCACGCGGTTCCTGGCGATCGACAGCAGCCAGGTGCGCCACGCCGACAGGTTCAGCCACTCGTGCTGCTCGCGGTCGCGCCACGAGCACCACAGCGTCTCCTGCCAGATGTCCTCGACGGCGATCTGCGCGCGCAGCTTCGGCCCGAGCCAGCTGCCGATGACGACGAAGATGCTGGCGACGTCGAGGCTCTCGACGAGACGGCCCCACTCGGTCGGATCCCGGTGCGGGACCGCGGGGCGTTGTTCGTCGGGCGAGGTCATGGACGGGTCGCGCATGATACTCCGGGCCCGATCGCCGCCGCGGGCCTCGCGGCGGCGGCCCGCCGCGCCGTCCCGCTCCGGGACGTCAGTCGCGGCCGCGGTGGCGCAACACGGCGCCGGCGCGCACGCCGGTGACCTGGCCGCGGTCGACGGCGAGCTGGCCGTTGACGAACACCGCGCGGATGCCTTCCGGCGGTCGCATCGGTTCTTCGTAGGTGGCGCGGTCGGCGATCGTCGCCGGGTCGAACACGACGAGGTCGGCGAACGCACCGACCCGCAGCTCGCCGCGGTCGGCGAGCCCGAACGCGCGCGCCGGCACCTGCGTCATCTTGTGGATCGCGGTCGCCAGCGGCAGCACGCCGCGCTCGCGCACGTAGCGGCCGAGCACGCGCGGGTTGTTGCCGGCGCCGCGCGGGTGCGGCTTGTCGACGCCGCCTTCGCCGCGCAGGCCGGCGTCGCTGGCGACGGCGATCCAGTCCTCGCGCAGGAAGCGTTCGACGTCCGCTTCGTGCATCGAGTGGTAGACCATCGACACGCGTGCCGGCGCGGCGGCGGCGAACAGGTCCATCGCCAGCTCCGCCTGGGCATCGCGGTCGTCGCGGCCCAGGCGCTTCTTCGCCGCCTCGGGCAGCAGCAGACCGTTCAGGTCCTCGTTGCCCTTGGCGGTGGCGATGCGGGCGAAGCGGAAGTCGCCGAAGCCGACCTGGTCCATCTTCTGCAGCAGCGCCTGGTGGATCGTCGCGCGGTAGGCCGCGTCGTCGCGCAGCCGCACGCCGAACGCCTCGCGGTCGACCGCGAGTTGGTCGGCGGGGAACAGCACGTCGAGGCCGGTCGAACTGGCGTCGTAGGCGTACTGGTCGACGCCGACCCGTTGGCCGGCCGCGCGCGCCTTCTGGATCGCCGCCAGCACCTCCTCGGCGCGGCCGTGGTTCGGCTTGCCGGTGCACTTCACGTGGCTGATCTGCACCGGCACCGCGGCCTCGGACCCGATGCGCAGCGTCTCGGCGATTGCGTCGAGCACGCGGTCGTTCTCGTTGCGCATGTGGCTCGCGTAGACGCCGCCGTGCTTGCCGACGACCTTGGCCAGCGCGATCAGTTCGTCGGTCGCGGCGTAGATGCCGGGCACGTAGATCAGGCCGGTCGACATGCCGAACGCGCCGTCGCGCATCGCCGCGTCGACCAGCTCCTGCATGCGGACCAGTTCGTCGGCGGTCGGCGCGCGGTTCTCGGTCTTCAGCACGGCGCGGCGCACGGTGCCGTGGCCGACGAGGCTCGCGTAGTTGAGCCCGACGCCGCCGCGCTCGATGCGGGCGAAGTGGGCGCCGAGGTCTGCCACCGAGCCACCGCAGTTGCCGGTGACGATCGTGGTGACGCCCATGCGCAGGAAGTTGTCGGCGCCGGGGCGCTGCACCAGGTCGCCGTCGACGTGGGTGTGCACGTCGACGAAGCCGGGGGCGATGGTCAGGCCCTCGAGGTGGAGCTGGGGCGAACCGGCCGGAATGTCGAAGCTGCCGACGGCGGCGATGCGGCCGTCGCGGATCGCCAGGTCGCCGCGCACGCCATCAGCACCGCTGCCGTCGAGCAGCGTGGCCGAGCGCAGCACCAGGTCGAACGGGGCCGGGGTCGGGGATTGGGCGGCGCTCTGGGCAAGACTCACGCTGCCCAGGACGGACACGGCCGCGGCGCAGAGCGCGCGCAGCGCACGACGAGGAACGAGCGGCATCGGCGCGATGCTAAGTCGGCTCGTCCGTGCCTGCGAACCGCGGCGGGGTGCGTGCACGGGATTTCTGCAGCGGGGGTGAAACCACGCTGCGCTCGACGAGTAGATCGCAGTGTCTTCGGCGCGGAGTGATCCTCGCCGCGGGCAACACGAGACTCTCCACCGAGGAGGAGCAGGCATGTCGCCTGCGACTCCGGGGGCGAGGTGGAGGGTCTCTTCCTCACTTCTCCCACCGCCCCCTTCGTGGGCCGCCGCGCGGGGCGGCCGTGTGCCCTCCGCGCTCCGCGCCGGTGGCCCTGTTCTCGCCGTCGCCGGCGAGCGTCGCTCGCGGGCTGCGCGCCGCCCGGCTCGGCGCGCCGTCAGCGCACGCGCGCGAGCCAGTCGTCGACGGCCGGCGCGTCGGCGCCGAACACCGTCGCCAGCACCTCGCGCAGCTGGGTGCGTTCGGCACCGAACGCCAGCGCCCCGCGCGCGTGCGCCAGGAACTGCCGTTGCTGGTCCTGCGCCGCCAGCAGGCCCGTCGCCAGCAGTTCGCGGCGCAGCGGCGACAGGCCCGGCCGCGCCAGGATGCGCCCGTAGGCCGCCTCGAGCACGAAGTCGTGGAACTCGCCGTGGAAGCTCGCCAGCAGGCCGCGCACGGCGGCGTCGTTCTTGCCGTAGATCGCCGCGAACAGCGCCGCACCGGCGCTGCGGCGTGCCTCGGCCGGCACGCCACCGCCGCTCGGCGGGCTCGCCGCCGGCCACGCCGTCGCCAGCTGCTCGAACGCGGTGACGACGCGCGGGAAGCCGCAGAACAGCACCGCCTGCAGCAGGCATTCCTCCAGTTCGGCGCGCGCTACCGGCTGCGCACGCGCCGCGACCGCGGCGTCGGCGAACGTGCGCCAGTCGCCGCGCCAGATCGAGGCGCCGGCGACGACCAGCAGGCGGTCGGCGGCAGCGAGGCCGGGCCGGGTCAGCAGCGCAGCGAGGTCCATCGCCCGAGCCTACCGCGACCGCGGCGGCTCACGCCATGCGCGCGAGCTGCGTCGCCGCCAGGATCTCGGCGTCCTGCTCGGGAGTCAGGCCGAGGGCCTGCATGGTGTCGCTGTCGCAGCGGTCGCCGAGGTAGCCGCCGTTGGTCTCGCCGGCGGCGCGGTGCGCGTAGGTGTTCGCGGCCTTGACCAGGAAGCCGCGCGCCCAGTCCTCGGGGTTGGTCGCCGGGCTGTGGTGGTACATCACCGCCGCCTGCACCGCCGGCGCCAGCTTCCAGCGGTTCGCCAGCAGGCCGCCGACGTGCGCGTGGTTGAAGCCGAACACCTCGCCTTCCGCCTTCGCCAACGGCGCCTTGCACTTCGCCGACAGCTGCAGCGCCTCGCCGAAGCGGTCGGTCTGCGACTCGATCAGGATCAGCTTGCCGATGTCGTGGATCAGGCCGCAGGTGTAGGCGTCGTCCTTGGCCAGGCCGTTCGCCACCGGCGTCTTCTCCGCGAGCATGCGGCAGGCGATCGCGGTCTTGAAGCTGTGGTCCCACAGCCACTGCGCGTCGAAGCCGGCGATCGCCGGCGTCTGCCCGAACGTCTGCAGCACGGTCGCCTGCACGACCAGGTTCTTGATCACCTTCAAGCCGAGGATCGAGCAGGCGAGGTTGATGTTCGAGACCGGGTTCTTCAGCCCGTAGAACGAACTGTTGACGAGGCGCAGCACGCGCGTCGCGATCGCCGGGTCCTTCTCGATGACCCGCGCGGCGTCCTTCGCCGAGCCGTCGGCGGAATTGAAGATCGCGGTGATCTCGGTCAGCACCGTCGGGATGGTCGGGATGCTGACCGTGCCGTCGATGAGTTCTTCGAGTTCCGCGGTGGTGCTGATCATGGGCGGCCGTGCGACGGTGCGACGAGCGGTTTTCGTCGCCGCCATGGGGCCGACTTGACGCGCGGAATCCCTAACGGCGACGCAGGTCGGCGTCGCTCTCGTAGACGGATCGCTGCAGCTGCCTTGCCAGCGCCGTCTCGTCGGTGGTGAGCACGCCGGGGCGCGGTTCCAAGCCGAGAACCCGCGCGAAGTGGTGGACCAGCCGGTCGGCGAGCTGTTGGCTCAGCGCCGCGTCGACCGCGTGGGCATCGGCGATCGCGGCCACGAACGGCGTCAGCGCCGGCGAACGGACGACCAGCGAGCCGTGGTGCAGCACGCGCGGGCTCGGCGTCTGCACGCGCCGCTGGGCCGAACCCAGCAGCTTGCCGCGCGCGGTGACGAGGTCGTCGCGGCCCGGCTCGGCGAAGCACCAGCGGGTGATCGGCCGCGGCGTCGGCGCATGGCCGGCAGGAAGGCGTTCGCAGGCGATGCCGCAGTCGGCCAGTGCTGTGCGGATCGCGTCGTGCAACAGCACGTAGCTCTCGGCGACGTCGCGCGGCAGCAGCGCGGCCGGCAGCACCAGCGCGAACGTCAGTTCGTCGCCGTGGTGGATCGCGCCGCCGCCGGTGCGACGCCGCACGATCGGCGTGCCGGCGGGCAGATCGGCGAACTCGGCGAAGCGCTGGAACCAGCCGAGCGACACCGCGTGTGGCCACCAGCCGTAGAGCCGCAGCGTCGGCTCGGCGGCGCGCTGCAGCAGCGCGTCGTCGACGGCCATGTTCCAGGCCGCCGGCGCCGGTTCGTCACGGAGCACGCGCAGGCAGGGCAGCTCGCCGTTGCAGTCGTTCACGCAGGAGTCGGTGCGTCCAGCAGGCCTTGTGGGAGACGGCGCAGCGGGGCCGACGGGGCCGACTCCGCGGTGGATGGATCCCGCGTTGCGGCGTCACGGCAAGCACGGCGCCGGTTCGCCCGGCGGGCCGGCTGGCTCACCCTTCGGCTTTGCAGTGCGCGTCGTAGGCGGCGGTGTTCATCAGGTCCGGCGACTGCGCCGTGACCTTGACCTTGAGCATCCACGCCTTGGTGAACGGGCCTTCGCCGAGCCACTCGAGGTGGTCGGGCAGTTCCTTGTTGACCGCGACGACTTCACCGCTGACCGGCGAGTAGAGGCTGCTGACGGCCTTGACCGACTCGATCTCACCGAAGCTCTCGCCGACGGTGACCGACGCACCCTGCTTCGGCAGGTCGAGGAACACCAGGTCGCTCAGGTGCGAGACGGCGTAGTCGGTGATGCCGATCGTGGCGACACCGTTCTCGATCTTGCACCACTCGTGGCTCTTCAGGAACTTGCAGTCGTTGGGACGCATGGGAGGGGTTTCTGTCGGGTTGGGCGAAGGCGATGGGGAAGGCGCGGGCCGTGGCTGCACTGTCCGCGCGTCACTTGGCGCGCTTGTAGAACGGCAGCTCGCGCACGGTGCACGGCTCGGCCTTGTCGCGGACCAGGAACTCGAGCTTGGTGCCCGGCGCGGTGAACTCGGTGCGCACGTAGGCGGTGGCGATGTTGGTTTCGAGCGTCGGCGAGATGCTGCCGGAGCAGACGTGGCCGATCTGCTGGCCGTTGGCGACCAGCGGGTAGCCCTGGCGCGGGCACCGCTTGCTGTCGGAGACGAGGCCGACCAGCTTGCGCCCGGTGCCGCCCTTGGCGAGCACCTGCTCGAGCGCCTGCTTGCCGACGAAGTCGTGGTTCATCTTCACCGCCCAGTCGAGGCCGGCCTCGAGCGGGTTGGTCGTCTCGTCGATTTCGTGGCCGTAGAGCGGCATGCCGGCTTCGTGGCGCAGCGTGTCGCGGGCGCCGAGGCCGATCGCGGTCATGCCGTCCTTGCTGCCGGCCTCGAAGAACGCGTCCCAGACCTTCTTCTCGTGGCCGTTGGGCACGTAGACCTCGAAGCCGTCCTCGCCGGTGTAGCCGGTGCGCGACAGCGTCATCTTGATGCCGCAGACCTCGGTGTCGATCCAGCCGTAGTACTTCACGCTGGCGAGGTCGCCCTTGCAGAAGCGCTGCGTGATCTGCTGCGACAGCGGGCCCTGGATCGCGATCATGCCGAGCGCGCGCGTGCAGTCCTCGACGACCACGTCGAAGCCCTTGGCGACGTCGCGCATGATGCCGAGGTCGCGCTCGGTGTTGCCGGCGTTGATGACGACGAAGAAGCCGTCGTTCTTCGGGTTGCGATAGACCAGGATGTCGTCCTGCGTCAGGCCCTGCGCGTTCAGGATCATCGCGTAGCGGATGCGACCCGGCGGGATCGCTGCGACGTCGTTGGTCTGCAGCCGCTGCAGGAAGGCCTCGGCCTGGCGGCCGTGCACCTTCACGCGGCCCATGTGGCCGAGGTCGAACAGGCCGGCCTTGGTGCGCACGGTCCGCGCCTCGTCGAGGATCGGACGGTATTGGACCGGCATGCTCCAGCCGGCGAACGGCACCATGCGGGCGCCCAGAGCGACGTGGGTGGATTCGAGGGCGGTTGCGTGCATCGGCTTCTCGCGGGGCGCGGAGCCTAGCCAGAGCCATGGGGCCATGCCACTGCGCAGTCGCGCGCACCGGCATGCAGTATGTTGGCTGGCGTGTCCTCGTCCTCGGATCCGGCCGACCATGCTCCACAACCGCCGGCCGCCTTCGCGGCGGCCTTCGCGGCGCATGCCCCCGCTCTGCTCGCCTGGGCCACCTGCCGCGTGCGCGGGGAACTGCGCGCGCGGCTCGAGCCCGACGATCTGGTGCAGGAGGTCGGCGTGCGCGCGTGCAGCAAGTTCGGCGACTTCGATCCGCGGCTCGGCAACTTCCGGCAATGGTTGTTCGGCTTCGCCAACCGCGTCTGGCTGGAAGCGCTGCGCGAGATCGATCGCGATCCGCTCGGCGGCCGTCGGCGGCACGGCGGCGACACCCAGCTGCAGGGGGTGCCCGCGGCGTTGACGTCGATCAGTCGTGCGGTCGCCAACGAGGATTCCCTGCGCGCGTGCCGGCGGCGCCTCGACGAACTCGAGGAAGACGACCGGCGCCTGCTCGCCTGCATCGGCCTCGAGGGGCTGAGCCACGCCGAAGCGGCGGTCGCGCTCGGCATCCGCGAGGACACCTGTCGCAAGCGCTGGCAACGTCTGCGCGATCGCCTGAAGGACGACGCCGAGCTGCTGCGTCTCCTGCCCTGAGCCTTGCACCGTGCGACGCGCCGCGCCGCGCGCAGAGCGCCGGCACCAGTCGATCAGCCCGACAGCTTGCGCAGCAACTCGTCGAGGTTGCAGCGGCCGAGTTCGGCCGCGTCGATCGGCCCGAGGTGCTGGAAGCGCTCGCGCTCCGAGGGCGAGGAGCAGTCGTCGATCGGCGGCACCGCCGAGGCGCCGCGGCGGCGACCACCGGACGGCGA
>ERZ1066117.532-NODE-532-length-27997-cov-10.978097_pt1 | contig 27997 bp, 18 predicted proteins | sample MGYA00382764_ERZ1066117 | MGnify/ENA primary metagenome ERZ1066117 (study PRJEB33369, sample SAMEA5778347) | biofilm metagenome | biome: Industrial cooling water; feature: Water cooling tower basin; material: Biofilm | place: United Arab Emirates | collected...
GTCCGCAGGGGACGGCGCCCGCCGGGGCCGGCCCGCGGGGACTCCGGGGGCCGGCTGCCGGGAAGCGGCGCCTGGGCGCCGGCCCGGGTCAGGGCAGCAGGTCGAGGCGCATGCCCTGGCTGAACTCCAGGCCGAGCACGTTCTGCGCCGGATTGACCGCGGCCCACTGGGTGAAGGCATCGAGCCCCGCCAGGTTGGGATTGGCCGGGATCGGCAGGGCCTGGAAGGCGCGCCCGCCGCTGTCGCTGACGCCCGAGTAGAGCGTGTCCACCGCCGTGTAGAGCGTGCAGGTCGGGGCGAACAGCACGCTCAGGTCGAGCGGCAGGGTCAGGAAGGTCCAGGTGCTGTCGCTGAAGCCCAGCAGGGCGAACACCGGCGTGTTCGGCAGGGCGCCGGACAGCTCCAGCCCGAAGGCGCCGTTGCCCAGCTTGGCCAGCCCGCGCGGCGCGATGTCGAGGCTGCCGCAGCCCTTGCCGAAGTGGGACACGCCGGTCGCCGCTTGGGCCCACTTGGACAGCGCCTGATACTTCGGCGCTTGGGCCAGCGGGATGTCCTGGTGCTCGAGGATGCCGTAGTAGCCCCACTGGTTGTACTCGCGGCACGACACGTAGGCCGTCATCAGATCGTCGCCCGACAGCGCCGACCAGCGGGCCAGGTAGGCGCTGTAGATGTCGCCCATGCGCGCATCCCGGTTGGCGGCGGTGAACTTCTGGTTGAGGATCTGGTTGCCCGTGAAGGGACCCTCGGCGACCATGCGCTGGCCGCCCTCGGAGGCGATCAGGCGCAGCCCGCGCGCATCGGCCACGGCCTTGTTCTGGGTGATCCAGCCGCTGACCGTGGTGTTCACGTCCTGCTCGCAGGCGTCGAGGATCTGCGCGACGGTCTTGCTCAGGGTCGAGACCGCCTGGCTGGGCGAGCCCAGCTCGCCGCCGAAATAGGGGGCGATCGCCAGGGCGTCGGCCTTCTGGAAGGCGTTCTGGAAATCGAGCGTCCAGATCGAGGGGCCGGTGAAGGCGGCCATGCCCCCGAGCACCTTGACCAGGCGCGTTTTCTGCGCGCCGAAGACCTGATCGAAGATGTCGAAGATCTCCACCGCGCGCTTCGAGCCCCAGGAGTTCTGCGCGATCCAGGGATCGTTGGAGTAGCCCGCGATCAGGCCCTCGAGCTGGGCGTGAACCCCTTGGCTGTAGATCGAGTTCCAGACCTCGTTGGAGAACTCCAGGTAGATGTCGAGGTCGGGATCCAGGTTGTCGCGCAGCAGCAGGGCCATGCGCGCCACGAAGTCGTCGGTGGCCAGGTGGGGCACGTTGACCCAAGCGTGCTTCTGGGTCTGATTGGCCAGGGCGACCACGTATTCGAGGGCCACGCCCTTGTCGGTGGCCTGCGAGAAGCTGTTCGGGGTCGTGCGCTGGGCCCAGGTCGAGAGCGGGGAGTCGTTGATGCGCAGCCAGCGCATGAAGCGCAGCAGCCCGTAGGGCTTGAGGCGCTCGACGAACAGCGGGTGGAACGGCTCGGTCTGGTAGCTGTCGAGGAAGCCCGGCATGATCACCCGGATGTTGCGCACCGGATCGACCGGATCGCTGGCGATCAGCTTGAGGAAGATGCCACCGTTGCCCTGGGCGACGTTGAGCTCGATCTTTCCGGGCTGCTTGGTGAGCACGCTGGCGTTGCCGCCGAAGACCATGTCGCCGCTGCCCTCATACAGGCAGGTGTAGACCCCGGCCGGATACTTGCCGTCGATGTCGAACAGCATCAGGGTTGCCGCCGCCTGGCCCGGGGCCAGCAGGGGCCAGCCTTCCGGCGTGGTGGCGAGCGGCTGCCCGGTGTCCCAAGGCGAGTCCCAGGCCGTGGTTTGGGGCACCCAGGGACGGGCGTGCTTGAACACGTCCACGAAGACCCACTCGGTGCTGTAGTCGAGGACGTCGGTCAGGTTGACCCCCAGGCGCTCGGAGGCGCCTCCGGGGGCTTGCTGGGCAGCGGCGGCCGGGGCTCCGAGGCCCAGGGCAAGGGTCAGGCAGGCGATCAGGCTGGGACAGCGGAGAAGATTCATCGGGCGCATCGGGTCGGTCGTCGGTCGCACAAGGGGGGCCCCTAGCGGGCGCGCACTCTGCCCCGGGAAGTCTAGCCCGCCCGTGGCCGGCGCCGGCCGGCGGGTGCGCTCGCATCGCGGCCGCTGGGGGGCCGGTCGACCGGCCCTGCCCGCCGCCGGGATCGGCCCGCCGGGGCCGCCCTGGGCGCCGGCTTCCCTGGGCGCGGCGGTGGCTTCGCCGGCCCCCAGCGCGGGCTTTGTCCAGACCCGGGAGAGAGTTCGAGGCTCCGCTGGTCAGGTGGCCCGGCCCCACGGCGCCGGCCCTCGGCAGCCTTTGGCGGCCCGGGGTAGAGTCGGCGCAGGCCCGCAGCCGCTCCCGCCGCCTGCGGGCCTCCGGGCAACCCCCGCACCGGGCTGGTCGAACGGGAAATCCTGACCCAAGGAACTCGCTTCCGGATCCGGGCGTCCTGACCTCCTGTTCCATCCAGGGCCGATCTGGCCCTGGATGGACCGGCCCTGTCCGGCTCTAGGCCAGCGCTGCCCGGCGGCCCCCGGCCGACGGGGCGGCCCGCCCTCACCGCACCGACCACCCCCCCCGCCGGCCCCAGGGCCCGCTCCCTCCGGCACCCCCCCGGGCTTGCTTCCCGCCGCGGCAGCCCTCGCTGCAGCCCGAACCCCTCCGCGACCCTTTCCCCATCCGACCGCATGAAACGTCTGCTGACCGGCCTGGCGCTCGCCTGTGCCAGCCTCCCGGCCCTGGGCCAATCCAACGTGATCCCGGGGACCGATGTGTCGCTGGGCATCCTCGAAGGCCTCCAAGCGGTCAACCGCTCGGGAACCTTCCCGACGGGTCTCAATGCGGTGGCCATGTCCACCACCTCCTGCAACCTGGGCAGCGTCAACGTGCCCTGGCTGCCGCCGATGCAGGAGAACCACCCGCTGATCGGCTTCATGTTGGTGCGCCAGGAGCCCGGCGCGACGCGCATCGTGCAGATCAGCGACTACAGCTTCGTGAAGCACGGTTTCTTCGCGCTCTCCGACAGCCAGTGCACCCCCTGCCAGAACCCGAGCCCCGGCAACTTCCTGGGCGTGGGCTGCTCGGACACCTACTCGGTCCTCAACAACGGGGACAACTTTTACCTGGGGCCGCCCCAGGAGATCAACGCCTGGCTCGGCGATTGGGAGGCGACCTGCTCGTTCTTCGACAAGGGCCTGACCCCCACGCCGCCGTTCGACTGCGACACCCAGCGCTCCTACTCGGTGGGCCAGTCCCAGAGCCTGGGCCCGATCGGCAACCGCGTGCGCGTGCCCGACGCCGAACTCAACCGGCCCGGGGCGAGCTTCTTCTACGCCTCGCAGTACGTGGTCCGCGGCGAGCCGGAGGCCAACCGCAACAACAACATCGGCTCGCGCCCGACCAACCCGACCTGGTCCGGCAGCAAGTGGAACTTCAGCAACGGCGGCGCCCTGACCGCCGGCACCGTGCTCAACCGCTGGACCGGCGCCACGGTCACCTCGGCCACCAACGGCAGCAGCGATGGCCGCGTCTACGTGGCGGTCAAGGTCACGGGCCCGGTCAACGGCCTGTACCACTACGAATACGCCCTGCACAACCGCGACAACCACCGCCAGGTGGCCGACCTGCGCCTGCCGATCTGCGCGGGCACCGAGATCCTGAACCCGGGCTTCAAGGACGTGGACTTCGTGGGCTCCAACGACTGGACCCCGAGCATCCAGGGCAACCAGCTGGTGTTCGCCTCGAACGGCAACGGCCTGGCCTGGAACCAGATCTTCAACTTCTGGTTCGATTCGCCCGCCGGACCCACCTCGGGCAGCGCCACCCTGAGCGCCCTGCTGCCCGGCCCGGGCGCCGCCAGCTTCAACGTGGCGACCACCGTGCCCGGCAACAACTACGCGCTGCAGACCGGCGCCGGCTGCGCCAACGGCGCTCCGGGCCTGCTGCGCGCCAGCGCCGTGCCGAGCCTGGGCAACGCCAGCTTCCAGATCCTCGGTCAGGGCCTGAGCGCCAACGCGCCCGCGGTGCTCTACGGCAGCCCCCTGGCCGGCAACCTGTCCCTGGGCGGCGCCTGCGTGGTGCACCTGGGCGGCAGCTTCGGCGCCGAGATCCTGACCTACGGCAGCGCGGTCAGCAACGCCAGCGGCGCCCTGGCCTTCCCCTTCCCGATCCCCAGCAACCCGGCCTTCTCGGGTCTGAGCTTCGAGCTGCAGGCCCTGGTGGTGCCGAGCGGCGGCGGACCCCTGCTGGGCGTCGCCGAGCTCAGCAACGGCCTGCGCGTGCGCCTGGGTTCGGCGGTCGGCTGCCTGTGAGCAGACCCGCGGCCTGAACCGTCTGCGAGCGTCGGCCCGGGCCCTGCCCGGGCCGCACGCTTTTCTGGGGGGCAAGCGGGGACGCAACCGCCCCGTGGGCCGGTTGCAGGCGGCTCGGCGCGCGGTGTCGGCGGCTGGCTCCGCCGCTGGGCGAGGGCGCTGGGCGAGGGCGCTGGGCGAGGGCGAGGCAGATCGCCCTGGGCTCGCCCTGGGCTCGCGCGGGCGAGCGCTGGCCGCCGCCGGTGGGGCTGCCCGGCCCCTGCGCGGGGGTGCCGGCGCTAGCGCTCCGTGCCCGTGGGGGCCGCCGCGCGCAGGCGGCGCTCCAGGGCCAGCCAGTCGGGGTCCCCCTGGCGGTGTTTGGCGGCGTTGTCGCGCGCCGTGGCCGGGTCGCCGAGCAGGGCCTGGATCCAGCACAGGAGCAGGACCGGCGCCGGATCCCCGGGCGACCCCTGCACCAGCTCCACGGCGCGCGGCAGCAGCAGCCGGGCGCGCTCGCGGGCGGCGGCGGGGTCGCGGACCTCGAGCAGGGCCAGGGTGCGGGCCAGGGTGCGGCACAGGTCCGAGGAGCGCTCGAGGCGCAGCTGCACCGTCGCCAGCTGTTCGAGGATCGGCAGGCTCTGGGGGTTGGCGCGCTGGGCGGCGGTGAAGCGCCCCAGGGCCTCCTCGTCCTCGCGGCGCTCGAGCGCGATCGCGCCCAGCTGGTGGTCGAGGTCGGGCAGGGGCAGCAGCGCCAGGCCCTCGGCCCGCCGCAGGGAGAGGTCCGCGCGCTCGATCGCCGCCGCGCGGGCCGCGCCGGTCTCCGCGGCGGCGGAGAGCAGGGCGCTTTGGCCCTCCCGGGCGTGCCACTGCAGCAGGGCGGAGTGTCCGCTGAAGGAAAGGTAGAGCAGCGCGACCGCGCCGCAGGCGAAGCCGCGCGCCGTGGGCCGCCCGGCGGCCTTGAGCGCATGGTGCTGGAAGGCGAATTCAGCGCGCCGCACCAGGCGCGTCAGCAGCAGCCCGGCCAGGGCTGCGAGCACGGCCAGGGCCAGGGCCAGCAGGAAGGGCACCGCGCCGTAGAGGTTGCGGAAGGCGTACAGGCCGACCAGGAACAGCAGCGCGCTCAGCAGCTCCTCGCCCCAGCCCAGGTCGAAGCGCCGCCGCAGGGCCGCCGCGCGCGGCGCCTCCTTGCCCGGCACCCGGCGCGGGCCGAAGCCGAAGCTCAGCGCGCCCTTGGGGCAGGCCGAGACGCAATCGAGGCACTTCATGCAGCCGCTGTCGACCACCATGCCGAAGCGGCGCACCTCCTCGTGGACGCGCACGTTGCTGGTGCAGACCGCGGTGCAGTGGCCGCAGCCCTCGCAGGAGGAATCGACGCGGATGCGGCCGGGCGCGAGTTTGTCGGCGACGCCGAACAGCGCTCCATAGGGGCAGGCGTAGGTGCAAAATCCCTTGGCCCCCAGCAGGTAGACGCAGGCGAAGCCGGCCACGAAGAAGGTGAGCAGGGCCACGGCCGGCCCCGGGAAGCGCTGCCAGAAGTCCTCGGTCAAAAGGTGCGCGCGCAGGGCCGGGAAGTCCTCCCCGGAGATCCAGCGGCGCAGCAGGGGCGCGAAGAACAGCTCGAAGGCGCCCAGGAACGGCACCAGCAGCAGCAGGCGCGCGCGCAGGGGCCGCGGGCGGATTCCGAGCCGGGTCAAGAGCCACAGGGAGGCGTCCTGCAGGGCGACCACGTGGCAACCCCAGCCGCAGAACCAACGCCCGAGCACCAGCGTCGACAGGATCAGGAGCACGAAAAACAGGAAGCCCGCGGTCAGCAGGCCCTCGCTGGCGAGCAAGCCAGCCTCCGAGGGTTCGAGCGGGGTCAGCGTCCGTCCGCTGAGCTTCCAATGGACGATGCGCGCGGCGATGGCCAGGTGCACGCCGAGCAGCACGGCGGTGCGCCAGCGGCCCATGCGCGAGCGCGGTTTGGCCGGCTGTCCCGGTCCCGGGCCGCAGCCGGCGCGGTGCGGCGCCTCGGCCGGCAGCCGCGGGGCCTCCTGGACCTGCTCCCAAGCGCGCATGGGCGATTCAGGCGCCTTTGGGCCGGAAGACCTGGACCACCGCCGGGTTGCCCTCGAGCCGCGGGCCGCCGATCAGGTCGATGCAGTAGGGGATCGCCGGGAACACGGCGTCCAAGCAGACCCGGATCGCGGCCGGCTTGCCCGGCAGGGTCACGATCAAGGTGCTGCCCAGGGTGCCCGCGGTCTGGCGCGAGAGGATCGCCGTGGGAACGCCGCCTTCCAGGGACGCCCGGCGCATGGCCTCCCCGAACCCGGGCAGCAGCTTGTCGGCCACCGCCGCGATGGCCTCCGGGGTCACGTCGCGGGCCGCCGGGCCGGTGCCGCCGGTCGAGCACACCAGGGCGCAGCCCCGGGCAGCGAAATCGCGGAAGGCCGCTTCGATCAGCGGCTGCTCGTCGGGGATCACCTGGCGCAGGTACTCGCAGGGGGTCGCCAGGTAGTCCCTCAGGGCGGCCTCGATCGCGGGGCCGGATTGGTCCTCGTAGATCCCGCGGCTGGCGCGGTCGGAGATGGTCAGGACCCCGATCTGGGGCGCAGCAGGGCTCATGGGGCTGAGCATACCCCGGGGCATTCCCGGGTCCGGGTCAGCCGGGGCCGCGGTGCTCTTCCGCCGCCGGCGCCGCTGCCGATCGGCCCTCATCCGGAGGTCTCCCCCCCTTGGATCGGCCGACCCAATTCCAGCTCCCGCGCCTCGAGCGCAATCTGACGGCCCTGGCGCGGCGCCAGCCCCGCCTGGCCGAGCGCCTGTGCTGGCCGGTGGGGGACGCCCACCTGCGGATCGAGGCCGACGACGCCGTGCTGCTCGAGCACCAGCGCCAGTGGCGTCGCCTCGACCTCGCCGGTCCCGCCCGCCAGGGCGTGCTGCGGCGCCGTCCGACCCGGGCCGAGGCCCCGGGCGTGGTCTTCGGCCTCGGGCTCGGTGAGCCCCTGGAAGCGGCCCTGGCGCGCGAGCCCGAGCGCCGCTGGATCGGCTACGAGCGCGATCCGCTGCTGCTGCGCCAGTGCCTGGGGCGCCTGGACCTGGCCGCGCCGCTCTCCGACGGCCGGCTCGAACTGCGGCTGGGCATCGACCTGCTCGAGCTTTCGCGGACCCCCCTGGACGGTCCCCTGGTGGCCCATCCGCTGCTCGGAGCGGTCTACGAGCGCGAGCTGTGGCTGCTCGAAAAGGGCGCCGAGGAGCGCTGCGCCTTCCTGGTCGAGGGCGCCCTGTTCGTGGACCAGCTGGCGGCGGCCCTGCGCCGGCGCGGCTTCTCGATCTACACGCTCGATATCGAGCGCCTGTCCGTGGAGGAGCTGCGCTTCGCCGCCCGCAGCGCGCGCCCGGCCCTGGCGGCGGCGATCAACTACACCCACGGCCTGGCCGAATTCTGCGAGGCGGAGGGCATTCCGCTGCTGTGCTGGGAGGTCGACCCGGCCCTCGACGACCTGCGGCCCCTGTCGCGGCCGGCGCCGCACGCGCGCATCTTCACCTACCGGCAAGCCCACGTCGAAGCCTTCCGGCGCGCCGGATTCCAGCACGTGGCGCACCTGCCCCTGGCCGCCGACACCTGCTCCCGCGGTCCGACCCGCGTGATCGGCCCGGAGGCGCTCAAGTACCGCTCGCCGGTCAGCTTCGTGGGCGCCTCGATGGTCGCCACCGCCCGCGAGCAAAAGCGGGTTTTCCTCGACCTGGTGGCCGAGGTCCGCCAGCGACCGCGCGAGCAGGGCGCCGCCGAACTCGAACGTCTGCTGGCCGTCCAGCGCGACGAACCCGGGCGTTATCGCCTCGGCCGCGACGTGGAGGAGCACTTCCCCGACGTGCTGGCGGCGCTGCGCAAGCGCCGCCCGGGCCTCTCGGCGGACCGGCTGCTGTGCGACCTGGCCGCCTCCGAGAAGCGCATCCTGACCGTGGCCGCCTGCGCGGACTTCGGCATGGACGTGTGGGGCGACGAGGGCTGGAAGGCCACGGCCGAGTTCGGCGTGCGCTGGAAGGGGGGCGCGGGGCACCGCTTCGAGCTCAGCAAGGTCTACTCCAACGCCAGCATCAACCTGGACGTGGGGCGCATCTACCAGCAGGACATCGTCACCATGCGCGTGTTCGACGTGCTGGCCTGCGGGGGCTTCTGCCTGACCGAGGACTCGCCCGAGCTGCGGCGTCTGTTCCAGCCCGGCGACGAGCTCGAGACCTACTCGAGCCTGGAGGAGCTGCGCGAAAAGCTGAACTCCTACCTGGCGCGCCCGGAGCTGTGTCGCCAGATCGGCGAGCGCGGCCGCCGCGCCGTGCAGGACCGCCACAGCCTGGACCTGCGCCTCGACGGCATGCTGCGGTCCCTGCAGGCGGCCTGAGCCCTGCGGACAGGCCCGCGGCGCGGGCGGCATTGCCGCCCGCGCCCTGGACCAAAGCCGAGGCGCCGCCGCGGCGGCGCCAGGCGGGCCGGGAGCCCCGTGGAACGGGGAGTCCAGCCCCTGCGGCGCTCGAACCCGTCAGCGCTGCCTGAGCAGCCAGACGGCGCCGGTCATGCGCTCGTCCACGAAGGGCGCGCGCGCCTTGCGGGCGGCGTCGAAGCCCTCGCTCCAGGCCTTCGAGATGCGCTCCTGGGCCTCGGTGTCGCTCGGGTCCAGCTCGTCGAACAGCCGCTGCAGGGCCTCCAGCGCGGCATTGAATTCATCCTGCGCCGCCTGGGCCCGCTCCAGGGAGACGCCGGCCGCGGGGATGCGCAGGGTGAACTGGTCGCCGACCAGCAGGTCGAGCTTGCCGTCGCCATCGATGTCGTCGACCCACACGCGCGTCGAGCCCGCCGGCCGGCGCACGTGGCGATCGTCCGGCTGGACGCCCTCGGGCCCGGCCTCGGGCGCCGCGTAGATCGTCTCGAAGGGCTCGAAACGCGGCGCCGTTTTGCTGCCCAGGTTGAGCGCCAGGGAGATCTCGCCGCCGGCGCTGCCCGAGACGATGTCGAGGTCCCCATCCCGGTCCCAATCGACCGCGCAGGGATCGCTGTGGTGCCCGACCGCGAGGGGCTTGCCCGCGCTGGAGACGAGCCACTCGGGAGCAGCCGCGAAGCGGCCGGGGCCCGTGCCGCGCCACCAGGCGAAGGTGCCGCGGAAATTGCCGATCAGCAGGTCGAGATGGCCGTCGGCATCCAGATCGGCGGCGGTGGGCCGGGTGCAGATCCGATCCAGCATGGCCGTATCGCCGGCCGCTTCATCCTCCTCGTCGACGCTGGAAGGCAGGATCAGCGGCGCCCCGTCGGCCCCGCTCAGGGGCTCGGCCTTGGCGAAGCCGCCCTCGACACCGCGCAGCACCTGGAACAACCCGGCCATCGGATCGTGGTCCGAATAGCAGCCGGAGAGCAGATCGATTTTCCCGTCGCCGGTGACATCCACGAACTGTGGAGTCGAGGAGGTGCATCACCAGACGCCGGGCACCTGGGCGACCTCGCCGCCCGCCTCCAGCCAGGTGCCGGCGGCCAGCTGGGGCAGGCCGTTCTGATTGCGCCCGGTCTGGCGGTAGATCTTCAGCTTGCCGCCCTCGTACTGACCGACGACCAGATCGCGCTGGCCGTCGCCGTCCAGGTCGTACCAGGTCGGGGCGGCATAACCCGGCGCGTCGAGCGCGATCGGTCCATCGGCGGAGGAGAGGCGCTCCGCCGGGTGGAAGGAGACGCGGGGTCGAGCCGGAACTGCGGCGGCAGCCTGTGGCGCTGCATCCGCGGGCGCCGCCTGCAGCGCGGGCAGGCAGGCCGCCAGCCAAGGGAACACGGTCAGCATGGGCACTCCTGTTCGGGGATCGGGGCCGGCGCGAGCCGGGAGCGGCGCCCTCGGGCCTCCCGATGGGGTTCCGCTCGATCCCCGATTCTGCCTCCGCCGGCCAACTCCGCTGGGTCCGGACCGGGCCTGGGACGCCGGCGGGAGACCGGGGAGGACCCGGTGGGCGCCTCGCCCCGGGCCCCGCGGACCCAGAGCTCCCGCGCCTAGGGCGCCAGGGGCCGGGCCCGCAGGGCATCCACGACCACATGGCCCGCGACCGGCTGCCCGCCGACGGTCACCTGGACCGTGCCCGCCAGGGGCAGCCGCAGGGTCCCCAGGCTGGCCCAGGTCAGCTGGCCCCGGGGCGCCCCGCGGCGCTGGTCGAGGCTGCGCCGCAGGACCTCGCCGGGCGTGCGGATCTCGACCGGCACGGCCGGCGCTCGGTTGGCGGCCGGGGGGAAGCACAGCTCCAGCTCGAATTCGCCCGCGGGCAGCGCCAGCTCGAAGACCGCCGCGCGGCCGTCGGCGCTGGCGTTGTCGTGGCGATAGCCGTGGCCCACGAACGGCGTCGAGCTGCGGCTCTCGGCCCAGGGGCCGACGAAGCGCGCGGCGCTGTCGTCGAGCACGAAGGGCCCCAGCTCCGCCGGGTCGATGCCCGGCGCCGCGGCCGCGCCGTCGAACCCAAGCGCCTGCCGCTCGGCCAGCAGCAGCGCGCGCAAAGCGGGGTACTCGACCCGCTGCAGATCGCCGCCGCCCTCCGCCGCCAGGGCGATCGCCGCGCCCGCCGCGTGCCCGAGGCACCAGAACACCGGCTCCATGCGGATCGAGCCGTAGGCGATGTGGCTGGCCGAGAGGCACACCGGCACGGCCAGGTTGGTGAGCGAGCCCGCGGGGGGCAGGATCGCCCGATACCCGATCGGATAGGGGGGAAATCCGCCCACCTGCACGTCGCCCTCGTTCCACACGCGCCCGTCGACCACCAAGCGGCGCACGTGGTGGCTGTCCATGGTGTAGGCGGCCAGGGCGATCGGTTCGGGGGCCAGCTCGAGCCCGCGGCAGTGGCGCTCGGTCATCACCAGGTCGCCGACCAGGCGGCGCCCCTCGCGCACGTAGAGCCGGTAGGGCCAATGGTCGTTGTCGACGAATTCGTCGCGCGCATGGCCGTGGCTGGCCGCCTCGGCGCGCACCTGTTGCGGCACGCGCGGATGGCTGACCAGCGTCCACAACAGGCCCGCCTGCCAATCGCGGTGCGCCGCGGCGATCGCCGCCCGCCCGGCCAGGTCCGCCGCCAGCCAGCCGCGGTTGCCGCCGATCCAATCGCTCGAGACCGGGCCGTTGTTGTTGGTGTCGGTCTTGCCCCCGGGCAGCTCCACGGGGTGCAGCGGCAGCCAGTCGGCGCCCGCTTCGAACCAGCGCAGCAGCAGCTCGTAGCGCTGCGGGTCATAGCCCGCGGGCTCGCGGAAGGGCAGGCGCAGGTCCTCGCGCTGGGTCAGGCATAGGCGGAAGCAGAAGGCCTGCAGGTGTTCGTCGCCGGCGCCCTCGAGCACCGGGCCGTGGGCTTCGAGCTCCGCCAGCAGTCCGCTCTCCGCCTCGCCCGGCCGGCGGTAGGGATCGACCGGGCGCGCGAACTGGTGGAAAGCGGCCCGCGACAGCTGGCTGCCCGCCAGGCTCTCGCCGTATTCGCTGGCGGCTTCGCGGCCGACGCGGAAGGGCACGCCGCACAGGGCCAGCAGGTCGCCCTCGTAGGAGGCGTCGACGGCGAAGCGCGGCGCGATGCGCCGCCCATCGCGCAGGCGCAGCTCCGCCAAGCGCTGGCCCAAACTGGGCCCGCCCGCCAGGCTGCCGCTGGCGACCTCGACGCGATCGAGCTCGACGCCGCGCCAGACCTCCACGCCGGCCTCCGCCAGCCAGGCCTCGATCACCGATTCAGCGACGCTGGGCTCGAAGCGGAAGGCCGGTTCGAGCCCCGCTTGCTGCCAGGGCGTGCCCGGACCGGCGTAGCGGGCCGCCAGCCGCAGATAGAACTCGCGCGCCAGGCCGCCGATGGCGGCGGGGTGGCCCACGTCGGTCGCACCGAGGCCGCTGGTGCTGAGGCCCCCCAGGTGTGCGTAGGGCGAGAGCACCAGCGCCTCGAGGCCGTGGCGTTCGGCCTCGATCGCGGCCGCCAAGCCGCCCGGGGTCGAGTCGTAGACCACCAGGTCCACGGGCCTGGCCGCGCCGGCGGGATCGCCCCCGGGCAGCTGGGCGCCGGATGCATCGGGGGCTGCCGGAGCCGGGCTGGGGGCCGCGGTCGGGGTCGGTCGGTGCGGGCCGGACCCTGCCCCGCGGCAAGCCGGAATCCAGGGCAGGCAGGCGATCGCCACGGGCGCCAGGCAGGCGAGCGGGGCAGGGCGGCGGGGGGCGCGGCGGGTTTCGGGCATGCCCACAGGCTACGGCCGGCGGCCGGACCGCCCAGAACGCGCGCCGCGGGGTACAAAAGGAGCGAAGCCCCCCTCCCCTGCCCGCCATGTCGATCCGCGCCCCGCTGCTGTCCCTGTTGGCTCTGACCGCCCTGGCGCTCGAGGCGCCGGCCCAGCTCCTGGTGGCCGAGATCGCCCGCATCGATCTCTCCGTGTACACGGCCCAGGGCCCGGGCGGGGTCACCTTCGGACCGTTCAGCGGCGGGGGCTTCAACCGCGTGGTGACCAGCGAGCACCCGAGCTACATCGGCACCAACCCCTCGGCGGTGGCCTGGGATGGGCTCGACCTGTGGGTGGCGGGTTTCAACGGCAACACGGTGTCCCAGTCCGTCGCCATCGTGCGCGTTCCGAGCGCCTTCCTGCAGACCCCGGGGGTGACCCCCCTGGAGGCCGCCTTCGGTCGCCAGACGACGACGCCCTCCCAGCGCGGCTACAGCGGCCTCGACCTGCGCCAGGGCTATCTGTTCGCCGCCTACGACCCGGGGGCCGTGCACCCCCAGGGCATCACCGCCTGGACCCAGGCGGGCAAGCTGCGCTGGGCCAAGTCGGCCCGCGGCTCCTGCGGGGTGGGCTTCGATCCCGGCTTCCTGCCGGGCAGCGGCAGCGGCAGCGGCTGTGGCTACCTGGCCTTCGGGGCCAACGGCCGCGCGCTGCAGAACACGGTCTCCGGCGCCGACCTGTTCAGCACCGCGACGGGCATGAGCCTGCTCAATTCCCAGGGCACCTTCTGGCGCGACATCGACTTCGACCTGACCAGCGGCGACGCCTGGGTGCGCGAGGGCAACAACGTGCTGCGCGGCGTGCGCTCGGGGCCCAATTCCCTGGCCAGCGTGCAGGTGGTGGTCGACGTCCCCGAAGCCGACTTCGTCATCGGCCAGAACATCGCCTTCTGCGACCGCGCCCAGGGCAGCGTCGTGGTCTACAACGACCGCGGCTTCAACTTCTCCACCTCCGAGCCCTTCACCCAAGCGGTGCAATTCCGCCGCCCGGACGGCAGCACGCCCCAGGTGTTCTTCTTCGGCCCACCCCAGCCGGCCGGATCGGGCTACTACGACTTCGCCTGGGACCGCGCCACCGGCACCCTGGTGATCCTCGACTTCACCAACCGCCAGGCGACCCTCTACGCCCTCGGCGGAACCCCCTGATCTCCGCGCGACGGGTCATCCCAGGATCCATCGGGTCCTGGTTCGAAGCCCGGCGAACAGAGTCCGTCTTGGGCCTGCGACCGTCGAGGGCCGACGGGTCAGGCCTGGCGGGTCTTGGCTGCGCAGCCCCCCGGCTGGTGGAGCGCCTCGCTCCCTCTAGCCAATCCGAGTACTCGGTTAGCGTCCGAGGTGACCCCTTCGGAGGTGTGTGTCGCTGGCCCATCCTGGGGCCATGGATCGCAAGTCGCGCATTCAACCGAAGCCGGCCCAGCGTTCCGCGCTGGCTGCCTGGTATCGATCGGTCCTCGAGCTGGCCGCCGAAGGCGGCGTGTCCATCGGTGAGGTCGCTCTGCAGATGGGCTGTTCGGCCGCCGTGCTGTATGCGTGGAGGCGCAAGCTGGGGCTGGATGTCGACCGTGCTGCCAAGCAGCCCAGCGGTCCGCAGCCGACCGGCCCCCTGCGCCTGAAAGTGGCGCCGACCGATCGCAGCAGCATTGAAGATCGCTTCGAGGTTCGGTGCCAAGGCGGTGGCGGTCCTGTACACCCTCGTCGAGAGCGCCAAGGCCACCGGCGTCGACCCCAGGGCCTACCTCGAGGTCGTACTCTCCCGCGCCAGCCAGACCCCACCGTCGAGGGCCCAAGAGCTCACACCGTGGCACCTCACCACCGACCTGCCCGCCTACGAGCGGCAGGGAAGCTAGGGACACCACCCGTCCGCGCAACCGCTTCGGCTCGGCGTCGTCGGTCGCACTCTTTGATCGCAACCCTATACCGGACAGTGACTTACGGTGATTTGTAACCGCAAACGGGAAGATGGGGGTGCACTGCCTGGAAGATTCAAGAGGCTTACGCTAGCCTTCCCCTATGAAGATCACTTCCCTACTAGTTCTCATTTGCCTGCTCCAACGTCTCGAAGCTGCCCCCTTTCTTTCCTCCATACCTCCAGAGTGCACTGGATGCTCTGCGCCCTGGCCGGAGATCACACAGGCAATCGGCAGTGGGCCTCAAGTTTATATCACCGTACAGCAAGCAAATGACGGCGTGTGTCACATGGCCCCCAGTTGCGCTCAGGATTCGAGCTGCAACTTTCAGTTTACCGTAACAACCGTCGGCGTCGGTCCAGGCTGGAAGAAAAAAACCAGTACCAGGACTTCGACCCTCGGGTTGATTCCGCAGGATGGGCAGTGGAGGGACGGGCCCGAAACCGACGCTGAGGATGGGGCTGTGAACCCGATAGTTGACGTCAATTGTGGATTTCAGAACGACAGGATCTATGAAATCTACAATGACTCCGGTGGTTACGATTCCGCAGGAATACAGCTGAAGTGCAATAAGTGCGTCCTGGTCATCGGTTGAGCTGTTGGCTGGTCCTTCGCTAGGGGCAGTCGGGTGACCGACCGCCCCGGGCATGTTTCCGCAGAGTCAATGCAATGAGTGGCTGTTTGGATCAGAAATGAGAAGAAAGAAAATCGCAAGGGTGTTGGCTTCATGCTTCCTGATTTTGGTCTTGGTAGCTCTCGTTCTCAATGCCTTCGTGAAGCCTCGGAGCACCGTGGAGCGTCCTGAAGGGGGCCCCGCGGCGGTGGTTGCGGGCGATCAACTTGTAGCAGCCTTGGAATCCGCCCAAGGAAATGAACCGCGGGTTGTAGTCCTTGATGAGGCGGCGAATTCGGACAACGACAAGTCCGGTGCATTGGAGCCTTCGTCCGAGGAATTGCAGGGCTTAGCGACATGGCGTGGTAGGCGGAGATCCGAGTTCCTGACGCACTATTGGAACGTGTCCGAAGAGGAGCTCCTCAACTCTCTCGTAGAAAGCGGACTGCCATTGCGGGTAGTGGAGAGGCAGTTGGATCAGTCTGTCTCCGCCGACTTGGTAGAGTGGGAGCAGGCATTGCCCCTCATCAAGGCGCAAATGCTTGATGCGATTGAGGAGGACTTCGGCAACGTGGAAAAGGCCTTCGCTCACGCCTGGTCCGATGGTATCGACTCTTTTTCTGCTCGTGTTGCCCTTCTCCTGGAGCAGCGCTATGGAGTCGTTGCATTCGGAAATCAGCGCGTACGAGAACTTATTTTTGAGTGGTGCAATCCTGTCCTTGGAGCCCACTCGCAGTTCCTTGAACTTCAAATCGCGCATGGATCGTTTCTGCTGGAGACCGACGACGTCGATCGCTTTCCGATCATGACGGTTCCGCAAGGGCGCGGCCGCCAAAGGGCTTCCGCCGAGATGCCGCCTTTCTACAGATACCTCAGCCTTTCCGGGGGAGGTTGGATCGCCCAGTTCGCGATCTGCAGGGGCGCGGATCCCGTGCTGGATCAGGGCCATCGATTGCTCAGGGATTCTTGGGCCGAACTGATCCTTGCTGCGATCCAGGGCCAGGTTGGAGTGCCTTTCGGGCCTGAGGACCTAGCCCAGTGCGGTTTGATCCCTTGACTTCCCGAGCTGGCTGTTCCTGGGGGTTGCTCGGACGGACGCAGATCTCGAGCGGGGACCGTTTCTCGAGCGGATGCCTGCCGGGGGTCAGCGACGGTCGACGGCAGGAGGCACAAACCAGGGCGAAGGCCGGGTTTACAGAATCTTAACAATTTTTCCCCGTGCGCCGGGGGGGCTGGGGACACTGGAAGACAGGGCGGGGCATGCGGTCCCGCCCGTGACTTCCCCGGCCCCCGACCCCCTCCTCCCATGCGCTCCCTCCTGCTTCCGTTGGCGGGCCTGCTGGCCCTCGAAGCCGGCGTGAAGGCCCAGGGCCTGTGCTTCGGCCCCGACCTCCTGACCGGTCCCTGCTGCACCAACACGCCCCTCAACCTGCCGCCGCTCGGGCCGATCAGCATGCAGGCCCAGTCGGTGCAATGGAACAGCTGCGTCCTGGCGGGCCAGGACTGCATCCAGGTCAGCACCTCGGCGCCCCTGCCCAGCCCGGTCTGCGGGCAGTGGACCGTCTCGATCAAGGTCGGGGACTGCGCCGGCAACACGCAGCTGTTCGGTAACGGCGTGCTCGACTACGCGCGCACCTGGCGCGAGCAGGGCAACACCGTCGACCCCAGCGGCACGATCAGCGGCACCACCTTCCAGGTCTGGCGCTTCCTGGCCAAGTTCGACCTGTCGCAGGTGGTCGGATCGCCGCCGCCGCCGCCGACCCTGATCCCCGGCGACCTGGCGGTCAACCCGGCGGTCTTCTACTACGGCTACGTGGACTACGTGCTCGATTGCACCTTCGGGAGCTTCAAGAACGTGGTCGTGCTCTACCACGCCAGCGACTGGCTGATCAACTTCCCGGGCATCTCGGGAAACCTCGGCGGCGCCAACCCGATCGGGAGCCATGCCCTGGTCGGGCCGGACAACCCGATCAATCCGTTCCTGCCGGTCGACTTCCTGATCCCGCCGGGAGCCCTGCCCTTCGACTCCCTGCGCGCGGTGGGGGACATCAACCTGCCCGGCACCCCGGCGGCCTGCAACGCCGAGCAGAGCACCACCCAGGGCACCTACGTGCCGTTGGCCTTCGGCTGCCTCAATCCGCCCAGCCTGGGCCCGATCCAGTCGGCCGCGGTGCAGATCAACGGCGCGAGCTCCTGCGGCTCGAGCTACCTGAGCGTCAACCTGTTCGGCACCGTTCCGTGGCTGGACATGATCACGAGCTCGATCGGGGCCTGGACCACCAACAACGAATACCCCGGCCCCGAGCGCGTGCGCGCCAACGAAGGCCTGTTCGTCTACCGCGATTCGTGCCAGCTCGGCACGCCCGGCTTCCAGGCCTTCGAGATCTTCTACGGCGCTGAAACCCGCGGCGGCTTCACCGCCACGATCCAGAGCGGCACCACCCCGCCGGTCAGCGTGGCCAACTTCCTCGACCTGGTCAGCAACTGGCGCCGCCCGGCCGGCACGCCGCTGATGCTGCCGGCCATCGGGCGGGTGATGAACAGCTACCACGTGATCTCCCTCAACCCCCTGTGAGCGGGCCGAGGTCCAGCGGCGCGGCTTAGGTCCGCGCCGCCGCTGCGAAAGCCGCCCCCCGTCCGCTCGCCTGCGAACGGGGGGCGGCTCGGGCCCGGGGCACCCGGCGCGCTGTCCCCCTCCGAGCGCGCCGGGCCGGGGCCGCTGCGGGCGCGGGGCTCAACCCCGGCTTGGTCAGTCCAGGCTCAGACGGCGCAGCTCGGCCAGGCTTTCGGGGGCTTCGGGGCCGATCGGCACGCGGGTCGAGCCCGCCGGCAGGTGGCCCGTGGTGATCTCCAGCTCGAGCTCGTAGGAGACCACGCGCCCGTCGGCGTAGAGCACGTTGGTGACGCCGGGGTGGTTCATGCCGCCGTGGTTGTCGCAGGCGACCACCGGCTGGGCGCCGGATTGCGGATAGCTCTGCAAGGGGAAATTGCGGTTGTCGCGGGCCGCGTAGGCGCTGTGGGCCCCGTCCAGGCGCGCGAGATCCCGATACCAGCCGGCCGGATCCGCGGGGTCGAGGCCGAGCCGTTCCGGCGCGACCCCGGGGCAGGTCAGGAGCCGGGCGTGCTCGGCGTCGTTGGGCCAGATGCCGTCCTCGATCAGGGCGGCCAGGAAGCGCGCCCCGGAACCCTCCGGCGGGTGCCCATGGCGCTTCGAGTATTCGAGCAGCCCGCGGTGGATCTCGAGCAGTTGGCGGATGCAGGCCTGGGCGTCGTCGCTGGTCTCGAGGGCCGGGGAGCTCGCCGGGCGCGAGCAGGCGGCCAGGAGGGCCAGCATGGCGATCGGGCGGAGGAGCGCGGGCATGGTCCAGAGATTAGCGAGGCCGGCCCCGCGAGGGCAGGCGCCCGGCCGGCGGCGGCCAGGGGAAGACGCCTTCGGGGGAGCACAGAAAGCGCCGCTCGCCCTCGGCGGCGGGGGTGGGGTGGATGCCGGTCAAGGAACCGAAGGCGGGCAGGACCAGCCCCGCCGGGCGGCCGCCCGCCGCGGAAAACAGCCGAAAACAGGGGGCCCGCAGGCGCAAGCCAGCGCGCCCCTTGAGATCGACGCCGGGATGCAGGTGCCCGGCCAGCCACAGCCGCGGCTGGTCCGTGCCCGGGGCCGCGCCCTGGGAAGCATCGAGCGGCGGGTAGTGGTAAAGCGCCAGGGCGCCGATCTGCGCCGGGGCATCGACGCAGGCGAGCCCCCAGTCCGGCGGCGGATCCCCGGCGCGCCGGTCGTGGTTGCCGCGCACCAGCAGCACCTCGAGCTCGGGCCGCCCGCGGAACCAAGCCCCGAGCTGCGCCTCGTTCTCGGCGGACAGGCTCGTTTCCGAGTGGATCAGGTCCCCGAGCCAGACCAGCCGCTTCGGCCGCAGGGCCTCGAGCAGGCCGTCGAGGCGCGCCAGATCGCGCGCGACGGCCCCGGGCGGCACGGGGATACCCGCGGCGCGCAGGCTTTGGTCCTTGCCGAAGTGGGCGTCGCTGGCGATCAACAGCCCGAGCTCCGGCAGGGCCAGCGCGCGCTCGTGCCAGAGCAGCAGCCGCAGGCCGGCGCATTCGAGCTCGAAGGGCCGCGGCCCGCCTCGATCGACGCCGGTCACGGATCCACCTCCGACCGGGCGCGCGTCCGCGCCGCTCCCGCGAGCCCCTCGAAGGCCGGCGGCGGTCGATGGCGCGGCCGCGCGCCCCGGGCCTGCTCCAGCTCGGCGGCCATGGCGGCCAGGCGCTGCTCGAAGGACTGGCTCGACAGGCGCTCGCGGATGGCCTCGGTCCACAGGGCGAAGCCGAAGGGCGACAGCCGCGGGGTCTCGTGCACCCACCAGCGCTCCTGTCCCAGGCGTTCGAGGGTCGCCGCCAGGCGCTCGTATTCGAGCTGTTCTTCGAGCACTTCGCGGCGCGCCTGGGCCAGCAGCAGGTGCCCGGGCTCGTAGCGCTCGAGCGTATCGAACAAGAGTCCGCTGGAGAGCTGCAGGTCCTTGGCTCCGCGCCGCTCCCCCGGGAAGCCCTGGAACACGAGCCCGGCCACCCGCGCCACCTCGCGGAAGCGCCGGCGGGCCAGCTCGGACCCGTTGAGGCAGCCCAGCAGGTCCGCCTGCAGGTCCGCGGGGCTCAGCAGCTCGGACAGGAGTTCACCGGACAGGTCCAGGGGCTCGCGGGTCAAGAGCTGCAGCCCGATGTCGTTGACGTAGGCGGCCACCGAACAGGGCGAGCGCCGCGTCAGGCGGAAGGCCAGCAGCGCCGCCAGGCCCTCGTGGCAGGCGCGGCCGCCGAAGGGATACACGAACAGGTGCTGACCTTCGCGGGTCTCGCTGAGCTCGATCAGCAGCTCGCCCGGCCCGGGCACGCGCGAGACGCGCTCCTGCTCGGCCAGGGTTTCGGCCAGGAAGCGGAGCTCGGCGCTGTCGGCCTTTCCGGCGCGGTGCTTGGCCAGCTCGGCGCGCACCCCGTCCGCCAGCTCGCTCGAGAGCGGCATGCGGCCGCCCATCCAGCGCGGCGGGTCGCCGTCCTCGGCGGAGGCATCCAGGGCTCGGACGGTGGCCTCCAGCCCCACCAAGCGCAGCAGTTCGAGGTGCCGGCCGGCGAAGCGGAAGCGGTCGCCGGGCTTGAGCCGTGCCACGAAGCCCTCCTCGATGGTGCCCAGGCGGCGCCCGTTTTGGAAGCGCACCGTCACGGCCTGGTCGGAGACGATCGTGCCGATCGCCAGCCGGTGCCGGCGCGCCAGGGCCTGGCTGCGGATGGCGAGCTGGCCGTCGGGGCGCTGGACCAGGCGCGCGAAGCGCTCGTAGGCCTGGAGCGCTTGGCCGCCGAAGCGGGCGAAATCGAGCACGAAGCGCCATTCTTCGTCGCGGAGCTCCGCAAAGGCGTGGGTCGAGCGCACCTCGGCCAGCAGGAGCTCCGGGGCGAAGGGACCCGCGCAGGCGACCGAGACCACGTGCTGGCAGAGCACGTCCAGGGGCCGCTGGCGCCGGCCTCCGAGGGGCGGCTTCGCTTCGCTGCGTCCGGCGGCCAGGGCGGCCCGCGCGGCGGCGAATTCGAGCAATTCGAGCGCCTGGGTCGGCACGCACAGCACCCGGCTCGGGCGCCCCGGGGCGTGTCCGGAGCGTCCGGCGCGCTGCGCCAGGCGCGCGGCGCCCTTGGGGCTGCCGATCTGCACCACCAGATCGACGGCCGAAAAATCGACCCCCAGGTCGAGGCTCGAGGTGGCCACGCAGGCCTTGAGGTGGCCCGCGGCCAGCTCGGATTCGACGAAGCGCCGCAGGTCCGCGTCCAGGGAGCCGTGGTGCAGCCCCAGCGCCCCGGCCCAGTCGGGCCGCGCAGCGAGCAGCGCCTGATACCAGCGCTCGGCCTGGGCGCGGGTGTTGGTGAACAGGAGCGCCGTGCGGCCGGCCGGCAACGGATCGAGGCGCGCCAGCAGGTCCGGCAGCAGCGGCAGGCCCATGTGGCCGCCCCAGGGCAGACGCGCGGCATCGATCGGCAGCAGGCTCTCGATCTGGTAGGCCTTGGGCTCCTTGGGTGCGATCCGATTCACGGGGCGCCCCGGGCAGACCAGCGCCTGCGCGGCCTGCGCCAGATTGCCCAAGGTGGCCGAGAGGCCCAGCGTCGCCAAGCCCGGGAAGGCGCCGCGCAGGCGCGCCAAACACAGCTCGGTCAACACGCCGCGTTTCGAGCCCAGCAGCTCGTGCCACTCGTCGACGACCACGGATTCGAGCCCGGCCAGCTCGGCTTCGAAGCGCGGCCGGGTCAGCAGCAGCGCCAGGGACTCCGGCGTGGTCACCAGCACCTGCGGCGGGCGTTCGAGCTGGCGCTGCTTCTTGCCCGAGGGCGTGTCGCCGGTGCGCGCCTCCACGCGCCAGGCGGGCAGCACCTCCGCCAGGGCTTGGCCCAGGTTCTTGGCCAGGTCCGCCGCCAGGGCGCGCACCGGCGTCAGCCACAGCAGCCGCAGGCCCTGGGCGGCCGGGGGTGCGGCCAGCGCTCGCCACACCGGCCCGAACAGGCCCGCCAGGCTCTTGCCGGCGCCGGTCGGAGCGTGCACCAGGGCGTCCTGGCGGCGCAGCAGGCTGCGCCAGGCCTCGACCTGGAAGCCGGCCGGCGCGTGCCCGCGGCGCTCGAACCAGGCCAGGATTTGCGGCGGGGGCGCCGGCTCGACCGTTGCGCGATCGGCGTTCACGTCCGCCCCGCCCCGTCCAACAGGGCCTCGAGGGTTTCGAGCCGCTCCGCCTCCGCTGGCGTTTTGTCGCGGCGCCAGCGCTCGAGGCGCGGGAAGCGCAGCGCCAGGCCGGCCTTGTGGCGCCGGCTGTGCTGCAGCCCCTCGAAGGCCACCTCGAACACGAGCAAGGGCTCGACCGTGCGCACCGGGCCGAAGCGCCCGGTGGTGTGGCGCCGCACGAAGCGGTCGACCTCGCCCATCTCGGCCTCGGTCAAGCCCGAGTAGGCTTTGGTCAGGGTGCAGAGCTCCGCGCCGCGCCAGACCGCCAGGGTGTAATCGCTGTAGAGATCCGCGCGCCGCCCATGGCCCTTTTGGGCCGCCACCAGGACCAGGTCGGCGCTGTAGGGCGCCAATTTCCACTTGAACCAGTCGCCGCGCACACGGCCCACGCCGTAGGGGCTCGCGCGGCGTTTCAGCATCAATCCCTCGGCCCCCGCGGAGCGCGCGGACTCGCGCCACGCCGCCCTCGCCATCCAATCGCCGGCGGGCAGCAGCGGGGCCAGGCGCAGGGCGCCGTCGCTCGGGAAGCCCTGCGCCAGGCGCTCCAGGGCCGCGCGACGCTGCTCGAAGGGCTGCGCGCGCAGATCGACGCCGTCCAGTTCGAGCAGGTCGTAGGCCAGCAGCACGGCCGGCGAGCGCTCGAGCAGGGCCCGGCTCGGCCGCTGGCGCAGCAGGCGTTCCTGCAGCCGCGCGAAGGGCAGCGGGCGGCCGTCGGCGAAGATCAGCAGCTCGCCGTCGAGCACGGTGCCGCCCGGCAGGGCCCGCGCCGCCGCGAGCAGCTCGGGGAAAGCGCGCCCCAGGGGCTCGTCGCCGCGGCTCCACAGGGCCGCCTCCGAGCCGCGCCAGAGCAGCTGCGCGCGGGCTCCGTCCCACTTCCATTCGGCGGCGAAATCCTCGGCCGGGCCCAGCTCCGCGGGCTCGCCGGAGAGCGGCTGGGCCAGCAGGAACGGGTAGGGGCGGGCTGGGTCGCGCTCGCTGGCCGGCTCGAGCAGGGCCCGGTAGGCCTGCGGCGTGGGTTCGAGCCCGCCGGCCAGGCGCTGGGCGATCAGCGCCGGTTCCAGGCCGCTCAGGCGCGCCAGCGCTTGCCGCAGCAGCCCGCCGGAGACGCCGATTCGGAAGGCCCCGGTCAGCAGCTTGTTGAACACCAGGCGCTCCGCGGGCGAAAGCTGCCGCCAGGTGTCGAGCAGCAGCGCTTCGCGCTGGCTGCGCTCGAGCCGACCCAGGGGTTCGAGGCGGCTCCCGATCAGCTCCGCCAGGGAGCACTCGAGGCGCGCCGTGGGCGGCGGCAGCAGCAGCGCCAGGGTTTCCGCCAGATCGCCCACCGTGTCGTAGCACTCTTCCACCAGCCAGGGCTCTAGGCCGCTCTCCGCGGCCGCCAGGCGGCGCAGGTCGGGCCCGCTCAGGGGCCGCCGTCCGCGGCGCCCGGCCAGCAGGCACAGGGCCCAGGCCGCATCGGCCGGATCCGCAGCGCGGAAATAGGCCTCCAGCGCCGCCAGCTTGTCGCCGCTGCGGGAGCAGCGGTCGAGGCGGAAGAACAGGTCCGCGAAGGCCCTCACGGCGCGGCCTCCGCCGCGGGCTCGGCTGCGTGCGGCGGCGCCGCTGGGGCTTGGGCCTCCGGCGCGGGCGCCGCCGGCTCGTCGTCGAGCTCCTGCCCGTAGGGCGCGGCCAGGGGCGCGGCATCGAGGCCCGCCTCGCGCAACGCGCGCACGAAGGCTTCGACCGCCCCGTGGGTGACCAGCACGCGCTCGGCCCCCGTGGCGCGCACCGCGCTCCACAGCCCGGGCCAATCGGCGTGGTCCGAGAGCGCGAAGCCGCGCTCGATCCCGCGCCGCCGCCGCTGGCCGCGCACGCTCATCCAGCCCGAGGCGCAGGCCTCGCTGAGCGGCCCGAACTTGCGCAGGTAGGGTGTGCCCTGCACCGCCGGCGGCGCCAGCAGCAGGCCGCGGCCCGCGAGCTGGGCCGCATTTTCGGCGCTGGCGGGCAGGCAGGGCGCCAGCGGGATGCCGGCGCTCTGGTACGGCGGCAGCAGGCGCGCGATCGCCCCGTGGATCCCGATCGGGCCGGGCAGGTCCCCCTGGCGCTGTCCCAGGCGCGCCAGGATGCGCTGGGATTTGCCCAGGGCGTAGGCGTAGAGCACCGCGGTGCGCCCGGCCGCGCGGCATTCGCTCCACCACTCGAGCAGTTCCTCGAACAGCAGCGCGTCCGCAGCCCAGCGGTAGATCGGCAGGCCGAAGGTCGATTCGCTGATGAAGGTGTGGCAGCGCTGGGGCTCGAAGGCCGCCGCGCTCGGGTCCGGGGCCAGCTTGTAGTCGCCGCCCGCAACCCACACCTCGCCGCCCACCTCGATGCGGATCTGGGCCGCGCCCAGGAGGTGCCCGGAGGGGTGGAAGGACACCGTGGCCGCGCCGATGCGCAGGCGCTCCCCGTAGGGCAGGCCGCTGAGCTGCGGCGCCGCGGGCGCGCTCGGATCCGCCGCCTGGTTGGCCCCGGCGACCCGCAGCCGCAGCAGCTCGAGCCCCGGCATCGCGCACAGATAGCGGCGGCTGCCGGGCCGGGCGTGGTCCGCGTGGGCATGGGTGATCAGCGCGCGCTCGACCGGCCGCCAAGGGTCGACATGGAAGTCGCCGGCGGGGCAATACAGGCCTGCGGGGCCGAGTTCGAGCAGCGCCGGCATGGGGGCAGCTTAGGCCAAGGCCGCGCGCCTCAAAGGCCCCGCTCGCCAGCGCCCCTGGGCCGATGCGCAGGACCGCGGACCGCGGCCCGAAATCACCCGCCGCGGGCTTTCTCCAGGGCGCGTTCCATGACCGCGCACCAGGCCTCCAGGGCCTCGCGCCGGCGACCGAGCCGCGCCATCTGCACCACCAGCGGGGTCGCGTTGACCTCCAGCACCACGGCGGTCTCGGGGCTTGCGTCCAAGCTCGGGGCGCGCAGGTCCAGGCCGAAATGCTCGAGCCCCAGGCGCTGGCCCAGGTCGACGCACCAGCGCCGCCAGGCCTCCGGGATGTCCGCGAGGAACACCGCGCTGGCGCCGCGGTTCAGGTTCATGACCTCGCTCGAAAGCACCAGCCGGCAGCCCCCCGGCGGAACCCAGGTCAGCTCCCGCTCGTGGCCCTGTGGGGCTCCGGCGGCCGCCAGCGCCGCGCGCCAGGCCTCTCCCGCGCGCAGCTCGTCCAGCAGGGCGCCGCCCGCGAGGCGCGGATCGGCCGCTGCGATCAGGCCCCCGAGCGGGGTTTCCCCATCGCCCAGCACGCACAGGGGGCGGCGCTCGTAGCCGATCAGGTAGCGCTGGCCCAGGAAGTCCAGGCGGAACTCGCGGCCGACGATGCGTTCCTGCACCAGCGCGATGTTGTCCCAGCGCCAGACCGTTTCGAGCGCGGCCTCGAGCGCGCCGAAGTCCTCGACCAGCGCCACATGGCGCCCGTGGGACAGGGCGTTGGGCTTGACCACCAAGGGGTAACCGAGCTCCGCGGCCAGGGCGCGCGCCGGGGCCCAGCCGCGCTGGGCCTCCAGCGCCGCTTCGAATTCGGGCTGCTGCCAGTGCCGCGGGCAAAGCAGGCGCACGCTGCGGGGCACGCGGTAGCCGTGCCCCGCCAGCACGAGCTGGGTGTAGTGCTTGTCCTGCACCAGGCGGTCGGCACAGGCGTCGTTGACCGGCAGCTTCGAGCCCACGATCGCGCGCCGGAAGCCGCGGCCGTCCGAAAGCTCCCACAGGTAGCCGTGCTCCGCGTCCAACAGGCGCGCCGACAAGCCCAGGCGCTCGGCGGCGGCGAAGCACAGCTCGATCGGAGGCGGCAGGGGCGCGCTCATGGCCGGGGGCGGAGGGTAGCGCCGCGGCCCGTCCCGAGCCACGGCCGCCGCGGGCCGGGGCGGCGCCGTTCGGACTCGGATCCGGGCCCGGGCGGCGGGCGCTCCCCAGCCCCGATGCCGCGCCCCGGGCGCGCGGCCCTCGGCCCGCCGCCACGCCGCGCTCCCGCCGCGGGGCGCACCCCGCGCCCGCGGACGGTCCGGGGGCGCGCCCCCCTCTGGCTCGCGCGACCCGGCCCCGCTCAGTCGAATCCGAGCCGCCCCTCGGCCGCTCCCGGCTCCAGCCGTCGGCCCTCGGCCAGCTGGCGCGAGACCGCCTCGAAGCGCGCCGCGTCCGCCGCGCGCTGGGCCGGGCTGCGCTTGCGCGCCGCGTTCAGGGGCATGAACAGGCGCGGGTTGCCGGCCAGCTTCTCGCGCTGGCGCTCGAGGAAGGCCCAGTAGAGCGGCGTCAGGGGGCAATCCCGGCGCGGATCGAAGGCGCAGCAGGCGCAGGCGTCGCCCATGCGGTCCAGGTAGGCCGCGCCGCTGACATACGGCTTGGTCGTGAACAGCTCGCCCAGGGAGAAGGTGCCCATGCCCAGCACGTTGGGCTCGACCACCCAATCGAAGGCGTCCACGTAGGCGCACCAGAACCAATCGCTGAGCTCGCGCGGATCCGCGTCGAGCAGGGTGGCGATGTTGGAGAGCACCATCAGGCGCGTGATGTGGTGGCTGTAGCCGCTGTCCCAGACCTGCGCGACCACAGCGTCGAGGCAGGCCAGCCCGGAGGGCGCCCCGGGCCAGAAGGCCGGCGGCAGGGGGCGTTTGGCGCCCAGGTGGTCCGCGGCGAAACCGGCCGGCAGGTCCCGGAAGCCATCGGTCTCGCGGTGCACATGGCGCACGAATTCGCGCCAGCCGAGCACCTGGCGCAGGAAGCCCTCCTGGCTCTGCAAGGGCAGGTCGAGGGCCAGGAGCTCGCTCAGCAGCGGCTGCGGCAGCAGCCGCGAGAGGTTCAGCAGCGGCGAGAGCAGGCTGTGGAACAGCACCGGCTGGTCCAGGCTGAAGGCGTCCTCGTAGGGCCCGAAGTGGGGCAGGCAGCGCTGTTTGGCCCACTCCCACTGGGCCCGCGCATCGGCCAGCGTGCTGGGCAGCGCGGCCAGGTCGAGCCGACCGGGATGGTCGCGATAGCGCTCTTCGACCAGCGCGCCCACCTCTGCCTTGATCGCATCCACGGCGAAGCTCAGCCGCTCGGGAGCCGGCGGATCTCCGCGCCAGGGCTGGCGGTTCTCCGCGTCGAGGGACCATTTGCCGCCCTTGGGGCGGCCCGCTTCGAGCAGCCAGCCGCGCGCGGCCCGCACATGGCGATAGAAGGCGTCCAGGCGCCACGGGGGCCGGTGGCTGCCGTCCGCTCGGCGCTGGGAGGCCCTGAACTCCTCGCGGCTGGTCAAGAAGCCGCCCGCGGGCGCCTCGCGCAGCACGCCTTCGGCCCACAGGGGGGCGAGCTCCTGGCGCAGCTCGCGCTCGGCCGGCTCGGCGCAGGTCAGCGCCCCGTGCTGGCGCGCCGCGTCGCGCAGTTCGCGCGCGTAACCCTGCCGCGCCACGCGGAAATCGATCGCCACGCCGCGCGCCGCCTGCTCGAGCAGGAACTGGCGCCCGTTGGCCAGCACCAGGGCGAGTTTTTGCTTGTGATAGGGGCGCCGGGAGGCCTTTTCCGGGTTTTCGATGAACACGATGCCGAGCTCGCGCGGCCCGCGCTCCGCCAGCACCGGCAGGTCCTGGTTGAGCTGGTCGTAGGGCACATAGACCCAGTCGCGTCCGGCGGGGTCGCTGCTCCGTTCGGCCAGGGTGCGCAGGAAGGCGCTGCCCGGTCGCGCTCGCTGAATTCGCGCGGCCATGCTCAGAACAGGGCCGCCTGCTGGCCGGAGCGGCCGGGGCCATAGCGGGCCAGATAGCCCTTGACCGAGAGCTTGCGCGCGGTGTTGTCGCTGCTCATGTAGCGCACCGTGCCGAAAATCGGGCGCTCCGGACCCCAAGCGCGGTCGTAGCGGCCGAAGACCCAGGTGATGCCGGTGTAGGAATTGGGGTCGCGGCCGTCGAGGGCGTATTTGTTGTTGAGCTCCACCAGGCTCTCGAAGGCGTCCTCCGGCCGCGCGCTCCACTCGAGCACCTTCTTGCCCCACAGCATGCGCAGGTAGTTGTGCATGCGGCCCTCGCGCACCAGCTGGGTCTGGGCTGCGTTCCACAGGGCGTCGTGGGTGCGGGCGTGCTCGAGCTCCGCGTGCGTGTAGCGCACCGGCCGCGGGTCGCGGGCGTGCTTGGCCAAGGTCGCCCGGGCGAAGGCGGGCAGGCTCTCGAAGCGGTCGTAGGCCGGGTTG
>ERZ1066117.539-NODE-539-length-27623-cov-45.182639_pt1 | contig 27623 bp, 26 predicted proteins | sample MGYA00382764_ERZ1066117 | MGnify/ENA primary metagenome ERZ1066117 (study PRJEB33369, sample SAMEA5778347) | biofilm metagenome | biome: Industrial cooling water; feature: Water cooling tower basin; material: Biofilm | place: United Arab Emirates | collected...
GGGACCCGGCTTCGTCGGCCCCCGCCCGCCGGCCCAGGCCTGTGCGCCCCGCGTCTCCGCTCGACGCCAAGCCGGCCCAGGCCTGTGCGCCCCGCGTCTCCGCTCAGCGCCAGCCCGCCGGCCCAGGCCTGTGCGCCCCGCGTCTCCGCTCGACGCCAGCTCGCCGGCCCAGGCCTGTGCGCCCCGCGTCTCCGCTCGACGCCAAACCGGCCCAGGCCTGTGCGCATCCATTACACCCCGACGGTCACGGCCCGCCGCACCGGCTCGCTCGCGGCCGGCCGCGCGTCCGCGCGCAGCACCCCCGCGAAGCTCTCGCGGTACGCCCACGCCAGGTACAGCTCGAGCCCGAGGATCACCGCCAGCATCCCGAACGCGCCTGGCGCGAGGACCAGGTGGAACACCACGATGTTGACGATCACCGGCGCCAGCAGCACCAGCGCGAGCGGCACGAAGCGCCCGCCGAGCAGCAGCGCGCCGGCGATCACCTCGGTCCCCTTGATCAGGGGGAACATGTACCCGGTCGCCCCCAGCGCGCCGAGGAACTCGCCCGCGCGCGCCGGCACTGGCGGAGTCGGCATGAACTGAAGGAAGCCGTTGAGACCGAACACGAGGAACACGAGGCCCAGGAGCACCCGGGCGACGGTGGGAAGGTGGCGAGTCATGCCTGGAACGATAGTCGTTGCCGCCGCTGCGACTAGATGAGATAGTTACAAAACATCGTTGCCTTCATGACAACAATCGATCTCAGCAAGGTCGCCGTGTTCGTCCGCGTCGTCGAGGCCGAGAGCTTCACCGCCGCCGCGCAGGCCCTCGGTCTGCCCAAGTCGTCGGTCAGCCGCAGCGTCGCGCGGCTCGAGGAGGAGCTCGGCGTCCGTCTGTTGCAGCGGACCACCCGTCGCCTCAGCTTGACCGAGGCCGGCAGCGCTTTCTACCAAAACGTCCGCGCCGCGCTCTCGGCCGTCGACGAGGCCGCGCGCGCGGCCGCGGACCTCGGCAGCGAGCCGCGCGGCACCGTCCGACTGACGGCCCCGGTCGACCTCGGCGAGCTGATCGCCGAGCCGCTCGGCCGGTTCGTCCGCAAGCACCCGCAGATCCAGCTCGACCTGGTGCTGACGGCCCGCCTCGTCGACATGGTCCGCGAGGGCTTCGACCTGGCGATCCGCGCGTCGCGCCTCGCCGACTCGTCGCTGGTCGCCCGCAAGGTCGGCGTGTTCGCCAGCGGCCTGTTCGCCGCGCCGGCGTACCTCAAGCGCCGCGGCCACCCGCGCGCCCTCGCCGACCTGACGAACCACGAGTGCCTGCTGTTCCGCGCCCGCGGCGGCCAGGCGACCTGGACCCTGCGCAGCCCCAAGGGCGAGGAGCAGGTCACCGTCCGCGGCGCGATCACCGTCGACGACCTCAGCTTCATCGCCAGCGCCGCCGTCGCCGGCCTCGGCATCGCCTACTTCCCGCTCGCCCTCGCCGTGCGCCCCCTCGCCGAGAAGCGCCTCGTCCGCGTCCTCCCCGACTACACCTGGGTCACCTCCGACCTCTCGCTCGTCATGCCCTCCGGCCGCCACGTCCCCGCCCGCGTCGCCCTCCTGCGCGACTTCCTCGCCGAGGAGCTGCGCCAGCTCGTCGCCGTCCGTTAGCGTGCGCGGACCCGGCAGCCGCCCTGCCCCGCGAAATGCGACGAGCCGCACGCCGGAGCGCGCGGCTCGTCGCCACGACAGACGCCCGAGCTACTCGGGCCGCTTCGTCGGCTGCCCGTCGGCGTCGATCACGACCACCCCGCCGCCGCCGAACAGCTTCTCCTTGGCGATCGCGTCGAGGTCGCCGAGGACCTTGTTGCCGTCGCCGACGACCAGCACGACGAAGTCCTTGCCGCGCAGGTGCTTCTCCGCGGCCTTGCGGATCGCCGGGATGTCGACCGCCTTGAGCCGCGCCTGGTGACCGTCGTACCAGTTGAGCGGCAGCCCGTAGAACGAGAGCCGCTGGAACGCGCTCAGGATCGCCGAGGGCGTGTCGAACTCCGCCGGCAACGCCAGCAGCGCGCCCTCCTGCACGCGGAACAGCTCGTCGGGCTTGGCGTCGGTCGAGCGCATCGTCGCGATCTCCTTCGCCATCTCGCGCAGCGCCAGCGCCGTCCCGTCGGTGCGGATCTGGCCGCTCGCGGTGAATGTGCTGCCGGCGCGGCGGTAGCCGAAGCCGGCGCGGCTGCCGTAGGTGACGCCCTTGTCCTCGCGCAGGTTCATGTTGATCCGGCTCGAGAACGACCCGCCGAGGATCTCCGCCATCAGGTCGGTCGCCTCGTAGTCGGCGGCGGTCCGCTTCGGGCCGGCGTGGCCGACGTAGACCGCCGACTGCGGCGCGTCCTTGACGTGGACGAAGAAGATCTTGCCGAGCTGCGGCTTGGCCGCCGCGAGCGCCGCCTTGGCCGGCGCCTTGCCCTTCCACTCGGGCAGGCGCGCCGCGAGCTCCTGCTTGATCTCGTCGGGCGTGATCTGGCCGACGACCCACAGGCGGGCGCCGCCGGGCTTCAGCTTGCCGACGACCTTCTTGCAGTCGTCGAGCTTCAGCGCGTCGATCGTCTGCTCGGTCTCGAACCGCCCGTACGGGTGGCCCTCGCCCCACAGCAGCGCGCCGCTGACCCGGCCGGCGATCGACGCCGGGCTCGCCTTCGACTGCAGGATCGACGCCTTGCGCCGCTCCTTGAGCCGGTCGAAGTCGGCCGGGCGCAGGCCCGGCTCGCGCACCATCTCGGCGAGCAGGTCGAGCGCCGCCGGCAGCTCGCGCTTGAGCGAGCGGACCGTCAGCGACGCCGTGTCCGACCCGGCGAACGCGCCGACGCTGACCGCGTGGTCGGCCTGCTTCTCCTCGAACGCGACCTTGTCGAGCCGCGCCGTGCCCTCGTCGAGCAGGTCCATGCACAGCGAGTGCAGCCCGACCTGCCCCTTCGGGTCGCTGACCGCCCCGAAGTCGAACTCGAAGTTCATCAGCACCGTCGGCAGCCGGTCGTTGCGGACCAGGTACACCTCGAGCCCGTTGTCGAGCTTGAACCGCTCGATCTGCGGCAGCTTCAGCTCCGCCACCGCGCCGGCCGCCGGCCGCGTCGCGCGGAACGGCTCGTCCGGCCACGTCACCTCCGGCGGCGGCGCCTCGACCGGCGCGGTCGCCACCGGCTGCGCGGCCACCGGCGCCGGCGTCTCCGGCTGCGTCGGCGGCTGCGTCGCCGGCTCGGGCTTGCACGCCGCCAGCAACGCGAGCAGCGAGAACACGGGGAACGTCGTCGAATTCTTCACGGCTCTAGCCCTCCTTGGCCGCGGCGTCGGCCGGCTTGTCGGCGGTCTTGTTCGGCTTGCCCGGCCCACCTGGCTTTTTGGGCGTGGCCCCCGGACCAGGAACTTCGGGACCTGTCCCCTTCGCCGCCGCGGGCCTCGCGGGCGCGGCCCCCGGCGCGGGCGCCGGCTGCGGCGCCGGCTTGGTCAGGATCTCGGCGTGCGGCTTGACCAGCCACTGGTTGGCGACCTCGCGGACGCGCGCCGGCGTGACCGCGCGCAGCCGCTGGAGGTACGTGTTCGCGTAGCCCGGGTCGCGGGCGTAATGGTTGAAGTACTGCAGCCGCTCGACGCGGCCCATCAGGTCCTCGAGCCCCCACACGAACGACGACTCGCTGCCGATCACGACCCGGCGCAGCTCGGCCTCGGTGATCGGCTCGCGCAGGATCCGCTCGAGCTCGCGGCGGATCGTCAGCTCGGCCTTGATCGAGTCCTGGCCGGGCTTGAGGTCGACGACCACGTGGAACGTCCCCGAGTGCCCGGCGCCCCACTGGTACACGCTGACGTTCTGCGCGCTCTTGTCCTCGAGCACGAGCGCCTTGTACAGCCGGCCCCAGCCGGACGAGCCGAGCACGTCGGCGAGGACCTCGAGCTCGAGGTCGCCGCCGCCGAGCACCGGCGGGCTGTGCCACGCGTAGTGGATCCGGTACAGGCGAGCGAACGGGTCCTCGATCTCCTGGCGGACCGTCGCCGGCAGCTGCGGCGTCGGCACCTGCGTCTTCGCCGGCTTCGGCAGCGTCGGGAACGACCCGAACCACTTCTGCACCAGCGCCTTGGCCTGCTCGACCTGGAAGTCGCCGGCGATCGTCAGCGTCGCGTTGCTCGGCACGTACCACTTCTTGAAGAACGCGTGGACGTCGGCGACGCTCGCCGCCTCGAGGTCCTCGTGGCGCCCGATCGTCAGGTAGCGGTACGGGTGGCCCTCGGGGTAGAGCGCCTCGTACACGACGAACCGCTCGCGGCCGTACGGCACGTTGTCGTAGCGCTGCCGCCGCTCGTTGCGGACGACGTCGCGCTGGTTGGCCAGGCTCTTCTCGTCCAGGAGGTCGAGCATGTAGCCCATGCGGTCGGACTCGAGCCACAGCGCCGTCTCGAGCTGGTGGCTCGGCACGACCTCGAAGTAGTTGGTCCGGTCGGAGTTGGTCGTGCCGTTGATCCCGGTCCCGCCGATCTCCTGCAGGATCTTGAAGTGCACGTCGCTGCCGATGTGCTTGGCCCCCTGGAACATCATGTGCTCGAACAGGTGGGCGAAGCCGCTCTTGCCCGGCGTCTCGTCGCCGCTGCCGACGTGGTACCACACGTTGGTCGCCACGATCGGCGCCGACGGGTCGCGGTGCAGGATCACCTCGAGCCCGTTGGGCAGCACGAACTTCTCGTACGGAATATCGACCCCGGCGTCGGCCGCCGCTGCGGCGGGCGCCGCCCCGGAGACCGGGGCGGGCGAACCCAACCATAGCGGGACCAACGCGAGCGGCAGGAGCAGGTGCTTACGTGCCATTCTTTCGTCCTCGGTGCGCGGTTTTCTCCCATCGCGCCGCCGCTGGCAAGCGAGAAACGGCCGCCGGAGCGGCGCCGGAGCGGCGACTTCCCTCGCGGCGAGGCCGTGAAACCCCGGCCCCCGCGCCCGACACGCCCCGTCCGCCGAACAGCGTCGTCCCGTGAAACCGACCCGCCCGGCCCGCGCGTATCGATCGCCGCCATGCACCGCCGCCGCTTCCTCGCCGCCGCCTGCGCGTCCGTGCTGCCCGCGCCGCTCGCCGCGAAGCCCCGCACCGCCGTCCCCGCGATCGACGTCGCGGCCCACAACGCCGACCTGCTGGCGCGCCTTCGCGCCCCTGGCCCGCCCCTGCGCGCGTGGCGGTGGATCGTCGTCCACCACACCGCCGCCGAGTACGCGACGCTCGCGGGCATCGACCGCTACCACCGCAACCACTTCGGCGACCCGCTCGGCGCCGAGTACCACTTCGTGATCAACAACGGAAAGAAGGCCCCGCTCGGCCTGATCGAGGCGGCCCGCTGGCGCTACCAGGAGCCCGCCTGGCACCTGTTCAAGCCGGACAACGCCCCCGCCTCGATCGCCGTGTGCCTGATCGGCAACTTCGAGGCCCGCCCGCTCCCGCCCGCGATGCTGGACGCCCTCGTCGACCTGACCGCCGCCCTGATGCGCGAGCTCTCGATCCCCGCCGCCCGGGTCAGCACCCACCGCGTCGTCGACGAGAAGCTGACCCAGTGCCCCGGCAAGCACTTCCCGCTGGACGAGTTCCGCCGGCGGCTCACGCCCGCCGGATGACCTTTCGGCCATATCGTCGCAGCAGCCCGCGCAGCGCCGCCTCGTCGATCTCGCGCTCCACCTCGTCGAGCCGCCCGTCGTCGTGCTGGAACCAGCTCCGGTGGACGAGCCGCCCGCCGACCGCCCGCACGACCCACCCCTGATCGCTCGGCCCGCCGCCGATCGTCGCCGCCCCGCCGCGGATCGCCGCGACCGCCTCCGCGAGCTCCGCCTCGCCAAGCGCCTCGTTCGTCATCGGACGACGATAAGCCGCCCGCCGCGTCCGTGCTAAGGAGGCCGGACGATGCTCGCGACCGACGCCCTCCGCGCCCGCCTGTCCCGTGCCCTGACCGGCGGCCCCGCGCGCCCCGGCGAGCCCCCGCTCGTCCGCGCCCCGCTCCCGTTCCTCGGTCACGCCCTCGCCGTCGGCCGCGACCTCCGCGCGCTCCTGAGCGCCTGCCAGCGCGACCACGGCGACGTCTTCACCCTGCTCGTCGCCGGCCAGCGGATGACCTTCGTCCTCGACCCCTTCAGCTATCCGCACGTGCTCAAGGCCCAGGATGACCTGTCCTTCCACGAGCTCGGCGAGGAGTTCGGCCGCCGCGCGTTCGGCTTCGAGTCCTTGCCGCCCGGGGCCGGCGTCGCCGAGCTGTACGCCGCCTTCTCGAACCACCTCAAGGGCGCCGCGCTGGCCCCGCTGTCGGAGCGGATGGAGGCCCGCCTGCGCGCCGCGATCGCCCGCACGGCGGATCACGGCGCGCGCGACGACTCGCTCTATGCGTTCACCGCCCGCTGCATCTTCACCGCCGGCCAGGAGGTCCTGTTCGGCGACGGCGCCGGCGACGACGCGTGCCTCGCCGACTTCCTCCGCCTCGACCGCTGGTTCTCGGCGCTCGCCGCGGGCGTCCCCGCCGCGGTGCTCCCCGGGGCCCGCCGCGGCCTCGCCGGCCTCGTCGGCCGCGTCGGCGTCCTGCGCCCCCACACCAGCCCGTTCATCCGCGCCCGCGTCGACGCGCTCGATCGCATCACCCCGCCGCGCAACCGCGACCACCACCAGGTCGCCGTCTTGTGGGCCGCCCAGGCCAACACCCTCCCCGCCGCCTTCTGGTCGCTCTACTACCTCCTGCGCGACGAGCCCGCCCGCGCCGCCGTCGTCGCCGAGGTCCGCGCCTGCGGCCTCGGCGACCTCAAGCAGCTCCCGACCCTGCAGAGCGCCGTCTCCGAGGCCCTGCGCCTCAGCAGCGGCGCCCTGACCCTGCGCCTCGCCCGCCGCGACTTCGACCTGGCCCTCGAGTCAGGTCGCACGATCGCCCTCCGCGCGGGCGACCGCGTCGCGCTGTGCCCCAACGTCACCCACTACGACCCCGACATCTTCGACGACCCCGCGTCCTACCGCCACGACCGCTTCCTCGCCGACGGCGCCCCGCGGCAGTTCTTCAAGCACGGCAAGCGCGTCCCGATCCCGCTGATGCCCTACGGCGGCGGCGTCAGCATGTGCCCCGGCCGCTTCCTCGCCAACAACGAGGTCATGCAATTCGTCGCCCTCGCGCTGACCGAGCTCGACATCGAGCTGCGGACCGCCGCGCCCCCGCCGTTCGACCACTCGCGCGCCGGCCTCGGGATCCTGCCGCCGAAGGGCGACGTCCCGTGCCGGCTCCGCCGCCGCGCCTGACCCGCTCGTCGCCCGTCAGTCCGGGTGCGCCGCCGCGCGCCTGCCCTTTCGCACCTGTTCGCCCGGACCTGGCACTTGCAACATGTCTGCGAGCGGGCACACCCCGAGCGCCGCCAGCTCGCGGGCGACCGCCTCGGCCCACCCGCTGTTGGCGAGCGGGCTCGCCGGGCTCGGGTGCAAGATCCGCCCGACCTTGACCCGGTCGCCGACGACCAGCCTGGCCCGCTTCTCGGCGAACGTCCCGATCCCGATCACCCACGTCGGCGCCATCAGCTCGACCAGCCGCCTCAGGTGCCGATCGCACGCGGCCACCAGCGGCGCGCGCTCGTCGGCCGGCAGCTTGTCGGGCGTGAAGTTCTTGCCGCTCGCCTCGACGAACGCCAGCGGGCAGTAGTTGGCCACGTAGTGCCGGGCGAAGAACCGCTCCGCCGTCCCCCACGCCTTCTCGACCGCCCCCCACACCCGCGACCCGCTCACCTCCGCCCGCGCGCACGCGAACCCGTGCACCGGCCGCTCCGGGTGCTCCTGCGCCGGGCGCCCGACCGGCCCCTCGATCCTGAGGAACTCCCGCACCGCCCGCACCTCGCCGAACGGCACCCCCGTCTGCGCCATCCCGAACGGCCCCGGGTTCATCCCGAGGAACACCACGTCCTTGCGCGTCCGCCCGTACGCCGCGATGTACGCCGCGTGCGGCGCCCACGCGTAGTCGAGCGGGTTGTACACGTGCGTGATCGGCCCGGAGAACTTGAGCCCACGCACCTCGTCGGCGAGGCGACGGGCCGCGGCCTGCACTTCAGCGGCGATCGTCATCGTGCGCCTGCCTTACGCCAGCCCTCCTCCGGTTCGCAAGCGCTCACGGATCGCCGAGTTGGTGGCCCGCCTCGCACGAATTACAGCGCGCCCTCGCCGCCCGCCTCCCGCGCACCTGTCTGTCCGGTCAGGTCCTCCCATTCGCGGGCACCCGCTCCCTGGGCGCCGCCACGACCGTCCCGCAGCCGTCCGCCGTCCGTCCGGATCGCCTGGGGCCAAGCCCCGCGGACCTGCCCCAACGATGCTTGCACCTGCATCTCCACGGCCCGCCGGCGGCCTCTGCGTTGCCGCGCCCGGCCGGCCGCTGCTAAGGTGGCGGCCATGCGATGGTCCCCCCCTCTCGTCGCCGTCCTCGTCCTCGGCCCGCTCGCCTGCGGCTTCGAGGAGGACACCTCGACCTCCGCGACCGGCTCGGCGGGCCAGAGCGGCGGCGGCGGCAGCACCGGCGCCGACACCGGCGAACCGACCGGCGGCCCCGACTTCCCCAATTTCTGGCCCGGCGTCACCTGCGCGCCCGCGGCGGACGAGCAGGCGGCCGGCCCGCGGATCTACTTCGACCTCGACGCCGGCAGCGCCCCCGAGCGCGACTTCTTCCGCCTGCCCTTCCCGCTCGACGCCCGCCGCAGCGGCGCCGGCCTCGAGCTGGGCGGCTTCCCGCGCCCGCCGCCCGACCTCGACCCCGCGTTCGGCCAGGTCGTCGACCGCTGGCTCGCCCACCTCGAGGCCGACACCCCCGGCTTCGCCGTCAACGGCGCCGTGCTGTTCCGCAGCACCCACGGGGTCGCCGACCCGAGCGGGATCGTCTACGTCAACATCACCCCCGGCCACCCCGACTACGGCCAGGCGACCAACGGCCTCGCCTACAGCGCGCAGAACGGCGAGACCAGCGGCAACAATTACATCTGCCGCAACTGGCTCGCCGTCGAGACGATCGACGGCTACCCGCTCGACCCCGGCGCCACCTACGCCGTCCTCCTGACCGACGCCATGAAGCCCGTCGGCGGCGGCAGCTTCGCGCCCGACACCGACTTCTCGCTGATGCTGCGCCCCGCCCCGCCGTCCGACCCGGTCCGCCTCGCCGCCTGGCAGACCTTCGCCCCGCTGCGCGGCTTCCTCGACAGCCCGGAGAACGCCGGCGGCCTGAAGCTCGCGCGCGACCGCCTGCTCGGCGGCGCCGTCTTCACGACCGCCCCCAACCGCGACGTCCTCGCCGGCGCGCGCGCGGCCGTCCGCGAGGCCCCGCTCGTCGTCTCCGACCTCCACCTCTGCACCGCCGCCGGCGACAGCCCCTGTTCGACCGCCCCCGGCCTGTCCGACGACGAACGCGCCGCCCGCCGCTGCGGCCCGCCGTCGGCCGACTACCGCGAGATCCACGGCCGGATCCGCCTCCCGATCTTCCAGGAGGGCATCGCCCCCTACGCGACGATCGGCGGCCGGATCGACCTCGACGGCACCACCCCGATCCAGCGCAGCAGCGTCGACGCCTGCTTCAGCCTGACCCTCCCGACCGGCCCCGCGCCCGAGGCCGGCTGGCCGGCGCTGATCTACGCCCACGGCACCGGCGGCGGGTTCCGCAGCGCCCTCGGCGAGCAGATCGCCCCGCGGCTCGCCGCGCTCGGCGTCGCCACGATCGGCCTCGAGGGCGTCCTCCACGGCGAGCGCCGCAACGACACCGACACCGACGGCAAGGTCGAGGGCCTCGACATCGACCAGCTCGTCTTCAACGTCTTCAACCCCGAGTCCGCGCGCGACACGATCGTCCAGGGCGCGATCGACCAGTTCTCGGCCGTCCGCCTCGCCGAGGAGTGGACCGACGCGACCGTCCTCCCCGGCGAGACGATCCGCTTCGACGCCTCCGCGCTCGTCTACATGGGCCACAGCCAGGGCGCCAACGCCGGCGCGCTGTTCCTCCCGTTCGAGCCGCAGATCCGCGCCGCGGTGCTCAGCGGCGGCGGCACCAACCTGCTCAAGGCCCTGCTCGGCAAGAACGAGCCCAGGGTCGACGCCGGCGGCGCCCTGCTCGCCCCGCGCGAGCTCCTCCAGCTCGCCTTCCAGGAGCGCCCCGACCGCCCCCTGACGACCAGCCACCCGATGCTGGTCCTCCTCAACACCTTCGTCAACCGCTCCGACGCCGACAACACCGTCCGCCTGCTCCGCCGCCAGCCGCTCGAGGGCGTCTCGGCCAAGCACCTGCTCCTCTACGTCGGCCACGTCGACAACTACACGCCGCTGCGGTCCGCCGGCAACCTGTCCATCGGGGCAGGCGCCCCGATCGGCGGCGCGACCCTGTTCCCGCCGCCCTGCGACCAGTACACCGGCGACGCCCAGATCGCCTGCGGCTGGACCTCCGGTCAGTGGTTGCCGACCGTCCCGCTGCCCGCGACCGGCAACGCCGGCGGCGTCACGGCGATCACCCGCATGCTGCCCGCCCCCGCCGGCAAGGACGGCCACTACGTCGCCTTCGAGCCGGCCGAGCGCGAGCGGATCGCCCAGTTCCTCGTCAGCGCCGTGCAGAACGGCACCCCGACGGTCCCGTGACCCCTGCGGCCCCGGCCGCGACGCGAGCTCGCGGACGGGCCCGGGGCCTGCAAGCCGCCGTCTGGCGCCCCCAGACCTCCGTCGGCGGCGCACGACCCTCTCCCGTCACCATGACGTAAGGACACTTCTCGCGTGACCTTGTATGAAATTGTATTCATGCTATTTTAATCGTGTCTTTAAAGACCAATTTCCAGGAGCACCACCGGAATGACGACCCACGCAGTCCCCATCACGGTCGCCAAGGGCGACGGCATCGGCCCCGAGATCATGGACGCCACGCTGGCGATCCTCGAAGCCGCCGGCGCGCGGCTCGACATCACCACCGTCGAAGTCGGCGAGCGCGTCTACCAGCGCGGCGTCACCGCGGGCATCGACGAGGACGCGTGGGCGAGCCTGCGGCGGACCAAGGTCTTCCTCAAGGCGCCGATCACGACCCCGCAGGGCGGCGGCTACAAGTCGCTCAACGTCACCGTGCGCAAGGCGCTGGGCCTGTACGCCAACGTCCGGCCGTGCGTCGCCTACTCGCCGTTCGTCCGCACCAAGCACCCGAGCCTCGACCTCGTGATCGTCCGCGAGAACGAGGAGGACCTGTACGCCGGCATCGAGCACCGCCAGACCGACGAGGTCTACCAGTGCCTCAAGCTGATCTCGCGGCCCGGCAGCGAGAAGATCGTCCGCTACGCGTTCGAGTACGCGCGCCAGAACGGCCGCCGCAAGGTCACCTGCTTCACGAAGGACAACATCATGAAGCTGACCGACGGCCTGTTCCACAAGACCTTCCGCGAGGTCGCGGCCGAGTACCCCGACATCGAGAACGAGCACTGGATCGTCGACATCGGCTCGGCCAAGCTCGCCGACACCCCCGAGGCGTTCGACGTCATCGTCCTGCCGAACCTCTACGGCGACATCCTGTCCGACGTCGCCGCCCAGATCGCCGGCAGCGTCGGCCTCGCCGGCTCGGCCAACATCGGCGAGCACGGCGCGATGTTCGAGGCGATCCACGGCTCGGCCCCGCGCCGCGCCGGCCAGGACCTCGCCAACCCGTCGGGCCTGCTGCTCGGCGCGGTGATGATGCTCGTCCACATCGGCCAGAACGACGTCGCCGAGCGCGTCCACAACGCCTGGCTGCGGACGATCGAGGACGGCGTCCACACCTACGACATCTTCGCCGACGCCGTCAGCAAGCAGAAGGTCGGCACCCGCGCGTTCGCCCAGGCCGTGATCGCCCGCCTCGGCCAGGCCCCGCAGACGCTCAAGGCCGTCCGCTACCCCGAGTCGGTCGCCCGCAACCCGGTCACCTTCCGCCCGACCACGCCCGCGCGCAAGGACCTCGTCGGCGTCGACGTGTTCCTCCACTGGCAGGACCGCAACCCCGACGTGCTCGGCGAGCGCCTGCTGGCGATCCCGGCCGAGGGCGCCCGCCTGGCGATGATCACCAACCGCGGCGTCAAGGTCTGGCCGAAGGGCATGCCCGAGACCTTCTGCACCGACCACTGGCGCTGCCGCTACCTGGCGAACGACGGCGGGACGATCACCCACGCCCAGATCGCCCAGCTGCTCGCCAAGATCGGCGCCGCCGGCCTCGACTTCATCAAGACCGAGAACCTCTACAACTTCGACGGCGAGCCCGGCTACACCCTCGGCCAGGGCCAGTAACTCACGCGCTGCGGCGCCACCACAGCGTCAGCAGCGACGCCGACAGCAACGTGAACAGCGCATACAGGATCGGCAGCCACAGCATCCGATCCTGGAGCGCCGGCGGGAAGCTGACGACGATGATCCCGAGCGCCAGCGGGCTGTTCTGGATCCCCGTCTCGAACGCGATCGCCCGCCGCCCGGGCTCGGCGACCCGGAGCGCCGCCGCCCCGAGGTAGCCGAGCCCGAACCCGAGCGCCGCCAGCCCGAACGCCGCCGCGACCATCGCCGGCGTCGTCTGGGCGAGGAAGCCGCTGCTCCGCACCAGCCCGGCGACGACCAGCAGCAGCAGCACGCCGAGCCCGGACAGGCTGCCGAGCCTCTCCGCCCGCGCCGCCGCTCGCGGCGCCCGTGACCGCAGCACCATCCCGAGCGCCAGCGGCACGAGCATCAGCGCGAGCGTCACCGTGATGTTCTGGTAGGGGATCTCGAGCGTCGACCCGGCGGTGTACGCGGCCAGCAGCACCGGCATCATCACGACCGCCGCGATCGTCGACAGCGCCGTCATGCTGATGCTCAGCGCGACGTCCGCCTTCGCGAAGTACGTGAACAGGTTGGAGGTCGTCCCGCCCGGCGTGCAGCCGACGATGATCAGGCTGATCGCCAGGTCGGCCGGCAGCCCGAGCGCCTTCCCCAGCACGAACGCGAGCAGCGGCATCCACCCGTACTGCGACAGGAACCCGATCACCGGCCCCTTCGGGCTCCGCAGCACCGAGCGGAAGTCGTCCAGCGTCAGCCCCGCCCCCATGCCCGCCATCAGCACGACCAGCAGCAGCGCGAGCAAGGCCTGTTCGAACCCGGAGAGCATGAGAAGATACCCCTCGCCCGCGAGCTTCGCACGCCGCGCCGCGCGAGCACAACCGGCGCTCGCCCTTCCGGATCTCGCGGACATGTCCGCCCCGCCATGCCCGGATGGACCGGTCTGCGCCGCGGGTCTGCCGGGACGCGATCCCGGACCGACCTGAACGCTCTACCCCAGGTCCGAGCGGCCCTGCGCGCGCACGCGCGGGCGCTCCTCGGCGTACAGGCGCAGCGCGAACTGCCCGGCGGGCGTCGCCCGCAGGCGGACCACCCACGCGGCCGCCTCGGCCGGCAGCTGCTCGACCGGCGGGAACACGAACCCGTACTGCGGGGGCACCAGCGCCGCCCCGGCGAGCGCCGCGAACGTCAGGTCCGCCGCGGTGAAGCGGCCCGCCGCGAGGTAGCGCCGCCCGTCGGCGAGCCGCTCGCCGACCTGCGCGAAGATCTCGTCGACCCGCGCGATCGACCGGGCCGACGGCCCCGGCTTCACCTTCATCCCCTGGACCATCAGCGCCCTGAACACCGGGAACAGCAGCCGCACGACCCGGCGCTCCCACGCCGCCCCGGTCGACGCCAGCAGCTCGCGCGACCGCCTGGTGTCGTGCAACAGCAGCGAGTACATCCCGCGCCGGGTCGCCGGCCCGAGCGAGCGGTCGAACAGCTCGACCCACGCCTCGACCTCGGCCCGCGCCGCGGGCTCCTCGGGGAACAGCCGCCGCGCCGGCGGCAGCGCCTCGTCGGCGAACCGGACGATCTCGCTCGACTCGCCGAGCACCCCGCGCGGCGCGACGAGGACCGGCACCGTGCGCTTCTCGGCCCCGACCCGCCGGTTGGCGGCCCAGTGCAGCATCGGCACGTGGTCCTCTTCGACGTAGTCGAGCCCGGCGTGGTCGAGGGCCCAGCGGGCCTTCTCGCAGTAGTGGCTGAACCCGATCGTCAGCAGGCGGAGCGGCGCGGTCATCTGCGACGCGCTCGCCTCAGCTCGCCGAGTCGGGCTTGGTCAACTTCTCGAGCTCGCGGCCGAGGGTCTCCTCGATCTTGCCCTTGAGCGGCGACAGCATGAAGCCGAGGTCGAGGTTGACGTCGACCTTGTCGCCGCCGATCACCAGCTTGCCCTCGACGCCCGGGCCCTTGACGTTGAGCGTCTTGTCGTCGGACCACGACGTCTTGGCCTGATACTTCTCTTGCATCTTGCTCCCGAGCTCGGTCAGCCGCTGCTTGATCACGTCGGCGGGCAGGGAGTGGTTGCGGGAAAGATTGATCTTCGGCATGAGCGAGGACCTCCATACCAAAAAGCCGGCCGCGCGCAAACCATCGGCGCGGCCGCGGCGCGGTCCCGGATCCGCGCGGGCTTTCGCGACAAATTTGGCCATGAGCATCGGCCCGTGGAATCTGCGGACGTGCTTCCCAGCGCCACCGCCACCGAGACCGCCGTGACCGTCACGCTGCCGAGCGCCGCCCGCGTCGCTCCCACGCGCCCGCAGCCGCAGCAGCCGCCCGCGCCCGAGCCGATGTGGCGCTCGGCCGACGGCCGCGCGCGCCTGTTCAAGGGCGACTGCGTGCAGATCCTCGCCAGCCTGCCGGCCGAGTCGGTCGACGTCGTGTTCGCCGATCCGCCGTACTTCCTGTCCAACGGCGGCACGACCTGCCGCGCGGGCAAGCGCACCAGCGTCGACAAGGGCACCTGGGATCGCAGCCTCGGCGTCGAGGAGAACCACGCCTTCAACCACAAGTGGCTGACCGCCTGCCAGCGCGTGCTCAAGCCCAACGGTTCGATCTGGGTGTCGGGCACCGGCCACGTGATCTACTCCGTCGGCTACGCGATGCAGCAGCTCGGCTTCAAGATGCTCAACGAGATCGTGTGGGAGAAGCCGAACCCGCCGCCGAACCTGTCGTGCCGCTACTTCACCCACTCGACCGAGACGCTGCTGTGGGCCGCCCGCAACCGCAAGAGCCGGCACGTCTTCAACTACGACCGGATGCGCGAGATGAACGACGGCAAGCAGATGAAGACCGTCTGGCGCCTGACCGCCCCCGGCAAGCAGGAGAAGCTGCTCGGCCGGCACCCGACGCAGAAGCCCGTCGCGCTGCTCGACCGCCTCCTCCTCGCGTCCTGCCCCGAAGGCGCGGTCGTCCTCGACCCCTTCAACGGCTCCGGCACCACCGGCCTCGCCGCCCTCCAGCTCGGCCACAGCTACATCGGCATCGACCTCGAGCAGGAGTTCCTCGACCTGACCCAGGCCCGCCTGCTCGACGCGATGCCGGCGCTGCGCGAGCGGCCGCCGCTGCAAGTCGTCAAGTGATTCGGCCCTCGGCGCGGCCTTCCGCCCCCCCCCCCGGCGCGTGGCCGCGAGCACCGAAGCACGCGCCGCCGAGAACGCCGAAGCCCGGGCCCCGCGTCGCACGACGCCGCGCCCGGGCTCTCGCGCGTCCGGCGGTCAGACCTCGGTGATCTCCGCTTCCTTCTTCGCCAGGATCTCGTCGACGTTCTTGATGAACTTGTCGTGCATCTCCTGGACCTTCTCGAGCGCCTTCTTGAGCTGGTCCTCGGTGATCTCGCGGCCCTTCTCGGCCTCCTTGAGCAGCTCGTTGGCCTCGCGGCGGGACTGGCGGATCGCCACCTTGGCCTCCTCGCCGTAGTCCTTGACCTGCTTGACGAGCGCCTTGCGGCGGTCGCCGGTCAGCGGCGGGATCGCCAGGCGGATCACCACACCGTCGCTCTGCGGGTTGATCCCGAGGTTGGCCGCGTTGATCGCCTTCTCGATCGGCGCGATCATGTTGCGGTCCCACGGCTTGACGACCAGCAGGCGGGCGTCGCCGATCGACACCGTCGCCACCTGGTTGAGCGGCATCTGGGTCCCGTAGTTCTCGACGCGGATCTCGTCCAGCATCGCGGGGTTTGCCCGGCCGGCGCGGACCTTGGCCACCGTCTTCTTCAGGTGGTCGAGCGCCTTGTCCATGCCATCTTTTGCGAGTTCGAGTGCCTCGTCCATCGTCGTGCTCCTTCGCGCGGCCCTAGGCCGGGCCGACCAGCGTGCCGAGCTCCTCGCCGCACACGACCCGGCGGATGTTGTCCCGCTCGAGCATGTTGAACACCAGGATCGGCAGGTTGTTCTCTTTGCACAGCGAGATCGCCGTGCTGTCCATGACGTTCAGCCCGCGGGCCAGCACGTCGAGGTACGTCAGCCGCGAGAAGCGGACCGCGTCCTTGTGCCTCAGCGGGTCCTTGTCGTAGACCCCGTCGACCTTCGTCGCCTTCATCAGCACCTCGGCGTGGACCTCCATCGCCCGCAGCGCCGCCGCCGTGTCGGTCGTGAAGTACGGGTTGCCGGTGCCCGCGGCGAAGATCACCACGCGGCCCTTCTCGAGGTGCCGCGTCGCGCGCCGGCGGATGTACGGCTCGGCGACCTCCTTCATCTCGATCGCCGACAGCACCCGCGTGTACACCCCGCGCTGCTCGAGCGCGTCCTGCAGCGCGAGCGAGTTCATCACCGTCGCAAGCATCCCCATGTAGTCGGCGCTGGCGCGGTCCATGCCCGAGGCCGCCGCGGACAGCCCGCGGAAGATGTTGCCGCCGCCGATCACGATCGCCACCTCGACCCCGAGGCCGGCGACGTCGCGGATCTCCTCCGCGATCGTCCGCAGCACCTCGGCGTCGACGCCGTAGCCCTGCTGGCCCTGCAGGGCCTCGCCGGACAGCTTCAGCAGGATCCTCTTGTAGCGCGGGGCGGTCATGCTTCCTCCGGGGGGGAGCGGGCGGCCCTCCGTGGGCCGCCCGAGGGCTCGGGCCTCCTATAGCAAGAGAGCGGGCTTTCGCCCGCTCTCTGCTCGCTCGCTCGGTCAGCCCTTCATCTGGGCGGCGACCTCGGCGGCGAAGTTCTCTTGCTTCTTCTCGAGGCCCTCGCCGAGCTCGTAGCGGGCGAACCGGCGGATCTTGATGTTCTCGCCGAGCTTGGCGACCAGCTCGTTCTGCAGCTGCTCGATCGTCTTCTTGTCGTCCTTGACGAACTTCTGCTCGAGCAGCGCGTTCTCGCTGTAGTACTTGTTGACCTGGCCGTCGACGATCTTGTCGACGATCTTCTCGGGCTTGCCCTCGGCGAGCGCCTTCTCGCGCAGCAGCGAGCGCTCGGCCTCGACCTTGGCCGTGTCGAGCTCCTCGCGGCGGACCGCCTGCGGGTTCATCGCCGCGATCTGCATCGCGACGTCGGCGCAGAACTGCTGGAAGTCGACGGTCTTGGCGACGAAGTCGGTCTCGCAGTTGACCTCGAGCAGCACGCCGACGCGGCCGTTCATGTGGATGTACGAGGTGACCGCGCCCTCGGTCGCCGCCCGGCCGGCCTTCTTGGCCGCGGCCGCGAGGCCCTTCTTGCGCAGGTACTCGATCGCCTTGTCGACGTCGTTGCCGGTCTCGGTCAGCGCCTTCTTGCAGTCCATCAGGCCGGCGCCGGTGCGCTCGCGCAGCTCTTTGATCAGTTCGGTGCTCATGGTGAACTCTCAGTCCTCGCTGTCGAAGGCGGCGACGGTGTCCTCGTCGGGGGTCGCGGCGGCCTCGGGGGCCGGCAGCTGGGTGCGACGCGAGACGACCTCGACGCGCGGGCCGTCGCCGCCGGTGGTGACACGGATCGTCTCCGGGGCGCTGTGGCCCTCGGGCTCGTTGACCGCGCGGGCCTTGCCGAGGCGGGTGCCCTCGAGGCAGGCGTCGGCGATCCGGGTGCAGAACAGCTTGATCGCGCGGATCGCGTCGTCGTTGCCCGGGATCACGTACTGGATCAGGCGCGGGTCGGCGTTGGTGTCGGCGACGGCGACGACCGGGATGCCGAGGCGGTTGGCCTCGACGACCGCGATGTGCTCCTTGACCGGGTCGATCACGAACACCGCGCCCGGCAGCTTCGGCATGTCCTTGATGCCGCCGAGGTTGCGCTCGAGCTTGGCCCGCTTGCGCTCGAACATCAGGCCTTCCTTCTTCGTGATCGCGTCGTACGTGCCGTCCTGGCTCATCCGCTCGATGTTGCGCAGCTTGTCGACCGACTGGCGGACCGTCGCCCAGTTGGTCAGCGTGCCGCCGAGCCAGCGGCTGCACACGAAGAACTGACCGGCGCGCTGGGCCTCGTGGACCATCACGTCCGAGGCCTGCTTCTTGGTGCCGACGAACAGCACCGGCTTGCCCTCGGCGGTGATGCTGCGGATGAACGCGTAGGCGCGGCGGAACATCACCGCGGTCTGCTGGAGGTCGATGATGTGGATCCCGTTGCGCGCGCCGTAGATGAACGGCCGCATCCGCGGGTTCCACCGCTCCGTGCGGTGGCCGAAGTGCACGCCCGCCTCGAGCAGCTGACGGACCGTGATGATCCGCTGGCCGTCCGACATGTCGAGCGCCTGCTGCAGATCGCCCTGGGAGACATCCGAGTGAACAACTTGAGACATCGTCGCTTTACTTTCTTGGCGTTGGTCCGCTGCCCCGATCTCCGGACCCCGAACACCGCCTCGGCGGTGACGCCACGGGGCCCTCCCGGGGCATGTGTCGTTGGTTGGGCGGGCCGTTTAGCACGCACCCGGGCCGCCGGGCAAGGCGCCGACCTCCCCCGCGGACCTGCGAGGCGTGAGCCTGCTCGTTCCCCGGCCTGGCGCCCGCGGCCCCGCCCGCGGGTCCAACCGCCCGCAGCCCGCCGCTGCACCGCCCTCCACCCGCCACCGCGCGCTGTTCGCGCAGCCTCCTCCTTGCTATAAGCCCCGTGTCGATGCCGCCTCGCCTGCTCCTCGCCCTCGCCTTCTCCGTCGGCGCCCTCGGCGGCTGCTTCCTCAGCCCGAACGTCCCGCCGTCGTTCCGCTACACCTGCGAGACCGACGACGACTGCGCCGTCGTCACCTGCCGCGACGACGTCCTGCCGATCCGCGACGCCGAGGCCCAGGGCCTCGCGGTCGGCTGCGACACCCCCGAGGCGATCGCCGACCCGACGAGCGCCTATGGCTACCGCCAGCGCTGCGTCAGCGGCCTGTGCCAGTTCCCGTGCGCGCTCGCGAGCTACCAGAACGACTGCCCGACCGGCAAGGGCTACAACTTCTGCTTCAACGGCAACTGCGCGCACCTGTGCGGCACCGACGACGCGCGTTACCCCGACGCCGACGCGACCTGCCCCGACCCGCAGAAGTGCGTGATCTTCGGCGAGGACATCGACCTCGGGGCGCTGTCCGCCTTCCTCCCGTCCGGCGGCGGCGGTCAGAGCGGCGGCAGCAGCCAGTTCGGCGGCAGCTCGCAGGCGCTCGACCTCAACGAGCTCGAGGGCGCCGGCATCTGCGGCGTCCGCTGCGACGCCGAGGGCGCCCCCGCCTGCGCCCCCGGCGAGTACTGCTCCGGCGCGATGTGCCTGCCCGGCTGCGACAAGCCCGGCGCGACCCCCTGCGTCGACGGCCAGACCTGCGTCGCCTTCGGCGGCTTCTCGGCCTGCCTGGCGACCTGCAGCGCCGACGCCCCCTGCCCCGAAGGCCTGGTCTGCGCCCCGGGCGTCAACGTCTGCGTCACCACCTGCATCGGCGCCGACGCGGTCCCGTGCACCGACGGCTTCACCTGCGACCCCACCCTCGAGATCTGCGTCCCCGACGACGGCGCACTGACCACCGGATGACCTGCGGATGACCACGCGACCCCTCGCCCTCGTCGGCCTCCTCGCCCTCAGCACCGCCTGCGCCGGCGTCCAGCCGCAGCTGACCGCGCTGCCCGACCAGCGCCTCGCGTCGCTCGGCAACCTCGGCGCGCGCTCGAGCTTCGAGATCCGCACCCTCTACGCCGCCCCCGAGGCGCCGCCCCCGGCCGACGCCCCGCCGAAGCCCCGCAAGCGCGCCGTCACCCCGATCCTCTTTACGATCGGCGTCGTCGGCGCCTCGCTGCTCGGCGCCGGCGCCTTCTCGACCGGCGTCGCCTCGTACGGCCTGCGCCGCCGGCTCGACAACAGCTACTTCGACGGCGGCCTGTCCTACGACGAGTACGACCGGATCAACACCAACGGCGAGCGCCTCAGCGACGCGACCTGGGGCCTCGGCATCTCCGCCTTCGCGTTCGCCGCGATGGCCCTGATCGCCTACAGCGTCGACTGGCAGCGCTGCGGCCCGCTCGCCCCCAAGCGCCGCCGCGTCGCCGCCCCGCCGGGCCGCTGCGAGGAGTTCGGCGGCACCTCCGGCCCGCAGCAGCCGGCCAAGTAGCGGCTGCCCGAACGGCCATGTCCGTCGAGCCATCTGGCCCTTCGGCCAGCCTCCCCTACCGCCCGGCCCTGCTCGGCGTCCTCGCGCTGGTCGCCCTCGTCCACCTGCCGCTGCTCGGCTACCACCTCGTCTACGACGACGGCTGGACGCTCGTCACCAACGGCTTCCTGCGCGCCCCCGAGGACCTGCCCGTCCTGCTCTCGCGCGCGGCGACCGACGCCCACGTCCCCGACGCCTTCCGCCCCGGCCTCGTCGTCTTCGACCTCGTCACCTACCAGCTGCTCGGCCTGTCCGCCGGCCTGCACCACGCGCTGTCGATCCTGCTGCACGTCGGCGTCTGCACCGCCGTCGCCCGCTGGCTGCGCACCCTCGGCGCGCCGACGGACCTGGTCCTCGGGACAGTCGCCACCTTCGGCCTGCTCGCCGTCCACGCCGAGGCGGTCGCCGTCGTGTCGTTCCGCGAGGACCTGCTCGCCGCCCTGCTCGGCCTGCTCGCCGCCGACGCCGCCTCGCGCGCCCGCCCCGCCCGCGCGGCCCTGCTGTCCCTCGGGGCATGTTCGATGAAGCTGTCGGCCGGCGCCGTCCCGCTGCTGTGGCTGCTCGCCGAGGCCCTCGCCCCGTGGCGCCCGCGCCTGCCCACCCGCCGACTCGCGACCGGCTTCGTCGCCCTCGCCCTCGGCGCCGCCGCCGTCGTCCTCTACACCGTCGCCCTCTACGGCGCCCTCGACCCCTACGGCCCGGACAACCTGCGCGTGTTCCAGCACCGCGTCGGCCTCGCCCCGGTGCTCGCGGCGTCGCTGCAGATCCACCTCGGCTACCTGCAGCAGCTCGTCGCCCCGTTCGGACTGTCCCCCGAGTACACCGACTTCGCCGCCTCCTTCGCCGACCCCGCGACCCTGCTCTCCGGGACAGCCCTGCTGGCGCTCGCGCTCTACGGCGTCGCCTGCGCGCGCCGGCGGCCGCTCGTCGCGCTGGCGATCCTCGGCAGCTTCGTGCTCGCCCTGCCGACCAGCAACCTGTTCCCGATGCCCAACATGCGGGCCGATCGCTTCACCTACCTGCCGAGCGTCCCCGCCTGCCTCGGCCTCGCCGCGCTGCTGCTCGCCGCTGGTCGCTGGCTCTCACGCCATGTCCCACCGGCCAGCCGGGCGGCCGCGCTGGTCGCCCCGCTCGCCGCCTTCGCCGTCGCCCAAGGCTCGCTCCGCCTCGCCGCCGCCGCCGCCTACCGGACCAACGGCGCCCTCTGGGCGACCGCCCGCGACCGCGCCCCCGACTCCGCCCGCGCCCACGCGGCCCTCGGCGAGCTCGTCGTCCGCAACCTGCCCGCCGACGCCCCCGCCGACGAGAAGGCCCTGACGCTCGCCCGCGCCGAGGCCCACTGCACCAACGCCGAGCGCCTCGACCCGACCTACGAGCTCCCGCAGCTGTGCCACGCCCGCCTGGCCGCCGCCCGCGAGGACTGGACCGCCGCCTACCGCCGCTACGCCGCCGCCCTCGCCGTCAGCCCCGATCGCAACGCCCCGATCCACGCCGGCCTCGCCGAGGTCAGCCTCGACCTCCCGCGCACCTCCGCCGCGGCCCGCAGAGACCTCGCGCTGCGCCACCTTTCCGAGGGCCTCGCGGCCTACCCCTACAGCCCGGAGCTCCAGGCGACCGCCGGGCGGATCTTCCACGCCCTCGGCGAACCCGAACGGGCGATGGCTCACTACGAGCGGGCCCTCCGCCTCGCCCCGGAGCGCCCGGAGGCCCTCCTCGGCCACGTCGCGCTGCTCCTCGACCTCGGACGTCCGTCGGACGCGACCGCGTTGATCGTCTCCCGGCGGTCCGCCTGGCTCGCCGCGGACCCCGACCAGCGGACCGCGCTCATAGCGCGGCACCGCGACGCCTTGCGGCTTTTCGCCCCATCCCTGATACTCTCGGAAGACCCCGTCGGAGCCCTCACCCAATGAGCCGTAAGTTCTATGCCCTCCTGCTCCTCACGGCCCTGATGATCGCGGCAGGCAGCATGGCCTGTATCAAGACCCTCGAGGAGTTCGATCGCACCGACGAGACGATCGGCGCCACCTGAGCCGCCGCGGTCTCCTGTCTCCGTAGTCGTTGCAGGCGCCGGCGGCCCTCACTGCCAGCCGTGCGCCGCGAACAGTCCCGGGCCCTGCACCGCGACCACCTCCCGCGCCCGATCGTCGAGGTGGCAGTGCGCCGTGCAGCCGCACGCGTCGATCCGCATCGCCTGCCCGATCGCCAGCCCGCGCAGCCCCTCGTGCAGGGCGTCGTGCGCCCGCGCGGTCAGCCGCCAGCCGGTGCTCGTCCGCGTCCCGTCGCGGCTCGCGTCCGCCGGGTCGACCCCGTAGCGCCGGACCAGCTCCGCCTGCGTCTCGCCGTCGACCACCCCCGCGAGGGCGTGCAGGCGGGCGGGCGTCAGGCGCCCGACGCTGAGGTGCAGGTCGCGCAGCCCGGCGGCTGCGATGTGGCGCAGCAGCGGCTCGAACTGGCCCGGCCGGTCGTGCAGCCCGCCGAGCAGCGGCCCGAGGTGGATCGACACCGCGACCCCGAGCCGGCGGAGGTACTGCGCCTGCAGCAGCAGCGCCGGCGCCGCGTCCGCGTCCGCCCCGAGCAGCGCCCGCTGGACCTCGAGCTTCTGGTGCGCGATCTCGAACACGACCGCTGCCCCGCAGTCCTTGGCCCGCAGCACCAGCGAGCGCGCGAGCGTCGCCGGCGTCCGCAGGATCACCCGGCGCCCGTGGGCGACCAGCCAGCGGAGCGCGGCCTCGGCCCAGGTCGCGTCCTCGCGGCGCACCAGGCGCAGCGTGACCACGGTCACCTGCTCCCCGCGGGCCTCGAACTCGCCCAGCACGCCCGCGAGCGCCAGTTCGGGCGACGCCGACGGCACCGGCGCATTCGCGCGGCTGCCGAGGATCACGTGCAGTCCGGTGCAGGACGACAGGACTTGCAGGGTCTGGAATCCGGAACTCATGGTCAGCTTGCTCGCCTGTTCAGTAAACTGCGCCACGCGAGCCCGGGGGTCAATGCAGCGCTTGATCTGGCACAGATCAAGCGTCGCGCGCACAATGCGCAAACGCGCGACTCCGCGCCGGGGCCTGCAGGCCCGCTTTCCACCACCACGCGCCCTTGTGTGTTAGAGGAGCGCAGCACGCGATGCCCGAAGCGAACATCCCCGCGCGACCGCGCCTCCAGGGGGCCATCTCTCTCCGCGACGTCGACCCGGACGCGCTCAAGGTCGTCCGCAAGCTCGTGTCCGGCGGCCACGAGGCCTACCTCGTGGGCGGTTGCGTCCGCGACCTCTACCTGAAGCGTCGCCCCAAGGACTTCGACGTCGCCACGAGCGCCACGCCCGAGGCGATCCGCAAGACCTTCCGCAACTGCCGAATCATCGGCCGCCGCTTCAAGCTCGCGCACGTGTTCTTCGGCCCGAAGATCATCGAGACGAGCACGTTCCGGACCACCCCGATCATGTCCGAGGACGACCCGCTGATCACCCACGACAACGAGTGGGGCACCGTCGAGGACGACGCGAAGCGGCGCGACTTCACCATCAACGGCCTCTTCTACGACACCGACGCCGACGCGATCGTCGACTTCGTCGACGGCATCAGCGACCTCGACCGCGGCGTGATCCGCACGATCGGCGACCCCCTGCTGCGCTTCCAGGAGGACCCGGTGCGCATGCTCCGGGCCGTCAAGTTCGCCGCCCGCCTCGACTTCACGATCGAGGAGGCGACCTGGCGCGCCCTGCTGACCACGGTCGGCGACATCGCCAAGTGCTCGCGCGCCCGCGTGCTCGAGGAGATCTACAAGCTGATGCGCGGCGGCGCCGCCCGCCGCAGCTTCGAGCTGCTGCTCGAGTCGCGGATGCTCGCCGAGCTGATGCCGAGCTACCTCGACCTGTTCCGCAAGCTCGCGCAGCCCGGCCTGACCGGCCCGGCGAGCAAGACCCGCCCCGGCGAGCCCTCGCGCCTCGTGTGGAACCTGCTCGGCGCGCTCGACGAGTACAGCAACGCCACCGGCCAGACCGCCAGCAACGGCGTCCTGCTCGCCGTCCTGTTCGCCCCGCTGATCGACGAGCAGTGGCTGACCGCCAGCCGCCAGGGCCTCGACCGCCTGATCGACGACCTGATGAACCCGGTGTGCAACAGCCTCGGCGTCGCCCGCCGCGACCGCGAGCTCGCGCGCCAGATCCTGATGGCGCACCGCCGCATGGTCGAGTCGCTGACGCGCCGCAAGCGCCGGCCCTCGCTCGTCCAGCGCCAGTACTTCCACGACGCCCTCGTCTTCCTCGGCCTGACCGTCAAGGCCCGCGGCGGCGACGGCAGCGAGCTCGCCCACTGGCAGCGCCTCGCCGCCGTCACCCAGCCGCTGCGCGCCCCCGAGCCCGCGAGCGACTTCGACCCGAACCCGCGCAAGCGCAAGCGCAAGCGCACCCGTCGCGTCGGCGCCGGCGAGGGCGGCCGCCGCGCCTCCGAGTCCCCGTGACCGCGCGCGGCCTCGACCCCGAGACCTTGCTGCGCCTCGGGACCAGCGACCACTACGAGGACCCCGAGCTCTACGACTTCGAGTACCGCGACCACCGCCACGACATCGCGTGGTACCGCGGGATCGCCAGGCGGCTCGGCGACGCCCGCCGGATCGTCGAGCTCGGCGCCGGCACCGGCCGGATCTCCCTCCCGCTCGCGCAGGACGGCCACCGCGTCATCGCCGTCGACCGCATGGACCCGATGCTCGCGCGCCTGCGCGACAAGCTCGCCCACGGCGACCCCGCGCTCGCGGCCCGCGTCGAACCACTGCACGGCGACATCACCGCGCTGCCGCTCCCCGACGCCAGCGCCGACCTCGTGATCGCCCCCTTCAACGTGCTGATGCACCTCTACGGCTGGCAGGACCTGCTCCGCTGCTTCCGCGAGGCCGCGCGCGTGCTCGTCCCCGGCGGCACCTTCGCCTTCGACGTCCTGCTCCCCGACCTCGAGTGGCTGACCTGGGACCCGAACGAGCGCCACAGCGTCACCCACTTCACGCACCCGCGCACCGGCGCCGCGATGGTCTACTCGACCAACCACACCTACGACCCCGACACCCAGGTGTGCCACGTCCGGATCTACTACGACGACGCCCCGAAGCGCCCGCGCGCCTTCAAGCCCCCGCCGGAGCCCAGGCAGGTCGTCCACCTCGCGCACCGCCAGATCTTCCCCGAGGAGCTGCGCATGCTCGTCGCCACCGCCGGCCTCGTCCTCGACAGCCTGACCGGCAACTTCCGCACCGGCCGCCTCGGCCCCGGCGTCGACTCGCAGTGCGGCATCAGCCACAAGCCGCGCCGCTGACGGCGAGCTCGCGCGCGCGACCGGCCGATCGCCGACCTCACCGCAGCTCGCGGTCCCTTCGGCCAGGTCAGCGCCGCGGCCCCTCAGGACTCGCCACCTGCTCCCGGGGACACTCTCATCAAAAACCCGCGACCGGGCCCGGTGCCCTCGGCGAGTGACCCGCCGCGCGCCGGTGTAAGCTCCCGGGATGGCGAGCCGCCCGCGCCCCTGGATCGTCCCCCCGCACGACCCCTTTATTAAAATCGACGACGACCTGTGGACCGTCACCGGCGCGATCCCCGGCCAGACGGTCCGGCGCCGCATGGTCATCGCGCGCCGCCGGGACGGCGACCTCCTCTTCTTCAACGCCGTCCCGCTGCGCGACGAGGCCCTCGCCGAGCTGCGCGCCTGGGGCCGCTTCGCCCACGTCGTCATCCCCAACCGGTTCCACAAGATCGACGCCCACGCCTTCCGCGAGCGCCTCGGCGTCCGCCTCCTGTGCGACGCCAGCGTCGCCGACGCCGTGCGCCGGATCGCCCCCGTCGACGGCGCCCCCGACGACCTCCCGCCCGACCCGACCGTCCGCCTCGTCCGCCTCCACGGCACTCGCCAGGGCGAGACCGCCCTCGTCGTCACCGGCCCGCGCGGCACCAGCCTCGCCTTCGCCGACGCCGTCATGAACGTCCCGCGCGGCACCGGCGGCTTCCTCAGCATGATCCTCGGCGTCAGCGGCGGCCCGAAGTGCCCGCCGACCTTCCGCACCCTCTTCGTCGCCGACCGCGACGCCCTCGCCCGCGACCTGCGCGCCCTCGCCGACCTCCCCGACCTCGTCCGCCTGATCCCCAGCCACGGCGACATCCTCGAGCACGATCCCGCCGCGACCCTCCGCCGGATCGTCGCCCGCGACCTCGGCCGATGACCCGCCGCCTCTCCAACCTCCTCGGCGTCGACGACGCCCCGTTCCTCCGCTCGCACCGCGGCGACGTCCCGATCGTCGGCGCCGTGTGTACGCGCGGCCGCCTCGACGGCGTCCTGCGCTCGAAGGTCCGCCGCGACGGCGTCGACAGCACCCGCCGGATCGCCGCGATGCTCCGCGACTCGCACTTCGACGAGCACGTCCAGGCCGTCGTCCTCCAGGGCATCGCGCTCGCCGGCTTCAACGTCGTCGACCTCCACGCCCTCGCCGACCGGCTGGGCCGCCCGGTCCTCGTCGTCGCCCGCCGTCAACCGGACCTCCCGGCCATCCGCAGCGCCCTCGCCAAGTTGCCCGGCGGCGCAAAAAAATGGGCGTTGATCGACCGCGCCGGCGCGATGGAGCCGCTCGCCGGCGTCTGGGTCCAGCGCGCCGGCCTGACCGCCGCCGAGGCGACCTGGCTGATCGACCAGAGCCGCGTCCACGGCGCCCTGCCCGAGCCGCTGCGCCTCGCCCACCTGATCGCCGGCGGCCTCGGTCGCGGCTACAGCCGCGGCCGCGCCTGATCGCCGCGCGTCCGCCGAGGTCGCACCTGCCCTTTCAGGCAGGCGCGCTCACCGGACCACTCAGACAGGCGGCGGCCCCGGGTTCTCGCCGAGCGCGTCCAGCAGCGAGTCCCACTCCGCGTCGTCCGCCGCGGTCACGGCCGCAGGTGCGGCCGGAGTCACGCGCGGCGGAGCCACCGGCGGCGCCTGCACCACCGGCGCCTGCACCACCGGCGCCGACACCAACGGCGTCTGCACCGCAGGAGCCGCCGGCATCGCCGCGACGACCGGCACGGTCGGCGGCGCCCCGCCGGGCGCAATCACCGGCGCACGCACCCCCGACGCCTCGCTGCTGGCGAGCGCGGAGCCACCCGACGCGCCCGGCAGCCCGACGCGCGGCGGCGCGACCGTCGGCATGGCCGGCAGCTTCCCGCTCGCCGCCCCTCCGACCTGTCCCAAAGACCCGACCGCCGGTGCCGTGGGCTTCCCGCCCGCAGTTCCTCCGACCTGTCCCAAAGACCCGACCGCCGGTGCCGTGGGCTTCCCGCCCGCCG
>ERZ1066117.541-NODE-541-length-27577-cov-12.625209_pt1 | contig 27577 bp, 15 predicted proteins | sample MGYA00382764_ERZ1066117 | MGnify/ENA primary metagenome ERZ1066117 (study PRJEB33369, sample SAMEA5778347) | biofilm metagenome | biome: Industrial cooling water; feature: Water cooling tower basin; material: Biofilm | place: United Arab Emirates | collected...
ATGCGTAAGGGTTCCCGTCCCCTAAGCGCTCAGATACCACGTCCCCTGACACCGCCACCCTGTCCGACCTGACCTGAACCTCCGCCGCCCCTTCGACCCCGACCTCCCCCCCGGGCGCCCCCTCAGGCGCCCGCATCCAATCCATGAGCGATCGTCACCGAACGGGCCTGGGGAGGGTGAAGTCTGCTGAGTCCAGCGCTCCGCGATAAACCCGAGCTCGTGCGTCAGCCCCTGGCCCACGCCGGAGTTCCCTGAAGACTCAAGGAACCCCTGGACCCAACCCGGGGTCTGCCGCAGATCCTCGTGCCTGGGGCCTCGAACGGCCGCCCGAGGTCGAGGTAGGCGACCTGCAGCAGATTCTCCCCCACAGCGGTTGACCATACAGGCCCGGCCGGTGACTAGCTATGTGACCGCAATGGGTCGAACGTCACCGCCTTTCGAAGCTACCACCCGGCACATATACTTCAGACAAGACACCCGCAACAATCAAAACATCAACCTCATAGTGCATCGGCGGATCGACCCCGACAGTTCTCACGCGCAGAAGGTACTTTCCTGGTGCAACAGCCTGCGAAGTGTAGACTCCATGAGTTGCGATTCTATCGACTTCGTCACCGGGCGACACACCGCCCGATGCGAGCCAGGACAACCCTTGCTGCTTGCCATCCGATGCAATGATCTTTGCATCGACTGTTCTGTTTTGCAAGTCGGATTGATTGCGAGTTGCGGGCATGACCAGCTTGATTCTCCCTGCACTAGAGACAGCAATTTCAAGAGACATATCACGTCCCGGCTCGACGATCGCGTGAGCGCTTGAGCTCGCGGAAACAAGATAAAACGACAAGGGATCAGCACTAGCCTTCGGCGCAAAAGAATACAGTCCTGGCACCAATGAAAGCAGTGCCGGTTCGTTGTAGCGGGTGGTCGCGTAGTATGCAAGTTCCGAATTGAATCCCAAGACCGCGGGCCAGGCAGATATTGCGCCATCTACAACACCCCCAGTGGACTCGTCAATCAATTTGCAAGCAATTCGCTGCTCCAAATAATTATTTCCCAAAACAATATTTATGTATTGCCCCGGCGCTGCTGGATCAAAAGATATGCGTTGAATTACAGCCCTCAGCGCACCTTTGTCTCCAAAACCCTCCACTAGGTACTCACCTATCGTGGACAGGTACAATCGCGCCTTGCCCTCAATATCGCAACCCACGCGAATTGGAGCAATGTCAATCGAGCCTCTAGCTTCTGGATTCGCGCCTTCCAATGGCACAAAATAGGAGGATGGGTTCACCTCGTAAGGGTTGCCGCCATCATCAAGCTGATAGCGAATATAGAGCGGTGAACAATTTAAAGCGAATATCAGCTCGTGCCCATGTACTCGGAGCTCATCGCTGGAGTACACTCGCTCGGCATAGCTTCCACCAACTGGAACCATCAACGCAAGGACCAGGCCGCTCTCGGGTATATCTCTCTCCAGCAAACGGAATTCAAAGCCTCCTGACTTGTCGGTTACAAGGCTAAGTGGTAATGGGCCTAGTCCTTGAGCTTTGGCTGGATCGACTCGCATCCGGTTGCCCTCCTCGTAGACATGGAGCTGCACGTATTCCAAGGCCTCTCCGTTTGCAAAGGCTGCTCTGCCCAGAAAGCGATGCCAATCCTGACTCCCATCGAGATCTTTGGCCTGATCTCCCTCGCTCTGCTCGCGCAAGCTTGCTGCACTCGAGTTCTGTTTCAGTGAAAGCTCTGCCTGTACGATAGAGCTGTTTCCCTCGAGCCTCCCCATGTCGCCGTCTGGATCGTCTCGCAGCTTACCCACCCCAGTACTTGAACACCAACGGACCAGGCTCAATACCAGACAGGCTGATATCGCACACAAAGTGACACTATACCACCGATTAGAGCTTTGATTCATCGACCAGATTCAGCTTCGGAAGGACTCGACGAGATCATGTCTTTTGGCAGGCAAGGGGAGGAAGGCCCGGGGGTAGAGGCCTTCCTCCTTTATACCCCATGCACTGCACTCACGGGGCTCGGTCATGCGGGCGAAAATTCACTCAGGGACCGATGATCTCGTTCTCATCGATTTTCCCATCTTCATCGGCATCCACGAATGTCACCACGGTATTGTCCGTATCCCACTGTTGGAGCTGACGCGCGAGGTCGCCAGTCGGGGTGTTCACGGTGATGATGTCGCCGCCAATACGAAACGACACCACTCTGCCGAGCCCATCGACTTGAACCTCTGAGACTTGACCCGTGTATGTCGCTGCAGGAAGCGCTATCCCTGTCGATGTCAGGGCGACAACCGCGATCGTGGCGAGCAGGGAAGAATTCCGTTGTGAGCTCATGATGAGAGGCCTTCTTGGGGGTTGGGTTTTGCGGAGCATCTCGAGGAGGCAAGCTCTGAGGAACTCAGAACCGTGCGAAGCGCACTGGGCGCACGCAGCAAAGCGAGCCTACCAGGCGTACAGGCGCTGATTGCGAACATCCTCCGTGTCTGTTTCCAGCAAAGTGAGGATGGCTCGCCATCAGGCTGCTTCTGTCTTTGGCCGCTAAGCAGGCACTTGTCGCTCAGGATCGTAACAAGCAGAATCAACACCGAATGTACGGGTCATGTAAAATCTATGTCCTGCATCTCTGACAGGTCCCTCAGAGGCAGCCCCTCCGCTCTCGTATGCGCATCCACAACTCCTGATCGTACCTCTCCGGAGAGAGGGGGTGGACTGTCCGTGGTCGCCTGCTGGGGCGAGCCAGAGGGGCGGGCCGGGCGCTGCGGCGGCGAGGCGGTTTGGAGCGAGGTCCTCGGGGACGAGTTGGGGTGCGCTGGATGCGTCGGGATCGGCGCAGTGGGTTGGGGACTGGGGCGCGGGTTCGGTTTGGTCTTCGATCGGGCCGGTCAGGATGCGGTGGATCGGGCACCGGTTGGCGATTTCGAGCGGGCGCTGGGGATATCGACGGCGGCGCAGGGGCTGCGCCAACGAGGGCTGTCTTCCTCGTGGAGGGGATCTGGGGCTCGTGCGGAGACCGGGGCCCAATCCGCAGGCCCCATCCGTGGGAACCATCCGTGGGCCCCATTCGCCGGCCCAATCTGCAGGCCCGGGCGGCGTCGCGCTCGCCGCGGGTTCCGCAGCCCCGGCGGTAGCTTCCGCCCGTTGCTAGCCCGTTCCGAAGGCCCGGCCCCGGCGGCAGTTGCGCCCGAGGCGCCGCGCCCCACGGCGCGTCGTCCCATTCCGCACCCGGAGGCCCCGGCGCCGAGCCCCGCTCGGGACGCGCCCCCGCGCCGTGCCCCGTGCGCGCCCCCATCCAAGGCCGCGCGCCCGGACCCTCTGCTCCGCGGGCCTCGGCGTCCGAGCGGGCCCACCCACGGCGCCTAGAATTGCCCCGAGTTCGCCAGCTCCTTCGCATGCCTCGCCCCATGTTTCCGGTGCTCCCCTTGCCGCCCGTGTTCGCTCGCATTCGTTCCTCAGCCGCGGGTCTACCGCTGCCTTCGGCCCCCCGCGCTGCCTGGATGTTCGCGGCCCTGTTCGTCGTCGGCGCTCGGTTCCCCGCCGACGCCCGCGCCGCTCAGATCGGTCCCCCGGGCCCGCCGCCGCAGGACGGCCCGCCGGCCGAAGCGCAGGCGCTCGACCTGACCGGACTGTGGCCGGCTCCGGCCGGAACCTGGGTCTGCGCGGACGGAAGTCTGGCGCGCAGTCGCGCCACGGATACCCCCGTCGGACGCGGCAGGCTCGAGCAGCGTTGGCGCCGCGAACTGCCCGCGCCGCTGTCCGAGGAGGCGCTGGTCAGCGGAGACGCCTGCCTGGCCCTGACCAGCGACTCGGGCAAGCATTTCGGCCAGTGGTTCGACCTGCGCTCGGGCCAGCCGATCGGCTCCGCGCTCGCGGCCGAGCTGCCCCTGGCCCCGTGTCTGGCCGGGAACCGGGCCGTGCTCCGCCTGGGTCCCGATCGGCTGGTGGGCATCGAAGTCGACGCAGACGGCTGGCGCGAGGTCTGCGCCTGGACGATCCCGTCGGTCGGCGAGCCCCTGTTCGACGGCGAGCGGGTCTATGTGCGCGACGCCCGCGGCCTGCAACGCCTGACCTGGGGCCAGGCCCAGCCCGCGGCGCGCCTGGACCTCGATCTGATCGGCCGGCTCGCGTGGTTGCCCGAGGGGCTGGTCGTGCTGGCTCGTTCCTCCAAGGGCGGCAACTTCCACTGGACCCAGGTGCCCTTCGATCTGTCCGCTGCCAGCTACGGGCCCGCGGCCCTGCCGCTCGATGCCGTCGACCGCGGCGCGCGCGAGGCGCGGCTCTATCCCGGCGCGCTGAAACACTACTACCAGAGCGCGGACATCCACTGGAACGGCTCCTCCATGACCTGGTTGGTGGTGGGTCCAGAGCTGGGCTTGATCGCCGGCAAACTCGAGCGCGACCCATTTTCGAGCGTGTTGCACGCGGCCCCTGCCCAGTGCGCGCAGGGCAGCCTGGGCTGGTTGCGCGATCGGACCTGGGAACGCGACTACCTGGCGCTCGCCGCCGCCCAGGATCGCTGGGTGATCTACGGACCGACTTTGGAATTCGAGCAGCGCGGTCCGCGCTCGGTGACCATCGGCCGGGACGGGGTCTGGATCGATCGACGGGCGATCAGTTTGGACGGCGAATCGCTGCTGCAGCTGCTGCCGGGGGCCGATCCGCGCTGGGTCGTGCCCACGCTGCACGGCCCGCTGCTCTGCCGCGGCCAGCGCAGCCTCGAACTCTGGGGTCCGATCCGCCCCGCAGTCCTGGCCCAGCGTCCGCCCTGGACCGACTGGCCAGCCGAAGTCAGCGCCGCCGCCGTGCTCGAGGATCCCAAGGCGGTTGCGATCGGGGACCCCGAAGGTCCGGTGCTCGTCGGACCGCTCCAGATCAGCGCCGGGCGGCTCGCGGCCCGCGAGCCCGAACCGGCGCCGCGCAAGGGCAGGCAGAAACCGAGCGCGGGCATCGAAGCGGGCGCCTTGAGCCTGTGGATCGCCGGCGACGGGCGGCTGCTCTACGCCCGCGATTGGGCGGCCTTCGAACGCGGGCTGTCCGAGCGCCTGCGCCTCTCGGCCGCGACGGCCCTCGCGGAGGGCTCCCTGCCCGCGCAGCAAAGCTCCGCTGCCCCCGTGATCCAGCGCGCCCTGGCCGTGGCGCGCGAGTTCCGCCTCGAGTCCGAGATCGAGAAGCTCGCCGCGGCCCTGGAGCGGGTCGAGCGGCAGGGACGCAAGGCGCGCGCCGACCGGGCCGAGGTGGCCCAGGCGGCCCTGGATGGCTTCGATGCGGAGCGCCAGGCCCTGTTCGAGCGAGCCTTCGCCGATCTGATCGGGGAGGCGCCCGACGAGCTCGGCTGGGCGGCCCTGCGGGCGGGCCTGGACCAGCCCCCGCTGCGCGACCACGCCCGTCGGTGCATCGATCGGGCCCTGCCCAGCGGCCTGGAAGCGGACCTGGGCTCGCCGCGGCTGCGCCTGGAGCTGGCGCGCTTGCACGCACGCCGCGGCGTGGAGCTCGTGGGCGTCGAGGGCGGCCGGGCGGCCCCGGCTCAGAGCGTGCTGGCGGAGGAGCTGATCCGGGCCCGCTGGCAGCCGGATTGGATCGGGCTGCTGAGCCCGGACCTCCTGGTGTTCGGGCCCCGCGATCGTTTCGATGACCTGGTTCTGGCGCTCCTGCGCGGACAACTCCTGGCGGACCAACTGGCGGGATTCCTGGGAGCGACCCCACAGCCGATCGACGCCGCTCTGTTCGAGAGCTCGCCGGCCGAGCGGCCGCGCCGGCCCTTGGCGGTCTCCGTGCTCGGCGCCAAAGGCGATGCGCAGCGCTTCGAGGCGCGCCGGCAGCTGCAGCCGGCGCAGTTCTTCGACGTCCGACGCGCCCTGTTTGACGAGGGCAACGCTCTGACCCTCGTGCACTGGCCCGCGGGCAGCGCCAAACTCGGCGCCCAGGAACCGGATCTGATCCTGGCCCTGACCCAACACTGGCTCGAGCTGCGCTGCCCGCTGTACACGGACACGCGCCAGGCCCGCGGCGGGCCGGGCTACTGGGCCCGGGTCGGCTTGCCCCTGATGGCCGCCGAAATGCGCTTCGACCTGCCGAGCGATTCGGCCGTGCTCGACCTCGATCATTCGCAGACCGCGGTGTTCCTGTCCACGCTCGACCGCGAGCTGTGGCTGCCCTGGCCCAAGCTGGTGGCCCAAACGGCACCCTCGATCGAACTCGCCAGCCAGCAGCCCCTGGCGAGCATCGAGCTGCCCTGGCTCTTCAACCAGCTCTACTGGGCCACCACCCGCGAACTCCACTGGGCCCAGTCGGCCCAGCTGTGCGCCGCGCTGCTCGTCGGCGAGGGCCAGACCCAGCGCCCCGAATTCGCGCGGGTCCTCGCCGCCTACCACCGCGGAGACGCCGAGCAAGCCCGCCTCCTGCGCGAAGGCGGCCTGGACGCCAACGCGCTCGAGCGCCTGATGCAAGCCCACCTCGAACAGCTCCAGCCACCCGCCGGCCAGCCCGGCGATTGAGCCCCAGCGCTCCTAAGGCTCCCCGCGCGCCGTCGGCGCCGGACCGCAGCGGATTCGCAGGCACAGCGCTCGGGCCAGACGGGCCCTGGATCGAGCGCCGCGGAAAGATCCAGCCCGCTCAGGCCAGCTCGCTGTGGTCTTCGATCACGCCGGTCAGGATGCGGTGGATCGGGCACCGGTTGGCGATCTCGAGCAGGCGTTGGCGGTCCTCGGGGCTGAGCGCGCCTTCGATGTGGATGCGGCGCTGCAGGCGGTAGTGGATCCGGCCGTCGTCGGCCTTGGTCTCGGTGTGGGAGACTTCGACGCGCCAGTCGGTCACCGCCAGTTGCTTGCGGCGCGCGTAGAGTTCGAGGGTCAGCACGGTGCAAGCCGCCAGGGCCGAGTCCAACAGGTCGTGGGGATCGGGCGCGGCGTCGCTGGAGCCCAGGGTCTTGTCGACATCGCTGCTCCAGGCGTGGCGGCCGTTGGTGAGCGTGGTCAGCGCCCCGTGGGCGCGGTGCAAGCGAGCTTCGATCGGCATGGGCGCGGTGCGTTCTGGGAGCCGGGACGGGCGCGGCGTGCTGCCCGTTCCGCAGGACGGTAGCATCCGGTCCGGCGCCACGCCCGCGGGGCCTGCGGTCGCGGCGGAGCCGCGCGGCGCGAAGGGAACCGGCCGACGCGGTCTGTGAGGCGCTCCGGCCAGCGGCCTCGCCAGCCGCGTCGGCCGGTGTTCAGGGAATCGAAGCAGAAACTCGTCCGGTCAGAGCGAGGCCAGCCAGGCCTCGAGCAGGGCGCTGGCCCGTAGGCGTGCCGCTGGCAAGAGTCCGCGGCAGAGCCCCACCCGCGTCGCTTCGGCTCGGGCGCTCAGCTCACCAGGATCTCCGCACGGGGCTCGGCGGCGGGCGCCGGGGCGGCCGCGGCGCGCTGTTCCCAGAGACCCTGGGCCACGCGCAGCAGCGGACGCCCGTCCTCGCTGCGGATGCGCCACAGGTGCAGCCAGCCGTTGTCGACCAGCTCGCGCACCGCCGGTTGGCGGGCCAGGATCGCGTCGATCGCTTCAGCGGGCGCTTCGACAAAAACCTGCAGGCGCAGGGGCGCGTGCATGTACTCCTGGCCGTCGTGGACCGATTGCCAGGGCAGGCCGGTCATGAGGTCGCCGCCGGAGCCCAGCAGCACCCCGAGCTGACCCCCGACCGCGTTGTGCAGCACCTTGTTGCCGCTGCCGAACAGCTGCGGATCGACGCTCGAGCCGAAGTACTGCAGGTTGATCCAGTTGGCGACCACCACCGGGGCGGTCAGGATCAGCTCGAGCACGGCGAAGCCGTCGTCGCGGCGCCAGTCGTACTCGTGCAGGAACGAGCGCCCGGCCAGGTCCAGGCCGCGGGTGCGGGCGCGCGGCGCGGCGATGAAGGCCGCGTTGCCCGCCAGGGCCCACTCGGGGCGCACCTCGGCCCAGTCGCGGGCGCGCCGGGCGATGGCGGCATGTTGCTGGGCCTCGCCGAGCTCCCCCAGCCCCAGGCGCGCGGCGCGCTCGAGGCGCGTGCGCCGGCCGGCCTCCGCCAGCCAGCCCGCCAGCAGGTCCAGGTCGGGGCGCAGCTCGGCCGGCAGGCTTTCGGTGTCGAACAGCGTGAAGCGGTCGGTGGTGGTGTCGTGCAAGCCCGCCAGGAAGCGCACCTCGGCGGGCAGGGCCCGGCCGCGGCGCGCCAGCTCGGCGCGCACGTCCTCGGCGTTGAGCAGCGCCGCCGCGGCGCGCGCGCTGGCGGCGCCGTTCTGGCCGCCGCAAGCGCCGCAATCGAGGCCGGCGGCGTGCAGGTTGTTGGCGCTCTGCCCGCCGTGGCCCGCCAGGAGCACCAGCCGCGGCAGGCGCTCGGGCAGCGACATGGCGCCCAGGATCCCCTGGGCCAGGTCGGCGCGCGCCGCCAGTTCGGGCGCGCTGCCCTCGAAGCGCGGGGCGCCCGCGCTCTGCCCGGGGGCCAGGGCCGCGGCGCCGTTAAAGAGCTTTTCGGCGTAGGACAGGCCCAGGGACTCGACGAAGGCGAAGCTGCCCACCGGCGAGGTCTTGAAGCCGTGCCAGGCGCTGAGCCGAGCGCGGCGGGACAGGCGTTGTTCGGGCGCGGCGGTTTCCTCGAAGCGCAGCTTGGGCGTCAGCAGCACCGGGCAGTGGGGTTGCCCGGCGGCATCGCCGGCGCGCACGAATTCGAGCGCCAAACCGAAAAATCCGGCGAAGCCCGAGCTGCTGACCGCCGGGGTCAGGCCCTCGAGCTGCCGGCGCAGCACCTCGGAGCGCACGTCGATGCACAGCACCACGTGGGCCGTGGCCCGCGGCGCGGCCGGCGCCGGCGTCCGGCGCGGCTGTTGCCAGCGGGCCAGCAGACCGCGCTCGTAGGCCAGTTCGTGGGCGCGCTGCAGGGTCAGGTCGATCGTCAGCTCGCGGCTGGCGCCGCGCTGGCGCGCCGCGGCGGCGTGGGCCAGCGCCGCGGGCCAGGCGCGCGCGAAAATCTCGGGCTCGGCCCGGGCCAAGGCCGCGTCGTAGGCCACGCGCAGGGCCAGCAGCTCGAGCCCATGGCGGTCGCTGCGCCCGGCCTGGGCCGCTTCGAAGGCCAGGCGGCGGGTGTGGGCGACCCAGCCGGAGAGGCTGGCCAGGGCGCGGTGCAGGTAATCGTCCAAAGCCGCGCCGGAGAGCCCGAGGGCGGCGAGGCAGGCGCGCAGCGCCGCCTGGGGGTCCGCGGGCAGGTCGGCGAAGAAGGCGCGCACCCCGGCGAAACCGAGCACCTCGAGGCCGCGGTCGAGGGCCGCCGCGCAGCGCCCCGCGGCGAACAGGGACGAGTCCGCCCAGGGCATGCGCCAGGTCGCCTGGTGTCGATCGAAGTAGGCCGCGCACCACTTGCCGAGCTCACGGGTCACCAGGGCGGCGCGCTGCCCGCCCTGCTCCGCATCCAGCGCTTCGGCCACGGTCAGCACATCGGGCAGGCGCGGGCGGCTGGGCTGCTCGAGCTCTCGCTCGAGTTGCGCCAGGGTCAGGGGCCTGCCGGCCTGCTCCAGGGCGGCCTCGAGGTCGCAGCGCTCGATCTCGCCGCGGGCCACGCGGCGGCGGTACTCCTCGCGCGGCAGCGCCCCGCGGGCGCCGCGCACGCGCTCGAGCTCGGCCGCGGCCGCTTCGAAGGGCTGCCCGGAGAGCCCCAGGTAGGGATTGACCGCCACGAAGCGGTCGAGGGGCCAGACCGGAGCGCAGCGCGCCAGGGCGCGCTCGACCACGGGCCCGAGGTCCTGGGGCAGGCGCGCGGGCGCGCCCGGGGCGCTCGCGTCGCTGTCGTGCAGCTCGCGCCGCGAGAGGTGCTGCTCGGGCAGCGGCCAGCGGCGCATCACCCAGCGATCCCAGAGCGCGTTCATGTAGCCGCCCGCATGCAGCCACACGTAGGCGCGGCCGCTGCGCGAGGCCTCGAGCGGCGCGTGCAGCAGCAAGACCGCGGCGAAGGCCAGGCACAGCCCGATCGGCAGCCAGGCGCCGGCCGTGGCGGCGAGCGGCAGGTCCGCCGCCACGCTCGGGCCGAGCAGCCAGGCCAGCCCCGCCGAAAGCGCGAAGTAGAGCCCCGCCAGGGCTGCCGCGCCCGCCGCGATCGGCAGGGTTTGGCGGGCGGAGCGGCGTTCGAGCCACAGGGCCGCCAGGCCCAGGCCGAGGATCGCGGACAGGGTCAGCTTGCCGGGCTGCTGCAGCGGATCGAGGCCCAGGGCCAGCCCCAGGGCCAGGCCGAGCATCCCCGCGGCGCCGAGCGCGAGCAGGCGTTGACCGGCGCCGCGCGCTGGACGCGGCGCCCGCGGGCCGCCCTGGCGCAGCTCCTCGGCCACGCTGCCGGCCGACAGGAACGCATGGGCCTTGTAGAGCGAGTGCGCCAGCAGGTGCAGGGCCGCGGTCGAGAAGGCCCCCAGGCCGCATTGCATCAGCATGAAGCCCATCTGCGCGCAGGTCGACCAGGCCAGGGCGACCTTGATCGAGTTCTGGGTGCCCATCACCAGCCCGGCGAACAGCGCCGTGCCGCCGCCCACCAGGGCCAGGGCCGCGAGAGCTCCGGGCTCGAGCGCCAGCAGCGGCGAGAGCCGCAGCACCAGGAAACCGCCCGCGTTGATGATGCCCGCGTGCAGCAGCGCCGAGACCGGCGTGGGCGTCTCCATCACCTCCGGCAGCCAGCCGTGGAAGGGAAACTGGGCGCACTTGATCAGCGCCGCCACGACCACCAGACCCGCGATCCAGGGCAGCTGCGGCAGGCTCTGTCCGCTGGCTTGCAGCTCGCGGGCGCGTTCGAACAGGAGCTCGAATTCGAGGCTGCCGAAGGCCTGGGCCGCCAGCGCGGTGGCCAGCGCCAGGCAGACCTCCCCCAGGCGGCTGAAGAGGAACTTCTTGCGCGCGGCGAGCTGCGCGCCGGCGCGCTCGGGGTAGAAGGTCAGCAGGCCGTGCAGGCAGAGGCTGGTCAGGATCCAGCACGCGAGCAGCATCAGCAGGTTCCCGGACAGCACCAGGCCCAGCACCGCCGCCAGGGTCAGCAGCAGGCCGCGCTGGAAGCGACGCTGGCCCGGGTCCCCGGCGAGGTAGCGGTTCGAATACCCCACCAGCAGCAGTCCGAGCCCGGAGACGAGCAGCGCCGCCAGGCAGCTCAAGGCGTCCAGTTGGACCGCCAGGGACAGCGGCACGCCCAGGGGCGAGCCCAGCTCGAGCAGGGCCGTGCGCCCGCCGTTCCCCTGGGCCGGTCCCAGGCAGGCCAGGAGCACCAGGGCGAAGGCCAGGGCGGTCGCGGCGCGGGCCGCCGGGCGCAGGCGGCCCGGCGCGCTGGGCAGCGCCAGGGCGGCGAGCACCAGCACCAGGGGGGCCAGGGCGGCGGCGAGCGGGGGCAGCTGGGTCCACATGGGGGGCTTGGGGCGGGGGGTGGCAGGGGCCGAGGCCTCGGGATGAAGGTTCGTTCACCCGCTATCATCAAGTCCAATTCAATGTCTGCGTCGGAACGTTCTATTGGATAGAACGATTGCGGCGCGCCTCCCCATGCTCGACCTCAACTACCACCACCTGCGCTACTTCTGGGCCATCGCCCACGAGCAGGGCCTGACCCGCGCCGCCCAGCGCCTGCACGTCAGCCAGTCGGCGCTATCGATCCAGCTCAAGCAGCTCGAACGCGCCCTGGGCCAGGCCCTGTTCGAGCGCCGCGGCCGGCGCCTCGAGCTGACCGAGGCCGGCCGCATCGCCCTGGAGCACGCCGACACGATCTTCCGCGCCGGCGACGAGCTGCTCTCGACCCTGGCCGGCCGGCCCAGCAGCCAGCAGCCCCTGCTGCGCATCGGCTCCTCGGCCACGCTCTCGCGCAATTTCCAGCTGGCTTTCCTGCGGCCTTTGCTGGCCGAGCCCCGCGCGCGGGTGCGGCTCGTCTCGGGGGGCCTGCGGGAGCTGCTGCTGCAGCTCGGCGCCCACGCCCTCGACCTGGTGCTGGCCAACGAAAGCGTGCCGCGCGACAAATCCGCCGGCTGGCACAGCGTGCTGCTGGCCCAGCAGCCGGTCAGCCTGGTTTCGCGGCCGCCCGAGCCCCGCCGCGGGGGGCAGCGTTCCGGCGCGAGCGCTCGCAGCGGGGCCGGGAGCAACCCTCCGCGGGCCGCGGTGCGGCCGCGGCGCGCCGTCCGGCCCCCCGCGGGTCCGAGCGGGGCGCAGCCCGCTGCGGCCCTGCGCTTCCCCCAGGATCTCGAGGGTCAGCCGCTGCTCTTGCCGGGCGAGCACAGCTCCCTGCGCACGGCCTTCGACCTGCTGCTCAGCCAGGCCGGGGTGCGACCCGTGGTCCTGGCGGAGGTCGACGACATGGCCATGCTGCGCCTGCTCGCGCGCCAAACCGGGGCCCTGGCCCTGGTGCCCCCCGTGGTGGTGCGCGACGAGCTCGCCGCCGGAACCCTGGTCGAACGCTGCACGATCCCGCAGATCGCCGAGCGCTTCTACGCCATCACCACCCAGCGCCGCTTCCCCCACCCGCTGCTGGCCGAGCTGCTCGAACGCCCCCTGGGCGACGTGGCGCCCTGAGCAGCGGGCGGCGGGCCCGGCCAGGGGCCGCCGCCGAGCCTGCCCGGTCGCCAGCCCTCAGGGCGACCCGGCTGCGCCCGGTCCGAGGCGCTCGAAACGCGCCCGCTCGCGGCCATCGATGCGCACGCGCTCGAAGAACATGCCGTGGGGCCGCACCCACAGCCCGCTGTCGCCCGCCAGCGCCCGGTACAGCACCAGGGGCTCTTCGGTTTCGCTGTGCCGCACGCAGGCCAACACCTCGTACAGGCCGCCCTTGTAATGGCGGTAGCGCCCGCGCGGCGTGGCGGGCAGCTTGCCGGCCGGATCCGCGGGCAGCAGCTCCGCGGCCCGCCCGGCGCCCGGGTCCCGGGCTGGAACGGCCCCGGCGTCCGTCGCCGCGGGCCCCGGCGCCAGCTCCCAATGCCAGACCGGCCCGGCCTCCGCGTCCAGGGCGGTGCCGGTCACGACGAAGCCCAGGCGCTCCAGGATGCGCGTCGAGGCGTTCGCCTCCGGCAGCGTTTCGGCGCACACGATCAAGCGCGGATCCGCGGCCCGCGCGATCGCCACCAGCCAGCGCGCGGTCGCCGCCGCATGCCCGCGCCCGCGCTCGGCCTCCAGGGTGAAGTAGGCGATCTCCACGCGCCCATCCCGCGGCGGACCCTTGAAGGCACCCCCGCCGACCGCGCGCTCGGCCCCGCCCGCCCGCGCCAGACACACGTAGCCCACCCAGGGCGGCTCGAAGCCAACCTGCTCCAGGAACTCGGCCAACCCGCGGTTGTTTGCCACCAGCTCGCTGGGCAGGGCCAGGCCGGTTTCCAGCGTTTCCCCGCGCCGATCCAGGGCGACCAAGCGGTGCAGCATCCCAGCAGTATGGGGCGCGGCCCTGCGCCCGCCTAGGCGCAGCCCGCCGGACGCTGCCGAGGAGCGCGCCAGCGGGCCGCCTCGATCGATCCCGGGCGGACTCCGGGAGCGCGGCGGCATTGAACTCCCGCGGGTCCTCTCTCCATGCTGATTTCCTCGGATTCCCCAGCCCCAAACCCGCCATGCCGCGCCGGTTCCAGCTCCCGTCCCTCCTGTCGTTGTGCTTCCTCGTGTGCCTCGCCGCCCCCGGGTCGAGTGCAGCTGCGGCCGCTGCGCCCCTGCCGCTCCAGGGCCAGGCCACGCCCGGGGAGGCGGCGCCGCAGACAGCCCCCAGCGCCGCGGCGGCGCCCGCCCCTCAGGGCGCCCTGGCCCAGGCTCTGGCGGAGGCCCGAGCGGCCCAGGCCAAGCTCGAGCAGCGCGAGCAGGCCTACCTGGTGCTCAAGGGCAAGCTCTCCCAGGCGGGCGCCCAGGCCACGGCCGAGCTCCAGGCCCAGCACGAGGCCGCCCGGGCCGCGCTGGAGGATCAGGCCGCGGCGCTGCGCGCTGCGGCGCGCGCGGTCGAGGAGGCCGGCGGAGACGCGGCGCCCTTCCGCAGCGCGGTCGCGCAGGTCCTCGGCGAGGGGCCCGCGCCGGCCCAACTGAGCGACTACCTGACCGTGGAGGGGCTGCTGCGGCTGGCCGAGACCTGGGGCCAGAAGGCCTACCACTTCGTGATCGACCAGGGTCCGCTGATCCTCTGGCAGGCCCTGGTCGTGGTGCTGCTGTGGAGCCTGTTCGGCGTGCTGGCCCGCTTCGTCAAGAAGCTCGTGCGCCGCGGCCTGTCCTCGCCGCGCATCAAGGCCTCCTCGCTGGTCAAGGACTTCATCGCCGGGATCGCCTCCAACGCGGTCGTCATCGCCGGCCTGTTGGTGATCCTGAACCAGCTCGGTCTGCAGGTCGGCCCGCTGCTGGCGGGCTTCGGGGTGGCCGGCTTCATCGCCGGCTTCGCGCTGCAGGACGTGCTCTCCAACTTCGCCGCGGGCGTGATGATCCTGTTCTATCGACCCTTCGACGTGGGCGACTTCGTGCGCGCCGGCGGCGAGCACGGCACGGTGCGCGAGATGAGCCTGGTCTCGACCACCCTGACCACCCCGGACAACCAACGCCTGATCGTGCCCAACAAGAAAATCTGGGGCGAGACGATCCAGAACGTGACCGCCAACCCGACCCGCCGCGTCGACATGGTCGTCTCGATCGACTACGCCGACGACATCGGCAAGGCCTTGGGCGTGCTCGAGCGCGTGGTCAAGGCCCATCCCAAAGTGCTGCCTGACCCGCAGACGGTGATCCGCGTCGCTGCCCTGGCCGATTCGGGCATCGAAATCCAGGTGCGCCCCTGGTGCAACTCGCCCGACTACTGGGACGTGATGGGCCAGCTCAACCGTCAGATCAAGGAAGCCTTCGACCAGGCCGGCATCACGATCCCCTTCCCGCAGCGGGTCGTGCACGTGCGCGGCGGCCAGCTGCCCTGAGGCGCGAGCCGGCCGGCGCGGCGCTCGGCTGCGGCGGGGCGCTCGGCTGCGGCGGGGCGCTCACGCGAGAACAAGCGCTCGGCGCGGGCCTGGCCCGCGCCGAGCGCGCTGTTCAGCCGCTCAAGGCAGGGGGATCAGGAAGCGGTAGCTGCCCGAGTCCACCTCGACTTCGAGCGGCGGGGGCGGTTGGCCTGCCCTCAGCTCGAGCAGCACGCGGGGCACGCTGCGCACGTTGGGCAGCAGCTTGCCGAGCGGGCGGCCCGATTCGGTCACTCTGGTATCGGCGGGGCAGGGCAGGACCACGGCGGCGATCAGGTTGGGCGGGATCTCGACCTCGACCTCGAGGCCGGCGGCGGTGCGCTTCCAGGAGCAGGACACCGGCCCGCGGATCGAGTCGTAGCGCGCTCCGGCGGCCTCCAGGCCGTCCACCGGAGCCGGAGCGAGCTGCAGGCGCTGGAACGAGCTGGGCGCGATCGGCAGGCCCACCAAGCTCTCGAACAACCAGCGGCCGACGCAGCCGAAGGCGTAGTGGGCGAAGGAATTCATGCCCGGGTCCTGGAAGCCGCGCTCCGGGGTCCAGCCGTCCCAGCGCTCCCAGATCGAGGTCGCGCCCTGCTCGACCGCGAACAGCCAGGAGGGATACTCGCGGCGCAGCACCAGCGCCGCGGACAGATCGCGGCGGCCGGCCTTGTCGAGCGCCTGCAACAGCACCGCCGTGCCCACGAAGCCGGTGTCGAAGCGCCGGCCGAGGGCTTCGATGTTGGCGGCCAGGTGCGCGGCCGCGCGCGAGCGCTGGGGCTCGTCCAGCAGGTCGTAGGCCAGGGCCAGGGCATAGCCGCACTGGCTGTCGCCTACGACCCGGCCCTCGGCGTCCACGCAGGAGCGCTGGAACTGCAGGCGCAGCTCGTGCCACAGGCTGCGGTAGCGGTCGGAATCCTGCCGCTTGCCCAGCGCGCGGGCCGCTTCGGCGAGGCACTCGGCCGAGCGCGCGAAGTAGGCCAGGTAGATCAGCTGGGGTGGGGTCGGCGGGCCCAGGTGCACCCAGTCGCCGAAGCAATGGAACTGCTCCGGCGGCGCGCGGTCCGGCCCCGAGCGCGCCACCAGGAAGTCGAGGTAGCGCTGCATCGACGGGTACTGGCGCGCCAACAGGCGCCGGTCCCGGTAGATGCGGTACAGCTCGAGCGGCAGGATCGCGCCGCAATCGGCCCAGGCCGGGCCGCCGTCGTCGCCGGCGACCAGCAGCGGCGCGACGGTCGGGAACTGGCCGTCCGCGCGCTGCGCGTCGCTCAGGTCTGCGAGCCATTTGCCGAAGAAGGCGCGCACATCGGCGTTCCAGGCCGCGGTGACCCCGTAGGCCAGGGCGTCGCCGGTCCAGCCCAGGCGCTCGTCGCGCTGCGGGCAGTCCGTGGGCACGTCGATGAAGTTCATGCGCTGGGTCCAGCGGATGTTCTCGAACAGGCGCTCGAGGCCCGCGTCGCTGCACCAGAAATCGCTGCCGTAGGGCGTGTCGCTGGACAGGGCCACGCCGACGATCAGGTCGGCCGGGGGGCTGTCGAGGGCCGCATCGAGCCCGTCCACCTCGACGTACTGGAAGCCGTGGAAGGTGAAGCGCGGCTCGAAGACTTCGCGCCCCTCGCCGCGGGCGATGAAAGTGTCCGTGGCGCGCGCGCCGCGCAGGTTCTGGGTGTAAAGCTGGCGGTTCTCGTCGAGGCGCTCGGCGAAGCGCAGGCGGAAGCGCTGGCCCGGCCGGGCGGCCACGGTCAGGCGCGCCACGCCGGCGATGTTCTGGCCGAGGTCGAAGGCGAAGCGGCCGGGGCCGAGCTTCCAGGAGGAGACCGGCGTGAACTCAGCCACCGCCCGCACCGGCGGGCCCGGATGCGGCTCGCGGCGCGGCGAAACCGGGGCTCCCAGATCGACGGGCTGCCAGCCGGAGGCATCGAATCCGGGCCGATCCCAGCCCTGGGGCTCGCGGCGCAGGTCCCAGGTCTCGCCCATCAGCAGGTCGGCTTCGAGCACGTGTCCGACATTCGCGCGCCAGCTGGAATCGCTGCGCACGATCTGGCGCTCCCCGCCCTCGTATTCGAGGTGCAGTTCGAGGGCCAGGCGCGGCGAGGGCCCGTAGTGGTCGCGCTGGCCGCCGTAGCCCACGTAGCCGGCGTACCAGCCGTCCGCCAGCAGCGCGCCCAGGGCGTTGGCGCCCGGCGCGAGCAACGCGGTCACGTCCGCGCTGCGCGCCAGGACGCGCTGGCGATAGTCGGTCCAGCCGGGCGTCAGGCGGCCGTCGCCGACCGGCTGGCCGTTCAGCTTCACGTCGACCGCGCCCAGGGCGGTCCAGTGCAGTGTGGCCCGCCGGGGGGCGCGCTCGAGTTCGAACTCGCGCCGCAGCAGGCGCGCCGGCGGCAGGCGCATCCCGGCGGCCCAGGGAGCTTGGTCGTGGGCGCCCAGGATCGGCGCCGCAACCGGCTCGCCGCTCGCATCCACCGCGCGCCAGCCCGGGCCGCTGGTGAGGCGGGTCACGGCGCCATCGGCCGCCGTCAGGTCCAGGGCCAGGAGCAGCCCGGCGGGCCCGGGCTCGGCCTTGGTCAGGCGGACCTCCAGGCGATGTGGCCCCGGACGCAGGGCGCCCCGCAGCTCGAAGCTGTTCACCTCGTGCCAAGCGCTGCCGCCCGCTTCGCCGGCGGCCAGCTCGTCGCCGTCCAAGGACAGGCGCCAGCCGCCGTAGGCGCTCAGGCGCACCCGGGCCTCCGCGAGCGGCTGCGCCACGGCGAAGTCGAATTCGAAGCGGCATTCGCCCACGGGCGCGTCCTGGCCGCCGGGGAAACCGAGCCAGGCCGCGGAGCCGAAGGCGGCTCGCTGGGCCTCCACGGGCTGGTCGAAGCCGATCCACTCGGCGCTCCAGTCGCTCGGGTCGAGCAGCCCCAGGCTGAAGCGCTGCGGCGCGCTGAACGGCCCCGGCCGGCCGCGCTCATCGCTGAGCTGCACCTGCCAGAAGGCCTGTTGGCCCGAGCGCAGGGGCTCGCCGTTGTATTCGATGTCGACGCTCTCGCGCCCCGGCACGAAGCCGCTGTCCCACAGGTCCGCTTGGCCTTCGGCCAACAGCTCCGGCGCGCTGGCGACCCGCAGGCGATAGCCCCCTTGGGCCAGCCCGCGGGCCGTGGGGTCGACCGCCGTGGGCCACCAGCCAAAGCGCGGCCGGTCGCTGGCCAGGCCCTCGGGGTCGAGCCGGTGCTCGACGGTCAGGTGGGTCGCCAGGACGCTGCCTTCGGCCGCGGGCGTCGCGTCTTGCGCGGGCCGGGAAAAGCCAGGGTTGAGGGCGGAAGCCAACAGAAGGACCAGCGACTGGAGCAGCATGGAGCGATGCTAACCGGCCCCGCGCTCGGATGTCGGCGCCTGGCGCCGGCAGGCCCCAGCGCTTAGCCTCTGCAAGTATGTTCCCCACCCCCTCCCGCTGCTGAATCCATCGGCGGCCCGGCGTGCCCGGGCCAGCCCCTGCTGCGCGCGCTCAGGCCCCGGCCGGCTGAGGCCCCTGCGGAGGCGCGCCCCAGGCAACCCGCGACCTCCCATGCAACACGATTTCCTCGCCGCGGCCGAACAGGCCGCCCTGGTGGCCCGCGAACACGCCGTGCGCGTCGATGTGGAAGCCGTCTTTCCGCGCCCGACCGTGGAGGCCTGCCGCAACCACGGCCTGTTCGGACTGATCTCGGCCCGCGAAGTGGGCGGCGCCGGCCTCGGCATCGCCGCCGCCGCCCAGGTGATCGAGCGCCTGGCCCGCGAGTGCGGCAGCTCGGCCATGGTCATGACCATGCACTACGCGGGCACCGCCGTGATCGAGGCCCACGGCGACCTGGACACGCGCCGCGCGATCGCCGCCGGACGCCACCTGTCGACCCTGGCCTTCAGCGAGAGCGGCTCGCGCTCGCACTTTTGGGCGCCGCTGTCGAGCGCCCAGCCCGCCGGGGACCAGGTCGTGCTCGAGGCCCACAAGAGCTGGATCACCTCGGCCGGCGCGGCGGATGCCTTCGTCTGGTCGAGCAAGCCGGTCGCCGCCAGCGGCGAGAGCAGCCTGTGGCTGGTGCCGCGCACCACCCCGGGCGTGGCCGCCACGGCGCGCTTCGACGGCCTGGGTCTGCGCGGCAACGATTCCGCGCCGGTGGCCGCCAAGGGCGCGCGCATCCCCGCCAAGAACCGCTTGGGCCCCGACGGCGGCGGCTTCGGGATCATGATGCAGACCGTGTTGCCGCTGTTCAACACGCTGATCTCGGCCGGTTCGGTGGGCCTGACCAGCGCCGTGGTCGAGAAGACCGCCGAACACGCCACGGGCATGAAGTACGAGCACCTGGCGGGTTCGCCGCTCAGCGATCTGCCCACGATCCGCGCCTATCTGGCGCGCATGAAGATCCAGGCCGACTCGGCCCGCGCCCTGTGGCTCGACACGATCGCCGCGCTCGAGGCCGGGCGCCCGGACGCCATGCTGCGCGTCCTGGAGGTCAAGGCGGCCACGGCGGAGGCCGCGCGCGAGGTCACCGATTTGGCCATGCGCGTGTGCGGCGGCCAGGCCTTCCGCAAGGACGTGGGCGTGGAGCGCCGCTTCCGCGACGCGCGCGCCGCGCTGGTCATGGCTCCGACCTCGGATCAGCTGTACGATTTCATCGGCAAAGCCCTCTGCAACCTGCCCCTGTTCGCCTGATCCCGTCCGGCGCCGGAACGCACCCATGCAAGCCAGCGACACCTTGCTCCTCGGCGCCGTGGCCTACGATGCCAAGGTCGTGCCGATCTGGGACGGCTTCAAGCGCTGGTTCGAGCGCCACGGGCTGCCGTTCGATTACGTGCTCTACAGCAACTACGAGCGCCAGGTCGAGCAGCATTTCGCCGGCGCCTTCCACGTGGCCTGGAACTCGCCCTTGGCTTGGCTCCAAGCCGAGCGCGTGGCCCGGCGCCGCGGCCGGCGGGCGCGCGCCCTGGCGATGCGCGACAGCGACCAGGATCTGACCTCCCTGGTGATCGCGCGGTCCGGCGGTCCCGTGGCGACGCTGGCCGATCTGCGCGGCCGGCGGGTCGGCTTCGGCGCCGGCGATTCGCCCCAGGCCACGCTGATCCCGCTGCTGCATCTGGCCGAGGCGGGACTCGAGCCCGGGCGCGACTTCGAGGTGCGGCGTTTCGACGTGCTGGTCGGGCTGCATGGCGACCACATCGGCGGCGAGCGCGACGCCGTGCGCGCCCTGCTGGCCGGGGAGGTCGACGCGGCCTGCTTGATCGACGCCAATCACCTGCTGTTCGCCCGCGAGGGCCTGCTGACCCCCGGGGCGACGCGCGTGCTGGCCCAGACCGGTCCCTACGACCACTGCAACTTCACCGTGCTCGACGGGGCGCCGGAGCGGCCCGTCGGGCGCTTCATCGAGCTGCTGTTGTCGATGCGCTACGAGGATCCCGAGGTGCGCGGCTTGATGGACCTCGAGGGACTCAAGGCCTGGCGCCCGGGCCGTACTTCGGGTTACGCGCTGCTCGAACGCGCCGTCGATCGCTTCCGCTACCTCGAGCCGTTCCTGGCCCGCATGGGCGCCTGAGGCCGGCGCCGCGCGGCTTGCCAGCGACCCGCATGGACGGCGACGATCCCATCGGCCCCGGCGCCGGGAGCCCGCAGGCCCCCCTGGGCGCCCCTGAGGCAAGCGCAGCCCTCGACCTCGGATCCCTGGGCCTCGACGAGGGCGCCAGCGTGCTGCTGCGGCGGGCGCTCGGCTCCCCGGCGTCGAGCCTGGCGGTGCATGGCTCGGCCGCGGACCTCGGCCTGCAGCTCGGCGCCTGGGCGCGCAGCGAGGGCGAGCGCTTTCGGGCGGCGCAGCCCGGCGAGGTGCTGGCGGCCGGAGCCGCTCCGTCCGGCGCCCGTCTGGTGGGCTTCCTCGAGGCCGGGCCGGGGCGCGGGGCGCGCTGGGCGGGGGCCGAGCGCTGCGGGGGCGCGGACGCGCGCGCGCCCGGCGCGCTGGCCTCCCGGGCCCCGGACCACTGGGGCCTGGCGCCGCGCGGAGCGGCGGTGGAGGCCGGCGGCCCGCGCTTCCACTTCCCCCTGGACGGGCGCGACGCCCTGTGGGCCGACGAGGTGCAAAGCCTGCTGGCCCAGGCCCTGGCGGGCCAGTGGAACCCGGCTCAGGCGATCCCCTGGGACCTGCCCCGCACCCACAGCGATGAGCTCGAGGACGCCCTGGCCCAGGTCCTGACCTATCTGATCGAGAACGAGACCGCCGCGCTGATCGTGCCGGCGCGGTTCGCGGCCCAGGTGCACCCCCATTTCCGCGAGGTGCAGCAGCTTTTGGCGATCACCGCCGCGGACGAGGCCCGCCACGTCGAGGTCTTCACCCGCCGCCTGGCGCTCTACGGGCGGACCCCGGGCCTCTCGACCGCCGGGGGCCAGCGCTCCCTGCAGACCCTGATCGAGGAGCCGGACTTCGGACTGGCCTCCCTGCTGCTCTCCGTGCTCGGCGAGGGCTCCTTCGTGCAGCTGCTGTGGTTCCTGCACGAGCACGCCCCGGACCCGGCCACCCGCGCCCTGATGAAGCTCGCCGCCCAGGACGAAGCGCGGCACGTGGCGTTCGCCGTGGCCCACCTGCGCCGCCAGGGGCGCCTGGACCCGGGACTGGCCCCGCGCCTGGCCACGGCCATCGAACAGCGCCACGCGGCCCTGGCCAGCAGCACCGGCCTCAACGCGGAGGTCTGGGACGCCCTGGTGCTCTTGGCCGCCCGGGAATGCCGACCGGACGCGCTGCGCCGCGGTCACGCCGCTGTGCTGGCCCTGACCGAGCAGATGCGCCGCGGCCGCCGACAGCGCCTGGAGCTGCTCGGTTTCGCTGCCCCCGAGGCCGAGCGCCTGGCCGGCCTGCACACCCGCAACTTCATGTGAGCCAGCGGCGCCCCGTCCGCCCCTCCCTCGGCCCCCCCGGCCCGCTCGCGCCCCCGCCCTCCCGGCCACCGTCCCGGGGACCCCCCCCAGCAGCCACCCCCCTCACCATCGGCGGCGTCAGCAGCCCGGCGGGAGGTGGCGCGGCGCCAGCCGGCCCCGGCTCTCGAGCCAGCGCTGCCCGAAGCGCCGCAAGCCCTCGATCAGGGGCGCCAGTTCGCGGCCCAGGGGGCTCAGGGAGTACTCGACCCGCGCCGGGACCTCGGCGAAGACCCGCCGCTCCACCAGACCATCCGCTTCCAGCCGCCGCAGCTGCTGGGTCAGGGTCCGGCCGGTCACCCCGGACAGCCGCGCCTGCAGGTCACTGAAGCGCAGGGTGCCGCTGCCCAGGTGCAGCAGGATGGCGCCCTTCCACTTGCCGGACAGGGCTTCGAGGCAGGCTTCCACCGGGCAGGCGGAGTCGAGGCTGTAGCTGGGGTGGCGCACGGCCTTTGGTATCCGTTTGGATAGCAGGGCACCGACAAGTGCCTGTCAGGGGGGCTTTGGTGGATCTCGATCCGGGCCCATGAGGTTAAACCAACCCCGACCCCCCACCCAGCGATCCCATGGACCTCTTCGAAGCCGTCCGCCAACGCCGCGCCGTCAAGCAGTTCGACCCCGCCCACCGCCTGACCCCGGCGGAGATCGAGCGCCTGATCTCCACGGCGATGCTCTCGCCCACCTCCTTCAACATCCAGCACTGGCGTTTCGTCGTCGTGCAGGACCCGGAGCTGCGCAAAGCCATCCGCGCCGTGGGCAACGACCAGGCCCAGATGACCGACGCCTCGGTCCTGGTGGTCATGACCGCCGACCTGAAGGCCTGGCAAAAACAGCCCGAGCGCTACTGGCGCAACGCTCCCAAGCCCGTCGCCGACCTGCTGGTCGGCTGGATGGGACCCTTCCACCAGGGCCGCGAGCAGCTGCAGCGCGACGAGGCCATGCGCTCGATCGGCATGGCCATGATGACCCTGATGCTGGCCGCCAAGGCCATGGGCTACGACTCCTGCCCGATGATCGGCTTCGACCACGAGCAGGTCGCCAAGCTGATCCGCCTGCCGGCGGACCATGTGATCGGCCCGATGGTCGCCATCGGCCGGGGCACCAAGGAGCCCTGGCCCAAGCCCGGGCAATTGCCGCTTTCCGAGGTGCTGATCCGCGAGCGCTTCCCGGCCTGAGCCGCTCGCCAAACAGGCTGCGGGGGGGGGCGCCTGGCCGCGGGCGCATCCCCCCCGACCTTAAGTCCGAAGAAATAGGGGTTTACGACGCCGCTGGCTTCCTGGCGTCGGGCTTGGCACGGAATTGGAGGGAGGGCCTGGTGGCATTTTCCTGCAGGCGCGGGGCCGGCTGCTTCTCGCTCGCTGCCGGCGTTCGAAAATTCTGTCTCGTAATCGCCGAGCTTGCGGGAATTGCGGCGCGGCCGGAGGATGGGCAACACCCGGCGGACAACGGTCGACCGGGTGGCTTCAGGTCCCCAGCGGACTCCCCTTCCCCCCAACGCCGAGCCTCCCCTCGGCGCCAAAAAACGATGCAACCGCGCTTCCCCCGTGCGCTGCGAGCCTGGCTCGCGAGCCTGTCGGTGGGTCTGTTCTTGAGCACGACTGCCCTAGCTCAAGCGCCCGCCAACGACGATTGCTCCGGTGCGACGCCCCTCGTGAACGGCGTCAACTCCTGGAACAACATCAACGCCACCAACTCGGTCGGCGCTCCAGCGGCCTGCACTACGATCGGGCGTGATATCTGGTTCACGTACACGGCCACCTGCACCGGCAACGCGACCATCACCCTGTGCAGCCAAACCCCCGCGGTGACCACGGACACGGTGATCCAGGTGTTCACCGCGGCCAGCACCTGCGGCGCCCTGACCCAACTGGCCTGCAACGACCAAGGGCCCTGCGGCAACCCCTCCGAGGTGATCTTCCCGGTCGTCTCCGGATCGACCTACCGGGTGCGCCTGGGTTCCTTCAGCACCACCGTCGGAGGCAGCGGCAACCTGACGGTTTCCTGCGCCCTGCCCCCGCCGCCCCCCGCCAACGACACCTGCGCGGGTGCGACCGTGATCGGCAGCGTGCCGTACACGGCTCCCGCCGCCAGCGTCGCCGGTGCGACCGCCACCGCTGACGTCGACGTGACCTGCAACTCGACGTCCGCCGTGGGCACAACCGCGGGCGTGTGGTTCACCTACACCCCGCCCCAGACCGGCGTCCTGAACCTCACCCAAACCTCCACCAACGACACGGTGGTGGCGGTGTTCACGGGTGGCTGCGGCGCGCCGGTGCAGATTGCCTGCTCCGACCCCAACGCCCTGGGCGTGCCGGTCACCGCCGGTGTCCAGTACTGGATCCTGGTGGGCATGTGGGGCACCACCAACCCCACCACCAACTACGGCCTGACCGTGGACCTGGCGGTCCCGCCGGCCAACGACACCTGCGCCAACGCCATCGCCCTCACGCTCAACACGCCGGTCGCCGGCACCACCTCGGGCGCGGCCAATGACTACCAGCTGACCGGCGCGACCGCCTTCCAGGGCGTCGGCCACACGACCAGCACGGCTCCGGGGCGCGACGTGGTGTACAGCTTCACCGCGCCCGCCACCGGCACCTACTCGTTCCGGATCACCAACTACGCCCAGAACGCGGTGCTGTACACCGCCAGCGGCTGTCCCAGCGGCACGGCTCCGATCACCGTGGCGACGGCCCTGCTGGCCTCCAACCGCACCGCGATCGGCCTGGCGGAGGAAATCCTCTGCCAGAGCCTGACCGCCGGCCAACAGGTGTTCGTCTACGTCGATGATTCGGTCACGGGCAACACCGGCGCCAGCTTCGTCCTGGAGGTCAACGACTGCATCCGGGAGTCCGAACCGAACGGCACCCCGGCCCAGGCCAATCCCTTCACTTTCGGCCTGGAAGGCTCGATCACGCCGACCAACGAGGCCGACTTCTTCTCGCTGGGCACCCCCGCGGTCGGCTCCCGCGTGTTCGCCATGGCCGACGGTGTCGCCGCCGGCAGCAACGACTTCGACCTGCGGGTCACCAACGCCACCAGCACGCTCGAATACGACGACGGCAACAACGACGTCGCCTTCGGCAGCCTGGCGCCCAACGTGGGCGGCACGATCCTGGATGGCACGGCCAGCTTCCTGCGGGTCAACCACTTCAGCACCACGGTGCAGTCGGAGCCTTACCGACTCTACGCGGTGGTCCAGCCTCCGCTGGCTGCGGCGGCGACCGAAGCCGAGCCCAACGACCTGATCGCGACGGCCAACAACAGCCCGCTGAACTACTTCTCGGGCGCGGCCGCGAGCAGCACCGACACCGACCTGTTCAGCTTCACCGCCAACGCGGGCCAGCTGATCTACCTGGGCCTGGACGGCGATCCGCTGCGCAACAACACCCCGATCAACGGGGCCCTGGCGCTGCTGAACTCGGCGGGCACGGTGCTGGTTTCGGTCAACGATGCGGGCTCGACCTCGAGCACGGCCTCGGGTGCCGGAAGCCTGACCGCGACCACCCCCAACAGCCCCGCTGAAGGTCTGACCTTCCGCGTGCTCACCACGGGCACCTACTACGCCCGGGTGCAGTCGGCGACCGCCGGCGACTATCTGCTGTCGATCGCCGTGCTGCCCCAGGTGGGACCGACCTACTGCAGCGCCGATGCCCTGGCCTGCAACACCGGCACGGATCCGTTCATCTCGAACGTGACCCTGGCCGCGGTCAACAACAACAGCACCTCGGGCGCCGGCTGCTACAGCGACTTCACCGCCCAGACGGCCAGCCTGCAGGCCGCGGTCGGAGCGCCGATCAGCGTCACGGTCGGCAATTTCACCGGCGCCCAGAGCGTGACGGTGTATGCCGACTGGGACCAGGACGGCACCTTGGGCGAACCGGGTGAGGAGTACCTGGCCACGGGCGGTCCGGTGTTCACCGCGAACATCGTGCCCCCCGGCAGCGCAACCCTCGGCAATACGCGCCTGCGGGTGCGTGTTTCCGGCGCGCCGGTCGTGCCCTGCGGCACCCTGGCCGACGGCGAGACCGAAGACTACCGCGTCTTCGTCAGCGCGCCGCCGACCACGCCCGCCAACGACCTGTGCAGCAACGCTGCGGTGATCGGCAACGGCGCCACCAACGGCACCACGCTGCTGGCCGGCACCGACGGCAGCTCGAGCTGCGACCCGTCGGGCCGCGATGTGTGGTTCAGCTACACGGCAACCCTGACCGGCGAGCTGTCCCTCAACACCTGCGGTTCGGCGATCGACACCGCGATCGCCGTCTACAGCGCCTGCGGCGGCACCGAGCTGGGCTGCAACGACGACTGCGGCGGTTCGCCCTGCGGACCGACGGGAGCCTGCCTGAGCGTGCCGATCACCTCCGGCACGACCTACCGCATCCGGGTTTCCGACAAGGGCCTGGGCGCGAGCGGGGGCTCCTTCACCCTGAACGTCAGCGCGGCGGTCCCGAACGACAACTGCTCCGGTGCGACCCTGGTGGCCGTGCCCGCGGTGGTCAACGGGACCATGGTCGGGGCGACCGTCGAGACCGGCCTGCCCACCTGCACGGGCCCCGGTCCGAACTCGATCGCCGGCGGCAGCTTCGTGGTCAGCGGCCTGGGACTCTGGTATCGCGTCAACGTGCCCGTCACCCAGACGATCACCGCGGACACGATCTCCGGGGTCGGCTTCGATTCGCGCCTGTCGGTCTACACCGGCAGCTGCGGAAGCCTGTCCTGCGTCACGGTCAACGACGACATCGTCGACATCTCCTTCCGTTCGAAGGTGGCCTGGGTCGCCCAGGGCGGTGTGGACTACTACGTGCTGGTCAGCACCTTCAGCGCGACCACCACGCCCGGTCCCTTCACCCTGACGCTGACCACGGCTCCGACCCCCAGCAACGATGACTGCGCCACGGCGACGGTCCTCGGTCCGGGAGCCGGCAGCCTGGCTGGAACGACGATCGGAGCGACCGGGGCGGCCTCGACCCTGACCGCGGCCGGCGTCGCCTCCTGCGCCACCAACGCGGCGGTGCCGATCTTCGACGTCTGGTACAGCTTCACCGCTCCCTGCACGGCCAGCTACAGCTTCGACACCTGCGGCGCCTACGACACGCTGTTGTCCGTCCACACGGCCTGCCCGACGACGACCAACGCGTTCCAGCTGACCCCCACCTCCAGCTCCTGCAACGACAACGGAGCCCTGGGCTGCGCGCCCGGGTCCTCCGTGACCGTCAGCCTGGTGCAGGGCACCACCTACCTGGTGCGGGTCGCCGGTGCGGTCGGCGCTGCGGCCGGCGGCAACTTCACGCTCAACTGGACCGTTCCGGACCAGGACGGCGACGGGGCTCCGGACTGCCTCGACGGCTGCCCGGCTGACCCGAACAAGGTTGCCCCGGGCGCCTGCGGCTGCGGCGTGGCCGACACCGACAGCGACGGCGACGGCACCCCGGACTGCAACGACGGCTGCCCGAACGACCCGGCCAAGGTCGCTCCGGGGGTCTGCGGCTGCGGCGTGGCCGACACCGACAGCGACGGCGACGGCACCCCGGACTGCAACGACCTGTGCCCGAACGATCCGAACAAGATCGCCCCGGGCGCCTGCGGCTGCGGTGTGGCCGATACCGACAGCGACGGCGACGGCACCCCGGACTGCCTCGACGGCTGCCCGGCTGACCCGGCCAAGGTCGCTCCGGGGGTCTGCGGCTGCGGCGTGGCCGACACCGACAGCGACGGCGACGGCACCCCGGACTGCAACGACGGCTGCCCGAACGACCCGGCCA
>ERZ1066117.543-NODE-543-length-27517-cov-9.568385_pt1 | contig 27517 bp, 21 predicted proteins | sample MGYA00382764_ERZ1066117 | MGnify/ENA primary metagenome ERZ1066117 (study PRJEB33369, sample SAMEA5778347) | biofilm metagenome | biome: Industrial cooling water; feature: Water cooling tower basin; material: Biofilm | place: United Arab Emirates | collected...
GCGCAGGCCGGGGGGCGCGCGGCCGCGGCCCGCGGGCTGCGGCCCCCGGGGAGCCCGGGGACTGGCCGGAGCGCGCGAACGGCGCCCCGGGCCGCGCCCGTTCGGACCGGACCGGGTGGGCGGCCGAGGCCCGGCCCAGGGTCCGCCCGGAGCGCGTCCGCAGCGCCGGGTGCGCGCACAGGGATGGCGTGGCGATCCGCGCGCGACCGAAGCGGGAGAAACGGCCGGCGGACCTCAGGCCCCGCGGGCGCCGCCCACCAGGGCGGCGACCAGGGCGGCGATCCCGAGCAGCAGGAGCAAGGCCAGGGTGAACAGCAGCGCCTGCTGGCCGAACGAGAGCTGCTCGAAATCGCCGCGCCAAGTTCCCGAGCGCTCGCGCTGCTCGCGGCGCAGGAATTCCGCCTGGCGCTCCCGGGCCTGCGCGGCCGGTCCCGGCGGCGGGGCCGGGCGCGTCGGCGCGGCGATCTCGATCTGGGCCGGGTCCTCGAGCTCGAGGCCCCGATCCTGCGGCGCGGCGGCCTCCGCGCGCGGCAGGGCTCGGGTCTGGAGCAGCTCGAGCCCCTCGAGCTGCTCGGCGAATTCGAATTCCTCGGCCGCGGCGGGCGAGGCGGGCGGGGTCGCCGCGCTCGGATCGGCGCCGCTCAGCTCGACGCGCAGGGGGAATTCGCCCAGCTGCAGGCGCAGGCCGTGGGCCAGCTCGAGCTCGGCCAGGCGCTGGTCGGCCGAGAGGATTCCGTTGCGCGAGCCCAAATCCACCAGCCACCAGGAGGCACCGCGGCGCTCGATGCGCGCGTGGAGGCGCGACACGGAGGCGTGGGGCAGGCTCAGCGCGCAGTCGCTGCCGCGGCCCAAGACGTCCCCGTCGCGGACCTCGACGGGTTGGCCCTTGCGGGGACCAGCCAGGGGAATCAAGCGCAGCATGCGCCGAGGAGCATAGCGCTCGGACTCCCCGCCGAAGCCCCGGGGCGATAGCCTCAGCGCGGGCCCCGCCCCGATCCCCCATGTGGACTCTGCTGCCTCCGCTCCTGTGCCCCGCCCTCCCGATCTCTGCGGGCCTCGCCCCCGAACCGCTGGCCAGCGGCGCTGCCGCCGAGGCCGAAGCCAGCCTGCTGGCCACCCCCGCCGGCCAGGTGGCGTTCGCGCGGCCCGCCGAAAGCGATGAGGCCCACACCCTGCGCTGGCGCTTCCTGCAGCTGCAGGGCGAGCTGGGCGAGCCCGATGGCTGGCGCCTCTCCGGCTCGACCCCGATCAGCGAGCTGGTGGCGGTGCAGGGCAGCCTGCTGTTCTTCGACGAGAACAACGTCGAGGGCGCCCTGTTCGGGGTCGGCGCCCTGGTGCACCACCCGCTGACGCTGCTCGAAAGCGAACAGGACGGTCCGTTCAAGGAGTTCGAGGCCTTCGGGGCCCTCAACCTGCTGCACCTCTCGGCCAACGGCAGCGAAAACGGCTACAGCGCGGAGGGCGGCGCGCGCGCCATCCTGGTGGAGGACATCGAGGGCGAGCTGGCGCTCGGCTATCGCGACCTCGGCCCCGGCGACCTGTACGCGCGCGTGCGCGGCGAGTACCGGCTCGGCAGCCGCGTGAGCGCGACCGTCGGCTGCGAGCTGAGCGACGATTCGATCGTGTTCTTGGGCCTGCGCTTCTACTCGGACCGCCAGGACTGACGGTTTGGGACCCCAGCCGACCAGGCGAACCCACGGCCGCCGCCGGCGCCCGCCCGGCGGCCTTCGGGCCCGGCGCTGGGGCCGCGTTCGATCCCGCGGCCCGTGGCTCCGGGGGACGGCATGAATCCGGGATCGGCGTGCTTCACGGCGCGGGGCCTCAGCAAGCGCTATGGCCTCGGACCCCTGCGCGCGCCGCGCGTGGCCTTGGCCGGGCTCGACCTCGAGCTGGCCCTGGGCGGGCGCTTGGCCCTGCTCGGACCCAATGGCTCGGGCAAGAGCACGCTGCTGCGCCTGCTGGCGGGCGTCGAGCGGCCGGACGCGGGCGCGCTCAAGATCCTGGGCGGCGATCCGCGAAGCGGCGCGGTGCGGCGCCGCCTGGGCTACGCCCCGGATGGGGCGCCCTTCCCGGCCGACCTGCCGCTCGAACTGCTGCTCGAAACCCTGGCGCGCCTGCACGGTCTGGATCGGCGCAGCGCGCGTCTGCGCGCGCGCCGCCAGCTGGCCGAGGCCGGCCTCGAAGGCGCCCGGCGGCTGGCGCTCGAACGCTGTTCCCTGGGCATGCGCCGGCGCTTCGCCCTGGCCCAAGCGTTCCTGTTCGAGCGCGACCTGTACCTGCTCGACGAACCCGGGGCCGGCCTCGATGCGGAGGGGCACGCGTGGCTCGAGACGCTGCTGGCCGCCGCACGCGGGCGCGGGTCGGCCTTGGTGATCGCCTCCCATGAGGGCGCCGAGTGGGCCCGCCACTGCGCAGGGGTGCTGCTGCTCTCGGGCGGGCGCGCGCGCTGGCGCGGCAGCGTCGAAGAGGTCCTGGCGGAAGCGCCCGCCCTGGAGGTGGAACTGGCGGGCGGGCTCGCCTGGGGTCGTGCGCGGGCGGCGCTGGCCGAGCAGGGGCTGGAGCTCAAGGACCCGCGCCCGGCGCCGAGCGCCCTGGCGGCCTGGTACGCCCGGCGGGGGGGCGACCCGTGAGCGCTGTGCGGCGCTGGTGGGCCTTCCATCGCCTGGAGCGGGCGCGCTGGCGCAGCCCCCGCTGGCAGGCGGCGGCGCTGGCGGCGCTGCTGCTGGCGCTGGCCCTGGCGCCGCGCCCGGAACGCGGCGCCGCGCGAGCGCCATCCGAGGCGCTCGCCGAGGCGGATGCGGCCGCCGCGGCGCTGCGCTTCGCGCTCCTGTTCCTGCCCCTCTCCGGCCTGCTGTTCTTCCAGGCGCAGCGCGTCCGCTCGGCGCTGGAACAGGAGTTCGGCGCCGCGGCCTGGCCCGGGGCGCGGGGCGCGCGCGCCCTGGCCAGGCTGAGCAGCGCTTGGGAGCAGACCGCGCTGTGGTGGCTGGTCGCCGCGCTGGTCGTGGGCCTCGGGCTGCCCCGCTTGCAGCCGCGCCTGTTCAGCGACGAACCCACGGTTCCCGCCCTGTTCGAGCAGGGCGCGTACCTGCGCTTCGAACTGCCCGCGGCGACCGCTGCGCGCACGCTCGAAGTCGCGCTGGCCAGCGTGCCGCGCCGCAGTCCGGAGGCGCAGGTCGATCTGCGGCTGCTCGGAGCCGATGGGCAGCTCCTGGGCCAGCGCCAACAGACGCTGGCTGGCCGGCGGCGGCTGCGGCTCGAGATCCCGCCGGGCAGCGCCCCGCACACCCTGCAGATCCTGCGCCAGGGCGGCGGTGCGGGTTTGCGGCTTGAACCGTCGGGGCTGGTATGGCTCGGAGCGCCGGTCCCGGGTCTGGCCGGCAGCCTGGCGCTTGGGCTGCGCGTGTGCCTCGCGGCGGGCCTGCTGCTGGCGCTGGTCGAGGTCCTGCGGCGCGGCCTTGGGAGCGGGCTGGCGAGCGCCAGCGCGCTGCTGGCCTGGGCCCTGTGGCCCCCGGATCTGCCCGGGATCGGCGAACTGGGCGCAGCCGGATGCTGGAGCGCCTGGAGCGAGCTGAGCCAGGGGGCGGCGCCCGCCTGGCCCGAGCCCGCAGCGCTGGCGGCCCTGCCGCTGGCGGCGCTGCTGGCGCTGGGCGCCTCGGCTCTCGGCAGCAGCGCGGCACTGTTCCGGGAGCCGGGCCGATGAATCACGCGCAACCGGCCCCGCCCTGGGCCCGACCGGTGTTGGCCTGCGGCGCGGGCTTGGTCTGCGGGGCGCTCTGGATCGGCGCGCGGCGCGAAGCGCCGGGGACCCTGGCGGGCCCGCTCGCGCCGCTGTGGGCCGCGGTCTCGTTCCTGCGCTCCGACCAGGCCATGCAGAGCGGCGAGGCCGGGGCGGCCCTGGGGCGGGCCGAGGCGGCCCTGCGCCTGTGTCCCCACAACCCCGACGGCTGGGCCAGCTTGGTGCTCTGGCAGGGCGGGACCCTGGCCAGCGCGGCGCGCGAATCGGACGGGGAGCGGCGCCGGGCCTGGGTCGAAGCGGCCCTGGCGACCGCGGAGCGGGCCCGCGGGCGGGCTCGGCCTTTCGCGCCGGTGGCCCAGGCCCTGGCGGCGGTCCTGTGGACCCAAGCCCAGAGCGATCCGCCCCTGCCCTGGCCCGGGGGCCCGGAGGGCCTGGCGGCGCTGGCCCAGCGCTACGCCCTCGAGGCGCAGGGCGGGCAGCCCTGAGCCGCGCCGACAGGGCGCCCCCGGCGGCTGCCTTCAGGGCTTCGAGGCCAGCCCCAGCGCCGCCCTCAGCCGCTCCTCGGCCCGGCCGCGATCCGCCGCGAGCTCGAAGGCGCCCAGGGCCGGCCCGGGGCCGCTGGCGCCGCCCGCGGCGCTCAGCGGCCAGATCGGCAGCTGGGCCTCGGCCTGGATCGCCAGCGCTGCCGGGATGGGCCGGGGATCGCTGGCCGCCCCCGACAGCAGCACGGACCCCGAGAGCCTGAGCTGCCGCAGGGCATGCCAGGGAGCGCGCCGCACGCTGCGCTCCAGGGGCCCGAAATCGCCGCGGCTCAAGGCCAGCCAGGAGTCCTGGGTCTGCGCCTGCGGGGCGAGCACCAACAGGTCCGGGCGCCGCCGCAGCAGGCGGGCCAGAAGCACCAGGCCGGCGGGTTGATCGAGGGCCGCGTCCGCGAGCAGCAGCAGCGGGCCCCAAGCGGGCAGGGCCGCGAGTCCGGGGCTGGGAGGCCCGAGCCGCTGGCGCCGCTCTTCGGCTGCCAGCCGATCGAGCAAGCCCGCCGGGGGGCTGGGCGCCTGGGGAGCGGGGGCGGAAGAGGGCGCGCGATCGGCCGGCTGGATCAAGGCGGGAGCGGATGGACGGGGCCTCCGGGAAATCTTCCCCAGCGTGGACCGGGCCCCGCAGGAAGCGGACAAGGACGCGTCAATCCTGTGCGAATGCCCGCGGGGCTTCGCCGGCGGGCATCGAGCGCGCCGGGAGCAGCGCAGCCTTGGCGCGGCCAGCCCCCGTCAGCCGCGGGCCGAGAGCAGCCGGGCCGCGCGCGGCGCGAAGTAGGTCAGGATCAAGTCCGCGCCGGCGCGGCGGATGCCGAGCAGGCTCTCGAGCAGCGCGGCGTCGAGGTCCAGGAATCCGCGCTCCGCCGCGGCCATCAGCATCGAGTACTCCCCGGACACCTGGTAGGCGGCCACGGGCAGGTCGGTGTGCGCGCGCAGGGCGGCGATCACGTCCAGATAGGGCCCGGCGGGCTTGACCATCACCAAATCCGCGCCTTCCGTTTGGTCGAGGCGCAGCTCGCGCAGGGCCTCGCGCCGGTTCCTCGGGTCCATCTGGTAGCTGCGCTTGTCGCCCGCCCGCGGCGCCGAATCGAGGGCCGAACGGAAGGGCCCGTAGAAGGCCGAGGCGTACTTCGCGCAGTAGGAGAGGATCCCGACCTCGCTGTGGCCAGCCTGGTCGAGGGCGCGGCGGATGGCGGCGACCCGACCGTCCATCATGTCGCTGGGCGCGACCAGGTCGGCGCCGTGTTCGGCCTGCAGCAGGGCCTGGCGGCAGAGCACCGCCACGGTCTCGTCGTTGAGCACGCGGCCGTCGTCCGCCAGCAGCCCGTCGTGCCCGTCGCTCGAGTAGGGGTCGAGGGCCACGTCGGTGATCAGCACCAGCTCGGGAAAGCGCCGCTTGAGCTCGGTCAGGGAGCGCGGCACCAGCCCGCCGGGGGAGAGCGCCTCGCGGGCATCCTTGGTCTTGCGCTCCTCGGGCACCTTGGGGAACAGGACCAGGGCCCGAACCCCCGCCTCCAGGGCCGCCTCGGCCTCGCGCAGCAGGCCCTGGGGGGACAGGCGGCGCTGGCCCGGCATGGCCGGGATGTCCTGGTCCAGGGGGCCTTCATGGATGAAGACCGGGTAGGCCAGGCGGGAGGGCGCGAGGTCGGTCTCGGCGGTCCAGGCGCGCTGCACCGGGCCGCGGCGGTTCCTGCGGGGGCGTTCGAGCATGGTCCGAGCTTACGGCCCCCCCCGGGAGGCCGCCCGGGGCTGCTGCCCCGGGCCCGCGCCGAGACCGGGACCCCCCAGCGCGTTGCATCGCGGGCGGGGGGCCGTATCCTGCTCGCCCCGCTGGGACCGCGGCCGCGTGCCCGTGCCCCGCAGGAGCGCCGTCCGAGCCGCTCGAAGTCCCCCCCGGCAACCCTCGGGTGCCGGGTCCGCGGGCGGCTTGACCACCGCGCGCCCGCTCCCCCCCGCTCAGCGCTCCGCCCCCGCGGTCGGTCGGCAGCGGATCGAGAGCGGCCCGTCCTCGAAACGCCCCCCGCAGAATCCCCCCTAGGGCCGCGAGCCAGTGCGGCCTGCTCCCCAGATGCTCTACATCTCGATAGCCGCCGCCCTCGGTGCGCTGTTCTTCGCCTTCACCCTCTACGGCAAGATCATGGCGCAAGACGCCGGGTCCGAGAAGATGCAGGCCATCTCTCGCAAGGTGCAAGAGGGCGCCGCCGCGTTCCTGAACGCCGAGTACAAGTGGCTGGCGGGCTTCGTGCTGATCGTGGCCATCCTGATGGCCAATGCCCAGGAGCTGCTCGGCAAGAGCACCTGGATCGCCTTCATCCTGGGCGCGGTGGCCTCGGGCCTGGCGGGCTACATCGGCATGCACACGGCCACCCGCGCCGCGGTGCGCACCACCCAGGCGGCGACAAAGAGCTTGCAGGAGGCCCTCGGCGTGGCCTTCAACTCGGGCACGGTCATGGGCATGGTCGTGGTCGGCCTGGGGCTGCTGGGCGTCGCCTCCCTGACCCTGCTGTTCCGCGGCGAAGCGGGCTACACCGAAGAGGTCCTGAACCAGGTGCTGGGCTTCAGCTTCGGGGCCTCCTCGATCGCCCTGTTCGCGCGCGTGGGCGGCGGCATCTTCACCAAGGCCGCCGACGTGGGCTCGGACCTGGTGGGCAAGATCGAAGCGGACATCCCCGAGGATGACCCGCGCAACCCCGGCACGATCGCCGACAACGTGGGCGACAACGTGGGCGACGTGGCCGGCATGGGCGCCGACCTGTTCGAGAGCTACGTGGGCTCGATCGTGGCCACCATGGCCCTCGGGGCCGTGCTGTACGGCGGCGATTCGACCATGGTCCTGCTGCCGCTGTTGATCTCGGCCCTGGGCATCCTGGCCTCCTGGATCGGCACCCTGTTCGTCAAGGCCGAAGACGAGCACCACCTGCACTCGGCCCTCTTCCGGGGCCTGCTGGTGGCCTCCGGCGCGGTGATCGTGCTGACCCTCCTGGCCACCCAGATGCTCAAGTTCCCCGAGGGCGTCAAGGGTCTCAATGTGTTCGGCGCGGTGATCGCCGGCCTGGTGGTCGGCGTGGTGATCGGCAAGGTCACCGAGTACTACACCGGCAGCGGCACGGCTCCGGTCAAGAACATCGCCAACCAGTCCCAGACCGGCGCGGCCACCAACATCATCCACGGCCTGGCGACGGGCATGGAGTCCGTGGCGATCCCGGTGCTGCTGATCTGCCTCGGCATCTACCTCTCCTACGACCTGGCGGGTGTCTACGGCGTCTCGATCGCTGCGGTCGGCATGCTCTCGACCCTGGGCATCTCCCTGGGCGTCGACGCCTATGGCCCGGTGGCCGACAACGCCGGCGGCCTGGCGGAGATGGCCGAACTGCCCAAGGAAGTGCGCCACCGCACCGACTCCCTGGACGCCGTGGGCAACACCACCGCGGCGATCGGCAAGGGCTTCGCGATCGGCTCGGCGGCGCTGACCGCCCTGGCCCTGTTCAACGCCTTCTGCACCCGGGCCGGCCAGCTGCAGCGCGCCGACAACCTGGAGAAGGGCCTCGACGCCAACGCCAGCGGCCTGGCCCCGGACGGCACCCTGCTGCTCGACCTCAACAGCACCCCGGTGATCCTGGGCCTCTTGATCGGCGGCATGCTGCCGTTCCTGTTCAGCGCCATGACCATGCGCGCGGTCGGCAACGCCGCCAACAAGATGGTCGAAGAGATCCGCCGCCAGTTCCGCGAGATCCCGGGCCTGCGCGAAGGCAAGGCCGAGCCCGATGCGGCCCGCTGCGTGGCCATCTCCACCACCGGCGCGATCAAGCAGATGGTGGTGCCGGGCCTTTTGGCGGTGGCCGCTCCGCTGACCGTCGGCTGGATGCTGGGCGCCCAGGCCCTGGGCGGCCTGCTGGGCGGATCGCTGGTCACCGGCGTGATGATGGCGATCTTCATGTCCAACGCCGGCGGCGCCTGGGACAACGCCAAGAAGTACATCGAAGGCGGAGCCCTGGGCGGCAAGGGCTCCCAGACCCACAAGGCGGCGGTGGTCGGCGACACGGTCGGCGACCCCTTCAAGGACACCTCCGGCCCGAGCCTCAACATCCTGGTCAAGCTGATGACCGTGGTGGGGCTGGTGTTCCTGCCCCTGTTCATCTGACCCCGGCCGGTCCGCCCTGGGCTCGGGCCTGGGGCGGACCGCGCCCGCAGCGCCCAGGCCGCGGGCCCGGGCGGGCGCCCGCCCGCCCGGGCCCGCTCGGCTTTACCCGGGGCTTTCCCTGGGGATGGCCCCGCCCAGGCCCGGACTCCGGCTCGCCCCCCCTGCCGCCGAGCCGCGGCCGGGTTCGATTACCATGCGCCTAGATCTTCCGCCCCATCGACCCCGTTTTGAGGACCCGGCCATCGATCCCCTCGACCCCTCCGACCCACGCGACGCCGCCCGCCTGAGGCTGGAGCTCAGCGCTCAACAGCTGGCGATCGCCTGCGCCCAACTGGTCGAAGGCCGCAAGGCCGAAGCGATCGAGGTGATCCAGGTCGGCGAGCGCCTGAAGGTCGCGGACTACTTCGTGGTCGCCTCCGGAACCAGCCGGGCCCACGTCAAGGCTCTGTTCGACGAGCTGCACGTGCGCCTCAAGGCCGCCGGCATCCAACACCGCCCCGCCGAGGGTCAGGAGCTGGGCTGGTGGATCGTGCTCGACTACGGCGACGTGGTCGTGCATCTGCTGCAGCCCGAAGCGCGCAGCTACTACGACATCGAGCGCCTGTATGGCGATTGCCCGCGTCTCGACTGGCGCAACCGGGCCGCGGTGCTGCCGCCCGAGCCTTCGTTGCGCGCAGGTTCCTGAAGGTGCGGGACGCCGCTGCGGGAGCGGCGGCTGCCGGGGCGCTGGGCCCAGGCTTGGGGCCGTCCAGGCCACCGAGCGGGCCGTGGATCCCTCGGCGCGGCCGGGCTCGGTTTCGAGCCCGGCGCCGGATCGCGACCGATCCCCAGCGCTGGGCCCGGGAGCCGGGCCGGCAGGTTGCGGGCCTTTCGATCGCGGCCCCGGTGGATCGCGGCCCCGGTCGGGCCGGGGGGCCGAAGCCAGCGCCGCCGACGCGCACGGGCCGGTTGAGGAGTGCCCTCCTCGGCGCCGGTCGCACCCTGGCCGAGGCAGCGCCGCAGCGGGTTCCTTTTCCATGTCCCCGGCCGAGCCAGCCCGGCGCGGGGCGCTCGGCCCGCAGGGGATCCCGGGGCGCGCAGGCGGGAGGCCGCGCGGCGGCGGCCCCGCCTGCGAAGCCCCGCCAGCTCCCGGGGGTCAGTGGGCGTGCTGCCCGCCCGGTCCGTGGGCGTGGCCGTGCTGCTGCTCCTCCGGGGTCGCCGGACGGACGCCGTAGACGTAGACCTCGAAATGCAGCTCCTGGCCGGCCAGGGGGTGGTTCTTGTCGATCAGCACCTGGTCGCCCTCGACGCCGCCGACGCGGATCCGCAGGGGCAGGCCGTCCGGCGTGCGGCCGGAGAAGACCATGCCGGGCTTGATCTCGACATGGGCGGGGAATTGGGCCCGCGGCACGCGCTCGAGCAGCTCCGGGCGGTGGGGCCCGTAGGCCTCCTCCGGGGGCACCACGGCCTTGACCGTCGTGCCCCGCTTCTGGCCCAGCAGGGCCTTGTCGAGGCCGGGCACGATGTTGCCGGCGCCCGCCAGGTAGGACAGGGGCGGACCCCCGTTCTTGTTGGTGTCGAGCTGCTTGCCGGCGGCGTCCTTGAGGGTGTAGTAGATGGCCACCACGTGGCCGGCTTCGATCTGGTCGGGGTTCGGGGTCGCCATGGGGTTCCGGGCGTTCGGTCGCGGGCGGTCGGGAACGGGGCGCGGCGGGGCCGGGCCGGGGATTGGTGGGGCGCCATGCTACGGTCCGCGGGCCCCGGGCTTCCCTCCGGAGGGGCGCCTCGGCATACTCTTCTCCCCCCCAGGGCCGCCCGGCATCCGCCCGGCTCCCCGGGCCCCACCGAGCCTCGAAACCCGGGAGCCGGCCGGCGCCGCAGCCGCCGGGCCCGCTCCGCCCCCATCCTCTGCCCTCCGACGACCGTGGCCAAGAAGAGTTCTGTCAACAAGAACAACGCCCGCAAAGCGCGCGCCGAGCAGGTGTTCGCGCGCCGCAGCAAGCTGACCCAACTGATCCGCAACCCGGAGGCCTCCGACGAGGACAAGGAGCGCGCCTACCTCAAGCTGCACAAGCTCGGCGCCAACAGCAGCCGCGTGCGCGTGCGCCTGCGCTGCTCCCTGACCGGCCGCTCGCGGGGCAACTACCGCAAGTTCGGCATCTGCCGCGTGACCTTCCGCGAGCTGGCCCTGCTGGGCCAGATCCCCGGGGTCCGCAAGGCCTCCTGGTGATCTCGAGCGCGCGCTGACCCGCGGCTTCAGCCGCGCGCAGCCGACGGCCCGATTCGGCGCGCGACCCACCCATTCCAGGGGACTCCCCCGGGGGGCTCCCCAACGCTCAGCGACAAAGACCGCTCTGCAACCATGAAGAAGGACATCCACCCCGACTACCGTCCCGTCGTGTTCCGCGACGTGTCCTCGGGAGTCAACTACCTGACCCGCTCCACGATCCGCACCCAGGAGAAGATCAAGTGGGAGGACGGGAACGAGTACCCGCTCTACAAGATCAACGTCTCCGCTTCCTCGCACCCGTTCTACACGGGCCAGAAGCAGCTGGTCGACACCGCCGGCCGGATCGAGAAGTTCAAGAAGCGCTACAAGAAGGGCTGAGGGCCTGCGCGGGCCCCCGGCGCTCGCCGGGGCCCGCCGGCTGGCGCATCGGTGCTGCCAGGGGCCGGCGGGCGGCTCGAGCCGGGCAGATAAGCCCGCGCGGCGACGCAGAGACCCGCCCCCGCGGACCGAGGCGCACGGGCCAAGGCCGGCGACAGGCGACAGGCGACAGACGGCGGACACGGCAGACACGCTGCCGTGAGCAGCGAGAAAGGCAGCGGGGCGGACCCAGGGTCCGCCCCGCTGCGCTTTTGGCGCCGCTGTGCCCTTGGACCCGCGGTGCTGTTGCCCCCCTGTGCAGTTGCGCCCCTGTGCTCTTGCCCCCGCGGGGAGCGCGCCCCGGCGGGACGCTCCGAACCGGCGCCGCGGCCGGCGCCATGGCATGCTCTAGGCTAGGGAGCCGAGCGTGAACCTTCCCCCCCAGGCCGCCGCCGTCGCGGGCACAGCGCCCGGCTCCAAAGCCCCCCATCCCTGCGCTCCCGGCCTCGGGCTGCGCGGCCTGTGCGCCGCGGCGATCGCGCTCGGTCTGCTGTGGAGCGTGCCCCAGGACAGCGACGCCCAGATCCTCGGCAACGACGCGCTGCACTACGCCGCGGCGCTCGATTCGGGCGACCCGGCGCGCATCATCAATCCGGGGCACCCGCTGACCCAGCTGCTGGGCTGGGGGCTGCTCGGCGCCGGGCGCTGGCTCGGGGTCCTGTCGCCGGGGCATGGGGATGCCCTGCTGGCGCTGCGCACGGTCTCGGCCCTGGGGGCCGGGGCGGCCGCGGCCTGGATGTGGGCCTTCGCCACCCGCCGCCTGGAGCGCGCCTCCGGGCTGGCCTTGGCGCTCGGCTTCGCGCTGACGGCCGGCGCCTGGCTCTACGGCGCGGTCGGCGAGACCTATCTCCCGGCCATGTTCGCCAGCGCCGGCCTGCTGGCCGCATTGATCGAGGCGCGCCTCGATGGCCAGCCCGCCCCGCTCGCCAAGTCCGTGCTCTGGCTGACCCTGGCCTGTGCGCTGCGGCAGGACGCGGTGCTCCTGGCGCCGGCGGTCTGGCTGCTCGCCGGCCTGCGGCGCGGGCTGGTGATCCTGTCGCTTGGGGGCGCCGCCACGCTCGCGCTCTACCTGGGCTTCCACGCCGCGAGCGGGGTGCCCTTGGACTTCCGGCCCTGGCTGCGCGGCCTGGCGGACACCGGCCTATGGGGCGGGGCGATCGACTTCGAGCGCCTCAGCATCGCGCTGACCGTGCAGCAGCACGCGCTCAACTACGCCCTGCGGCACGCGCCCACGGCCTGGCTTTCCGTGGGCTCCACGGGGCTGGCGCTGCTCGGACTGCTGTGGTTCGGCCGGGGCGCCCCCCTGGCGGCGGGGGCTGGCCGGGCGCTGTGCGCCCTGGCGCTCGCGGCCCTGACGCGGCTGCTGTTCTTCACCTGGTGGCAGCCGGGCAACATGGAGTACCACACGGGCACTCTGCTGCCCCTGTTCCTGGGCGCCGCCGTGTGGCTCGAGCGCGGTTATCCCCGGCGCTCGGCTCCGCTGCGCTCGGCGGCCCTGTGCGCCTGGGCGGCGCTGCTCGGCGCCTCCAATTGGCAAGCGCTGATCGGCCCCCTGCGCTCCGACCGCCTGGCCCAGCGCGTCGCTGCGGGCCGCGCGGCCGCCGGGCCAGGGGCCCTGCTCGTGGCCCTCGATAGCTTCGCCGACTTCATGCTGCTGCGCGACCGCGGCGATCAACCGTACCTGAGCGCCAGCGCCTGGATCAGCGGCGGCGACCCCGCTGGCGCTCCGGCCCTGCGTGCGGCGCTGACCGAACACCTGGGCGCCGGCCGCCCGGTGCTGCTGCTGCGCGAAGCCGACCTGATGGCCGAGCTGGGTTTCCCGCCGCACCCGCTCGATGCCAGCGCGCTGGCCGAGCTGTGCGCGCTCGCCGAAAGCGTGCAGCGCTTGGAGATCCCCGCGTCGGGCGCGCGCGGCCCCCAACCCTTCGCGTTGGTGCTGCGGCCATGAGCGCGCCCGCCAGCAACGCCAGCAACGCAGCGCAGCCGCTGGGCCGGCTCGCAGGCGCGCTGATCGCGCTGTGCCTGCTGCTTGGGCTGGGCCTCAGGGCCGTGGACCTGCGCGCCGGCTTCGACCGGCAGTTCGATGGCTTCCAGGGCTCGTTCTTCGCGGTCTGCGCGGTCAACTACGAGCGCTTGGGGTTCGAAGCCCTGGGCGGTTACCCGGTGGCCAACATCGACCCGACCCCGGGCCGGCCGGAAACCTATTACGCCTACGCGAACCACCCGCCGCTCTTGCCCTGGATCTGCTGGGCCAGCCTGTCGGTGTTGGCGCCCGCCGGGTGGGACCAGGCCTGGCGGGAGCAGCGCGCGCCCCGCGGGATCGAAGGCCCCCTGCGGACCCCGTGCCTGCTGCTGCACCTGCTCGGCTGGGCGGGCATGGCCGCGGCCCTGGCCCGCTGCGGGGCTCCGCGGGCGGCGCTGTTCGCCGCGGCCTGCTATGGGCTGATGCCGTTGACCTGCCTCTATGCGGGCCTGGTCAACTACGAGAATCCCTCCCTCGGGGCCCTGGGGCTCGCCGTCGCGGCCCTCGCGCGCCGCCGCACCGGCGGCGGCACGGCCTGGCTGGCCCTGGCCCTGGCGCTCGCGGCCCTGGCCGCGGCCACGACCTTCGCCCCGGTGTTCTTCCTGCCCGGGCTGTGCCTGTGGGTCTGGGTCGGCCGCGGGCGGCGGGGCTTCCTCGAAGGCGCGGCGCTGGCGCTGGCCATGGCCCTGCCGGTGGCCGTGCATGGCTACTTCGCGCGGCGCGCCCTGGCGCTGGTCGAAGCCGAGCCCAGCGGGCTGGGCGAGCGCGCGCAGCTGCTGCTCGCGCCCCTGTTCGACGGCAGCCTGCCCTTCGGGCGCTGGCTTTCGATCCAGGGCCGGATCCTGCTCGATTACGTCGGTCCCGGCCTGTTGGCCCTGGCCGCGGTGGGGCTGCTCGTCGGCCTGCGCGCCCTGGCGCGGCCGGGCCCCGCCCGTGCGGCCCACGGCCTGGCGCTGGCCCTGCTCTCGGGTGGCGCCCTGGTCCAGCTCGGCTTCTACCGCCACACCGCCGATCCGCAGGAGCCGTTCCTGCTCAACCTGGCCCCGGCCATCGCCGCCCTGGCCGGCCTGGCCCTCTCGAGCTCGCCCCCGCGCTGGGCCGGCAGAGCTTTCGCAGCGGCCCTTCCCCTGGCCGGGCTGCTGCTGGCGCTGGGCCTCGGCGTGCCGCGCGGGCTCGAGCTGCACCGCTCGTGGCGCGGCGGGGCTGCGGCGCTGCCCCGGGAGATCGGCGCCGAGCTGGCCACGCTGCTGCCGCCCGGCTCCCTGGGCTGGTATCCGCAGGGCCTGGGCTTCAACAACGCGGTCTTCTTCTACGCCTGGCGCACGCTGCTGCCGGTGGGGCCGGAGACCTACACCCTGGCGGCCCAGCAGGCGCAGCGCTTCGGCATGGGGGACGCGCCGCTGTTCCTGGTGTTGCCCAAGGCCGCGGAGGGAGCAGCGGCGGCGAGCGCCGCCGCGGTCGCCGCGGACCTCGAAGCCAAGCGCCCGGGCAAGCTCGCCCAACCCGACGCCGAGAGCGCGAATTTCCGCGCCTACCGGCTGTCCCTGTGAAGCCGCGGCCGCGGGGCCCCTCAGGCGCGCCGCGGTCCGCCGCTGAACAGGGGCAACAGGCTGTGCTCGAGTTTCTTGTAGAGCTCGCCGGTGGCGCGCACGTCGCGCAGACAATACTCGCCGATCTCTTCGATGCGGCCCTCGCGGTAGGCGCGGCCGACCTGCGATCCGTCGAGCCCGCCCTTGGGGCTCTCGACGCCGAAGCGGCGGCACCAGTAGTCGAGCCGATACATTTCGCGGCGAGCGCCCATGAAGGAGAGCACGTCCGACAGGTCGCAGTGCTCGGCGATCGAGTAGCGGTTGGGGACCAGGTTGCGCGTGCAGGCCACGCCGAGCTGGGCCGAGCGGATCATCAGCATGGGCCCGTCGTAGCCGCGGCCATTGAACGAGACCAGCCGCGGGCGCTTGCGGTCGAGGACCTCCCAGAAACGCTGCAGCAATTCGGCCTCGCCGCCGCGCAGGAGGGTCGCCCGCGGCACGCGCTCCCAATCCCGCTCGGCGGCGCTCGGGCCATCGAGCAGCATCATCCCGCGGTCGGCCTCTAGGTTCCAAAGGCCGATGGCGATCACCTGCCCGAGGCCCGGGTAGAGCGCCAGGCGCTCGGGGACGGCATCGCGCTCGGCTGCGTCGCCCGTTCGGGAAAGCAGGTAATCGCGGGTGGCCTGATCGAGCTCGGCCCAGGGCAGGCCGGCCACTTCGATGTCGAAAACGATGGTGTCCATGGGCGGGTGGCAGCGGAGCATAGCCCCCCCGCCGGGGCACGCTGCCGCCCGCCGGAGGCCGCGCGGCCCGCAGCGGCCCCCGGGGCCGTCCCCGGCCCGCGCGAGCGGCCAGGGCACCGCCCGAGCGGGCGGATGCCCGGGCTTCGGGGCCGGCGGGCGGTGAGCAGGCGCCGCTCAGCGCGGCGGGCCCCCCGGATCCTGCTGGGGCGGTCCGGCCGGGTCTGGGTGGGCTGGTTCGCCCGGGGTCTGCGGCCGCGGCGGAGGCTGCTCGCGGTTGATGTAGCCGAGCTGGGTGAAGGCCTCGAGGAAACCGGCGTTCATGGCCGGGCCCGGATCGAGCGGCAGGGAGGGCGGGTGCTCCAGGCGCCAGGCCTCGTCCGGGGAGGTCCGAAAGCGCCGCGGCCGGGCGGCCGCAAAGGCGGGCGCGAGCAGTTCCTCGAGCGGATTGCCGGGCCGGGCGAAGGGCCAGTGCTCCGGGGTGGGCAGGCCGCAGAGCCGCAGGACCAGCGGCGCCACGCCGCGGATGTCGCCCAGCAGCCCGCGCGGGTTGGCGGCTTCGAAGCACGGGCCGCGCGCGGCGAAGGCCGGCCCCAAGGCGCCGAACAGGCCGGAGGGACCGGTCTGGTGGTGGCCCGAGGTCAGCGCCGACGGATCCCCGAGGGTCTCGATGTCGCGGTGCATGCCGTGGTCGCTGACCAGCAGCACGTTGGCCTCGGGCGGCGCGGCGTCGAGCAGGCGGCCGAGCTGCCGGTCGGTTTCCGCGTAGGCGCGCTCGATCACGCCGCCGAAGCGCTGCAGGTCGCGCTCGGCGACGGGATAGCCCATCTGCTCGGGAAACAGGTAGCGCCAAAACCGGTGGCCCGCCACGTCGGGCAACGACAGGTACACGATCGTCAGGTCGGCCGGATCCTGGCGCAGGAAACGCTCGGCGATGCCGGCGTAGGAGCGGTCGCCCATCAGCGTCCAGGCCAGGTCGATCAGCAGCTTTTCTTCCTCCGGCGCGGGCGGTTCGGACAGGCCGGTGAGCGCCTCGAGCGGTGCCCGGATCTGCTCGGCCTGGTCGGTGAAGGTGATCAGCGGCGCGATCTCCTCGAGCAGCTCCTCGGGGTGCGTCTGGCGCGCCAGGCTGCGCCACATGCCGGGCTTCCAGATCACCTGCGCCTGGGCCTGGGCCGCGTAGCTGGCGACCATGCGCCCGGACACCTGCTCCGCCGGCCAGGTGACCCAATAGCCGACCGTGTCGACCTCGAGGCCCGCATCCCCCACCAGGTTCCAGAGGGCCGGCACGCGCCGCGCGTTGCTGGTGTAGGGCAGCCCCGTGGTGGGCTCGAGGAAGCCGACCACGCCATGCTCGCGCAGGCCCTGCCCCGTGGCGATGGTGGTCCACAGCACCGGCGACCAGGTGGGCAGCTGGGTCTCCAGGGATCCCAAGGTGCCCTGCGCAGCGAAGCGCGCCAGGGTCGGCAGGGAGCCCGCCGCCAGGAAGCGCTGCACCAGCTCCGGCTCGAGACCGTCGACGCACAGCAGCAGAACGGGGGCCCGGGCGGGCTCCGGAGCGCCGCAGCCGACCAGGGCCAGGCCGAGGGCCAAGAGGGCGGCCGGGGCGCGCTTTGAGGGGGCCATGGGCCCGGTATACGGCGGGCGCCGCCCCGGCGCCAACCGGGGGCTCACAGGGCGCGCGGCGCGGGCGCGGGCCGCAGGGCCAGCAGCAGGGCCAGACCGACCAGCAGCAGCACTGGACCCGGCCCGCCCGCGGGGCCCCCGTCCGCGCCCAAGGGCGCGGTGCTGCAGCCGCCGCCGCCCTGGGAGCTCGAGTACTGATAGCTCTGCGGCGCGAGCCCGGCCTGCCCGGAGCCCGGGGAGCGCACCACCACCGCCGCCAGGCCGCTGCCCGCCGGGGTGATCACTTCGAGGGTCTCGGAATCCAGGCGCACCACGGATGGCGCGGCCTGCCCGCCGAGGCCGGTCAGGGGATCGACCCCGAACCACACCTCCGCGTCCGCCGGCAGGTGTTGGCCGCGGATGGTCAGGGCCTCGCCCCCGGCGCTGGACCCCGCGGCGGGCTCGAGCGCGCTGACCAGGGGGTCCGCAGGGCTGGCGATCACGAAGGCCGAGGTGGCCGACTCACCGCCCGGATTTTGCAGCTCGAGCTGATACAGCCCCGGAGCCAGCCCGGGTTCGGTCGCGAAGCGCACCACGCTGCCCAGGCTGACCGAGAGCACGGTCTGGGGCTGGCCGTCGAGCAGCACGCTGAGGCCGGGCGCGAAATCCTGGCCCGTGAGGGCCACCTCGGTGCCGCCGAGGACCGAACCGGCCGGCGGGAACACGGTCTCGATCGCCGGCACGAGGCCGGCTTGGAAACCGTCGACCAAACGGCCCTCGACCCCGGTCTCGTCGATCACGATCACGTCGTGCTGCCCGGCCAGGGTCGCCGCGCTGGTCAGCTGCAGGGTGCTGTCGCCCTGCAGGGTGGCGCCGCCCGGCTGCCCCTCGGGGTAGACGCGGTCGCCGATCACCACGGTGCAGCCCGGTCGAAAGCCCTGCCCCGAGATCGTCAGCGGGGTGCCGCCGGCCGCCGAGCCCAGCGCGGGAACGATCGACAGCACGGCGGGATCCGGCGGGGTCAGCTCGACGCCGCCGACCAGCACGGCGCGGTCGCCGGCGGGGTTTTGCACGACCAAGTCCACGGCTCCGAGGGCGGCGTCCGCGGGCGTCGTCAGTTGGAACGACACGTAGGAACCGAGCCACGCCAGGGGCACCACGGTCAGGTCGGGAGCGCTGGAGCTGAGGGTGCAGGCGCTGTTGAGGCCGGTCCCGCGCACGGAAAGCGTCACGGTCTGGCCGCGGATGGCGCGCAGGGGCAGCCGGTCGCTGCTGCGCCCGAGCTGCAGGCTCACGTCCGGCGCCACCAGCAGGTCGCCGACGGCTTGGGTCTGCCCGGAGGACAGGTTCCAGGTCGGGCCCGGCGGCGTGGGAGCGAAAGCCGCATCCAAGGCCGGACTGCCGGTCAGGTTGGCCCCCGAAACCGGCAGCTCGAGCGGCGCCACGTACAGGCGGTAGCTGCCGGCGCCCAGGCCCTCCACCAGGAAGTCGCCCGTGGCGGTGCTGAGGCCCGCGGAGGCCACGCGCCCGAGGGCATCCAGCGCCACCACCTGGGCGCCGAACACCGGGCTGCCATCGGGGCGCTCGACGCGCCCGCTGAACCTGGCCCAGGCACCCTGCGGGTACGCGGCGCGCAGGCCTCCGACGTCGTCCAGGGCCGGGCTGCGGTGCAGGATCACGGTCGTATCCACGTAGGGATAGAGCGTGGCGCCGGTGACGCCCGAGTGGTCCAGGCCGAGCAGGTGCCCGAGCTCGTGGGTGGCCACGTCCTGGATGTCGAAACGGCCGCTTTGCCCGCTGGTGGTGAAGGCGAAGCCGGAGCCGTTGAAGAGCACGTCGGCATCGGAGATGCGCCCGTCCGAGAAGAACCACAGCGGGGTCACCGCCACGGTGCCGGTGCCTCCCGGGAAGTAGCCCGAGGCGTTGGTCTCGTCGAACCACAGCAGGTGCACCGCGCTCGACGACCACTGGGTGCCGCTGGCGAAGGGCGAATCCTCGTCCAGGGCCAGGCGCGCGATCGTGCCGGGGGAGCGGTTCCAGGCCGCGATGGCCAGCTCGAGGGCGACTCGATCGCTCTGATCCGGCACGTCGGCGGAGCCGTCGGCCTGGATCACCACCGACACGTTGGCGGGGTCCTGCCAATACAGGGGCGCCTTGGTGCTCGGATGCAGGATGCGCAGGTGCGCACGGGCCCCGGCGGCGAAGGCCGCAAGCCCGAGGGCCATCAGGAGCAAGCGCTTCACCGGCCCGTCTCCGTGCGCGCGGCGCGAACCGCCAGGGCCGCGTGGACCTCCGCCAGGAGTTCGGCATGGGGGCGCACCAGATGGCTCGCGCCCGAGCTCGCGGCCCCCAGCGGGTCGAGCAGCGCGACCCCGGCGCCGCCGCGCAGGGCCAGCGTGCCCCCGCCGGCCGCCGGCAGCAGGCGCCACAGCCCCTGGCACAGTCCGATCGGCATGCGCCGGCCGGAGGCGCCCTCGGCGCTCAGGAACCAGAGCAAACGCGCGCCGACGGGCGGGTGCTCGATGCCCGGCAGCAGCATGCCGCGGCCATCGGGCAGGACGCCGCCGGGCAGCAGCACCCGCCGGCTGGGCAGGTCCTCGCCCCACAGGGTGCGCTCGACCGAGAGGTCGTACTGCGTGTCGATGGTGCCGTCGGGCTGCAGGACCGCGCTGGCCGCCTGCACATGGCCCTCGACGATCAGGTCTGCGCCGTCCACCAGCGCCTGGGTGTCGAGCGCCAGGGCCGTGGAAGCCTCGAGGCCCGCGCGCTGGGCCGAGCGCATGGGCAGCAGGAACACGGACAGGAAACCGAGCAGTGCCGCGAGGCACAGGCGGGCAGCGGTCTTGGACATGCGGGGTCGGGACGGGGAGACACCGATCCCTCCCCCATCGGCCGCCCGCGGAGTCCCCTTGAGCCCCGGTCCGGGGCCCGCGGCGCCCCCGCCCCGGGCCACGCCGAGGTCCACCCACGGGCCTGTGCCCCCGGCGCGGCCCCCGCTGCTGCGTGGGGTTGGCCCCGCCCTTCGAGAGCCCATGCCGCCGCCCCGTGCCGCCGCCCCGTGCCGCCGCCCCCTGCCGCCGCCCCCTGCCGCCGCCCTGCGCCGCCGTTCACGGCGCTCGGCTGCCGCCGCTCCCGGCCCGGCCCACCCGGCCCACCCGGCGCCCCCGGGCTCGGACAGCTCCGGCCCGACCCCGAAAACGACCGAGGGGCCCTCGCGGGCCCCTCGGAGCAGCTGGCGACCCCGCCCTCGGGGGGCGGCGCGCAGGCCGAGCGGTCCCCGGCGGCCGGTCCTCAGACCGTGCGCCGGGGCGAGCTCGGCGCAGGCATCAGAAGATCGTCACGTCCAGACGCCAGGTCAGGTTGGAGAGGATCGCCGTGGGCAGCAGCTGGAAGGCGCCCGCCTGCAGCGGCAGGCTCTTGCCGGCCAGGGCCGGGTTGGAGGGCACGGTCAGCGGGAAGGTCGCCAGGCCGGCGCCGTTGGTGACCCCGGAGAAGCTCAGGGTCAGGTCCTGGTACAGGAAGCAGCCCGGCAGGCCGAAGCCGGCCAGGTCCAGGGGCAGCGGCAGGCCGAGCCAGTTGGTCGAGCTGGCGCCGACCCACAGGATCGCCGCGGAGAACGCCGGGGCGTCGAACAGGCGCGCCTGGACGTTGGTGGAGCCCACCTGCACGTCGCCCCACAGGGTCAGCACCGGGGTGACCGGGCCGGACTGGGAGCAGGCCGCGCCGAACACGGTCGCCTGGGGGCTGATGGGCTCGGGCAGGGCGTTCGGGGCGATCACGCCCAGGCCGTCGCCGAACAGGAAGTTGAGGTAGGGCTTGACGCCCTGGACCAGGGACTCGTCCCAGACGAAGCCGTCCTGCTCGCCCGCGTCGCTGGCATCGCCGTCGCCGTTCAGGTCGGTCAGGCGGTGCAGGCACACGCTGCCGTTGAGGCTCAGCACGTAGATCGAGGTGCCGTCGGTGTCGAGGCCCAGGATCTTGTTGAACTGCAGGGCGGCGCCGGTGATCGCGCTGCCGTCGTAGAACAGGTTGACCTCACCGGCGTCGTTGATGTCGCCGTCGAGGTTCAGGTCCTGGCCGCGGAAGATCAGGCCGTTGAGGCCCTGGCCGTTGATGTTGACCGCGAACTGGCTCGAGTTGGAGGAGTCGCAGCCCAGGTAGTAGGTCTCGACGCCGGACTCGACCCGGGTGGTCAGGTGGTTCAGGCGGCCGACGAAGAAGGGCGGCTGGTTGGGCTGGCCGGCCGAACCGTTGGTGATCTTGAGCGAGGGCAGGACCGTGCCGAAGTCCGGGTTGGCGGCCCAGTTGGCGTTGATGTCGGTCGGGATCAGGAACGGGGTCAGCTCGTTCTGGTCGTTGAGCTGGCCGTCGTTGTCGAGGTCCTCGTACTTGAAGATCGCCTCGGTGCGGTCGGCATTGATGCCGTCGATGAAGCTGATGATGCCAGTGCGGGCCCAGGTGGCGCGGGTGAAGTCATCGGTGTCGACGTTGGCCAGGACCCCGTTTTGGTTGAGCGTCTGGGTGGCGCCGACGTTGTCGTCGATGAAGATCTTGGAGACGCCGCCCTGGAAGCGCACGATGCCGCCGCCGGGGAAGTCGGTCAGGACCCACACCGAGCCGTCCGGATGCAGGACCACGCCTTCGGCGCCCTGGCTGGTGTTGCCGAACAGGGCCCGCAGGTCGATCAGCTGGGTGACCTCATCGACTTCGAGGCGACCGGACTTGTCCACGTCCACGCCGCGCAGCAGCTCGGGGCGGAACCCCCCGTTGGCGCGGTCGTTGGTGAAGTAGGTCACCGCTTGCCCACCCTCGACACGCAGCCGCACGTTGCGGAACTGGTAGTTGTTGGTGGTCGTGGCGGGGCTGAACTGGAACAGGTAGGTGCTCTCGTAGTCGTCCTGGTACGAGCCGTTGTTGTTCAGGTCGTCGACCCGCAGCAGCTGGTCTTCGGCCAGGCTGGTCGGGGTGTTGAACGAGTCGTTGATGATGATCGCGTCGGCCAGCTGGGCCTGGGACAGACCGGCCAGGCCGAGTGCGGCGGAGACGCCGAGCAGGAGTCGCTTCGAGGAGTTCATGGGGGCGGAGCGGTTCCGGGGGTGCGCGGACGGTCCGGGGGACCGCCGGGGGGCCGCCTCCGGTTCGGAGGGGCCTCTACCAATGCGCAAAGTTACCGGTCGGGGCCGGGGCCCGCCCCGTGAAGCTCCCGTGAAAAAGGGCCCGCCGGGCTCCCCCGGGGTCTGGCCGGGCCCGGGAAGGGCCGCGGCGGCGGACCGGGGGGCCCGCCCTGCCCCACGGCCCCGGGAGCACGGGAAGGCCGGGGGGGGCCAGGGCCCCGCCCGGCCGGCTCCGGCCGGAGCTACTCAGCCCGCCTGGGCCTCAACCGCAGCGGCGAACCCGCCCGATAGACCCCCCCAGGCCGCCGAAGTCCGCCCGGAGCCCCCGTCGCGCATGGATCCCAAGTTCGCCGAAGAAGAGCTCTGCGAGAGCGTCACCATCCCGACCCTGCCATCCGTGGTCCAGCGCATCAACCAGATGCTGCTCGATCCGGAGGTGGGGCTGCGCGAGATCGGGGCCGAGGTCGCCAAGGACGCCCCGATCGCCACCAAGGTGCTGCGCATCGCCAACAGCGCCTTCTACGGCCTGCGCGAGCGCGTGATCTCGACCGAGCATGCCTCCTGCGTGCTGGGCATGCGCGTGCTCAAGAACATCGTCATGCAGGCCTCGGTGATCGGCCAGTTCAAGCACCTGGCCGGCGCCGCGGGCTTCGACGTGGAGGCCCTCTGGCGCCACGCGATCCTGTCCGCCGAGACGGCCCAGCGCATGGCCCAGAACTGCCGCGCGGACCTGGGCTTGATGCCGGAGGAGTTCCACAGCGCCGGGCTGCTGCACGACGTCGGTCAGGTGGTGCTGCTCGACAACCGGCCCGAGGAGTTCCTGCGCGCGGTGCAGCTCAGCGTCGAGCTGGGCGTCGAGTTGCACATGGCCGAAAAAGAGATCTTCGGGTTCGACCACGCCTCGATCGGGGCGCGCGTGGCCGAGCGCTGGGGGCTGCCGAGCCTGCTGGTGGCCGCCATCGGCCAGCACCACCGGCTCCCCAAGGACCTGACCGACCAGCCCGCGGTGACCCTGATCGCCCTGACCAATTCGCTGTGCGAGGTGGTGCCCACGGGGGATGAAGCGGCCTCCCTGGCGACCTGGGACGCGCGCGCCGGAGCCACCCTGGGCCTCGAGCAGCAGGGCTTCCTCAAGGTGGCGGCAGAGGCCCTCAAGCGCTACCCGAGCATCGAGATCTGAGCCCGGGCGGCAGCGCCGATCGAGCGGAGCGGGGCATCGCCGAGCCGGCCGGGATCCGGCTACCAGCGCCCCCCGGGCAGCGGGCGCCGGACGCCCGGTTGATGGCCCCAAAAAGGCCGCGGGGCGATCCATCGGATCGCCCCGCGGCCATCGAGTTCCTCCGCGGCCCGGGGCCCCGGTTGGTCCCGCGGGAGCGCCGCGGCCCTCACCGCCTGGGAAAAGCTCGGCGCAGAGCGCCGATCCCAGGCTGTGTGGCCGCCGGATGGCGGCCCAAGGGCATGTGACGGGTTGGTATGGCGGCTCGGGCGCAGCCCGAGTCGATTGTCCTTCAACCCGCCACAGCCTGGGAAAACATCGGCGCAGAGCGCCGATCCCAGGCTGTGTGGCCGCCGGATGGCGGCCCAAGGGCATGTGACGGGTTGGTATGGCGGCTCGGGCGCAGCCCGAGTCGATTGTCCTTCAACCCGTCACCGACCGCCCTGGGCGCGGCGCTCGGCGCGCAGCGCTTCCAGTTCGGCGCGCAGCGCGCGGATCTCCGCCTCCAGGGCCGCCCGCTCGGGGTCGGCGCCGTGGCCGGAGTGCGAGCCGGGCGCCGAGCCCGGCGCCAGCAGGCGGATCCGACGCTGGCCCATTTCGACCTTGGAGTCGGGGCGCGACTCCCATTCGAGCTGGCCATCGGCTCCGATGCGGCCGCTCCACACCTGCACCTCGGGCCGCCCGTCGGAGCCGATGCGGATCTCCTGACGCCAAGCCTGCCCCGGAACGGCCTCGGACGGCAGCTCGAGGCCCGGCGCGCGCACCCCGCCCTGCGGCCAGGCGAAGGTGTGCCGCTCCAGGCGCGGCGGGCGCGGCGCCGGCCGGGAGCGCCCGCTGGCACGGCCCTCGAGGCGCGCTTCAAGCTGCCCTTGGAACTCCTCGAACCAGGCATCGAACTCGTCCTGCCAGCGCTCCAGGGAGCTCTCGAATTCCGAGCTGAAGCGCTCCATCTCCTCCTGCCAGCGCTCGGCCCAGACTTCGGCCTCCCGCTCCAGCTCCTCGGCCAGGGACTCGGCCCAGTCCTCGGATCGATCCTCGTCTTGCTCCTCGGCCTCGCCCATGCCCTCGGGCGGCAGGCTGAAGGACCAAAAGCCCTCCGCGGGCTGTCCGAACTCCAGTTCGATCTCCCGCTCCAGGGCCTGGCCCGCGGTCGCCGGTGCCAGCGCCGCGCCGGAGGCGGCGCCGAGCTCCGCGTCGATCTGCAGCAGGTTCGCACCGCGCTGGACTTCGAGCCGCAGGCGATCGCCGACCTGGCCCGAACGGATTGCGGCGCGCAGCTCCTCCGCCGTGACCACGGCAGCGCCGTCGACGGCGATCACGCGGTCGCCCGGCTCCAGCCCGGCGCGCTCCGCGCCCGAGTCCTCGACCACGGAATCGATGCGCGCGCCGCCCTCCTCGTGGTCCTCGAGCACGACTCCCAGCATCGGCCGCTGCTCACCGAAAGCCAGGCCCTGCGGATCGAGCTGGAGCTCGCGCAGCTCCTGCAGATCCCCCCCCAGCCCAGCCAAGGCCCGATTCAGCTCGCGTTCCGCGCTCTGGCGGGACTCCCGCGCCCGAGCGCGCGCCTCGCGCGCGATCTCGCGGGCCGACTCCTGGGTGGCCTCGGGGGAGAAGTCCGCGGCCTGGGGCGGGCGCGGGGCTCGGGCCGGAGCCGGTGCGGTGCTGGCGGGGCTGCGGTCCTTGAGGGTCGAAAGGCGCGCCAGCAGGACCATGCGACGACCCTCGCGCTGGACCTCGATCGCCAACTCCGAGCCCGGAGCGCGGGCGGAGACCGCCGCCACCACCTCGTCCGGGCTCTGCACGTTGCGGCCGGCCAGGGACAGGATCACGTCGCCGGGCTCGAGCCCGCAGGCCTCGGCCGGGCTGCCGGCGGTGACCGAATCGATCCGCACGCCGCCCTGGCCGGAGGACACGGAAATCCCCAGGTACGCCTGGCCCGGGGCCGCTGCGGGAGCGAGCGCGGGCTTGATCGGCTCCTGGGGCGCGCTCGGGGCGGCCGGGGCCAGGAGGACTTGCGCGTGCGGGGTGGGCAGGCTGATCGCCTGCTGACCGAGGACCAAAGCGAAGTGGGCGAATCCGAGCATGGGAGTGGAGGCGCAGTGCGCCGGGTTTGGCCGGGTGGAACGGCGGGCAAGCGCGGGCCGCCAGGGGCCCGGGCTTGCCGACGTACGCAGGATTCGGAAAGCGGTTGGGCCGCTTGCGGAACCGGGCGGGATTCGTGAATCGGGCCCCGGGCTGCGCGTAGGCGATCGGTTCGGGAGCGCCCCTGGGGCAGTCGGCCAGCGGAGCCAGGCGGGGCGATCGCGCCCCGCGGCGGGCCCGGCGCCGATCGGGCTGGGCGCCCTCCGGAACCGAGCGGGCCGAGCAGCTCCGCGGCCCACTCCCCGCCCCCCCCTTGAAGCCCTGGACAGGATTGACTCGGGCCAGGCCCGGGCCGCGGTGCCTACCGGTGCGCCGCCATCGGGCTGACTGCGGCGGAGGCGGAGGCGGGGATCCTCGCTGCGCGCCGAGGTCCTCCCGCGGGGCCCGAACGCTCCGCCGGGCGGCCCCCCGGGCCCGCGGGCGGAGGGCCCGGGCGGGCCTCGGCGGGAGAACCCGGGGGCAGGGCCCATGGCGGCCCGGGCCCGCCGCGGTCCACCGGGGCCCGGGCCGGCCGGTGGCCCGCGCAGCCCCCGCCGCGGGCGCAGCCCTCAGTGCACCTTGAAGCCCTTGAGCCGGCCGGAGCGCGGCAGGGCGCCCACCAGGGGTCGCAGGTAGTCGATGAAGGCGGCCGAGACGTCCGTGTTGCCGTCCAGGTAGGCCTCATCCAGGTCGCGCGTGTGCTTCGCGACGTTGGCCAGGTGCGTGACCCCGTAGTGCACCCGGTAATGGGGGCCGCTGCCGTCCCGGTCGATGTAGATCGAGCCGTGCGGGTGCTCGCCGGAAAGGGCCGTGCGCGCCGCGGCGCGGCCCACCTCGCGCGCCTCGTGGGCGTCGACGTCGGACACGACCCCGGCGAAGCTGCGCTGCAGATAGCCGAAGGTGTCGGCGCGCACGCGCAGTTTTTCGCCCAGGCCGCGCTTGATCGCCGCGGCCAGGAAATCCCCCAGGGCGCCGGAGCCGGAGAGCTGCACGTTGCCGTGGCTGTCCTTCTCGTCCCCGGAGACCAGCAGTTCGCCGCCCGGCCCGTGGATGCCCTCGGAAACCGCCACCAGGCAGCGACCGAGGCGCTTGTAGACCGCTTCCACGTCGCGCAGGAAGGCGGGCACGTCGAAGGTGCGCTCGGGCACGTAGATCAGGTGCGGGCCGTCGTCGGGATGCAGGCGCGCCAGGGCGCTGGCTGCCGTCAGCCAACCGGCATGGCGGCCCATGACCACATCGACCTTGATGCCCGGCAGGCTGCGGTTGTCCTCGTTGTCCCCCATGAAGGCCTGGGCCACGAACTTGGCGGCGCTGGCGTAGCCCGGGCAGTGGTCGGTGACGCGCAGGTCGTTGTCGATCGTCTTGGGCACATGGAACAGGCGCAGGTCGTAGCCCCGGGCCACGGCCACCTCGTTGAGCACGAAGGCCGTCTCCGCGGAGTCGTTCCCGCCGATGTAGAAGAAGTAGCGCACGTTGCGGCGCTGGAAGCACTCCACCAGGCGCTCGCACTCCTCCCGCGTGGGCTTCTTGCGCACCGAGCGCAGCGCGGCCGCGGGGGTCCAGGCGACCTCCTCCAGGGTCTCGCGGCTTTCGCGGCCCAGGTCGATCAGGTCGTCCTCGAGCACGCCGCGGATGCCATGCACCGCGCCCCAGACGTTCTCGACCGGGGCCTGCCCCAGGCAACCTTCGATGATGCCGACCAGGCTCTGGTTGATCACGGCCGTGGGGCCGCCGGACTGACCGATCAGGACGTTTCCGCGGGGGAGCTTCATGCCACGAAGGTAGCCCCGGCGGTCCGCCGAGACGCGGGCCCGGCGGCCGCCGGTCGCCCGCCCGGGAGGCCCCCCGCGGCCGCTCGCCCCCCCCAGCGCGGACCCCGCGACCGGCCGGGCCGGCCCTTTTCGCTTGCCCGACGGCCCGCCGTTGTTATCCTCCCGCCCCGCGTTCGGGCCCTTGGGCCCGCGCGCCCCTAGCCCGCGTGGCGGAATTGGTAGACGCGCAGGACTAAGGATCCTGTTCCGAAAGGAGTGCTGGTTCGATTCCAGTCGCGGGCACGGGGGGGCGCCGGGGCCGGGCCGCCGGCCCGCCCGGGGGGCGGGCGGCAGGCGCGGCGCCCGGGCCGGCCTGCGGGGC
>ERZ1066117.544-NODE-544-length-27470-cov-13.991392_pt1 | contig 27470 bp, 27 predicted proteins | sample MGYA00382764_ERZ1066117 | MGnify/ENA primary metagenome ERZ1066117 (study PRJEB33369, sample SAMEA5778347) | biofilm metagenome | biome: Industrial cooling water; feature: Water cooling tower basin; material: Biofilm | place: United Arab Emirates | collected...
TCGTCGCCGTCGGCGACGCCGCGGCGGCGACGCTCGCCGCGACCGGTTGCCTGCACGCGCCGGCGGCATGCGCCGTCGACGTCGTCGCCGCCGCCGCCGCGACGATCACCGTCAACCATCCGTCGGCGGCCGTGGCACTGCTCGCCGGCACGCCGGTCGTGCACTTCGGACGCGCGCTCTACGGACTGCCCGGCGTGACCGTTCGCTGCCGGCTCGAGGAACTGCCGCAGGCGCTGCACCGCGCCCTGCACCGCGACCACCCGACGCTGCGCGCGCGCTTCCTGACCTGGCTGTTCGGCCACGGCCACCTCTGGTGCTCGCCGACGCATCCGGACCACAACGGCATGCTCGGCCTCGTGCAGGCGATCGAGGTGCGGCTGCGCCATCGCGCCGACGAGGCGCCGCTGCGCTACCGCGCCGGTCCGGGCTGGCCGCTGGCGGCGCCGGGCCGCAGCCACTGAACCGCGGGCGCCCGAACTGCCGATGACACCGACGTGAAGCACACGGTCCGCAGAACGCTCGTCGTGCTCGGCGCCGGTGTGCTCGTGCAACGCCTCTGCCAGCTGCTCGGCTTCGTGCTGATCGGCCGCGCCCTCGGCGTCGACGGGCTCGGCCGCTTCGCGCAGGGCCAGGCGTTCGCCGCGGTGCTGACGGTGTTCGCCGGGGCCGGGGTGCGCAGCCTGACCGCGCGCACGATGGCGGCGAGCCCGGGCGCGGCCCGTTCGCTGTTGCTGCAGGCGGTGCGCCGCCGGCTGGCGACGGCGACGCTGCTGGCGACGGCGGCGACGGCGTTCGTGTTCGTGCGCACGCACGATCCGTGGTTCTGGACGCTGTGCCTGCTGCAGGTGCTGCCGGCGGCGTTCGACATGAAGGCGCTGCTCGACACGTCGGGGCGAACGCGCCGCGAAGTGCACCTCGAGACGGCGACGGCGTGCCTGCAGCTGGTCGGCATCGCGGCCTGGGCGACCCTGCCGGGGCTGCGGCTCGACACCCTGGCCGCCATCGCGCTGGTGGCCCGTTGCCTCTACGCCCTCGGCGCGATGCGCGCGATCGTGACGATGCCGGACGGCGGCATCTCGGCGGTGCAGGTGCCGCGCGACCGGCGCGTGACCACGGCCCACACCGCGCACGAACTGCTGACGATCGGCGACGTGTGGATGGTGGCGCAGGTGCTCGGCGAAGCGGCCGCCGGCTACTACGCGGTCGGCGTGCGCTTCGCCGCCGCGGCGTTGATGCCGTCGGCGCAGCTGGCGCGCTTGCTGTTGCCGCACCTGCTGCACGCCGGCGCCGACGGCGATCCGGCGCGCACCCTCGGCACCGCGGTCCGTTCGACGCTGCTGGTGACGATGCCGATGCTCGCCGGCGGCGCCGCGGCCGCGACCGCGCTGGCGACGCTGAACGGCCCCGCGTTCGCTGCCGCCGCCCCCGCGCTGTGCCTGCTGCTGCTCGGCGGCTGCCTGCAGCACCTCGGCTGGCAGTGCAGCCACGCGCTGCTGGCGGCGCACCGCGACGGCGCCTACGCGCACAGCCTCGGCTGGCCGGCGCTGCTGCAGTTCGCGAACCTCGCCGTGCTGCCGCTGGTGCTGCCCGCCGACCCGGCGCTGGGCGCGACGATGGCGGCGAGCGGTGCCGTGCTGGCGCAGGGTGTCTATGCCATGCTGGGCCTGGCGACGACGCGCGCGCTGTGGCGCCGCCGACGCGACCTCTGGCAACTGCCGCTGGCGACGGCGATCGCGACCGGGGCCGGCACGATGCTGCCGACGCTGTGCTGCGACGGTCCGCTGCTGCTGCCGCTGCAGTTGGTCGCCGGCGGCAGCACGTTCGCCGCGATGCTGTGGCGCTTCGAGCTGCGCGGCCGCTGGACGCGACTCGGCGACGGCCTCGCCACCGCCAGCGGCTACGGCGCCTGAAAGCGCGCGCAGGCGCGCTCAATCCGTGCGCCGGAACCGCCGATACGAAGGGCGATGGCGAAGAAACCATGGCGACTCGGCACCCGCGCCAAGCTGCTGCTGCGCGGCCTCCGCTACAAGCCGCTGCTGCCGTACGCGTCGATCGACGGCTGGCTCAGCGTCGACGAGGCGATCACGCTCTACGAACTGTCGCGCGCGCTGCCGCACGAGAAACCGCTCGCCGTCGAGATCGGCTGCTGGCAAGGCAAGAGCAGCGTGTGCCTCGCCCGCGGCCTCGCCGGCAAGTTCCATCCGCGGCTGTGCTGCATCGATCCGTTCGACGCCTCGGGCGACGAAGCCAGTGCACCGACCTACGGCGAGCGCGCCGAACAGGTCGGCGGTGCGCTGCGGCAGACGTTCGAAGCGAACCTGCGCGAAGCGGGCCTGCGCGAACTGGTCGACGTGAAGCCGGGCTACAGCCACGAGCACGCGCAGCAGTGGCGCGAGCCGATCGACCTGCTGTTCCTCGACGGCGACCACAGCTACGACGCGGTGCGCCAGGACTTCGAGGACTGGGCGCCGCGCATCCGCCCCGGTGGCTACCTGGTGCTGCACGACGTCGTGCATCCGGTGCACCAGGGCCCGCGGCGGATCGTGCAGGAACGGATCGAGGCCGATCGCAACTGGGTCGACGGCCGCTACGTCGACAGCATGTACGTCACGCGCAAGGCGATGACCTGAAGGCCGCCATGGACCCGCAGGTCTCGATCGTCGTGGTGACGTCCGACCGGCTGGTCGACTTGCGCCGTTGCCTCGGCAGCCTGCGCGCGCACCTGCGCGAAGCGGATGCGCCGCGCACCGAGATCCTCACCGTGCACGCGCCGCACGACACGGCGGCGATGGCGATGGTGCGCGCCGAGTTCCCCGAGGTGCAGGTGCACACGGCGGAACGGCGGCACATCAGCGTGCAGCGCAACCTCGGCGCCCGCGCCGCGCGCGGCGAGGTGATCGTCTACCTCGACGACGACGCCTGGCCACACGCCGGCTGGCTGTCGCAGCTGTGGCGCGCGTTCGCCGACGAACGTGTGGTCGCCGCCAGCGGCCCGGTGCAGCGCGGCGACGGCTCGCTGCAGTGCGAACGCCTGGCCTCGTCGCCGATCGGCCGCCTGCTGCCGCTCGCCGCGGACCAGCCGCTGCCCACCGGCTTCGCGCCGAGCTTCTCCGGTTGCAACCTGGCACTGCGTCGCCGCGCACTGTTCGCCTGCGGCGGCTTCGACGAGAACCTCTCGTACCAGCCGGACGACATGGACGTCACCGCGCGGCTGTTCGCACACGCCGGCCGCGATCCGGCGACGTTCCGCTACTGCGAGCTGGCGCGCGTGACGCACGAGTCGTCGCCGGGCCCCTACCGCCGGACGCTCGAGGACCGCGCCTGGTTCGTGGTCGCGCGCGACAACCTCTACTACGCGTGCCGCCACGGCGGTGCGCTGCGCGGCGTGTTCGGCGGCGTCGCCTTGCAGGTGCCGAAGCTGCTGCGCTTCCTCGCCTGGTGGTGGCGCGGCAGGCTCGGCCTCGCGGCGGCGGTGCGCTGCTTCGTCAAGCACTTCGCCGGCACGCTGGTCGGCATCGGCAAGGGCCTGTGGCGGGCGCCGCGCCTGCCGTTGCGGCCGCTGCCGCCGGCCGCCCCGACCACGGCCTGCACAGGAGCCGGCGCACCGGAGGCCGCGTGCCGACGCCCGCAACCGGTGTGAACGCCCCCGACGTCGACGCGCCGTGCGTCGCCGTCGTCGTGCACTACGTCGACGCCGACGCGACCGCGCGCTGCGTGCATTCGCTGCTGGCGCAGCAGCCGCAGCCGCGCGTCGTCGTGGTCGACAACGCCTCGCCCGACGGTTCCGGCGGCACTCTGGACGCGGCGTTCGCCGGCCTCGCCGACGTCGTCGTGCTGCACGCCGAGCGGAACTGCGGCTTCGGCGCCGGCTGCAATCGCGGCATCGACCTGGCGCTGCAGCGCTGGCCACAGCTCGCGCACGTGCTGCTGCTGAATCCCGACGCCACGCTGACGCCCGGCTCGCTGGCCGAGATGCAGGCGACGGCGCACCGCCACGCCCGCGCTGGCCTCGTCGGTTGTCGCATCGACAAGTCCGACGGCACCCCTTGGTATGGCAACGGCCGCTGGCCGGCGTGGACGCTCAGTGGCTTCCACCGGCCACCGCCCGCTGGCGCCAGCGAGCATCGCGCCGGCTTCGTCACCGGCTGCTGCATGCTGCTGGCCGGCGACCTGCTGCGTGCCGGCCTGCGTTTCGACGAGGACTACTTCCTCTACTGCGAGGATGCGGACCTGTGCCGCGAAGTCGAGGCGCGCGGCCGCGAGCTGTGGGTCACGCAGAAGGCAGTCGCCCACCACGACGGCGGCGGCAGCCAGCCCGGCGAACGGGTGCTCGGCGAGCTGAACGCCGGCCGCCTCTACTGGCTGTCGCGCGCCAAGGTGCTGCTGGCGCGACGCCGGCTGCGGCCGCTACAGCGGGCCGTGTTCCTGGCGGTGGCGTGGCTGCTGAAGCCGATCGCCGGCCTCTGGCACAGCCGTTCGGGCCGCTTTCTCGGCCCCTACCTGCGCGGGCTGCGCGACGGCTGGCGGCAACGGCTGCCGCTGCGGAGCTGAGCCCGCGAGGGAAGCCGAGCGCTACGGCAGGGCCTGGATCAGCCCTGCGCCATCTGCGCCATCGCCGACTTCAGCACGCTCTTCGCGACCGGCTTGTTGCGCGGCTTGCGCTGGCCGAGCAGTTCGCGCGACAGCGTGTCTTCGAGCTCGCGATCGCGCTGCTTGCCACCCTGCTGCAGCGACGCCTCCAGGTCCTTGGCGGCGGCGGCGTTCGGGCAGGTCATGCGCTGCGCCTGGGCGCTCGCATCGTAGAAGCGCGAGCCCGGCTGCACGGCGACGAGGCGCACGCCATCGTGGGTCGTGACCATGGCGCCTTCCGGCACCTCGAGCCAGTTGCCGCGGGCGACCACGCCATCGCGTTCCGACCAGCGGTCGCGACCCGTCGGGTCGATCGGCCGCTCGTCGTCGAGCAGGTAGGTCGGGGTCACGTCGTAGTGCTTGCAGAGGGCGAGCAGCATCGGCAGCGTGGGCAGCGAGCGCCCTTGCTCCAGGTGCGACATGGTCGCCGGCCGAACGCCGAGGATCTTGGCGGTCACGCCCTGGGCTTCACGCTTCAGGCGGGTACGGAGGTAGAAGAGCTTGAGGTGCAGGCGCCGCATGGACGGGAGGGAGGGTTGCTGTGGGAGGACGACCGTGTCGCAATACCCTGGGAAGGCACGGCAATCACGATCTGCGAAAGTCTAGCACTTGCCCTAGGCACTAGGCTGCCGGCGGCAATCCAGGCAGTCCCTGGACGATGCAGTCGGCGGCGGGCAGCACCGTGGCATTGGACGGTGCGGTGCGTCATTCTGTTCGCTGGTCCGGCGAGTCGTTGGACCGAACGAATCGTGCATGCGTCCTAGCTGGCAAGAAGGCGAAGTAACCCTCGATGGCGCCCCGCGTGGCGGCGAGTTGGAGGCGTCGGCGAGCCGATTCGCACTGCTGCGCAGCGACGAAAACCCGACGGCGAAGTGGCGCCTCTCTGTATCGCTCGACCGCATCACGATCCGACCCGCCCATGCCAGCGACGGTTCGCCGCTGCACCTGGAAACCGGCCGCAGCAAGCTCGGCCAGCGCCTGCTCGGCGCCCGCCGCGACGACCCGCTGCCGCGCGCCTGCGGCCTGCACCGACGCCCCACGCCGCCGCGCGTCGTCGACGCCACCGCCGGCCTCGGCCGGGACAGCCTGGTGCTCGCCCACCTCGGCTGCCGGGTCGACGCGCTCGAACGGGAGCCGGCACTGGCCTTCGTGACCCACGTGCTGGCAGGCGCCTGCGGCCTGCGCGACCGCCTGACGGTGCACCGCGCCGAGGCGGTCGCGTGGCTCGGCAGCCTCGCCGAAGCCGCTCGCCCCGACGTCGTCTACCTCGACCCGATGTTCGAGGAGCACGGCTCGGCGCAGGTGAAGAAGGACATGCAGATCTGCCGGCTGCTGGCCGGCCCGGCCGAAGCGCCGGAGCCGCTGCTGGCGGCGGCGCGCGCGGTGGCCAAGGAGCGCGTGGTGGTGAAGCGCCACCACGGCGCCGCCGAGTTGGCCCCCGGGGTGTCGTTCGCGGTGCCGGGCGAACGGATCCGTTTCGACGTCTACCTGACCGCGCCGGCTACCTGACCGCGCCGGCGCCGCCGTCGGAACCGCGGTAGCCGACCGAGGTGAAGTCGCCGACGACTTCGCGGTGCGCGATCGGCAGCGGCACCATGCCCGTGACGACCTCGACCTCGTGCGCGCGCATGCCGCTGAGCACGAGCACGTGGCGTCGCGTCCACAGCCGCAGGATCGCCGGCATCGCCGCGCGCAGCTCCGCGCCAGTCATGTTGGCGACGACACCGTCGCAGGGCGCCATGGTCTCGGGCCCGCCCAGATGCAGGCGCGCCGACGGCAGCAGTTCCTGCGCCGCCTGCACCGAAGCCAGTTCGATGTCGCAGGCCTCGATCTGCGGACAACCGCGCGCCGCCGCGTAGAGGGCCAGGATGCCCGAGCCGGTGCCGACGTCGCCGAACGAGCGCGGCGCGTCCCAGATCGCGTGCAGGCAACGCAGTGCCGCCTGCGTGCTGCCGTGCTCGCCGCTGCCGAAGGCGCCCCCGCGCGGCACGATCAGCTCGACGCCGGCGAAGCCGGCGGGACGCTCGACCCACGGCGGCCGCACCAGCAGGTCGCCGGCGACGAAGATCGGCTGGTCCTGTTCGAGGCCGGTGATCGCCGCGGCGTCGGCGGGAATCGGCACTTCGGTGATCGACAGGCCCGGCTGCGGCGGCTGCGGCAGGGCGCCAGCGAGCCAGACGGTGATGCCGTCGTCGTGTTCGAACACACCCTGCAGGTCGGCGTGCACGTGCAGCCAGTCGAGCGCCTCGGCGGCCAGAGCGCCGCGCAGCACGTAGGCCCGCGTCGGATCGGCGCCGTTCATCGCGGCGCCTTCGCCAGCTGCAGCGCCCGTTCGACGATCGCATCCGGCTCGACCATGCGGCCGATGGCGTCGTAGCCCTCGGCCAGGTGGCCGGTGACCGGACCGAGGAACTCGCACCCGCGCGCCCGCAGCGTCGCCACGTTCTGCTGCACCGCGGCCGCCAACCACATGCTGTCGTTCATCGCCGGGCAGACCAGGATCGGACAGCGGCACGTCAGCGCCAGCAGCGACACCGCGTCGGCGGCAGCTCCGGCGGCGAGGCGCGCCAGCAGGTCGGCGGTCGCCGGCGCCACCACGTAGACCGCGGCGGCGCGCGCCGCGGCGATGTGCGGCGGCGAGCCGTCGTCGTCGATCTGCGTCGACGAACGGATCACCTTGCTGCCGGTCAGGCCTTCGAAGGTCAGCGCGCCGACATACTCGGTCGCGTGCGGCGTCATCGCCACGCGCACCTGCGCCCCCTTCTGCACGAGGCGGCTGGCGACGTAGGCGAGCTTGTAGGCGGCGATGCCGCCACCGACGCCGAGCAGCACGTTGGTGGTCACGGCCACAGCAGGCTCCGCACGCGCGCGATGGTCTCGTCGAGGTCGCGGTTCTCGAGGGTGACGTCGTAGAGCGGTCGCCCGGACACCGTCTCGCGCGCGGCCGCCAGTTCGTCCTCGGCGATGCGCACACGCTGCTCGATCTCGGCGATGTCGTTGCTGCCGCGGTTCAACAGGCGCCGGCGCAGTTCGTCGATGCTCGGCGGCGCGATGAACACGTAGAGGCCTTCGATGCCGCGCTCGCGCAGCTGGCGTGTGCCCTTGACCTCGATCTCGACCAGGAACGTCTTGCCGCGCGCCAGCGCCTGGTCCATCGGCCACCGCGGCGTGCCGTAGAGGTTGCCGTTGTAGGTCGCCCACTCGAGGAACTGGTTCTCGCCGAGGCGCCGCTGGAAGTCCTCGCGCGACAGGAAGTGGTAGTCGATGCCGTCGCGCTCACCGGCGCGCATCGCGCGCGTCGTCGCACTGACCGAGAACTCGACGTCGGGGTGCTGCTTCAGGGCGCGGCAGACCGAGGTCTTGCCCGCTCCCGAGGGCCCGGAGATGACGACCAGCTTGCCGCGGGACGCGTTCATTCGAGGTTCGCCGCCTGTTCCTTCATGCGCTCGACGCAGGTCTTCATCGCCACCACGGCGTGCGCGATCGTGGTGTCCGGCGACTTCGAGCCGAGGGTGTTGGTCTCGCGCAGCAGTTCCTGCAGCAGGAACTCGAGCCGGCGCCCGACTTCGCCGCCGCGCGCCAGCACCGCACGCACCTCGGCGATGTGCGCGGCGAGGCGCTGCAGCTCTTCGGCGACGTCGACGCGGTCGGCGAACGCCGCCACTTCGCGCACCAGCTCCGGCGCCGGCGGCGCCGCCGGCACGTGGCGGGCGACGAACTCCTGCACGCGCTGCAGCAGCCGGGCGCGGTACTCGTCGACGAGCATCGGCGCGCGCAGAGCCGCCTGCGCCACCAACGCGGCGAACTGGTCGAGCTGCTCGAGGATCGCCGCCGCGGTGCCGCGGCCGTCGCTGCGGCGGTGTGCCGCGAGGTCGGCGAGCGCCCGTTCGAGCAACCCGCGCAGCTGCGGCGGCAACGGCCGCGACGTCGCGGCGTCGGCGCGCCCCGAGGCGGCGAGCACTTGCAGCACCTCGGCCAGGCTCGGCGGCGGCAGGCGCAGTTCGTCGGCGAGCTGGCGCAGGCTGCCGGCGAGCGCCTTCACCTGCTCGGGGTCGGGCAGCACCGCGGCCGCCTGCGCACGCTCGAGCACGACCAGCAGCGAGCCGCGGGCGACGCTGGCGCGCACCAGCTCTTCGATCGCCGCTTCGTAGCCTCCGGCGTTCGGCGGCAGGCGCAGCTTCGCGCTGAAGCCGCGGCCGTTGACCGAGCGCACCTCGACCCGCAGCTCGCCGAGCTCGCTCGGGCCGGCGGCGAGGCCGACCCCGGTCATGCTGTGCGTCGGGCGCTCCATGGGTTCCAGCCGCTGTGGCGACCGCACGGGATCACGACCGCGTGCGGCTACGGGGCTCGGGAGTCAGCGGCTCCGGAGTTCGCGGGTCGAGAGGTCGCGGATCAGGAGTTCCACGTCGCGGTGATCAGCAGCGCCGAGCCGCAGAAGATGGCGGCGAGGGTGAAGGTCACCTTGTTGATGCCGCCGCTCTTCACGCCGAACGTCTCGGCGCCCATGCCGCCGAACGCCTCGGCGAGGCCGCCGCCCTTCGACTCCTGCAGCAGGATCAGGATGGTCATGAAGACGGCGGAGAAGAAGAACAGGATCCAGGAGAGGACGTGGACGAAGTACATCGTTCGGAGCCGGCCGGCGACCGGCGGCGAGGTATGGGTTGGTTGGGTGAGGTTCGGAGCGGCTACGGCGGTCGGCGAACCGACCGCCTGGCAGCGATCAGTGGCGGTCGTACTCGATGATGGGCAGGAAGGTCTCGGCCTGCAGGCTGGCGCCGCCGACCAGCAGGCCGTCGACGTTCTCGATCGCCATCAGCTCCTTGGCGTTGTCCGGCTTGACACTGCCGCCGTAGAGCACGCGCAGCAGGTTGGCCGCGGGCTCGCCGAGGCGCTGCACCAGCCAGCGGCGGATCGTCTTGTGCGCGGTGGCGACCTGCTCGCTGTTGGCCGTCTCGCCGGTGCCGATGGCCCACACCGGTTCGTAGGCGATCGTCAGCCGGTGCGCGTCCTCGGTGCGGATCTTCTCGAAGCCGGTCTCGAGCTGGCGCTTCAGCACGCGCTCGGTCTTGTTGCCCTTGCGCTCGTCGAGGGTCTCCCCGATGCAGTAGATCGGCAGCAGGTCGCAGTCGAGCGCCGCGCGCAGCTTCTTGCCCATCCACTCGTCCGGCTCGTGGAACACGTGGCGACGCTCGCTGTGGCCGATCAGCACGCGGTCGGCACCGACCTCGCGCAGCATGCGCGGCGCCAGTTCGCCGGTGAACGCGCCGTTGGCCTCGTGCCAGCAGTTCTGGCCGCCGACGCCGAGCGGCGAGCCCTGGGCGACGGCGCTGACGTCGGCCAGGTAGATCGACGGCACGAAGAACGCGACCTCGCGGTCGCCGCCGTCGCCGAGCCGGCCCTTGACCGTCTTGATCAGGTCCAGGGACCGGGCCCGGTCCAGGTTCATCTTCCAGTTGCCGGCGATGTAGGGTTTGCGCGAGCTTCGAGTCACGGTGCGATGACCTCGTCGTCGAGAGTGGTCGGCAGCGAGCCGGACCCCGGCCTGTCGCTGGCCGGCGCCACCGCGGCGGCGCCGCGGCAGAGACGCCGACCGAAGAGTGGAAGGAGACGGCGAACTTCGGTCATCAACTGCGCAAAATCCGCCGGCCGCAGCGCCTGCTTGCCGTCGCTGAGCGCGATCTCCGGCTGGGCATGGACCTCGATCAGCAGGCCGTCGGCCCCGGCGGCGATCGCCGCCTTCGCCATCGGCGGCACCAGCGACGACTCGCCGGTGCCGTGGCTCGGGTCGACCAGGATCGGCAGCGACGTGCGCTGCTTCAGCACCGGCACCGCGGCGAGATCGAGCAGGTAGCGGGTGCTCGGGTCGAAGCCGCGCACGCCGCGCTCGCACAGGATCACCTGCTCGTTGCCTTCCTGCAGGATGTAGTCGGCGGCGTGCAGCAGTTCGTCGATGGTGGCGGCGGCGCCGCGCTTCAGCAGCACCGGCCGGCGCTGCTTGCCGACCTCACGCAACAGCGGGAAGTTCTGCATGTTGCGGCTGCCGACCTGCAGGATGCCGGCGTGCGCGGCGACCAGCTCGACGTCGCGCGGATCCATCACCTCGGTGACCACCGGCAAGCCGGTCCGGCGGCACGCTTCCTCGAGCAGCAAGAGCCCCGGTTCGCCCAGTCCCTGGAACGACTTCGGCGAGGTGCGCGGCTTGAACGCACCGCCGCGCAGCACGCCGGCGCCGGCCGCCAGCACGGCGTCGGCCACCGCCGTCAGCAGCTCGCGGGTCTCCACGGCGCAGGGCCCGGCCATGACGACGAAGTTGTCGCCGCCGATCAGCAGGCCAGGGCCAAGGGCAATCGTCTTCTGCAAGAGGGCAGGTCCGGGTGGGGAAAAGCCGCGAGACAGTAGACCTCGCCTCGCAGGGGGTCAAATGTCGGACCGGCCGACCGAACTTCATTCGCCGGCGAGCAGGGCCAGCGCCGCGAACGCCGTCGCCGCGGTCACCTGGTAGCTCGAGCCGAGGAAGTCGCAGAACGACCCGTCGGACCGCTGCGTCGGGATCAGCTTCTGCCGCAGCTGGGCCCGGAACGGTTCCCGTTCGGCCGGCGGCAGCAGCTCGATGGCCTGGGCGCAGTAGTAGTGGCCGAAGAAGAAGAAGTAGCCCGCGTTGGCGTAGTAGGCCTCGTGCGGCACCGGCCGCATGCGGGCCACCGCCAGGAACCGGTGGTGCTCGAAGAACTGCTCGACCCCGCGCCGGATCACCGCCGGGGTGATCGCCGGGTCGCCGGCCCGGTGCAGCGCCCAGTTGCCGACCTGGATGCGGCCGAGGCTGCCCTTCACGTCGTTGATGTGCTCGCCGCCGGTGACCCGCGGCACGGGCGTCAGGTCGTAGGAGTAGGCGCCGTTCGGCAGCCGGCAGCGCTGCACGTAGCCCACGGCCCGCGTGTGCGTGCCGTTGTCCGGCAGCCAGCCGAGTTGCATCGCCAGGTCCAGCGCCGGCACCACGGCCCCGGTCGAGAAGCTGGTCCCCCACTTCGGCCGCCGCGTGTACGGCGGGTCGTCGTAGTAGCCGAAGCCGCCGAGCGGCTCCTGGTTCTTCGCCAGCCAGCCGGCGAACTCGCGGCCGCGGAACGCCACCGGCCCGCGCCAGGCGTCGGTCTGGAAGCGCTTGTCCATGGCCACGGCCGTGGTCGCCACCGTGCCGTAGATCCACCCCCACACCGCGTCGTTGTCCCAGGTCGAGCCGCGCTGCGTCATGCGGCAGTTGCACAGCCAGCGCACCGCGCGTTCGAGCGCCGCCCGCCGTTCCGGCGTCTCCGCGGCGGCCAGCAACGCCATCGTCGCCAGGCCGTGGGCCGCGACGCTCCAGGCGTAGTGGGTCTCGACCGCGAAGCTCGCTTCGAACGTCGTCTCGCACGACGTCGAACCCCACGAGCCGTCGTGGTTCTGCGTGCGCACGAAGTAGTCGACGGCGCGATCGGCGGCGCGCTTGCCCGCCGCCGGCGTGCCGAGCTCGGCGACCGCGGCGTCCGGGGCCTTCGGCGCCGACGCCGGCGGATCCTGGGCCGGCAGCGGCTTCGCCAGGACCACCGCCGCCAGCCAGGCGACGACCGCGCCGGGGCGCGCTGCCGTCACGGCGTCTCCTTCGCCAGCTCGGCGCGCAGCTCGGCGATCTCCTCCTGCAGGTCGGCGAGCCGCTGCGCTTCCTTCTTCGTCGCCTGCGCGATCTCGAGGCGCGCCTTCGCCGCCTCGCTGTCGGCCTTGCGCTGCTCGTGCTCGGCGTCGACGACCTTGTCGCGCAGTTCGCGTTCGCGCTGCGGCAGCACCACCTGCTCGAAGTGCTGCATCTCCTTCTGCGCCACCGCGAGGTAGCGCTCGGCCATCTCGACCTCGCGCCGCCCGCGCTTCAGCACCAGCTCCTTCGTGGTCTTCGCGAACTCGTCGGCTTCGTACATCGCCACCAGCTCGCCGAGTTCGTCCTTGCTGTGTTCGAGGCGGTGCAGGCTCTGGTCGAGCCCGATGCGCTTCTCCTCCAGTTCGCGCGGCTTGACGGTGGCGAGGAACACCTCGAGGTCGGCGCGGGCCTTGGTCAGCTCGGCGGCCGCCTTGTGCAGGCCGAGCTCGATGCCGCGCTGGCGCACTGCGCGCTCGATCTCGGCGATCTGCTGCTCGACCTTCGCGGTCTCGACCTCGCGCTCCTTGTTGCGCAGTTCCTTGTTCTTCTGCTTCCGCGCCGCGGCCTTGTCCTTGTCCTTGCCTTCCGCCTGCTCCTTGTCGCCGTCCTGGCCGGTGGCGGCCGCCGACCTGGCGGCAGCACCGTCCGACGACGCAGCAGGCGGCGGCGACGTGCACGCCGCGGCGATCAGGGAAACGAAGAAGGCACCGAGAAGGAACGGGGTCCGCATGGCGAGACGTATACCGGTCGACCGCGGCCGAGCACCCGCCAGCTTCCTCCCCGGGCACGGATCCGCCGACTTCCGGGATGGCGGCGCGGCAATGGTCGGTTGCAGCCATTGCCCGAGGCCCTAGCCTTCCGGCATGGCGAAGGCGTCGACGACCCTGCTCAAGCAGGCCCTGCTCGCGTTGGCGCTGCTCGCCGCCGCCCGGGCCAGCGAAGCGAACATCGACGCCGTGTCGCAGGCGCTGGTCTGGCTGCCGACCGGCCTCGCCATCGCGGGCCTGTGGCGGCTCGGCCTGCGGGCGGTGTGGGCCGTCGCGGCGGCGACGCTGGTCCACCGACTCGACCTCGGCTACGGCCCGAGCATCTTCGTGCCGGCGATGCTCGGCAGTTCGGCGGAGGCCCTGGTCGGCGTCCTCCTGCTCCGCCACTGGCGCGTGCGCGGCGACTTCGCCGACCTGCGCGAAGTGATGCTGTTCGCGCTGGCGGCCGCCATCGCCCCGCTCGCATCGATCCTGTTCTCGCTGGTCGGCCGCACGATGCCCGGCAACTTCCGCGACATGCCGTTCTACTGCGGCTGGGACGGCTGGTGGTGCATGAACGTGCTCGGCGCGCTGACCGTCGTGCCGCCGGCGCTGTTGTGGTTCGGCCGGTCGCAGCCGCGCAACCTGCGCACCGGGCTCGAGGTCGGCCTTACCGGCAGCCTGACCATCGCGACGGTCGTCGCAGTGACCCTGCTGACGGCCCCCGGTGTGCTCGGTCTGTTGCTGCTCACCCTGGCGCTGCCGATCGCGCTGCTCGCCGCCATCTGGCAGGGCCCGCTCGGCGCCGCGACCAACGCCACGCTCGCCGCCGTGACGATGATCCTGTTCGCCGCCGAAGGCATCGGGCCCTTCGCGGTGGTTCCCTACACCGAACGGCACATCGCCGTGCAGATCTGCGCGTTCCTCGTCGCCATCGTGCCGCTGGTGTTCGGCGCGCTGATCGCCGAACGCGAGACGAACGTGCACCGCTGGCTGCGCAGCGAAGGCATGCGGAAGGCGGTGATCCGCGTGCTGCCGGACGTGGTCTACCGCCTGGGCCCCGACGACGCGGTCCGCGACGTCATGGTGCCCGAGGGCACGACGCTGCCGCTGCCCGCATCGCAGGTGCTCGGCCGCCGGATCCAGGACGTGGCGAGCCGCGAGCACGCCGAGGCGATCCAGCAGCAGATCGGCAACGCGCGCGCGGGACGCCGCAGCACGCCGGTCGAGTATCCGCTGCCCACGCCGACGGGAACGTTCTTCCGCGAGGTCCGCTTCGTGCCGCTCGACGACGGCGAGGTCCTCGGCGTCGTGCGCGACGTGACGTCGCGACGGCTGGCCGAACACCAGGTCGCCTGGCACACCGCGGTGCTCGAACGCATCGCCAGCGGCAGCCCGCTGGCCGACGTGCTGCTGGTCATCGTGCACGGCATCGAGCAGTTCCTCGACGCGCGCGCCTCGCTGCAGGTGGTGCGCGGCCGCAAGCTCTACGTCGCCTGCGCGCCGTCGCTGCCGCCGGAGTTCCATCGCTGCGCGTCGGGGCTCGACATCGGCCCCGAACACGGCTGCTGCGGTGCCGCCGCCCACTTCGACACCGTCGTCGTCGCCGCCGACACGCGCGTCGACCCGCGATGGGCACGTTGGCGCGAAGAGGCCGCGGCGTTGCGGCTGATCGCCTGCTGGTCGATGCCGGTGCACGCCACCGACGGCACCGTGCTCGGCACGTTCGCCGTCTACCACGACCACGTGCACGAGCCGTCGCCCGCCGACATGTCGCTGCTGCAGCGCGCGGCGATCCTGACCGGACTCGCCCTCGAACGCGAACAGCGCGAGGGACTGCTCGCTTCGATCCAGGCGAACGTCAGCGAAGGCCTCTTCCGCACCGTGCCCGAAGCCGGCCTCGTGCACGTCAATCCGGCCTGTGCGACGCTGTTCGGCTACGAATCGCCGGCGGCGATGCTGAAGGACGCGGGCAAGGCGACGGACGAGAGCCACCGCGAGAGCCTGCGCTGGCTCGGCGACGCGGAGGCGACCACGCGCCTCGAGGAACGTCGCCTGCACCGCCGCGACGGGTCGCCGTTCTGGGCGCTGGTGTCGAGGACGGTGGTGCGCGACGAACGCGGCGTCGTCACCAGCTGCGACGGCGCCATCACCGACGTCACCGTGAGCCGCCAGCTCGGCGAACAGCTCCGACAGTCGCACAAGATGGAGGCCGTCGGCCAGCTTGCCGGCGGCGTCGCCCACGACTTCAACAACCTGCTGACGGCGATCTCGGGCTACGCCGAGTCGGTGCGCGACGGGTTGCCGGCCGGCGATGCGCTGCGCCAGGACGCCAGCGAGATCGTGCGCGCCGCCGCGCGCGCCGCCGAGCTGACGCGGCAGCTGCTGGCGTTCGGCCGGCGCCAGGTGCTGTCGCTGCAGGTCCTCGACCTGCGCACGGCGATCGACGGCATGGTCGGCATGCTGCGCCGCCTGCTCGGCGAGCGCATCCAGGTCGACACCCAACCGTGCGAGCGCGCGGCCTGCGCGCGCGTCGACCGCGCCCAGCTCGAGCAGATCGTGCTGAACCTCGCGCTGAACGCGCGCGACGCGATGCCCGAAGGCGGCCGGGTCGTGATCGGCACCGACGTGATCACGGTGGCCGACGGCGGCGAGCGCCCGCACGCCGACCTGCACGCCGGCGACTACGCGGTGCTGTGGGTCGCCGACGACGGCGTCGGCATGGCGCCGGCGGTGCGCGAACGCGCGTTCGAGCCGTTCTTCACCACCAAGCCGCAGGGCCAGGGCACCGGCCTCGGCCTCGCCACCGTCTACGGCACCGTCAAGCAGAGCGGCGGTGCGGCGCGCATCGACAGCGCGCCGGGCAAGGGCACGAAGGTCACCGTCTACCTGCCGCTGGTGACCGACGCGCCGTCGACGCCGCCGGAACCGGTGGTCGAACTGCCGCGCCCGAGCGGCCGCCGCGCCGTCGTGCTCGTCGCCGAGGACGAAGCCCTGGTGCGCGAACTGGTGCAGCGCGCCCTGCTGCGCGCCGGCCACGACGTGCTGCTGGCACAGAACGGCGAAGAAGCGCTGGCCCTCGCCGAGGCCCGCACGTTCGACGTGCTCGTCACCGACGTGGTGATGCCGCACCTCGGTGGCCGCGAACTGGCGCTGCGGCTCGCGGTTTCCCACCCGACGACGCCGATCCTGTTCATGTCGGGCTACGCCAGCGAGGGCGAGCACCTGACCACCGCCGCCAACGGTCGCGCCGCGATCCTGAACAAGCCGTTCACCGCCAACCAGCTGGTGCGCGCGGTCGAGTCGCTGCTGGCGCCCGCAGCGGCGCCCGTTCAGCCGAAGTCGTAGACGTAGGCCATGCGATCCTTGCGCAGGATCCCGTAGTCGAGGCTCTTCAGCAGCGACAGCTCCGGGTGCTGCAGGTCGAGCCCACGCACCACCGGCTTCTGCATGATGAAGAACTTGCGCGGCATCGCCGACTGCGACTCGTAGGCGCCGGGCTCGATCTGGCCCGCCAGTTCGAACTGGGTCGCGCCGTTGTAGAAGGCGCGGATGCGCGAGCGCTTGTCGGTGCTGCCGGCGAGGCGCCGCAGCGTGTCGTCGCCGGCGACGTCGACCAGCTCGTGCGCGAGGATCACCTCGCGCAGGTTCACCATCACCATCGGGGTACGGATCACTTCGCGCGAACGCAGCGACACCAGCGTCGCGTCCTGCACCGGCAGGAACGCGCGCGTCCAGTCCTCGAGCAGGTTGGACAGGCGCTTCGGCTTGTTCGGCAGCCGCCCCTTGATCAGGAACACGTCGGTCAGGAACACGTCCTCGACGAACACCGGCGTGGCGACGGAACCTTGCGGATCGGGCTGATCGTTCATCGGACGCGTTCAGTTGGGCGACTCTGCACCGGCATCGCCGGCGACGAGCTGGCGGACCTGACCGGCCAGGTAGAACGAGCCGACCACCAGCCGCGGGCCGGGCCGCGACCGCAGGAGTCGCAGGCCGGCGGCCGCGTCGGGCGCCGTCTCGCACTGCCGGCCGGCGGCGTCGAGGAACGCGGCGATCGCGCCGGGGTCCTCGCTCGCCGTGCCCGTCAGCTCGGTGACAACGAACGTATCGGCCACCGCGAACAACGAACTCAAACCCTCGCGCCAGCGCTTGCCGGTCGCCGAGGCGAACAGCACCTGGGCGCGCCGGCCGGGCCAGCGCCGCTGCAGTTCGCGCGCCACCGCCGCCAGCGACTGCTCGGTGTGCGCGCCGTCGAGCACGAGCACCTCGCCGTCGGGCTCGCGGCGGACCTCGAAGCGGCACGGCAGCTGCGGCCGCGGGGCCGGATCGAGCGCGAGTGGTGCATTCGGCAACAGCTGCGCGAACGCCGCCGCCGCCAGCGCCAGCGCGGGCAGTTCGAAGGCGGCTCCACCGGGCAGGGCGAACGGCAGTTCGCGCCCGTCCGGCAGCCACAGCGTGCCGCGCGGCCCGTCGTCGGCCCAGCGCAGCCCGCGCAGGCCGAAGTGCTCGCCGAGCACCAGCAGCCTGGCGCCGATGCGCTGGCAGTGGCCGGCGACGACGGCGAGCGCGTCGCCGCTCGCACCGGTGAAGCCGAGGCCGCCTGCGCGGATCACCGGCGCCTTCTCGCCGGCGATCGCGGCGACGGTGTCGCCGAGCACGTCGGTGTGCTCGAGCTCGATCATGGTGACGATGCCGGCATCGACCGGCAGCGCCGTGGTCGCGTCGTGGCGGCCACCGAGGCCGACCTCGTAGACCGCGAGGTCGACGCGTTCCTCGGCGAACCAGGCGGCGGCGGCGAGCGTCATCGCCTCGAAGAAGGTCGGCGGCCGCTCGCCGTCGGGCACCGCCAGCAGCTCGACGAGGTGCCGTTCGAGCGCGGCGACAGGAATGTCACGATCGCCGATGCGCACGCGTTCGAGCAGCGTGGTGACGTGCGGCGAGGTGTAGACGCCGGCCCGCCGCTGCGCCGCCTGGGCGAGCGCGACGAGGAACGCGCAGGTCGTGCCCTTGCCCTTGCTGCCGCCCACTTGCACCGCGGGCCGCGGCGGTTCCGGTGCGCCGCGTCGCGCCAGCAGGCGCCGCATCGTGGTGAGATCCCAGAGCCGCTTGTCGGGCCGGGTGCGCTCGTAGTTGACGAGCTGCTGCAGCAGCGGAGCGAGGCGTTCGGCGGCGTGGTCCAAGCAGTTTTCGCGCCGACCCCTGGCGACGGTCGGAGCCGACGCAACACTACCGACCCGCTCGCCCGAGAGGTATCGCATGCAACGCCGACTTCCCCTGCTGCTGGCCACCCTGATCCTGGTTCCCGGCGCCTTCGCGCAAGAAGGCGAACGGCGCCCGCGCCGCGAACGGCGCGAAGCAGCGGTCGAGCTGAAGAACTTCACCTTCCGCGAGCAGACGCTGAAGAGCGACGCCGTCGGCCGCGAGCTCAAGTACGGCATCTACCTGCCGAGCGGCTACGACGACGCGGCCAACAAGGACACCAAGTACCCGCTGGTGGTGTGGCTGCACGGCATGTGGGAGGACCACCTGCGCTTCCACGAACGCGGTGGCGCGCCGGTGCTCGACCAATGCGTCGGCGACGGCAAGCTGCCGCCCTGCATCTTCGTGACCGCGAACGGCAACCGCACGTCGATGTACGTGAACCGGAAGGACGAGCGCTGGGAGGACCTGATCACCGTCGACCTGCTGCAGCACCTCGAGAAGGAGTACCGCGTCAGCAAGGATCGCCAGCAGCGCGCGATCACCGGCGTCAGCATGGGCGGCATGGCCGCGCTGCGCATCGCCTTCAGCAAGCCGGAGCTGTTCGGCGCGGTCGGCGCGCACAGTTCGGCCGTGTTCGAGGAGGACCCGGAGAAGCTGCCGGAGCGCATCAAGGGCATGGCGCAGCGCCTGGGCCTCGACGAGGTGTTCGGCAACCCGATCCAGAAGGAGCCGTGGCAGAAGGCCAACCCGCTGTGCCTCGCCAACTCCGTCGACACGAAGCAGCTGTCGTCGCTGCGCATCTACTTCGACGCCGGCAGCAACGACCGCTACGGCTTCGCCGGCGGCAACCAGCTGCTGCACGAGGCGCTCGACAAGCGCAAGGTCCAGCACACCTGGCGCCTGATCGACGGCGGCGGCCACTCGTGGGGTGCAGGGTTCCAGGACCAGACGCTGCCCTACTCGTTCGCAGTGATCGGCGAGATGTTCGCGGCGGCGGCGAAGGGCGGCGCCAAGGGCGCAGGCGCCGATGCCAAGGCCAAGCCGGCGGAATCCAGCGGCTCGGCGACCGGCGGCGGCAAGTAGCCCCGGCCCCGCCCGACTTCACGGTCGGACGGCAAACCGGTCGATGCTGCAGGACTAGGAGGGAGCGCCGGCGGGTCCTACTCCCCGGCCGCACACCGACCATGTTCTCGCTCGAACACCGGATCCGTGTCTTCGTGTTCCAGGTCCTCGACCGTCGCATCGAGTATCTGCTGCTGCGCCACAAGCCGCGCGACGAGTGGCCACTCGGGCCGGTCGTCGGCCCGGTGACGCCGGGCGAGAAGCTCGAGGACGCCATCCGCCGCGAAGTGCACGCCGAGATCGGCCTGAAGCGTCCGGTGCACCTGATGGAGCTGACGGCGCCGCACAAGGACCTGTTCGGCGACATGGGCGTCGTCGACTGGCCGTTCGCCTGGCAGGCCGGTACGCCGCACGATCCGGTGCTGCAGCTGGCGCCGGGGCCGATGATCGGCGAGCTGCAGTGGCTGCCGTTCGAGGCCGCGTTCCGCGAACTCGAGCTGGCGGCGGACCGCGACGCGCTGGTGCGGCTGCAGACGAGCCTGCAATAATCCGCAGCCGAACGCCGGCGCAGCGCGTATACCGCTGCCCTCGACGAACCATGAGCGACGCAACGAACAAGTCCGAACCCCTCGCCGACGGCCGCCTGCCCAGCTCTTCGATGCGCAGCTACGCGCTGCTGACGCCGCACCTGAAGGAGCTCTACATGGGCTTCTACAAGGCGACCTACGGCAAGTCGTTGATCGACCTGAAGACGAAGGAGTTCATCGCCATCGCCGCCGCGCTGACCTCGGGCTGCAAGGGCTGCCTCGAAGGCCACCTGAAGAAGGCCAAGCGCGAAGGCGCCACCAGCGCCGAGATCGCCGAGGTCATCGCGATCACGCTCGGCGTCAACGCCGCCACGATCGTCGACCGCTCGGACATCGCCAACTTCCACCTCGGCGGTCTGTTCGAGAAGCCCGAAGGCTCGTGAGCCGGGCCCCGGCTCGCCCGCGGCGGGCGAGCGCAGGTCCGACCCGCGGCACGGGCCGCGCAGTTTCGTCCGCGCCGCGGCAAACCGGCGGCGCCCCAGTTCCGTTCGGTGCCCCGTGAAGTCGCATCCGCGCCACGTTCCGCTGCTGCCGACGCTGCCCCCCGCAGCGCGTTTCGTCCTCGCCGGCCTCGTGGTCGCCTGCCTCGCCTACCTGGTGGCGAGCCTCGCGCGCACCGAGCCGACGTCACCGACGACCGCCCCCGAGCCGGAGATCGCCGTGCCCGAGCTCGACCACAAGGTGCTGGCCACCGCGCGCGACGACACCCGCGAGCATCGCCTGCAGGTCGAACCGGAGCCGCTGCGCCATCTGCTGGCGACGGCGATCGACGTCGGCCCGACCGTGGCGAATGCGCTCGGCATGCCGACCGAGCCGGTGCCACTCGACGACCTGCGCAAGGCACCGGCGAACTGGCGCGGCCGCTGGCTGTTCTACGAGGGCACGATCGAACACCTGTCCGGCCCGCGCGAAGGGCACCCGATCGACGGCCGCAGCATCTACGAAGCGACGCTGCGCCTGCGCAGCGGCGACGCGGTCCTCGCCGCGTTCTCGATGCCGCCGCAGGCGCCCCTCGCCGTGGGCAGCTGGGCCCGCGCCGAGGGTTTCCTGCTGAAGCTTCGCGACGCCACCTATCCGACGCCGATCGATCTGGCGCCGATGCTGGTCGGCCGCGAGTTGCAGCGGGACTACGAGCGCTGGCCGCCGGTCACGACGCTCGACACCAACCTGCTCGCCACGGTCGACGACGCCTCGTTCGCCGTCGGCGCCCCGATATGGCGCACGATCGACGAGGACCAGCACGAGCCGCTGTGGCACCTCGGCGCGTTCGTGCGCGACACCGCGGCGAAGCGTTCGCTCGCCGAATGGCGCAAGGTCGGCACGCTGAACAACGAACTGCACAAGCCACTGCGCGAGGGCAAGGTCGCGCGCGGCCAGCCGGTGCGCGTGTTCGGCTCGTTGATCCTGCGGCGCACCGTGGCCGCAGCCCCCAATCCCGCCGGCATCCAACACTGGACCACGGCGTGGCTGCAGGTGCGCGAGTACAGCGGCGGTTCGCTGGTGCCGGTCTGGGTGCCGAAGCGTGTCGCCGATCTGCCCGAACGCGTGCAGCTCGAAGTGCGCGGCTACTTCTACCGCTGGGCGGTCTACGAGACCAACCGCGGCGAGAGCCGCTGGGCCCCGCTGTTCGTCGCCGCCGATCTCGATCCCTACCGACTCGACACGGGCCTCGGCTTGCGCAGCGTCGCCCCTTGGCTCGCCGGCATCGGCTGCGCGTTCTTGACGCTCATCGTGGTGGCGCAGTGGCGCGCGCGGCGCGCGGCCGATGCGCACACGCGCGCGCTGTCCGAGTTGCGGCGGCGGCAGCGAGCGCACAAAGCGACTGCAGCTGGCACAGCGCCAGCCGGCCCACGCAGCGAGCACTGACCAGGGCGAGCTGCCGCCGCCCGCTCACGCCTTCCGCACGCTGGCGGCGCCGAGCGCCGCACACGCGCCACCGAGCAGGATCGTGAACGGCACCCAGCCTGCGGCCTGCGCCATCGCCAGCGTCCACTGCCGCGCCTCGGCATCGAGACCCATCAGCTTCGGGTGCACCTTGCCGTAGTGCGTCTGCCAGCCCTTCTCGATGTCGAGGTACTGCAGCAGCGCCACCGGCGCGCGCGCCAGCAGTCCGTAGGCGAGGTTGACGAAGAACGCGCGCGGCCAGACGAACAGGCCGAGCAGCGACGCGCCGGCAGAACCGTAGAGCAGCCAACGCAGGGCCCCGCGCAGTTCCTCGCCTTCGAGGTGCCCGAAGACGTAGGCGGCGGCGCCGGCGATGGTGACGAGGCCGAACATCGGCACGAAGAACGACGACACGAACGGCGGCTTGCCGGCGGCGGCGAGGCGGCGGCCGAAGGCGAAGCCGAACACCGGCACCAGCCAGACGATGCCGAACGGGTTGCCGGGGCTGCCCGCTTCGCTCGAGAACCAGCGCGGGTCCCAGCCGGCGCGCTCGCCGACGAAGCGCACCACCGTGACCACCAGCGTCAACGCCGAGGCGACCAGCAGCAGCGGCAGCACGCGCGGTTTCGAATCGTCCATGGCGCCATGCTCGCGCCGGGGCGCCGCGGGCTCAAGCGCGCAGATCGCCGGCGGCCGCCTCGACGCCGCCGATCTGCTGCAGCAGCGACTGGGCGCGCAGGAGGCCGACCGCCATGTGCGTGCCATGCCAGCTGAAGTCGCGACCGTCGCAGAGCACGAGCCGCGCCTGGCCGAACGTCGCCGACGCCGCCAGTTCGCAGCGCTGGGCGTCGTCGAACGCCCACGGCTCGCTGGCCAGCAGCACCACGTCGACACCGCGCGAGACGGCCGCATCCGGCGCCATCTCCGGGTAGCGCGCTTGGGCAGCGGCGGCGACGTTCGTCGCGCCACAGCAGCGCAGCACGTCGTGCACGAACGTGTCGCCGCCGACGGTCATCCACGGCTTGCGCCAGATCGCGTAGTAGACGCGCGGCGACGGCTGCGTGGCGGCGACGGCCGTCGCCGCCAGCGACGCGACGGTGCGCTCCACCGCCGGCAGCGCGGTGCCCGGATCACCGACGGCGTGCGCCAGTTCGCGCAGCGCCACGACCGCTTCGGCGACGGTGCGCGGCGTCTGCACCAGCACCGGCACCCGCGAGGCGAACCAATCGAGGTCTTCGGGCCGGTTCTCCTCGGCGTTGGCGAGCACCAGGTCGGGCTGCAGCGACAGCACCTTCTCGCGATCGGGGTTCTTGGTGCCGCCGATGCGCGCGACGCCGGCGAGCCGATCCGGCGGATGGGTGCAGTAGCGCGTGCAACCGACCAGGCGATCGCCGGCGCCGAACGCGCACACGCTCTCGGTCGTGCTCGGCACCAGGCTGACCAGGCGCTGCGGCAGCGCCGCGCGGTCAGCGGCCATGGCGCAGGAAGGCCGGCACGATGCGCCAGACGCCGAAGCCGAACCAACGTTGCAGGGTCGCCAGCTGGTAGGCGTGGCGATGCACGTGCTCGTCGCCGGCGTCGCGGTGCTCGCTGCCGAGCGGGCAGGCACTGCGCGATGCGCACAGGTTCTCGCAGCCACCGGCGTGCCGGTGGGATGCACAGCTCGACACGTCCTGGTGCCCGTTGCCGTCGTGCACGCCCGCCGGACACGCCGTCACGCACGGCCGCGAGCACGAGCAACACGGCTGGAAGTGGTCGCTGATCGACGCATCGCCGATCTCGCCGAACGGCCGGCCTTCGACCAGCACGACACCGTGCAGGCGCAACCACGGACCGTAGGTCGGGTGCAGCAGCAGGCCGGAGACCGGCGACACCGTGCCGAAGCCGGCGCACTCGCCGAGGCGCCCGGTGTTCCAGCGCGGCGACGGCGGCAGCTCGACGACCTCGTTGCGCACGCCGTGGCGGGCCAGTTCGGCGGCCACGTGGTGCAGACCGGCCAACGCGAACGCTTCCGGCGTCGGCGCCGGCGAGCCGTTCGTGCGTGAGGCCTGGAACTGCTGCGCGAGCTGCCGGCCACCGCTGCCGAGCACCACGATCGTGCCGCAGTCGCGCATGCGGGCCGACAGGCGCTGTTCGCACGGCGAACAGCTGTCGAAGCGCACGGCGTCGACCAGACCGAACAGGTTCAGGCCGCAGCGGGCAGCAGCATCCTGCACTCGTGGCAGCAGTTGCGAACGCATGAGGCGAAATCGAAGCCGGCGCTGTGGGAGAAGGCACCAGGCGCCACAGGGCGGGTGGCGCCCGCACGTTTTCGGTCGTCGGACGCCGCCGTGCAAGCCCCGCGCGCGCGCTGCGCCGGAAAGCGCCATCGCCACGCGCTGCTTGTGCCGATGGCGTCGACCGCTACCCTGCCGCCGTCCTCTGCGGGGAAGCCGGTGCGAATCCGGCGCTGTCCCGCAGCTGTCACCGGCTACGAACGCCCAAAGGCCACTGAGCGACCCCGACGGGTGGCTTGGGAAGGCGGGCCAGTAGGAACGACGCCGGGAGCCAGAACACCCGCAGTGGACCGACCGCAAGGTCGACCCAGCTCCCGTCCGGCGCTCGAGACGCCGAGGTGGATCATGTTCCCAGTCGGGCCCCGTGCCCGCGGGCTGCGCTTTGCCGCGAGCCCGCCGTCCGCTCGTTCGCGAGCGGTTTCCCCGCCGTCGCTCCCCGCGCGGCATTCGCCATCGGCGGCCTTCGCGCCGACCGCCATGGCCGCTGCGTTGGCGTGCAGCCTGTCGCTGGCCCCCGAGGCCAGAGCGCAGGCGACACCGACGCTGGCGCCGGGCTACGCCGCCCGCCGCCACTTCGAGGCGCAATCGCTGGTGCCGTTCGTGCGCCGCGTGCTGGTCGCGCGGACCGGCAAGACGTTCGTCGCCATCACCAACCAGGTGTTCGTGACGCAGCTGACGCTGGCAGCCGGCCAACCGCCGCGCCTGCGGCTGCCGAACGAAGACGTGGCGTTCCTCGCCGAGGAACGCGGTGCCGGCGGCCGCGTGCTCGCCGGCGGGCTGCGCACCGGCCTCGTGCGTTGCCTGGACGCCAGCAGCGGCCAGCTGCTCGCCACCTACCCAGGCGTCGCCAACGCGTTCGACGCCGAGCCGCTGGCGAACGGCGACCTGCTGCTGAGCGCCAACCCGACGTGGCCGGCGGGCGGCTCCAACTCCGGAGTGTGGCTCGTCGGTCCCGGCCGTACGCCGCGGCGGCTGCTGCAGCTGAGCGGTCCTTCGGGCCCGCTGGTCGTGCTCGGCAACGGCGATCTCGTCGTCGGCGAACTCGGCCCGATCGTGCCGCCGCCGCCCGGCGCCGCGCGCCTGCTCCGCTTCCCCGCCGCCGCCGTGCAGCAGGCGCTGGCCGGCGGCACGTTGACGCCGAGCGCAGCCGTGCAGAGCGGCACCGGCTTCGGCGGCATCTACGACCTCGCCGCCGACGACGAAGGCCGCCTGCTCGTCAGCGATCCCGCGAGCCCCGTCGTCGTGCACACCGCCCCCGGTGGCCTGACGCCGGTCGGCACCTGGTTCGACGCCGGCCCCGGTCGCTTCGTCACCAGCCTGCAGCGGCAGGAACGCGGCAGCGCGCCGCTGGCGGCCTTCCAACCGTACGAGCGCGCGCCGATCGTCGTGGCGACGACCACCGACTACACCAGCCAGCTCGAGGCGTTCGCCTGCGGGCCGCAGCGTCCGCTGGCGACGACGAGCCCGAGTGCGTTCGTCGCCGTCGGCACCAGCACGCATGCCGTGCGTGCGGCCCCGCCGCTCGGCGTCGGCCTCGTGCTCGCGAGCCTGCAGCCGCTGCAGCCCGAACAGGCGATCGCCTGGTTCGGCGGCACGCCGTTGTGGCTCGGCCTCGACGCCAGCAGCGTCGTGCCGTTCGCGGGCTTCGCCCTCGACGCACAAGGTCGCGCCAGCGTGCCGATCGCCAACCCCGGCGGGTTCGCCGCCGACCTGCACTTCCAGACCGTGGTGTTCGCGCCTGGCTCCGGAGCCGTCGCGAGCACGTCCCCCCTGACCGCACACCTGCTGCCGTGACCTGCACCATGAACGCCTCCTTCGTCCGCCGTCCCCTCCACCTGCTCGCCGCGACCACGATCGCGCTCGGCGCCCTCGCCGCCCAGCAAGCGCCCGCCGGCTACACCGTCGCGCGCACGGCGCTGCCACCGGGCGCCACCGCGGTGCAGCAGACCGCCGCGGGTCTCGTCTACTGCACGGGCACCACGCTCGAACTGCTGCCCCCGGGCCAACCGGCGACCACGCTGCTGGCGCTGCCCGGCTTCGTGTTCGGCTCGTTCACGCTGCCGGTCGGCACCACGCACGTGCTGTTCGGCGAGAGCTCGAACAACCGGCTGTGGCTGGTGCCGCTCGCCGGCCCGGCGCCGTCGACCCCGCTGGCGACGCTGCCGTTCAACTACGACGCGGTGCTGCTGACGCCGCAGCGCGCCCTGGTGTCGGCGAAGATCACCGGCTTCGCCACCAACGACAACGACCTGGTCGCCGTCGACCTCGGCACCGGCGCGTTCCAGACCGTCGCCAAACTCCCGGGCGCGTCGGGCCCGCTGGCGCTCGCCAGCAACGGCGACGTGCTCTACGCGACGTCGAGCCTCGCGTTCCCGACGCCGTTCGGCACCGCCGAACTGCTGCGCTTCCCGCGTTCGGCGGTCGACCAGGCGATCGCCACGCAGACGACGCTCGGGCCGACCAGCGCCACGGTGGTCGTCAGCGGCTTCGACGCCGCCGGCGACCTCGCGGTCGACGACGACGGCGACGTGTTCTACGCCGACTGGCTGCAGGACAACGTGCGCGAGATCGACGACGTCGACGGCCCGACCCCCACCCTCGGCGGCGTGTTGCTCGACCACACCGGCGTGCCGACGAGCGCGTCGGGCCTGCAGTTCGTGGGCGGCCAGGGCCCCGGCGTCTTCGAACCGTTCCAGCCGACCGGCGGCACGCTGCTGGTGCTCGAGACGGACTTCTTCAGCACGACCGCGCTGGCGGCGGTGACGACCGTGCGCGCGCAGCTGGCGAGCACCGTGGTGTCGCCGATCCCGGCCGGACCGTTCGCGCTGGTCGCCAGCCAGGGACCGGCGAACGGCATCGGCCTGCTTGCGTTCGGCGCCGGCCCGACCGGGAGCGTGCTGTCGATCCCGCTCGGCGGCTTCGAAGCGCCGCTGCTGTGGGACAGCGCGCTGGTGGTCGGCGCCGCTCTGGTGCCGGTGGTGTTCGATGCCAGCGGCACGATGAGCCTGCCGCTGAGCAACCCCGGCATGCCGGCGCTGGCGCCGTCGGTCACGCAGGTGTTCTTCCTCGACCTCGCCGGTCGGCTCGGCACGACGCCGAGCCTCGCGCTCACGTTGGCGCCGTGACCCGACGCCGCGACGGCGACGCGCGCCTGCCAGGTGCGCCGCCGTCCCGGCTCGGTCACAATGCGAAGCTGTTACAGCCCCCTCCTGTCGGCATCTGGGCGCGAGGTCCGTAATGGCGCCCTCATTTGCCGACCCCGCCCGCTCGCATGCAAAAGAACCACCTGCTGGTGCTGTCCGCCCTGTTCGTGCTGCTGGTCGGAGGCACCATCCTGGTTCCGGCCCTGCTCGGCGACGCCGAGATCCCGGTGACGCGGTGGAACGCGGACCAGGAACAGGACGTGCCCGAGGCC